>Ga0316198_10000277_pt1 | contig 25182 bp, 20 predicted proteins | sample OudBieAanoxic_MG_FD_204935 | JGI IMG/M metagenome (GOLD analysis project Ga0316198, IMG submission 204935) | Coastal sediment microbial communities from Oude Bieten Haven, Netherlands - site A anoxic | ecosystem: Environmental > Aquatic > Marine > Coastal > Sediment | place: Netherlands... | reverse complement strand
TGGCGGGAAATCGCCCTGGCGTTCAGCAAACAGGCGGTATCCGGTCATGTGCCACCCGGGGAGACCCAGCAACCCGGCCACAAAGACGGCTGGGGCATCACAATGACCAATCTAGATAAAACAGCGATGATCCCGGTAATGCGCCAGCTGGGTTCAGCCCACGGATCACCATGCTATCGGGAGGCGATCTGCGCTACGCCGGGAACGCCCGACATCCTATTGTGCCATTTGCGCAAAGCCAGCGACATCATTCCCATTACCCTGGCCAACGCCCATCCCTTTATCCACAACGGCTGGGCGATTATCCACAACGGTACCGTCTTCAATGCCGAATCCCTTCCCCGCGATCCAGGATATAAAACCGGTTCGGATGGATCAGACACCGAACATTTTTTTCACTATCTGCTGACGAAAATAGAAAACACGCCCTCAGGCAAGACCACGGCCCGGACCATTGCGAGGGCAGTGGCTGCCATTAATACGGATTACAGCGCCATCAATTGCATATTAAGCAATGGCAGAGAACTATATGCCATCAGGCAATATAGACAATGGGATGATTATTACACCCTGTATACGTATACATTACCCGGCTGCATCGTCATCAGCTCCCAGCCGGTTGAATTGCCGCAATTAAAATCGGACAGCTGGAGACTACTCTCCAACAGCGTGCTATTAAGGATTTACGACACACCGCTACAAATTGACCGACATCATATTGCCGTTAGCTGATAGTTCATAGCTGATAGTTCATAGCTGATAGCTGATCGTCTGAAGGACTGAAAATCCTTTTTACTGTGAGCTATGAACTATAGGCTTCGAGCTTTAAATGGCCTTGTCTTTGGACGTCGTCTGAGGCGAGCCCGCCTCGAGCGTCATTTTGAAAACCCTTCTAGGGAGTCGCTGGTGGCGCCGGGAAATAAAGCGAGAAGATAGTGGCCACCGCCTGGTGACAGCCATGGCCGGTTTGACAACGGGGGCACAGGCTGATTCTGCCGGGACAGGTGTCGGCATCCTTGGGAATCAGCGGGCAGCGCGATGAGGTCAGCTCAATTATAAAGCCGTAACGTTCGGAAAATATCTTCATCCGCAGCAGGTCCGCCCCTTTGCCCCCGGCATTGAAATCAAAAGGGTTTTTACTGGAATAATCCATGGTTTCCTGGGTGGCAAAAAAACCTTCGAATATTCTGGTTTGATTTTCCCGGGTAATCCCGACACCATAGTCCCGCACTTCCAGGACGGCGCCTTCCCCTTCGGGCTTTACCAGAACTTCTATTTTGCCTTCATCAGGTGTATTTTCAATGGCGTTTTTCAGCAGACCGTCAAATATTTTTTGCAGCACATCCGGGGGTAAGTAAACCGTCGGACCGGCATTCAGCTGACAGTTGATGTCGACCTGCCGATGGGCAAACGACGGTTTCAGAAACTCAAGCCTTTGCTGCACGAAGGCCTCCAGCGGTATATTTTCAGAAACCAGCTGCCGCACACCGTAGGCCTCCTTGATGCGTTCTCTGAATTTCTCAATGACCGGGCCTTCTCCAAAGGTCTCGGCCGCAATGGCTTCCAACTCATCGGTACAGCGGTCTACTATCCGGGAGAGGACCGGCGGGGCCTCGTAAGTTTTGCCCTGCATGATGTCATTGATCTGATATTGCATTTCCAGCAAACGATCGATATTGCGGCGGGCCCTTTCAACGGTGGGCTGCCAGCTTGCGGTCGGAAGCTTGGTGAGTCTTTTTTCCAGTGTCACCAGCGAGGTGCGCAAAACCGCAATCGGGGTCTTGAGCTCATGCGACAGGTGGTTGATGACTTTGTCCTTGGCCCGGTTCAGGCTCGAAACTTCCAGGTAGGCTCTTTTGATCTCCGCTGAAAACCGGGCGTTTTCAATGGACAGGGCCACGGTTCCGGCCAGCATGCCCAGGAGCTCGACATCGGACTGATCAAAACCGCCTTCTTTTTTGTTGATTGCGCTCAGCGTTCCAATGACCCGTTCATGGCTTCTCAGGGGCACCAGCAGAAGGTTGCGCGTCCGGTAACCCAACTTTTTGTCACGCTCGATATGGATTTCCGAATCCCCTGATATGTCATTCATGATAATCGGCTTGCCGGTTTTAATGACTTTGCCGGCTACCAGTTCATCCACGAAAAAACGAACCTCTTTCACTCGGCGCTCGGTGGCGGTGTCATCGTAGGCCGCGCCGCGCAAAAAAAGCTCCTGCCGCTGTTCATCGAGCAAAATGACCACCCCGCCTTCGCTACCCATCAATTCCTTAATCACGCTGCTTACGTAATCAAGCCTTTCGTATAACTCCATGTACTCGGGCAACTCCATACTGATGCGCAGCATGGCTTCGTTGCTTCTGGCGATCTGTTTGACCCGGGTGATATCTCTCAGGATCACCAACACACCGGCCGGCCGGCCTTCGTCATCCGAAAAGACCGAGGCGCGCCAGGCCACGTCTAGAATTGAACCGTCCTTGGTCAACCGCCGGGTTTCATAGCGATGAATGACCTTGCCCTCGAGCAGCTTGCGGCGCTGCTGGCGAGTTTCGGCCTCTAGCTCTTCGGGTACGTAGGGGACCTGCTTGCCGCGCAACTCCTCCAGGGTCCAGCCGAATGTTTCCGTAAAAGCCGGATTTAGATAAGTAACCAGACCGTCGATCGTATAAACAAGAATGGAGTAAGGCGCAAAGTCAAGCAGAGTGCGAAAACGCCGTTCGGTTTTTAAGCGGGATTGTAAGGCCTGTCTGCGTTCGGTGGTGTCCTGAAGGGTTTCCAGGGCGCCAAACACGTTACCCTCTGAATCAGCCAGGAGGGCCGCCGTAAAAAACAGCCACTTGCCGTCATCACCGATATCCGGGAAGAAATCCTCCGCCTCGTAAGCCCCCGCTTTAACCGGCGATTTGCGAAATTTTCCCTGATAATACCGGGTCAGTTCCTTTTCCGGCGCACCGTCGAGGATAAAGTCGGCCATGGTGGGTCGAGCGGCGGAATAAAACGCTTTCCACGGCTCGCGAGTACCGACTATTTCATCGGCCTCAACGCCGGTCAGATTTTCCATGGCCTGGTTGTAGTGGGTAACGATGTGGTCATTATCGATGACAAAAATGGGAATGGGAATACTTTCGATAATCTGACCCAGCCGCTCCTGGATCCGCCAGAAAACTTCCTCGCGTTTGCGGTGGCGGATTACTTTTCTCTGCAAGGATTCGATTCTTTTTTGCAGTTCTTTATATTCGGACTTACCGGGCATTCAGGAGAAACCTCCGGGTACTAAAGGTTTTTTTAATTTGTTTCGGATTTCGAAATTCGAAATTCGTATTTTGGTTTAGGTAATAGAAACACTTATATACCACCACCGAAACGAAATCTATCCCGGCAGCCAAATTAACTAACTACCGAGCCTTTCCAGCATCATGCCATAAGCCTCCAGACTGCGCTTGAAACTGCCGATGCGGTAAAACTCATCGGGTGCGTGAATATTTTCATCATTTAAGCCAAAGGCGAAATTCACCATGTGGGCCTTCAGAAATTGTAAAAAAATTCCGCTCACCGGTATGGTGCCGCCCATCCTCGTGATATAAGGTTCTTTGCCGTACAATTCCTTCAAGGTTGCGTGGGCGGCCTGATTGCCGGGATGGTCAAAAGGAATCACATAAGGATCGGCCGTGCCGGCCAGTTTATTAACCGCAGCCGTTGTTCCGGCCGGTATATGTTTTTCTATGTGGGCGGAAATCAATTCAACAATTTTATCGGGTTTCTGATCCGGTACCAGACGACAGGTGATTTTTGCATGGGCCTCACTGGGGATGACGGTTTTGATGCCCTCGCCTTGAAAGCCGCCCCAGATGCCGTTCACATCCAGGGTGGGCCGTATCCAGGCCCGCTCATAAGTTGAGTAGCCGGGTTCACCGCACAGCTGTTTGAGGCCCAGCTTCCGCATGTACTCTTTTTCATCGTAGGGGACTTGGGCAATTTGATCCCTTGCGGCATCGGACAGTTCCACCACATCATCATAAAACCCGTCTACTAAAATCTGCCCATCGGAACTGCGCATCGAATCAATCAGGCGCGCCAGGGCGTGGATCGGATTAAGAAAGGTGCCACCATAGGTGCCGGAATGAACATCGCCGGCCGCACTTTTCAAATCTATCTGCAGGGCACATAGTCCCCGGCGCCCGATCACCAGGGCAGGCTGATCTTTTTCCCACTGACCGCCATCGGCACTTAGGATTAAATCACAGGCCAGCAATTCCCGCTGGGAGGATATAAAATCGGGTAAGTCGGGGCTGCCGATCTCTTCCTGGCCTTCAAAAAAGAATTTGACATTGACCGGCAGCTTGCCCCGGGATTTGAGCATGGCTTCAACGGCCAGAATCGGCGCCAACATGTTGCCTTTATCATCCGACGCCCCCCGGGCATATATGCGATTGTCTTTAATCACTGGTTCAAACGGCGGATGACTCCAGAGATCGATCGGATCCACCGGCTGGGTGTCAAAGTGACCGTAGATCAGGATCGTGGGGCCTCCGGGCGCATGCAGCCACTGCCCGTATACGACCGGGTGACCGTCGGTGGGCAATACCTGAACCGCTTCGATTCCGGCAACTTTTAGGCGGTCGGCAACCCAGTCGGCGGCCCGGCGGACATCATCGGCATGTTCCGGTAAGCTGGAGATGCTGGGAATGCGAAGAAAATCGCAGAGTTCGTCCAAATAGTCGGATCCATTGTCTTCTAGATAATCTTTCCACCTATCCATGAAAAAAACCTCCTTAAAGTATCTCAAAATTTATTGAATTGGATGACAAAAGTCAACTCAACGATTGAACAGGATCATACCTCCTAAAATCAACACCATGCCGATAATATGAAAAGCCTGCAAGGTTTCACCGAGAAAAAGGATCGCCAAAATTGATGCAAAAACGGGAATCAGATTAATAAATAAACCGGCACGATTGGCCCCGATAACCTCCACCCCCCGGTTCCAGCAAAAGTAGGCCAAAATCGATGGAAACAGGGCGACATAAAGGATACTCAATACCACCTGGAGTGTCAGGGTCATCGTTGCGCTGCCGGCAAGCTCCCAGATATACAGGGGCAGTAAAAATATGACCCCGAGGCCAAAGGTATAGATGAGAAAACTGAGCGGATGAATTGCCGGCCGCTGGCGCAGGAGCGCTGAGTAGAGGGCATAGACGATGACAGCGCCCATCATCAGGATATCACCCGGTACAAACGACATCGCCAGCAAAGTATTCCATCTGCCGCGCAGGATGACAATAAAAGCGCCGATAATGCAAATGGCGACGCCCAATATTTGCAGCCTGGTAACCGTTTCCTTAAACATCACCAGGGTTGCCAGGATGATGACGGCCGGCATCGTCGTCTGTATCATGGCCCCGTTAATGGCGGTGGTTGTATGAACGGCGGTGTAGAGCATGGTGTTGAAAACGGAAATTCCCAAAATTGACAGACCACTCATTATTTTCCAGGATTTAACAACTTGGGACCAGTCCTGCCGGGCCGTGCGCCAGGTGAAAGGTAACAGGAGCACAAAGGCAATCGTCCAGCGCCAGAAAGCAAAGCTGACGGGGGGAATAATGTCCGCCACACCGCGGGCCAGAACGATGTTGCCGCCCCAGCACAGCGGTGCCACGGCTGTTAGCAGATACGGCCAGGCGGCCCGGTACCAGACGCTCGTATGTTGCAAATTTTGAGACATAAAATATGAAAAAAGTGTCCGCCAGATTGGACTAACGATGAAAACATTGTTAATAGATTATCGCGGGAATCCCGTCAAGCATCTAAATCAATATCCGGTGTACCTGATCAGGGAAAGGCGCAACTGTAACGCTGCCCGGGGAATAAAAAAAAGGGCAGAGCCTTCGCGGCTCTGCCCGGTGGGGTTAATTTTTATCCATTCTAGGTCTATCTAAATTATCATCTCGGACAATGGCTCGCCCTTTAATGCCTTGAGTATTTGCTGTACGTTGATCCTCATCCTCTTTTGGAAAAGAAACGCATAATTAGTTTCATGAGATACCTTCTATAGGAATTTATTTTCCTCTCCTTCTCATACACCTGAATGGTTCCGGCACCTGAAAAGTTTACTGCACCAGAAGCATTGGACGAGATCAGACCGGTGACGTTTAAAATGGTTTCCCCGGTGGCGCTATCGAGTGCTTCGATAAGGGCCTGCCGGTCAAATTTAAGCCTCAAATATCTTATTTTCCGGGATCTCTTCTGATAATACTTGCAAAAAAATCCATGCCTGTACACTGAATGCGCTTTGAACGCAGCTTCATCTTCTTCACCTTCCTTCAGGACAATAGAAAGACTGTCCGGATGGATCATGCGGGCATCATATCCGGAGGGCACCGTAATGGTTGCGGTTAGCCATTTTTGCCTGCTTTTCAAATTCAGCTTGCTGGGCGAAAAATATACACTTACCGAAAGAGCCTCCACGTCAACCTCAGCCTGAACCGTGTCGGTGGCGCCCTGGTCGTCGGTGACCGTCAGGGTTACAAAATAGGTGCCGGAATCAGAATAGACATAGGATGACTGGGGCCCCCCTGAATTGCCATCGGTGCTTGATTTAGCCAGCGTATTGACACCCGGGGGAGAAACAACCCCGTCACCATAGTCCCACTCATAACTGACAATGGTGCCGTCTTCATCGAAGGATTCCGAGGCATCCCATTCAACAGGCTCACCCACTTTGATGCTGATGGTTTCCGGGGTTAAGATGGCGACCGGCTTCATATTCGACAGATACGGCAGAGCAGTCACCGCCTTACGCGAACCAGAAACATCGCCAAGGTAGGTACCTGAATGCTCAAAGTTGCCCTGGTCGTCTATCAGTTCTAAAACGGCGACGCCCGCAGATTCATCCCCAAAATTGGCAGCCACCAGATCCTGGTCGCCGTCGCCGTCGAAGTCAATGTTATCCAATGGCGAATTATTCATTGGAAAAGCATCTGTGCTGCTAAACCAAGAAAAGTTACCTTCTCCGTCGCCTTCGTAAATCTCCAACCAACCCATAGCGGAAACGGCCAGATCAACAATGCCGTCACGGCCCACAAAATCACCGGCGGCAATCCCGTAGCCCTTCTTACTGAGGCTCGGATCGCTCGAATCCCGATCGCTGGTTTTCTGCTCGAAGGTTCCGTCACCGTTGCCCAGGTATACATATATGGGCTCGGCTGAATCGTTCGGGGCGATGACAAAATCGGCCTTCCCGTCATTGTTAAAATCAGCCGCATCAACACCTATGGAACGATCGTTAGTGGTGGTATCACTCAGCAATTGGTAATCGAATCCCAAATCGCCCTTACCCAGAAACAGTCCGCAGTGTAAGGTCCTGTATTGGTTTAGCACAAAGTCCAGGTTGCCGTCTCCATTGAAATCGGCAACCGCCATATCGCCAGGCATGCCGTCCATGGTCCATGCGCTCCCCCCCGGTTCTTCATCTTCTTTTTCGACATAGGCAAACTGGGCAACCTGATTTAGGGAATCCAACTTCTCGAAGATGTAGATATTGCTGTAGAATTTCTTCTCAACGCGGTCGTACCTGCCACGCGCAGTAATATAATCCAGATCGCCGTCATTGTCGAAGTCACCGATTCCGTTACCATATGAATCACCACTGGTAAGCAAGGGATACGGGAGCAGCATATCCACCGGATCGGAGAAGGTGCCGCCAGGGTTGAGGACCATGTAAGCAGCCTGCCCTTTTAGGGTGGCGGTAGCCACATATACTTCGCTGCCATCGGCAGCAAAGGCGGTTGGCATACCAACAGCCATTGCACATACTAAAAAAGCGATTACCCCTCCAAAAATTCGTTTCATTTTTCCCCTCCTTTACCTAGACCGCCATTCCCTCACGCTTTTCCCCCTATAAACATCAGGAAGCATTCCGGGAAAACTGTTCAGGTCAACGTTAGCAGGCACACTCCCCCAAATTATAGCACCCGATCCGTTTGCCCCTGTTTTTCAATACATTCCGCACGGTACGCGGGATGTCGTTAACTTTGTAACTATCCGACTCTTTTCAGTAAAAGACCAACAAGCCATCCTTCAGGCTACAAGATTCATGCCAGATCAGGGCAGGATGCCGATTACAAAATATTCCTAATTATTAAGTTAAGTTATAATTCGGTTGCCCCATAAACGACACAGAAATCCGGAGCCCCTGGCTGCCAACATTGTAATTTCAATTACCATTTGGTAGACCATAGGTTAATGACAGGGCAACCCGCGCGCATTATCGTTGACTTCAAAAAAGAAGGTGTGCTAAAAATTGCACACCCGCGCTGGAGGGGGGACAACAACTGCCACGCAGGGTGCTAAAATAGTTCGAAGATCCATACGGAGAGAAGGTTTAATTGGGGAAAAGCAAACACAACACGGCCACGGCATTCAGTAAAGCCTGCCAGGGCATCCTGGCTGAGCATCCGGTTGCGATCGGGGTGGCTTACAAGGTACTGGATTGCGGCTGCGCCTTACTCTGCGGCATGTCGTCCGGGGGTGACCCAATCGGCGCTCTGCAGCACATTTCCGGCCAGCCGATTAAAAAAGGGGCCAGAATCCCCATTTGTCTGAAATGTAAAAAAGACACCGGCTTAGACAGGGTGGTCTGGGAGGGAATCTACTGGCCCGGATCCCAGCAGGAATGGCCCGACAAAGACCTGAGGGTTTCCATCGGCCGCATGGTCTTCGGCCCTGGCTACATGGAGCCGGAATAACATCTATAAGCAATCTCAAAAGGCCTATTCAGCTTTGTCCAACTTGGTAAATTTAGCCCCTTTAAGAGAGATATCTGCGATTAACCCTTTCACATCAAAAACGAATCCTACGATGGGATCCTTAATCGTTCGTGTATCCACACGCTCTCCGGCTCCGATGGTTATCAGGGCGACATTGCCGTCAACTCCGGCCTCCCAGCCGCTGCTGGCCCGGAATCCGTCCAGGGCTTCCTGGGTCATAAAGGCAATGATGATATCCTTGGCCTCGGCCCCAATTTGAAATCCGATGGATCCGGATACAATGTTGTAATAGTCCACGGTTTTACCGCCAATTCTCAAGGCGCCTTCACCATACTCTCCCCCGATAATAAAGGCGGCTTTTTTGACACTGGGCATTATCAGCAGTCCTTTGGCACTGCTGACAAACTCCTCAGCGCCTTCTACCTGCTTGTAAAAGCGTTTTGTAGCAACATTTGCGCTGGCGTCAATTTCTTCGGCGGCAGCACCAACCGCATTTTCCGCAAAGCCGAAACCTGAGAGCAGCAGCGCAATGACTGCCAGCCACAACAAATTAATACATCTGCCCGCTGAATTTAATGTCATCATATTCATGGTCTTTTTCTCCTCCCTATCTCCAGCGAATTAAAAAGTAAGGATCAGGCCGCTGGTCGTTCTGTTTTTGTCAGACAAATTAACCATTGAAGCATGAGATTCAACCGGCTTCATTTAACGGTAAAGGAGCCGGCATATTGCCCGTAACCCTGATTAGCCAATTCTTCCCTGGGGATAAACTTCAGGGAAGCGGAATTGATACAGTACCTGAGACCGGTGGGGGCGGGCCCATCCGGAAACACGTGCCCCAGATGAGAATCGCCGTGTTTACTTCTGACTTCTGTTCGCACCATGAAAAGTCTCCGGTCCTGGTGTTCGATAATGTTATTCGGATCAAGTGGTTTTGTAAAACTGGGCCAGCCGGTTCCGGATTCGAATTTGTCCTGGGAACTGAAAAGCGGTTCACCGGAGACAATATCCACATAGATCCCCTCTTCTTTCATATTCCAGTATTCATTTTTAAAGGGCGGTTCGGTGGCCTCCTGTCGGGTAACCTTATATTGCATGGGGGTTAATTTCTTTTTCAGTACATCATCCGATGGTTTAAAATATTTGGCGTCACTCGCATCCTGGGCGGTCGGCTGTGCCCCTTCGTCCTTCCAGGCTATTTTCAAAAATTGATCCCGGCCGGAGTTGTACCGATAAAATTTGTACCGCAGGGCACTTTTTTTATAGTAATCCTGATGATATTCTTCGGCTTCATAAAATTTTGAAAATTCCGTGATTTCCGTTGCGATGGGTTTGCTGAATCGTCCGGATTCATCCAACTCTTTTAGGGACGCCAGAGCGATCTGCCGCTGTTGGTCGTCATGATAAAATATGGCCGTGCGATACTGTGCCCCACGGTCGACAAACTGACCGCCGGAATCGGTAGGATCCACGTGCCGCCAGAAAACATCCAACAACTCGTTGTAGGTAATTTTGGCAGGATCATAATGTATTTGGACGGCTTCCACATGTCCGCTAGCGCCTGCACTGACTTCACTATAGGTAGGATTCTCCTGAGTACCGCCGGTATAGCCGGAAACGACTTTAACAACGCCGTCCACTTTTTCAAAATCAGATTCGACACACCAGAAACAACCGCCGGCCAAAGTCGCTATTTTAAGGGTATTGTTTTCATCGTTCATGATTGTACTCTTTTCGTTTTTTTGATTCTGAGCATATTGAAATCCGGCCATGATGGCGCCGAATAGCAGGATAATTGTGATCATTAGCAGTTTTTTCATGTCAAGCCCTCCAATTTTTGTGGACCAGAACAAAATAGATTCACTTGAACGAAAAAAGTTTCAAATGATTTAATATTGAAAGTTTAAGACTCAACTATAATATTAGGTCGATAGATGAAATTTCAATAGAGGTCGCGGACAAAAAAATATACGGCGCAAAGATTCCTATCCCTGACAGGATTCAAAACTCCGGGTAAAATTGCAGCAGGAGAGGATCTCTCCTTAGAAAGGACGTTTCATGGGCCCGGTATCCGGCTACTGATCCGGAGGATACATCTTTTCAGAATCGAGCGCCTGACAGAATATGAATCAGAAGATAATAAAGTGCGGTGGAAAATACCACCCCCCCGGCAGCCAATCCGGCATATAATTTTCGATTAGATCGACGTCCCCTTTTTGCCGCCCGCGTTTCGAGGTAGTTTAGGGCGCTATCGGCCACTGCTCGGCGATAAGCGTCCAGGGTCGGCTTCCTGCAATGGGGGCATAGATCTAGATATCTATCCAGATTCTTACTGTCATAGTGATAGCGGCTGATGTATTTATCCGGGGTCGTAATGGTATGATCTATCATTTTTTTGCGCCGATCTACAAGAAATACGAGGGTGTCTTCACTATTTTCGCGTATAATCTTACTGCTGTCTTTTTTATCCTCCAATGGAATAATGGGATACTCCTTCCCGGCGGACTCTTTTTTTTTGCGGTTAAACTCTCCCTTCATAAACGCTCCTTTCCAATTTCCCCCCGACGGTAGATGCGGTCATGTCCCAGGAGTCGACCCTCAATACGAGGAAATAAGACCCGAACCCGAATATGGTTAACGCCTTGGCTGATCCATAAGACCATTTGCAAGTACGATATAAAATTCATACAGCAGCAATCATGCCAGAGTTGAGTAAATCAGTAAAATCCTATGATTTAGATTGTTTATGCTGCATAAAGGGTTGGCGTGCAAATTTAAAATGGGCAGGTACGGGGCAAAAAGTGGGAAATTCATTTCACACTTGGAACTTTTTTTCATAGATGGGGGGCGAATAGAGCTGAGAGCCGGCAGTAGTAACGGCGGTACCAATCCCAGGAGAGAAGAAATCAACGATAGTCAATAATTGCGGCAAGCGCATCCTTGCGGCCGACGAATTCCTTTAGTCGCTCGATATGCTGTTTCTCTTCCTCAACTATCTTTCCCAAATAGTCCCGGGCAGCGGGGTCTTCTACAAAGGGTTTCAATACCTCGTAAAAGATGATTGAATCCTTTTCAAATTCGATAAAAATTTCAACCAGGTCATCAATTTTATCGATGGATGAAAAATCAATATCTTTTAGGGAAAAATTTTTGTCCCCCAGCATCTCGTTAAACAGCTCGCGGCTCATCTCCGCCACAAACGGATTTTCATTTTTTGTTTCAAGGTTAATCTTTAATTGGGCAAACCAGTCGGCATGCTTTACTTCTTCATCAGCGACCCACTCCAGAAAAGGGGCAAGCTCGGGACTGGATACCTTTTCAATGGCACCGCGGTAAACGGCTTCACCGTTTTTCTCCAGCTTTATCGCGAGATCGATTATTTCAATTGCGGAAAACAAATGCAGTTCGCTCCTTGTCATAGATACAGCGTATTCTTAAAATTAGGCCGATAAAGAAAGTAAAGTCAAGCACTATTCTTTTTATTTGACCGCGGCTTCGGGCACTGCTATTTTAGGCCGATGCGGAATGACCCAAATGCAGATCAGAATATCGTCGGAGCTGCCACGGTTATCCTCACCCGCGAACGCGCCGGCAGGCTTCAGATCTATCTTCTTAAAAGAAGTTCTAAAAGCGGATTTATGGCCGGCAATTATGTATTCCCGGGGGGAACGCTTGATCCTGAAGACCGGGATATCAATGTATTTAAAACCCACTGTGATCTGGATCTAGACGGAATTGCCAGCCGATTTGGAGGTGACCTGACAGCCGAAAGTGCTCTGGCTTATTGTGTTGCCGCCATTCGCGAAACGCTGGAAGAAGCAGGTGTTTTTCTGGCATGCAATGATGATAAATTCAATAAGAAACTGGAAAAAGCCTGCCGTCTGCGGCTGGCCGAAAATTTGCGCAAAGACTGGTTCGTAAAGCTTGTCGCCCGCAGCAATTGGCGCCTGACCCTGACAGCGCTCTCACCATGGTCTCATTGGATAACCCCGGAACTGATGAAGCATCGTTTTGACACCCGCTTTTTCGTGGCCGACATGCCGGCGGGTCAATATTGTCGACCGGATTCCAGAGAGACGGTTCAAGGACTATGGATAAGCCCTGAGGAAGGGCTGACAGGCAACATGGACGGCAAAATTCCTTTAAGCCCTCCAACCCTGGTGACCCTGCACGAACTTTTGAAATACCAGAGATTAAAGGATCTGCGCACAGAAACCTGCCAGAGGCCCTGGGGTCAGGCAATTTTTCCCCGGCTGGTGCCTTTGGCTAAAGGCGCCGTTATTGTCGAACCCTGGGATCCGCTGTACCGCGAAAAAGATATCCATATAGCCCCCGACCACCTGCCAACTTCGATACTACCTGTGGAGGAACCCTTTTCAAGAATCTGGTATGACGGGAATCTTTGGCGGCCGGTCAGGGCGTGACGATTTCGGATTGGGGATGGGTCCGATTTGGGATTTGGGATTACGGAAGGGGGGTATAAGTGGCTGTCGGAAAAACCGTTCGAATAAGGGAACGTATTTTTGACAACCGCTATAAATATGTCAATTGAACCATTATAGTCTGGCAACACCTGCTTTTTACGGCGCAAGGTCTACCCGATAATTATTGCCTTAAAATGGATATGCGGCTAATATTATGTTTCTCTAAAAGGAGCTATCTCAAAAATACAGGATACAATTTCTGACTTCGATTTCGTGCAAGCCACCTTTCAGGGTCGGAAAATAGGAGAAAATTGTTTTGAAGCGTAAATTTGCCATCAGTATCTTTCTCATTTTTCTGATGTCGATCACCAGCGGACTGGCCCAGGAGCTTACGATCATCAGCGAAGAAAATCCGCCGTTTAATTTCATCAAAGACGGTATCCTTACGGGTTCATCCACCGGAGTTGTGCGTGAAATTATGCGCCGTTTAAACCTGCCGTCCGAGATTCAGGTATTGACCTGGGCCCGGGGCTACCAGCTGGCCCTAAGCCAGCCCAATGTGGTTCTTTTTTCGACCGCTCGAACCCAAGAACGGGAGCATCTGTTCCACTGGGTTGGGCCGATCTACAAAGTGCGCTTTGGCTTCTATGCCAAAAGGGGATCCGGGCCGTATCTGACAGGCCTTACTGACGCTAAAAAAGTCGGCGCCATTGCCACCTATAAGGATGATGTCAGAGAGCAGCTTCTTAAATCTCAGGGATTTACCAATCTCGACAGCTCTAAATCACCCGCCAGCAATTTGAAAAAATTGCTGGCGGGGCGCGTTGATTTATGGCTTTACAGCAACCTGGGGGTCCCGTCGGTTGCCAGGCAGATCGGCATCAACCCCGACGATGTGGAACTGGTTTTGCCTTTTAAAGATTATTATGCTTATATCGCCCTTTCCAAAGGCACCCCCCAGGCTGTCGCTAAAAAATGGCAGGCGACCCTGGACGATATGAAGCACGAAGGCACCTTTAGAAAAATCATCAAACAATGGCTGCCGGCGGAGAGCATCCCCGGAATTCAGCCGCTGGCTGCAAAATCCGCAATGGCTCCGGTTAAATTGAAAATTTACACCGAAGACTCCCCACCCGCCAATTTTCTGGACCATGGCAAATTAAACGGACTGTCGGTTGAAATTGTCCGTGAAATTTTACGCCGGCTAAAATTGCCGGATAATATCCAGGCCGTACCCTGGGCCCGGGGTTACACCCTGGCGCTAACCCAGCCCAATGTAGCGCTGTTTTCAACCACCCGTCTGCCCCAGCGGGAAAAATTATTCAAATGGGTGGGTCCCCTGTACGCTCAAACCTGGGGCTTTTACGCCAGAAGGGATTCGGCCATAAAAATCAGCTCCCTGGCGCAAGCCAAATCTCTACCCCGCATAGGGACCTACCACAAGGATGCCAAGGAACAGTATCTGCTGGCCAATGGATTTCGGAACCTGGTAAGCACCAAAAGGAATCGGAATAACATCCGCCATATTATGGACGGATCCATCGATCTGTGGGTCAGTTCAGATTTTAACATGCCGTACCTGGCCAATCAGGCCGGCATAAACCCCGATCAGTTGAGACTGGTCTTTGCCTTTAAGAGAGTCCAAAATTACATCGCCTTTTCGACTCAAAGCCCCAACTCCCTGGTGACCCTATGGCAGCAAACCCTGGATGAATTAAAACAGGATGGGACCTATGACCGCCTGTATGCCAGATAAACCCGGCAAAGCAGGCTTTTGACCGGACACCCTAGAGAAGGATTATGCCGTGGAGAATGTGCATCGAATGAAATCCACTAAACCGATACGCCTTTTCGGACGGCGGTCACTTTCCAAAGAACTGGCGATCAGTCTTATTCTGCTTTTGATTTTGTTTGAGGGTGTTTTACTGGCCTATGTTTACAGCCGGCAGTCCCGATTTCTGCTGCAGGAGCTTGAAAAAAAGGCGGACGATTACGCCGAAAAGCTCAGTGAGGTACTGGTGGTGCCGCTCTGGGATTATGACGACGAGCAAATCGGCAAGATCGGCCTATCCTTTCTGCAAAGCGATGTGATTAAGCAAGTTCACATAAAAACCGCAGAGGGGAGAACGCTCTTCGTCGCCCCCGGCAGGCCAGGCGCACAAGGGCTTCTCAGCCGCAGTGTGGCGGTCACTTACAAGGATCAGATTATCGGCCAGGCAGATCTGATCTTTTCATTGGGTGCAATTAATGAAGACCTGGCCTGGCTGCGCAATACGATTCTGATGGTCCTGGCCGTATCCCTCATCGTGATCTTTGTTACCGCCAGAATCCTGCTGCGCGTTTTTATGCGCAAACCCCTCAAGATCCTCCAAAAAGGCATCGACCGGGTGGCCCGGGGTGACTATGCATACGGATTTGATGAACTTCACCACATAGAACTTACCGGTATTGCCCGACGAATTAAAGAAATGGCCGCTGATATCCAAGCCCGGGAAATATCCCTGCAGGATGAGGTCACCGTGCGCAAACGTGCCGAAGAAAAAATCCGCGAAAGCGAGGCCAAAGGCCGCGCCCTGCTCGATGCCATGCCGGACATGATGTTTCAACTTGATCGCAACGGCTATTTCCTCGAATATCACGGCACCCAGCAGGATCTGTATTTAGGGCCGGATACTTTTCTGGGGAAAAAAATCGATGACATATTGCCGGCGAACCTCGCCGGATTGCACCATAAAAACGCCGAAGAGGCCCTAAAAACCCGGCAGCTTCAAATTTTCGAATATGATATTCCCATCAATGGCAAAAAGACCTACTATGAATGCCGCATGGTGGCCATCTCCGATGAAACTATCATGGCGGTTGTACGTAACATGACTGAAAGCAAACAGGCTGCCGCCGATAAATCCAGGCTAGAAGAGCAACTTCGCATGGCACAGAAGATGGAGGCGATCGGAACGCTGGCCGGCGGTGTCGCTCACGATTTGAACAATGTGCTGTCCGGCCTGATCAGCTACCCGGAGTTGATTTTGATGGATCTTCCTGCAGACAGCCCGTTGACGTCCTCGGTTCTGGCAATCAAAAAGTCGGGGGAAAAAGCGGCCGATATTGTACAGGACATGTTGACCCTGGCCCGCAGAGGCGTGGCCGTATCGAAAGTGGTTAACCTCAATGACATTATCACGGACTATCTAGAAAGCCCTGAATTTGAAATACTGAAACATAGCCATCCGGGCTTAAAGCTTGAGGTCAGCCTTGAACCCGACCTTCTGGGAATTACAGGGTCTCCCGTCCACCTGTCTAAATCCGTCATGAACCTGGTCTCCAATGCCGCCGAAGCCCTGGTAGATGGCGGAACCGTTTCTATTTCGAGCGAGAACCGCTACATCGATAAACCGATCAGCGGCTACGACGACATCGAAGAAGGTGATTACGTCACCCTGACCGTCGGCGACACCGGGACCGGTATTCCGGCGACGGATATTGAGAGAATCTTTGAGCCGTTCTACACGAAAAAAGCCATGGGAAGAAGCGGCACCGGCCTGGGGATGGCCGTTATATGGGGAACGGTTAAAGACCATCAGGGGTATATCGATGTCCAAAGCACTGAAGGCCAGGGCACCTGGTTCTATATCTATCTGCCGGCCTCCCGCCGACGGTCGTCCCGTAAAGCGTTTCGGCGCTCCACAGAAAACTACCGGGGCAAGGGGGAGTTTTTACTGATCATAGACGATGTCAAAGACCAGCGCAATATTGCCACCGATATTCTAACCAAGCTCGGCTACAGTGTTGATTCGGTTTCCAGCGGAGAAGAAGCTGTTGAGTACCTGGAAACCCGAAGTGCCGATCTTCTCATTTTGGATATGATTATGGATCCGGGCATCGATGGGCTTGAAACTTACAGGCAGATCATAGAAGTTCATCCGGCACAAAAAGCCATCATTACAAGTGGCTATTCAGAATCAGCGCGGGTAAAGGAGGCTCAGAAACTGGGCGCCGGCGCCTATGTCAAAAAACCGTATTTGATGGAGAAAATGGCGGATGCCGTTAGAAAAGAATTGGACCGCTAATTGTGGCTAAGCGTTAATGACGACTCCCCCCCTTCCGACAATTTTTCGGTCACAGTAGAATGATAATTTTTCCGCGGTTGTAAAGGCCTGCCGCAAAATTCCAGTATTCCAATTGCGCAAAGCCCATATACTGTCCTGACAAGCTTCCCCGCTTGCTCTTTTTCACCGTTCATTTTTCCTTTATTTAAATTACAGGTTGAAAACCATTAATATTTTTGTAAAAATGGTAATATAGTGCAAGTTTTGGGTGGTATATTGCGGCTTTGCCCAGGGAGAAAAATTATTTTCCCGGGTGGTGGGCCCATTTCCGAAAGATTGGAGTGTAGATGATGTTCAAAGAAAGCAAAATCAACCAGCGATTGAAAAAACTGGAACAGCACCTGAAACAGGAAAATCCGATCCTCTCTGAAGTTGTTCAAAATTTTCGCGAGCTGGACCGAATCAGCCGCAAACTGGGCTTTTTGCAACGGGAGGAATCCCATGCCACCCGGACCCCCTGGTGGCCGCTTATCTCAATTCTAGGTATTTATTCAGCGGGTAAATCCACCTTTATCAACAATTTCCTTCAGTACGATCTGCAGGACGTGGGGATACAGGCGGTTGATGACAAGTTCAGCGTGATTTGTTTTACCAGAGATGATAAAGAACGGGTGTTGCCCGGTCTGGCGCTGGATGCGGACCCACGCTTCCCTTTGTACAAAATCAGCCGGGCCATAGAAGAGGTTGCCGTCGGCGAAGGTGGGCATATTGATTCTTACCTGCAACTGAAAACCTGTCCCAGCAAAATGCTGCGAGGAAAAATTCTCATTGATTCCCCCGGCTTTGATGCCGATGCCCAGCGAACCTCCACTTTACGGATTACCGACCACATCATTGATCTGTCGGATCTTGTTCTGGTCTTTTTTGATGCCCGGCACCCGGAAACCGGTTCGATGCGGGACACCCTCGAACATCTGGTGAAGACCACCGTAAACCGGCGGGATTCAAACAAGTTTTTGTACATCCTGAACCAGATCGATGTAACCGCCAATGAAGACAGTCTGGAGGAGGTCTTTGCGGCCTGGCAGCGGGCGCTGGCCCAATTCGGCCTGACAGCGGGCAGTTCCTTCGCCATCTACAACAAGGATTCGGCAATTTCCTTCGACAGCGAAGATGTCCGGGCGCGCTTTGAGAGCAAACGCGACGCGGACGCCAAAGCCATTTACCGTCGCATTGAACAGGTGGGCGTTGAACGCGCCTACCGAATTGTCGGCATGCTGGAACAAATCGCGCAGATGTTAAAGCAGGATGTTGTCTCCCTTCTGCAGCGTTTTATCAAACGCTGGCGACGCCGGGTTTTGTGGCTGGAAGGATCGATTCTGGCATGCCTGGCAGCGGCCCTTCTGGCGCTGACTATCTGGGGCAATTACGGGGAGGGGCTGTCGCTGAACCTGCCGTTCTGGGATCTGGTCACGCGAAACAATTACACAAAATATGGTGTGCTGGCTATTTTGATCACAGTGGGGGCATATGTTCACGTTAGCATCCGGCGCTGGGCGGCCCGGAAGGTCAAACAGAAATTGCTGGCAGAAATAAAAGACCCGGATCTGCTTGCCAGCTACAAACGTGCTTTGCACAAAAGCAGCCGTTGGTGGCGCAGTCTTTTTTTTCCTAATCCGGCGGGCTGGGGACGGCGCACATCGGCACGGCTGGAACAAGTGGTGGAAGAGAGCAACGCTTATATCCAAAAACTCAATGATGAGTACGCCAACCCCTCCGGCAAAGAAAAAAGAGCACTGTCAATTGAGGAACAGGCGCTGGAAGATTCAAAGCGTCGTGATCTCGGCCGAATTGAATCCGACAATACCCTGCGAGCCGACACCGGCCCGGTCACCCCGAAAAATTGAAGCAACAGGGTTTTACGCTGGCAACATTCCAATATGGGAAACAAGGTTAAAACAATAGAAATCCCCCGGGGTGAGGCTGTTTTCTGGCTGGACGGAAATGGCTGCTGGCACAACGCCGATGGTAAGTTCCGGCATAAAAAAATCATCGATCACTTTCATTCCAGCATTAAGTGGGACCGGAAGGGCTACCACCTGTGCCAGACCCATGAAAACTTTATTGAAAAGGTCTATTTCCATTACGAAGATAAAGCCCTGTTTGTTTTTGATGTCATCCAGGAAAGTGACATCATGCTGGTATTGAACACCAAAAAGCAGATTAAGCTAAAACCGAAAAAATTGCTTATTAAAGACGACAGTCTTTATATGCACCAGGGCGATGAGATCATTAAATTTGCTGAACAGGGCTTATTAAAAATAGCACCGCTTTTGGAGGAAGAAGGTAATCTGCTGTTTATCCGATCCAAAAACAGGCGCTACCGGATACCCACATGGGGAGAAAAGGGGGAATTTTCATGAGCATAAGAGATATATTTTCTTCATTTACCAACATGAATACCGATCAGTTTCAATCCTTCATAGACACTAACAAAGAAGGCAGTTTTACATTGCTGGATGTCCGTCAACCCACCGAATATGAAAGCGCCCGTATCCCCGGAAGTCAGTTGATGCCGCTTCCAACCTTAAACGAACGGCTGCAGGAATTGGACCCTGAAAAACCGGTCATCGCTTACTGAGCCGCCGGCAGACGCAGCCGTGCTGCTGCGCAAATTTTAACCGGCAAGGGGTTCAAGCAGGTATTCAACTTAAAAGGCGGCATAGCCGCCTGGAAGGGCCAGGCGGCCGCAGGCTCCGAAGAAATGGGAATGATGATTATAAGAGGTGATGAAACCCCTCAGGATATCATCTGCCTGGCCTATGGCCTGGAAGAAGGATTGCAAAAATTTTATGCCGCGTCAGCCCAAATGGCCATCGAACCGAAGGTTATCAACCTCCTTTCTAAGCTGGCTGAAATTGAAATCCGACATAAGCAAAAATTATTTGGCCTGTATAAAACCATTGATTCCAACGATACGGCCATCGAAAGCTTTGAAGCAAAAGTCAATTCCGAGTTGATGGAAGGCGGGTTTGACCCTGATAAGCTGCTGGAGGAGAGCCTGTCGGCGTTTAAAGCAGCGGCCGAAGTGCTTGACTTTGCAATGATGCTGGAGGCCCAGGGCATGGATCTGTATATGCGCTATGCCGAAAAAAGTGAGAATCCGAAGGTCCAGGAGATTCTCTTTGAAATGGCCGGTGACGAAAAAGCCCATTTAAAAAGCCTCGGAGAACTTTTAGAAAATATTTAAAGGCCTAGAAGCCCAAATGAAATTTTACGTCTACTTTGACGCCTACGGTCACGCCCAAAATATAATCAGCGAACAGGAACTGGCCGAATCTTTCAATAACCAAACCGGTGATTTTTTAGCCGCCATGTGTCAGGGACAGCCGGATGCTGAAAAGGCTTATCGCACCGGCCATGTTGGAACCCTGGCGTTTGATAATGAAAAGGATTTAAACGATTATCTGACCGAACTCGGAGAAGAAATAGAAGGATTTTACGAGTGCCGGTCTGAAAGCCGCCCCTATAATTTTTAAGCCATGAAAAAACAGCAATACGAAAATATGGAATCCATGTTCCATCTGATTGCGCATGACTGGCAGGACATCAGTCCGATGGAGCTGGTAATTTATCAACTGGCCCGGGGTAACACCTTTAATATGCGGGTCATCGGTCTTGAAGGCATCAAACGTTTTAAAGAAGCCCATCCGAAATGTGCCATTACCTTCAAACCCAATCATCTGAGTGAAGCCGACTTCATTCTGCTCTCTATCCTGTTTAGAGAAAATGATATGAAGGTCCTGGTAGAAGGCGGTTCAAATCTGTTTATTGACGACATCGATATTTTCAGAGACTTACTGCCCGGATATATTTTAGAGGATCTTAAAAGCTTCGCTGATAAGCATCAAATGAGTATTGCACGCTATTTATCAACCCGGGGCGCGTTCAAAGTTTTTCGCGAACCGCAGAGTGTCACTCAACCGGACGGCAGCAAAATAGAAATGGGGCGCAAAGAAATTATTTCTTTAACCCGAGCCTACCGCTACCACCTGGTCAAAGAAAGGGAAATGTACGTCACTTTTCCCGGTTTTTCCTCTATTAAACTGGGTTTACTTGAACTGTTGAAAAAAAACGGCACCAAAACCGGCCGAAGCTATACCGGAAAAATCGACGGGTTTCATCACCTGCCCTTGCAAATAGATATCGAGGCATCGTTGTATGCCAATGTCGACGTCTATGCAGTTCCGGTGAACATTGCCTATGAGCGTGTTTTAGAAGATGAACATTTTGCCGAATTGGCCCGGCTCTATGAAAATGGAGATAATAAACGCGATATCTATTTAAAGGATCTGGGCTATATTGTTAAAGAATTTTACTGTGACAAAAGAAAGGCCAACCTGTCCATAAAATTCGGTGAACCTCATAAAATCGACACCGCTGATCTTAAAGACAGCTTTGCCGGCCGGAAGATAAAAAGTGCCGCCCATAAGTGCGCGGAAAAACTATTTGACAACATGCTCACGATGCAGCCCATATTCCCGGCCAATATTTATTTTTCGGCTTTTAATGAAAACTTCCACCGAACGCCGCTGCGGGTAATGAAAGAGAAAATTGACGACATCAGAGATTATCTGCGACCACTGGTGTGGGGCAATGACAAGCGACGGGTCGATCTGCATTATGTATTGGGCTACAACCAGCACATCATGTCAGCCGATGAAATTATTAATCGAACGTTTCAGATCTTCAGCCGGCCGAACAGGCATATTACCGCCATTGATGGGGATATGTTTGTTGTCTACAACCGTGAGGTTGCACAACAGTATAAAAACCATACCACCCATTTCTTTGAAAATATGCAGCAACCCTGATTGAGAATACCCGGTTATTCAGCTTTGGCCTGCTCCAGCTCTTCAATTATTTCTTTTAATCGAAATTCTCTGGCCTCAACCTTGACCATCATCATACCGAATGATTCCGCCAATTCGCTGAGGACGCCAGGATATCTACCTTTTTTTGAAAGCTCAAACAGACGCTCGGAATCTGCCTTGTCGTATTTACCGGAGGCAATATTTTTACAAGACTCATTCAGCATTTCAAACAAATCAATATAGTAGCGTTCAAAATCCATAGCCAGTCTCCCTTTCTTACGTTCTTGGTAGATAAAGCGCTTATATGGCAATATATTAACTTTTGCCGGCCTTGGCAAGTAACTGTCGCAGAGGTTCAGAGTTCAGAGGTTCAAAGGTTATTATGCAACTTCCGAACTGCGGAACCCTGAACGCAGAACCCTGAACCTTTAAACCTGATATGTAATCCTATTGACTCACAAACACATTTTATGATACTCAAATCACTGAAAGTTTGCTAACCACTATCAAGAGACAGCCATGGCCGGATACCATACCCCTCCTTACTTTGAAAAGTAGCGGGGGTTTTTTATGGCACTCCCCTGGCAAAGCCCCTAACATATTCGCGGGAGACCCTTCACCATGACCAAGCAGTTGAATCTGTTCCCGGATAACGAGCTTAACCTCCCAGGCACCCCACAGGAGGTAAACCTCGCTGACTTGAATACCGCCTTCAACCCGGTGGATGAGGTATTTGCGGCCATCGAACGCTTTAGAAGTAGCCGTGATTTCATGGAACTTATCCAGTTTATCGCCCGCTTCCCGAATTACTCTACCTTTAACGGTTGGTTGGTCTACCTCCAGAATCCTTTGGCCACTTATGTCGCCACGGCACGAACCTGGGCCCAAAAGTATAACCGACAGCCCAGGCGCGACGCGAAACCTCTGATTATCCTGGCACCCATGGCACCGATTCTTTTTCTGTTCGACATCCAGGACACAGCGGGGGCACCGGTTTCATCTAAATTGCTGCGATCGCGGCAAGTCGATGATCAGCAGCTTGGAAAATGTTATACGACCACATTTCACAATGCTGCCATCCATGGAATTTCGGTTTATGAGACGGCTTTAAACACCAATGAGATTGACACCGTCAGCCGAATTACTCCGGCCTTAAGAAAAAAATATCAGGAATTTAAACTCCCTAAAGATACTAGTTATTTAATCCTCATCGATAAAACCCTGCCCCTGAGAGGCAGGTATGCCTCTCTCGCCCATTCACTCGGACACATCTTTTGCAGCCATCTGGGTATTGATCGTCATGCCTGGTGGCCGGAACGGGGGGATTTAAATATCATGGGAGAAGAGATTGAAGCAGATTCGGTTGCCTATCTGGTGTGTCGCCGCAGCGGTTTGGGGGCAGATTCGGAAAATTATCTGCTTCAATTTTCTGAAACCCAACAGGAAATCCCGCCCTTCAGCATGAATGCTGTCATCCAGGCCACCAGCTATATTGAAGACATGGGCAAGCACCGTTGGAAGGCCCCCAAGAAACGTCGTCAAAAATAAGTTTCGATATCCGGAAGGTTGGTATAAGCGGTCGTCAAAAAAACCTTCGAATAACGGAATGTTTTTTTGACGACCGCTTATATCGATCACCCCAAATTCGTTTTGTGAAATCAATTTCCCAGGTTTTGGGAAATATTTTTCATAGAAAGCGCTTTATTCATTCACAGACTCAATTTTAACTATTTGATATTATAATAAATTAAAATTTATCAGACTTTGCATGATTTTTGCTAGCTCAAATCTAATATACAAGCAGGGGATTTCAGTATACCCATACAATCTCCAGCAATGGAATATTCAAACGAGAAAAAAGAGCCTATCTCACAGGAGGCCCGAATTGTCGGATTTTCATGAAATGACAAGCAATCTGCGGATGAGAAAAGAACGCGCCTTACATATTAAAAACCCCGCTTACAATATCGATAATGGTGGCCGTCGGCTGGGGATTGAGCGGCGGCAGTTTACCTATTCCCACCATTATCCCGAGAGAAGAGTTGGTATTGAACGCCGGCGCCTTACGGAAAGAAGGATTGAAATGAAAGCCGGAGCAAGCGGCTAGTCGGTGAACTTCATTACGGGCCCCATCGCATTGTGCTTACCAGGACTCAGTCCACGACTAAATCGGCCGGCTACTGAAAATAGCTGGGCCTTTCTGGCAGTAACCTTTCTTTTGGCTCCACTCCATTCCCTATTGCCTTTTAAGCTCATTTCTGTTTTATAATGGGTTATCCGTATCCTGAATTTCATATCATATACAACCCCTGCATTTTTTAATGTCACGTGCACTGCACAAAACGGAGGCATATGATTTAAAATGGATAAACCAGCCAAAATAGTCGTAGCTCTGGTAATAATTGTCGTGAGCGGCTTTTTCATATTCAGCAAAATCTCCGGTTGGCATAAAAGCAAGCTGGAAAAAGCGGTTAAAAATGAACAGGAAGTCTGGCAGGGCAAAGCGAATAAACTGGAACAGAAGGTCTCCGAGCTTAGGCAGGAGTTGACTGAAGTTAAAGGGCAAGAAGTTCCGGAAGAAAAGTTAGCCACAATTTTTGGTGAAGAAGAAAAAGCGGGGCGCGAGCAGGCAGAAAAAACGAAAGAACCATCTAAAAAGCCGTCGCGTATGGCTGAGACAGAACGCCAGATATCAGCATTTTTCGCCTATCTGGATAATCGGCCGTATGTTCAATCCCTTAATATGGCAGGAGGAAGCTATCTGCAATACCAAATCGCCATCGAAAAATTATCGGCCAAACCTCCGATAATCGTCGGTGAAATGGATTCGCTCTACAACATGGTTCGCAATGTCGCTCATTTCTATCGGGTCATGGGTAAAAAGCGGGTGCTGCTCACCAAACAAATTATGCAAAACGAGTCCGAGGTGATGGAATCGGTAATGAAAGCTTTTTATCAGTGGTTTACCATGGACGGGGGGGACAACGCCACCCTGAAGGGACGCCCTTCGATGACTGCCATGTATGAGTATGCCGGCTATATATTGAACACCCTTGGCGGAAGAAGTTATTTG
>Ga0316198_10000276_pt1 | contig 25196 bp, 19 predicted proteins | sample OudBieAanoxic_MG_FD_204935 | JGI IMG/M metagenome (GOLD analysis project Ga0316198, IMG submission 204935) | Coastal sediment microbial communities from Oude Bieten Haven, Netherlands - site A anoxic | ecosystem: Environmental > Aquatic > Marine > Coastal > Sediment | place: Netherlands... | reverse complement strand
CTCGTTGGTGTAGCCGTGAGGATGCAAGGCACCTCCGCTGAGCGCGCTGATAGTGAGTTCCCTGGGCGCACTACCGACGATACGCCCTCATAGCGTCTCCGGATCAGTCTGCGATGGATAATTAAGAATTCAAAATTCAAAACTAAGAATTAAAATGGGATTCCGAAGCTCAGCCACAGTTGCCCCGCTGACTCCTCTGGCTCCCGATCGAGTTTCCAACCGTACTCGAGGCGGATGGGCCCGGCCGGCGTATCGAGGGAGAAGCCGAGACCGGCGCCCCAACGGATATCTTCGAAACGCACGTCCCTCGGGCTTGCCCAGACGTTTCCGGCATCGACAAAGACATGGGTCGAGAAGAGCCACCACACTTTGCGGATGTACTCGGCGTTGAAGAGCACCAGAGCGTTGCCGCCGATGGGATCGCCCTCAAGGACGGTCTGGCCGGGAATGCCCAGATAGTCCCTTCTGAAGGCGCGGTGGGTGTTCGCCCCGCCGGCAAAGAAACGGGTGTTGAGCGGGATCTGGAGGTTGTCCGGAAGATGGCTGTCGGGGCCGAGTGGGTGGATGGCGCCGAGACGAACACCGATCGCGCCGCGGCCGTTGGCGATGGTGCCGTAGAGGGTCGTGCGGGCGCGGAGCTTGAGGAATTCGGCGTTGGCCTGGAAGAGCGGGAAGGCGTAGTCGACGGCAATCTCTGAGTAGGTGCCACGGGTCGGAACCAGTTGGTTATCTCGAAAGTCCCATTCGAGGGTCGGTGTGATTGAAGAGATGCGGGCCTCTTCCTCCTCGCGGTTGTTGACCTCATTGTCGGGCTCAACGATCTGGTACTCGTAGCGCCACCACGATCGGAAGGGGCGTTTGTAGCGATCGCCGACATCGATCCACAGCCCCTGCCGGCGTTGCGCGTAGGTTGCGAATTCCTCGTAGGTCCGGTAGATCACGAAGTAGGCCGGGAGGTTGAGTTTGGGCAGGCGGGGCTCGCGGACACCGATCTGGAAGCGCTTCTCGGTTCCCGAGAGCACGGTCTCGGCTGAGAAAGCATGGGCGCCGCCGAAGAGATTGAGATGGGACCAACCCAAGGTGACCCGGAAGCGATCGGTCTCGTTCCAACCGAGACCGACGACATAGCTTTTTTGCAGGCCCTCTTCGAGGAGGACGACCAGCCCGCGATCGGTATGCCGCTCCTGACCCGGCAGGGGCAGCAGCTCCACCCGCCTGAAGAGCGCGAGCTCGTAGAGCTGCTGCTGCGCCAAGAGCATCTTCGCCCGTGAGTAGGGCTCGCCTTCGCGAACCCCGGTCCGCCGAAGGGTGCGTGCGATCACCGACTCCCGGGTCCGTTGGAGACCGGCGATGACGATTTTGCCGATGCGGACGAAGCTGCCGGGCTCGGTGGTGAGAACAACGTGGGCCTCGCCGAGCCTGGAGGTGTCGACTTCGGCATCGACGCGGCCGTCGGGATAACCGGTGTCCGCCAGCAGGGATTCGAGCCGGCGACGCGTCTCCTCGACCTGACGCGGATCCCAAGGGGTCGCCTCCTCGATGGGCAGGGACGTCTTTTCCAGGGCGGCGACAGTTTCGGCGGGTATCCCCTCGATACGGAGGTCGGTGAGGAACCAGCGAAGACCCTCGTCGACGGGAAAAACCACTCGCGCCAAGTCCTCGCCCTCGGCTTCGAGCCGCGGGGAACCGATCTCTGCCTCGGGGAAGCCGTAACTCCGGTAGAGATTGATGAGAGCCAGACGGTCCCGCTCGAGGGAGCTCTCGCTGACGTCCTGTCCCCTGAGTCCGCGAACCGCTCCTTTTCGGGTCGAGATCGTCGACATCAGGAGCTCTTCGGTCAGACTTTTTGCGCCGAGGAACTCGATGACCCCGACTTTTCTGACGATCCCCGGATCGGCGGTGAGTTTCAGGATGGGTCCTGACTCGTCGGTCACGAGCTCGGCCGAGACCTCCGCGAGAAGGTACCCGGCCTCCTGGAGTCGTTCACGGACCCGCTCGGCGAGGGCGTCGGTCTGATTGGGATGGATCTCTTCCTTTTTGGGATCGGGAACGGCGTTGAGAAAGGCCTTCGAGCTCTCCTCGGGGTAGGCCAGTTCCATCCGATAGTGGTCTCCGGGGTCCACCGAGACCTCGAGTTCCATGGAGTCGCCATCGCCGACGTGCCTGATATACAGGACTTCGGCCTCCCAGTAACCGGCCTCCTTGAGGTTCTCCTCGACCTTCTGTCGGATATTTTCTTCAAGCCTGACGGTGAGTTTCTTGCCTGTCTTGATCTTGGGCGTGGCAATGGCCGCGATTTCCGGATCGTCGATACCGTCCAGCTTCACGGCGCTGACGGTCAGGGGCGGACCGAGTTCGGCGGTGATCGATACGGCAACGGTATTCGTCGAGCGCTGGTAGTCGAGGTAGATATCGACCACGGGATCCGCGTATCCGCGTTCACGCAGTTTGCGCGTGATTCGCCGGGCGCCGGCCTCAATACTCGTCAGCGACACCACGTCGCCCCGGCCGACCTCGAGCCATTTCTGGATCCGTTTGCGCAGGATGCGGTTCCCAACCTCGACATGGATATGAGAGACCGTCGGTTTGACGCTGATCCTGATCGTCACATCGAGGCCGTCCGGTGTCTCTGCGGCCTCGATCTTGACCCACTCGGCATCGGTGGATGCATACATGGACAGGATTGCGTCGCGCAGGAGCGCACGGTCGAGGGTTCGCCCGACTTCGAGCCCCAGCACCTCGAGTGTGGCTTGGTGATTCACCGGGCTGTCACTCTCCACCGAGACGCTCGCGATGGGAGTTTGATTGATGTTGGCGGCCAGTGGCAGGGCGGTGGTGGCGGCCAGCCACCCGGCGATGCCCATCAGGATCGAGCGAAGACCGGGAACGCGGCGGGGGTGAGGTGTCACGACACAGGCTCTCAATAGGGTCGCCGCATTTTGATGTCGAGACCGTAGGAGCCATCGAGGTCGCGACTCGCCTCGAGGAAAATACCTGGGGCGAGATACCAGCGGCTGACAATGACTTCAGCCCGTTCACTCGACAGATTCGATTGCAGAGTGACCGTCCAATTGGGTGCGAGTTGCTGAACCACGGTGACCCGAGCCGCCGGGCCGCTGGTGGCGTCGCTCGCGAAGGGGTCGACCCGAACGTGGGGCAGCACCCATTTGGTCCTGCGGTCGAGCTCCGATGAAATCTGCTGCGACAGCATCGTGGATGCGAGTCCGACTCCCATGGCGCCGCTGCCGAGGCTGTCGCTGCGGCCGCCCATGGCGAGGAGCGAATAGACCTGCTCCTGGGGCAACGGCGGGCTCGATGTCACCTGGGGAATGAGTCGGTCGGAGGTGCCCGAGACCCGCAGAGTCACCTGGTAGTTCTGCACCCAGGTGGTGAGCTGGAGCTCGATACTCGGGTCGATTCGATCGGGATCGGCAAAGGTGAAAATGCCCCTTTCGAGATCGTACCGGAGGTTCTGGAGGGTGATCTCGCCTCCCTCTTCGAACTCGACCTTGCCCACCAGCCCGGGACGGTTGGTGGTGCCGGTGACGTGCAGATTGGCCGAGCCCACGAGGCGGATAAACGGACTGCGCAACTCGATGGTCTGATCGGCCTCGATCCTCAGATCGAGGCTCGGGCCGCCTTCTCCGGGAGGCGAGGATGTTCCTCCGAACCACTCCAGGATGAGCATCGAGGGAGCTTCGCGCCGCTGCAGCGAAGCGCGGTCGACCTTCAAATCACCGCTGATGTGGAGATCGTCGGTGGGGCCATTGAGTCTCCAGGGGCCCGAGAGACGTGCGTTCAAGCCCGAAAAAACGGGATAACGGAGTCCGCTCATTTCGCCCGCGAGATCGAGCGAGATGACCCTGTTGCGCCAGTTGATCCGTCCGTTGGCGAGGCCACGGCCCTGCATGAATCGGAACCCCGATCCATCGATGACAATTTCGTCTTCGGATAGGAGGATGGTGCCGTCGATCCCTGACAGAATCGTCTGTCCTCCGGGGAGACGGAACGAACCCTCGGCAATCTCGGCAATTCCCTCGAAACGGGGCCGGTCGAGGGTGCCGAGCATCTCGATGACCCCGGTTGCCCGCCCCGCGGGTTCCCAATCGGGAGCCACGAACCGCAGCAGGAGTGCATCCAAGGTGCCGGTGGCGTTGCCGTGGATCGAGCCGTCCGCGCCGATCCCCCAGCGCAGAAAAACTCGGTCGTTGCGGTGGCCGAGGTAGAGATCCTCGACCTCGAGGCCATCCGCCGAAACCGAGAAATGAGCCGGTCCGAGAAGTTGAACGGGATCCTCCTGGAGATTCAGCCCAAGGTCCTTCACGGTGCCGGCGATGGTCGGCAGCGAGCCCGCCGGCCAGTCGACATCGATGTGGAACTCTGCGCTTCCGTCAAGGGGGATCCCCGAGTCCGGAAGCACCCTGGCGAGGAGACCCTGGGCCGATATGAGCCTGAGCTCGCCGCCGCCGGCGAGCTGTCCCTCTTCCTGGCGGAGAAGCTCGACCGAGCCGTCAACGGCATCGGCGAGCCCGCCGCTGACGATCCATCGATCGGGCTCCGCGGTGACGGTGATGTTCCCCGCCTCGGTCTTGGCAACGAGGTTCCCGGTGGGGTGGCCGTCCGGGGCGAGCCGGCCAACGAGGTGAACATCGGTGGTGTCGCCGATGGTGCGGGTGATGGTGTCGCCGAGAAAGTCCAGCGGCATGCCGTTCCAGTTGAGGTCGGTGCCGACCTCGCCGTCGGCGACCTGCCACCACACCCGGCCCTGCAGACCGTCGTCGAAATCGAGTCCGCGCGCCTCGAAACGGCCGTCGGCAAGGTTGATGGTCGCCGTCGCGTCGCCGAGGTTGAGGCCGGCGGCGACCACATCCGCCAGACCCGCGGCCCACGAACCTCGGGGGAGGGCGAGGGCGCCGCGGAGACCGCCGGTAAACGAGAAGGCGCCATCCGCCATCCCTTCGAGCCCGGCCCATTCGGCGATGGTGGCGATGGGCAGGCGGTGGCCTCGGAGATCGAGGGCGAGCTGCTCGTCACCCGCGCTCGGATCCCAGGTCAACGAGCCCTCGAATTCGCCGGAACCGTCACCCAGACTGAAACGCGAGGGCTCGAGGGTCAGCCGTTTGCCGCCGATGAGGGCGTTGGTGACGGCGTGGTCGAGGGCAATCGGGCCCCAGCGCAGGGGTCTCGCATCGAGGCGGGCGCTCACCACCAGCTCCTGCCACGGCCCGCTCAGGCTGACCTGGAGCCGACCGCTGCCTTCAACCGCCGGCAGGGCCTCGCTACCGATCCATGAGTTGACCATGGGGATGATTTCTTCGAGGATCGCGGGCGTCGCGGTGACGGACCACGAGGGTTGCCACGTTCCGATTTCAAGTGGCCCCTGCCAGGTCATGACCGAGTTGCCGATCTGGAATTTGTCGGAGCTGAAGCTGAGGGCGCGATCTCCCTTGAGTTCGATAAGCAGTGGTCCGGATGCAGGCAGCACGCCCTCGGTAGGGTGGAAGACGGTGTCGGCGCGGCCATGCCCGAGGGGAAATGCGCTGCCGTTCCAGTCGATCTCCACATCCGCATCGAGCAGCGAGGCGATTCCGGCTGACGAGATACCGAGACTGTGGAGGACCGAAGCGACCTCGACACCGCGGCCGTTGACTCGGACTTTGTGCGGAAAGCTGCCGCCGAAATCCGCGAGCGAGTACACGCCGTTGAGCCGGCCGCCGAGGAAGGTCGCGCGCTCGAGGTCGCCGCGGAGGGCGCCGTCGGCAAAGACCAGGCGACCGGATACATTGTCGAGGGGGAAGCCGGCGGCCTCGAGATGACCTGATCGGACTTCGACCTGAATCGCCTCGTCCGCTCCCGGTTGGATCAGCGAATCGATGTCGATGGTGCCGGACAGAATCCCACCGGCTTTGACAATGCGATCCAGGATCGCAAGATCGATGCGGCCGCCGGCGGCGATCGAAGTCCCGGCCTTGCCGCCGAAGCTTCCGCGCCCGCGCAGGGAAATGCCATCGCTGGTGACGGTCCACGACGGGATGTGGAGACCGTTTTCGATCCTCAACCGCGCCGCGACTGCAAGATTGAACGGCTCGAGTCCGGGTATCCGGAAACCGGCGTTGTCAACTCGCACGAAACCGGTCGGTGGACCATCCTCGGAGCTCCAGCCGACATCCATCCCGGCTAGTGATAGATCGATTTTTCCCGGCATGTCGGTGCCGACGAATTCGATGCGGGTGAGGTCGAGGTGACGGACCCGAACCTTGAGCTTGGACTTTTTGCGATCACCTGTAGAAGGAGTGCCGTCGAGCGCGATCTTGATGCCGTCGGCGGCGACCGTTCCGAGCTCGATGGTCTGACGGGTGAACCAGATGCTCGCCAGATCGACTTCGGCGGTCTCGATCTCGGCGCGGATGCCGGGGCCTTCGAGTCGAACACCGACGAGGTGGAACCTCGGGGGGATGAATCCCCAGGACAGGTCGTCGATCTCCAAATCGAGATCGCGTTGTTCGGCGACCGCCTGGATCCACTCGCGCGCGAGTCGTCGTGTCGGCCCGGCCGTGAGCAGCATCCTCCCGATCAGGACGACCAAGAGGAACGCTGCGACCGTTGCCAGCACGGCAATGATCGTGCGTCTGAGATGACGGTATCTCAGCCTCCGCGTTCGCCCCATTTCAACTTCCGATGGAGCACCTGGAAGTAGGACCGACTCGGTTCGATGATCAGGCACACCGGGTCTGAGCATCTCCGAATTCGGACCAGATCCCGAGTGGTCAGGGGAAAGCCCTGCTGGCCGTCGAGGGTGAGAAAGACCTCCTCCGAGGGGCTTTCCAGCCGGATGTCGATGACCGAGTCGAGGGACAGGGCGACGGGCCTGTTGGTCAGGGTATGTGGACAGATCGGGGTGACCAGGAGCACCTCGAGGGTAGGATAGAGAATCGGACCGCCGGCCGAGAGATTGTAGGCGGTGGATCCGGTGGGGGTCGCTACGATGAGACCATCGGCTTTAAAACGACTGACGAACTGGTCGTCGACGTGCATGGACAGGACCAACATCCTCGCCAGCGCCGATCTGTTGATCACGACATCGTTGAGGATCGGGTGTGTCGTTTCCTCCCCTCCGGGAGTGCAGACCGTAACCTCGAGCCGCTCTCGGCGCTCGATGGTCGCCCGACCTTCGATGGCGGCTAAGAGCATGGGAAAGAGCTGCTCGGCCGGATGCTCGGTCAGGAAACCGAGGGTGCCCATGTTGATCCCGAGAATCGGGGTGCCGTTGATCGGACCCCGCGTCACCGACAGCAGGGTGCCATCGCCCCCGAGAACCACCACCAGATCGGAGTTGGAGGTGAGTTGGGAACGTCCGCAGCCGGCCTTGGTTCCCAGAACTTCTGCGGATGAGCGATCAAGGATGGGTTCGATCCCGAGGCGCTCGAGCTCGACGAGAAGCTGACGGCCGAGTTCGGCGGCTTCGTTGCTCGAGGTCTTGAGCACGACCCCTACGCGGCGAATGGCGTTTTCAGTCACCGCGCCATTGTACAAGCCCGATGCGCGGCTCGGCAGCACACGGCACTCATCGGTGCTGCGATCGAGAAAACGATCCCGAGATTCCGGCCTCGGCCATGGTCGTGGGTTTTGTGGTCACACCCAAGATGTAGTGGCATATGGTCTGAGATTGCACAAGATGTTGTGGTTCTTTTGGTCCGTTCGAGTGATCTTCGCCGGTGGTCGCACAAACCCCTAAATTCTTCCCACCCAAACCCTTGACAGCGCTCGGCAGGCCCTTCATCATTGGGTGGTCAGAAGTGGTCGGAAATGGTAAGAAGTGGCTCGCGGCGTGTCAGCGGGCCGCTCGACACGTCGAAAGGAGTGAGAGTGGATCGTTTTCGTGGGGGATTCCCGGCAACCATCGACGCCAAGGGTCGGGTCAAGCTGCCGGCGAAGCTGCGCGAGCAGCTCGAGGTCTCCTTCGGACGTGAAGTCTACATCTGCTCTTTCTTCCCCCACGAGCTGAGGATCTATCCGCTGCCGGTGTGGCAGGGGGTTGAAGAGCGTCTGCTCTCCAAGCCGACGTTGAAGCCGGCGGTCCGGAAGCTCATCGAACGCGTCAACTACGGCCAGCTCCAGGAGATGGACGACCACGGTCGCATGCTCGTGCCGGCGCTGCTGAGAGAAATGGTCGAGGTCGAGGGCGAAGTCGTGGTCTCGGGGCGAATCAACCACCTGGCGGTCACCAACCGGTCGCGTGCAGCGTCCTTCCTGACCGATGAACTGCTCAGCGAAGAAGAGCAGAACGAACTCGCCGATCTGGAGCTGTGATGGAGGACCCAGGTGCTCTCCGTCCACATTCCCGTTCTCGCCGGCCCGGTTGTCGAGTGGCTGGCGCCCATGGCGCCGGGCCTGCTCGTCGATGCCACTCTCGGTCTCGGCGGTCACTCCCAGGCCCTGCTCGAGGCGTCCCCGAGTTTCCAGCTCCTGGGTGTCGACCGTGATCCGGAGGCCGTCGCCGAAGCGAGGCGACGGCTGGAGCCGTACGGCCATAGGATTACTCTCGTCAACGGACGTTTCGACAGCCTGCCGGAGATCCTCTCCGAACAGGACTTTCCAGAACCAGTTGCGATTCTCGCGGATCTCGGTTGTTCGTCCCTCCAGATCGACACCCCCGAGCGTGGATTCTCGTTTTCGGCTGACGGCCCCCTCGACATGCGAATGGGGTCCGATGGCGCCACCGCGGGCGAGTTGGTCAACACCGCCGACGAGGAGGATCTGGTGAGTCTCTTCTGGCGCTATGGCGAAGAGCGGCGGTCGCGGGCGGTGGCCCGCGCCATCGTGCGCCAGCGACCGCTGGGGTCCACTTCTGAACTCAGCCGTTTGATCGAACGGGTCGTGCCGCGAAAAAAGGGCCAGAAAATCCATCCGGCGACCCGCGTGTTCCAGGCGCTCCGAATCGCGGTCAACGATGAACTCGGCCAGCTCGAGCGATTCATCGAGCCCGCCGTGCGGTCGTTGCGGCCGGGCGGGCGGATGGCGGTGATCGCATTTCACTCGCTGGAGGACCGGATCGTCAAACACAGCTTTCGGAGGCTGCAGGGCAGGTGCACCTGTCCGCCGGACTTCCCCGAGTGCCGCTGCGATCCCGAAGAGCTCCTCCAGGTGCTGACCCGAGGTCCCATCCGACCCACCGATGATGAAATCCGCGACAATCCGAGATCTCGGTCGGCCCGCATGCGGGTCATCGAACGGCGCAAGGAGGGCTGAAAGTGGAGCTCCCGGTCGTCGGTCCGTCCAACCGTTTTCTGGTTCCCCAGCGTGATCGACGCTGGCCGCACGTGCTGAGCACCTTTCTGCTGCTCGCGGTGCTCGTGGTGGGCGTCCTCGGTCTGGTGGGTTGGCCGCGGCTCAAGATCACCTCAATCCACTACGACCTCATCCGGCTTCGCGCGGAGGTGGATCAACTCGAGTCGCGTGAACGGGTCCTGCGGCTTGATCTCGAATATTGGCGTAGTCCTCGGGTCCTGGCGGCGCAGGCCGTCGCACTCGGCCTCGTGCCTTCCGAACAATCCGGTCAGACTCCGGCGCCTTCCGACGGAGGCGTGTCGTGAGCGGGCGGCGACTGTGGGTGGTCGTATTCACGCTCGTGGTTGGCGGAATGACCGTGGTCGCGCGTGCAGTCCAAGTCACCGTGGTCGATGGGCAGGAGTGGCGGGATCGTGCCAGGCGTCAGCACGAACAGGTCATCGAGGTCCACGGTCCGCGTGGCACAATCAGAACCGCCGACGGCTATGTCCTCGCCACCTCGTTGGAACGCGTGGCCGTCCAGGCCAACACCCACCTCCTGGATGATCCCGAACTCTTTGCCCGGGCGGCGGCGCCGCTGATCGGGATCGATGGCAATGAGCTCAGCCAGCGGCTGACCGACGGTCCGCGGACGGTGTGGCTGGCAAAGCAGGTTTCCGTCGAAACCGGCGAAGCCGTCCGTGAGCTCGCGCCCACCGCGGTGGTCCTGGTTCCCGATTTTGCACGCGTCTACCCGCTTGGAGAGGTGGCGGCTCCGGTGGTCGGCTTTGTCGGCCGGGAGGAGCTCCGCATGGTGGGCCGGGCGGGTCTCGAACACCACTTCGACGACGATCTCGCCGGCGAGACCCAAACCTATCTCGCGGTCAATGACGCCATCCAGCGCAAGGTCAGGCTCGAGCGGTTGGAACGCGGCCGAGATGGTAGAGATCTCGAGCTGTCACTGCACGCACGGCTCCAGGCTGTCTGCGAAACCGAGCTCCAGAGGGCCGTCAAGGAGCTGCGGGCCGACGCCGCGTCGGCGGTCATTCTCGATCCCCGCAACGGCGCCATCCTCGCTCTCGGGTCAGTTCCGTCGTTTGATCCCGCCGCCCCGGGCCGGGTCCCTCCAGAGCAGTGGCGCTTGCGACCGGTGCAGGATGCCATCGAACCCGGCTCGACGGTCAAACCCATGGTCGCCGCGGCGGCCCTGATCGTCGACTCCGTTCGGCCGGGTGAGCGCTTCAATTGTCTCGGCCGGGGAGTTCGACTCGCCGGTTTCTGGATCCGCGACCACGTCGAGCCCGGGAGTTACACTCTCGATGAGGTTGTGGCCTACTCGGCCAACACCGGGATCATCGAGGTTGTCGAGCGGATCCCGCAGAGCGACCTCTATCGGACCTTTGCCGCGTTTGGATTCGGCCGTCGTAGCGGGATCGATTTTCCCGCCGAAGCCCGTGGCCTCATGCCTGAGGTTCAGACCTGGTCCAGGCTCAGCCGGGCCGGTTATGCCCTCGGCCAGGAACTCACGGTGACTCCACTCCAGATGGCGCTGGCCTATGCCGCCATCGCCAACGGCGGCTGGTTGCCGGAGCCGCGTCTATTCACCAGCGCCTCTGCCGAGGAGGGGTTGGGTTCGGCCGACGGCCAGTCCCGGGTGCGGGTCCTCGATGAGCGGCTTTCCGCGCGGCTCACATCCATGCTCGAGGCGGTGGTCGACGAGGGGACCGGTGAAGAGGCCCGGATCGCGGGTCTACGGGTCGCCGGCAAGACCGGAACCGCACAGCTTGTTGTCAACGGGGGATTTGACGACGACCACCACGTGGCGTGGTTCGCCGGCTTCCTGCCCCTGCCGGATCCGCGGATGGTGATCGTGGTTGCGGTGGAGAACCCGAGGGTCGACTTCTGGGCCTCGACCGCGGCGGCGCCGGTTTTCGCCCGCATCGCCGAGGCCGCAGCCGGTCATCTCGACATGCCCCTCGAAGCGGATGAAGCAGACGCCGTCCTCCTGGCTCGGACCGACACGACTGGGCCCGGCCGAGGGGGAGGCGTATGAAGCTCGACGACCTCCTCTCCCGTTGCCCCGATGCCCACCTCGTTGGTGATGGCGGAACCGAGATCGGCGGCATCACCCACGATTCGCGCCGGGTGGGCCACGGCGATCTCTTCGCCGCGCTGCCCGGTCTCAATTGTCACGGTCTCGACTTTCTCGACGCCGCCGTCGCGGCCGGCGTCGCGGCGGTCCTGAGCGATGCCGATCCACGGCCGGGTCTCGATCTGCCATGGGTTCGGTCGGCGCATCCGCGGCAAGACATGTCGGTCATGGCCTGGGCGCTTGCCGGTGATCCGCAGCGCGATCTTCGTCTCATCGGCATCACCGGGACCAACGGCAAGAGCACGACCGGGTCTCTCATCGGGCAACTCTTCAAAGCCGGTGGTCTGTCCACCGCCGTCATCGGGACGCTCGGGGCGCAGCTCGGTGGTCAGCAGATCGCCGAGAGCGATCGCACGACCCCAGAGAGCACCGATCTGGCGCTCATCCTGCGCCGGGCGGTCGAAGGCGGCGCCAGCGCCGTGGCGATGGAAGTCTCGTCGCACGCGTTGATGCAGGATCGGGTCGCCGGTCTTGAGTTCGAGGTTGCGGTTTGGACCAACCTTACCCGCGATCACCTTGACTACCACCTGGATATGGAGAGCTACTTCGCGGCCAAGCGGCGGCTCTTCGACAATCACCTCGCGGTGGGCGGACGGCGGGTCCTGCCGGTGGATGATCCCTGGGGGGCGAGGCTCCTCGATGAACCCGTCAGTGGCGATCTCTCCTGGGGGCTCGACCGGGGCGATGTCAGCGCCCGGGATCTGAGTTCGAATCTCGAGGGTTCGGTCTTCGAGCTCCGTCTGCCCGATGACTCGGTGCGCGTCAAGCTGCCGCTGGTGGGAATCCACAACCTGAGAAACGCTCTGGCCGCCGCCGCGGTGGCCCATGCCTGCGGCATCGGCGCCGCTGCCATCGCCCAGGGGATGGCTGCCGTGCGTCCGCTCACCGGAAGGCTCGAACCGGTGATCACGGATCTCCCTGTCCCGATTTTTGTCGACTACGCCCACACTCCGGAGGGCCTCCGCGCCGTCCTCCAGTCGCTGGAGAGGATCACCGACCGCCGTCTCATCGTCGTATTCGGCGCCGGTGGTGATCGCGATCGCGGCAAGCGGGGACCCATGGGTTTCGCGGTCGGTCAACTCGCCGATGTCGCGATTGTCACCTCCGACAACCCGCGCTCCGAAGACCCGGCTGTCATCGCCGAGGCCGTGGCCGCCGGTGTCACGGCGGCGGGCGGTGAGCCTGTGGTCGAGCTCGATCGTCGCGACGCCATCTGCCGCGCACTCGAATTGGCCGACGAACGGTCGCTCGTTCTCGTCGCCGGCAAGGGTCACGAGGCGACTCAGACCATCGGCAATCGCCGGATCCCGTTTTCTGACCAGCTTGTGATCCGGGAACTTGCCGGGGGGGTGCCGTGCAGCTGAGCGTCGGTGAAGCTGCCCGGGTCGTTTCCGGCACGGTTGCGGGAGCTGCCGATGTGCAGCTCACCGGGGCCGAAGTCGATTCGCGTCGGGTCCGGGAAGGCGATCTTTTTGTCGCTCTCCGTGGCGCCCGTAACGACGGCCACGTCTTTGTCACCGATGCCCTGTCGGTGGCCGCGGCCGCTTTGGTCCGCTATGACGCGGAGTTCGACTCGATTCCCTCGCATCGCGCGCTGATCCGGGTCCTGGATCCACTCGCGGCGTACTGGGAACTCGCCCGGTACGAGCGGAGGCGCCGCGATTGGCGGGTCGCCGCCATTACCGGGTCGGTGGGCAAGACCACCACCAAGGACATGCTGGCGTCCTTCCTCGAACCGACTTTCGCGGTCGGCGCCACCGAGGGGAACCGAAACTCCACCCTCGGCCTACCGGCAGAGATTCTCTCGCAGCCGGAGGGCATTGATGTCTTCGTCGCTGAAGCCGGGATGAGCCGGGCCGGCGAGCTCGACGCCATCGGGTCGATCATCAGACCCGAGGTTCTGCTCTACACCAGGATCGCTCCGGTCCACACCGAGTTCTTTCCCGACTTCTCAGACATCGTCAACGCCAAGGCCGAGCTTCTCCGGCATCTCGATCCCGGCGGGGCTCTCGTCATCAACGCCGATGACCCGCACCAGCGGGCGTTTCCCGAAGCAACCTCGGCGTCAGTGCTCCGGTTCGGGACCGTGGATTCCGACGCGTGGCTCAGCGATCTCGAGGACCGCGGCATCCTCGGCACGCGATTCAGACTCCACCTGCCGTCAGGAGAGGCGGTGGTGAATCTCGGCCTCGCCGGCCGCCACCAAGCGGAGAACTTCCTGGCGGCAGCCACCGCAGCGGGGGTGTTCGGCGTGGATGCCGCCGGGGTGGCCGCGGTCGCGCCGACGCTGGAGCCCGCCGCTCACCGCGGTCGGATCCACCGGCTGTCGATGGGCGCCACCCTCGTTGACGACAGCTACAACGCCTCACCGCTGGCCATGCGCCGGCTTCTCGAGTTGTTGGCGACGGCGCCCGGGCGGCGGATCGCGGTGCTCGGAGAGATGTACGAACTGGGTGATGGAGAGACCGAGGCCCACCGCGAGGTCGGGCGGGTGGCCGCCGCGTCGTGCGATTTCGTCGTCGCCACGGGGGCGGAGAGCGCCGGCGAATTGGCCGCGGCCGCCATGGCCGCCGGGAAGGACGCGAACGCGGTTCGCCGGGTCGATGACGCCGAAGCGGCCGCAGAACTGCTCAAAACCATTCTCCGACCCGGCGATATCGTGCTCGTCAAGGGTTCGCGTGGGGTCGGTCTCGACCGAACCGTCGATGCGCTTCTGGTTTGGGGGGCTGCCTGATGCTGTACGCCCTCCTGACGTCGTTGGCGGACACCTGGTTCGGATTCAATGTCTTCCGTTACATCACCTTCCGAGCCGGGTTGGCGATCTCTACCGCCTTCTTTATCAGCCTCATCGTCGGCCCATGGCTCATCGAGCGGATGCGGTCGTTGCAGATCCGCCAGGCAATTCGGGAGGAGGGGCCCCAGCACCACCAGATCAAGGCGGGGACGCCGACAATGGGTGGGGTTCTCATCGTCGGCAGCACCGTGTTGACGACCCTTCTCTGGGCGAATCTGCAGAACCGGTATGTATGGACCGTCCTGCTGGTGACGGTGTCATTCGCCGCCATCGGCTTTGCCGATGACTGGATCAAGGTCCGCAATCGCCGCTCCCTCGGTCTTACCGCCCGCCAGAAACTTGCCCTCCAGATCGTGGTCGGCCTCGCGGCCGGGTTCGCGGTCAGGGCCGTGGCGGGAGGAGCCGCCCACGCGGGAGCCCTGTCGGTTCCGTTCTTCAAGGATCTGTTGATCCCCATGGGCGTTCTCTATCTCCCGTTTGTGGTGATCGTGCTGCTCGGCGCCTCCAACGCGGTGAACCTCACCGACGGTCTCGATGGCCTGGCCATCGGCTCCATGGTCATTGCGGCCGCGACCTACACCATCTTTGTCTATGTCGCCGATCACGCCCGGATCGCCAACTACCTCCAGATCGTCCCGGTGCCGGGCGCCGGCGAGGTCGCGGTCTTCACCGGCGCCATGGTCGGCGCATCGCTCGGATTTCTCTGGTTCAACTGCCACCCGGCCGAGGTCTTCATGGGCGATGTCGGCTCGCTCGCGCTCGGCGGCGGGATCGGCATCGTCGCCGTGGTCGCCAAGCAGGAGCTCCTCCTTGTCCTCGTCGGCGGGCTTTTTGTGCTCGAGGCGTTGTCGGTCATGATCCAGGTGCTGTCGTTCAAGCTGCGCGGCAAACGGGTTTTCCGCATGGCGCCGCTCCACCATCACTTCGAACTCTTGGGCTGGACCGAAACCCAGGTGGTGACCCGCTTCTGGATCATCGCGGTGGTCTTCGCCCTCGCCGGTCTCTCGACCCTGAAGTTGAGGTGACGGTGAAGATGATGGACTTCAAGCGGGTGCTGGTGGTCGGGCTGGGACGTTCCGGTGAGGCCGCGGCGCGTCTCGCTGCGTCAGATGGCGCCGAGGTCGTCGTGACCGATCGGCGGTCGGAAGCGGGGATCGCCGAGGTCCTCGGACGACTTCCGGTCGGGACGCAGTCCTTCTTCGGGAGCCACCCGGAAGCCTGTCTCGACGGCGTCGATCTCGTGGTGGTTTCTCCCGGAGTTCCACCGACCGCCGAGTTGCTCGTCACGGCGAAGCAGCGCGGTCTTGCGGTGGTCACCGAGGTCGAGTTCGCCTGGTTCCACCGGAAGGACGCGCCCCTCGTGGCCATCACGGGTTCCAACGGCAAGAGCACCGTGACCACCCTGGTGGCGGAGATGCTTCGAGCCGACGGTTTCGACGCCGTGGCCGGCGGCAATCTCGGGATCGCCGCCTCGGATCTCGTTCTGGCCGGCGGTTGGGATTGTTGGGTGCTCGAGATCTCGAGTTTCCAGTCCGAGCTGCTGACCGTCATGGATCCCACGGTGGCCGTCTTCCTCAACCTGAGTCAGGACCACCTCGAACGGCACGCCGATCTCGCGGACTACCTCGCGGCCAAGAGACGGCTCTTCGCCTTCCAGAATGCCGGCGACACCGCCGTACTCAACGCCGATGACCCGGCCTCGGTGACCACCGAGACCGCGGCCGCCAGGCGACTCTTCTCCCTCGAAAGTCGGGCGGACGCCTGTCTCGACGGCGACCGGTTGTTCCTCAACGGTAAAGAGTTCCTCGCGACCGGAGACGTTCGGCTGAGCGGCGCCCACAATCTGGCCAACATCCTCGCCGCCGCCCTTGCGGCCGTGGCCGCCGGCGCCTCTCCGGAGGCCGCAGCCCGCGCGGCAACGACATTTGACGGTCTCGCCCACCGCCATAGGACCGTCCACGAAATCGCCGGGGTGCGATGGATCGATGATTCCAAGGCGACCAACATCGGTGCGACCCTGGCTGCGCTGCGGGGCTACCCCTCGGGTTCGCTCCACCTCATCCTCGGTGGCCAGGCCAAGGGCCAGGACTTCGGCGTGCTCGCGGACGAGGTGCGGCGGGCCGTCACTCGTCTTTATGTGATCGGGGTCGACGGGCCCGAGATCGCTCGTTCGCTGGCCGGCGCCACCGAAGTGGAAAGCTGCGGGACGCTTGATGAGGCGGTGAGTCGCGCACGCGCGGCTGCCGCGCCCGGAACTACGGTGCTGCTGGCGCCGGCTTGCGCTTCCTTCGACCAATTCTCGGGCTACGAACAACGTGGCGATGTTTTCGCCGCCCTCGCGAGGGAGGAGGCGGCGACATGCCCATAAAGCAGCGTTTCGACCGCCTTCTGCTCGGCGCCGCCATCCTCCAGGTCGGGGTGGGTCTGGCTCTCATGGCCTCGGCTTCGTGGCTCATCGCCACCGAGCGCTACGGCCGCCCGGGCTCCTACTTCTTCACCTGGCAGGCAGCCACCGCGCTCGTCGGTCTAGGGGTCCTGGTCGTGTGCATGCACGTGCGGTCGGACCTCCTCACCGAGCCGCGGTTGGCGCGTTTCGGTGTCGGCTTGAGTTGGCTTCTCCTGGTGGTGGTCTTTTTTCAGCCGTCAGTCGCCTCGACCCACCGTTGGCTCTCCATTGGGGGTTTTTCGTTGCAGCCGTCGGTTCTGGCGCGGGTGGCCCTGATCGTTTTTGCCGCGGTGGAACTCGACCGAGCCCGGCGAGAGGGCTGGCCGAAAGACCGGTTGTGGACTTTGATGGCGATCTGCTCGTTCACCGCCGTCCTCATCATCGCAGAACCCGATCTCGGTTCAGGGGCCCTCCTGCTGGTGGTCCTGACCGCCATGGCCTTCGTCGCGGGGATGCCCATCCGGATCATCGCCGCGCCGGCCGCGGCCGGGGTGCTGGCGCTGGTGATTTCAGTCGTGACTTCGCCCTATCGTCTGGCACGGGTGCGGGCCTTTATCGATCCGGACGCCGCCTCCGCCGCCGGCTGGCAGAGTTACCAGAGCCTGGTCGCGATCGGCAGCGGTGGAATCACCGGGCGCGGCTATGGGACCGGACTCCAGAAGCTCTTCTTTCTGCCCGAGCCCCACACCGACTTCATATTCTCTATTGCCGGCGAGGAGCTCGGTCTGCTCGGACTGCTAGGTCTGCTCGGACTCATCGCCCTCATCACCTGGCGGGGTCTGCGAATCGCCACCCGCCTCGCGTCTCCAGACCGGGCGCTCCTCGCCTTCGGTCTGACCTTCGCCTTTGCCGTCCAGAGCTTGATCCACATGATCGTCTGCCTCGATCTGCTTCCGCCCAAGGGCATTCCGCTGCCGCTGGTGAGTTACGGCAAGACCGACCTCGTGGTCACCCTGGCCTCGGTGGGCCTGTTGCTCAATCTGTCGCGGGAGGCGAGCGTATGAGCCGGCGAGTGTTGATTGCGGGTGGAGGCACCGGGGGCCACGTCTTCCCCGGCCTCGCAGTGGCTGCCGAACTGCAGTCCCTCGGCGTCGAAGTCCACTGGCTCGGCGCACGACGCGGTATCGAAGCCGAGTTGATTCCCGAGCGCAATCTGCCCTTGACCCTGGTCGATCTCGAGGGGATCCAGGCCCGAAGCCCGGCGGAGGCGGCTCGTGCGGTCTCGCTGTTGCCGCGGGCGGTGTTCAAGGCGGCGCGGACCCTGCTCGAGCTCGAACCCATAGCGGTGATGGGCGTCGGCGGTTATGCCTCGGCTGCGGGTCTCGCGGCTGCGGGGCTCCTGGGGGTACCGATGATCCTCCAGGAACAGAACTCGATCCCGGGCATGACCAACCGATTCCTCGCGCCGTGGGCGGATCTGATCTGCTGCGGTTTCGTCGACGCAGTAGAGCATTTTCCGTCGCTTCCTGCCGAATGGACCGGAAATCCGGTACGCGCGAGATTTTTCGATGTCGGCGCGCTCGAGCCCCACGATCCGCCGCACCTCCTGGTCCTGGGAGGCAGCCAGGGATCGCTCTTCCTCAATCGCGTTTTGCCGCGGGCGTTAGCCATCCTCCAATCAGAGGGGATGAACCTCAGGATTCAACACCAGACCGGCGGACGATGGTCCGAGGTCGTCACGACGAGCTACTCGGATCTGGGCGTCATAGCCGAAGTCTCCGCCTTCCTTGCCGAACCGTGGCGGTCACTGGCCGAAGCCGACCTGGTGGTGGCGAGATCCGGCGCGCTGACGGTATCCGAGCTCGGAGCGGCCGGACGTGGTGCGGTCCTGGTGCCTTTCGCCTCGGCGGCGGGGAATCACCAGGAGTTCAATGCTCGCTCGCTCGAGAGAGCGGGTGGTGCGGTGGTCCTCACCGAAGACGAGGCCAACCCCGTGACCATGGCCGCGGTCCTCGGTGGGATTCTCAATGATCCCGAGACCATGATCTGCATGGGGGCGGCGGCCTCGGCCATGGCCCAACCCGGCGCCGCGCGGAAGATCGCCGATCGGGTGCTCGCCATCGGGGGTGGGCTGTGAAGCGGCGTCATCTCCACTTCATGGGCATCGGCGGGGTCGGAATGTGCGGTCTCGCCGAGGTCGCGCATGCCGGCGGCGCCGTGGTGAGCGGGTGCGATGTGGCTGTGTCGGAACGCACCGAGAGGCTCTCGGCGCTGGGGATCGAGATTCACATCGGGCACGACCCCGGCCACCTCGAAGGCGTCGACACCGTGGTCTACACGGCAGCGGTTGCCCGTGACGAGGACGAGTTCGTCACCGCCGCCCGGCGGCGGATCTCACTAGTGCGGCGAGCCGTGATGCTCGGCGAGCTCCTGGAACGCCACCATGGCATCGCAGTTGCGGGCACCCACGGCAAGACCACCACAACGGCGCTCATCGGCCACTTGTTGACCGAGGCCGGGCTCGATCCCACCGTTTTGGTCGGTGGTCTCGCGCGGTTCGCCGACTCCAATGCCCGCATCGGCAGCGGCGAGCTCATGGTCTGCGAGGCCGACGAGTACGACCGGTCCTTCCTCGAGCTCCACGCCGCGGTGGCCGTGGTCACCAATGTCGAGCCCGAGCACCTCGACTGCTACGGGTCTCCGGCCGAGCTCGGTGCGGCGTTCGCCACCTTCTGCAACCAGACCCCTGAAACCGGGCGCGTTGTCCTGTGCCGCGACAACGACGGATCGTGGGCCCTGGCCGGGGCGGTGCAACGGCCGGTCCTGAGCTACGGGTTCTCCCAGGACGCGGATCTTCGCGCGATCGATGTGCGCACCGAGCCCGGGCGCAGTCGTTTCACCGTCGTTCTCCGTGGCGAGACCCTTGGCGAGGCGGCGATCTCGATGCCCGGTCGATTCAACATCCTCAACGCCCTGGCGGCCCTGGCCGTCGGTCTCGAACTCGATATCTCCTTTTCGGCGCTCGCGTCGGGTTGCGCGTCCTTCACCGGCGTTGTCCGGCGTTTCGACGTGCTCGGTTCGAGAAACGAGATCACTGTCGTCGACGACTACGCCCACCACCCGACCGAGATCGAGGCGGTCCTCGAGGCGGCGCGGCAGGCTTTTCCGGGGCAGCGGCTCGTCGTGGTCTTTCAGCCCCACCTCTACAGCAGGACCCGCGATTTTGCCGACGGTTTCGGGCGAGCGCTGCTCGGCGCCGATGTCGTCGTGGTGCTGCCGATCTACCCGGCACGGGAGCGTCCCATCGATGGCGTCGACGAGGCCTTGGTGGTGTCGGCGGCGATCCGAATGGGGCACCCTGCGATCTCGGTCGGGCCGGTCGTGGCCGAGGCCGCGGTCTTTGTCGATGCTCTGCTCTCCGAGGGTGATGTTCTGGTCACCCTGGGCGCGGGTGATGTCCACCGCGTGGCTGAAGAATGGCTGCGAGGTGCCGCATGACTTCGGTTCATCGCCGGTTCCTCCCCGATCGATTCCGGCCGCGGACGCCCCGGCGTCGCTCCCGCCGACGGTATTTTCTTCCGGCGGTAGCATTGACAGTCCTTCTGCTTGTCGCGCCGCTGTGGAAGGTCCAGTCGGTGAAAATCTACGGCGGCGATGTGGTACCCGACTCGGTGACCGCCTCCCTCGAGGGGTTGGTGGGTCACATGGTGCCGCTCCTCGGACTCGATTGGCTGCGCCAGATTGCAGGGACGTGGCCGGCAGCCTCGGAGGTCAGGGTCCACCTCGAGCTCCCCGGAACCGTCGTTGTGGAGATTTTTCCCGAAACTCCCCGCGGGTCGATCCCGGTGGGGACCGGGTGGCACGCGGTGGCGAAGGATGGTCGGTTGGCCGGTCCGCTCAGCGAACCGCTCCCACCCGAACTCATCGGTTTCCGGCGCCCCTCGGATCGCCGGCTTGCATTTTCGGTGGCCCGGCGGATCGCCGAGGCGAGTGGCGGAGAAGTGATGGCGGTCCACCAGGTGACCCCGGCGGACCTGGTCGTCGGTCTCTGGTTCGAAGAGCCGGATCGTTTGACGACGATCCACGTCATCCCGGAAGGAACCGCCGCGGAAGCGGTGTGGTGCGAACAGGTGATGAATGAGGGAGTGATGGTTGAGTGGGCCGATCTGCGTTGGCAGCACCGAATGGTGCTGAGGGCCGGCGCAGCGCGAGAATTCCAGCGACCTCTGCTCGGGCGCACCCAGGGGGAGGCCGCATGATGAACGAGACGGGGCCCCTGGTGGGTATCGACGTCGGCTCGACTCGGGTGTCGGTGGTCGTCGGGACAGTTGAAGACGACCGCCTGGTGATCCGCGGTTGCGGTCAGGCCGGCCACGACGGCGCCCGCAAGGGCGTGATTGCCAATTTGGAGGAAGTCGCGAGCGCGGTGCGGGTGGCGGCCGAGGAGGCCGAAGCCATGGCCTCGGTCCCGGTGGAACTCGCCGCGGTCGGTCTCGGCGGTCTCCCGATCCAGGGTCTTCCCGCCACCGCATCGGTGCCGGTCACCGGCCGCAACATGACGGTGTCCGAGGACGACCTGCGGCGGGCGCTGACCGCGTGCGCCCAGGTCAGCATTCCACCGGACTTCCGAGTGCTCGACATCATCGCGTGCGGATACGCGTTGGACGGTCAGGCCGGGATGGACCATCCGGTGGGGATGCCGGGCAGTCGGCTGGACGCCTCGGCCTTCGTGGTTTACACAAACAAGACCCACGCCGATACCGTCGAGCAGGCCGTCAACCGAGCAGCGGTCGCGGTAAAACAACTGGTCTATGAACCCCTGGCCGCTGCCGAGGCGGTGGTCACGCCCGACGAACGCGAACTCGGCTGTCTGCTCCTCGACCTCGGATACGCAACCACCGAGTGGGTGCTCTATGCCGAGGGAGCGGTGGTGTCCTCCGGGGCCCTGCCCGTTGGCGGGCGCCACTTCACCGCCGACCTCGCGGCGTTGCTCAAGACGACGACCGCGGCCGCCGAGCAGACCAAACGGCGGGTCGGCGCGTCCCTCGAGCGCGAGGGTCTCGATATCGACGCCATCGAGGTGCCGAGCCTCGGCGGCGACGGCAACAGCGTTCATCCGGCCCGATTTGCGGCCGAGATTCTCCACGAACGTGCCCGTGACCTCTTTATCGGGGTCCACCGGGTGCTCGTGGAGCACAAGTTCGATCGGCTGCCGCGCGCGGGAGTCGTGCTGACGGGCGGCGGCGCCGCCCTCGACGGGCTCGAAGAAGTGGCGGAGAAGATATTCGGACACCGAGCCAGGGTCGGCCGGCCGTTGAACCTGGCCGGTCTCACCGAACCGGTGTCCGGACCGGACTGGGCTGTGGCCTGCGGCCTGATCCGGATGCAGTTTTGTCGACGAAACGAACATATGGCTCGACGGGGGCGAAGCGGTGGCCTGTTGGCCCGGCTACGCGGCGCCCTCGGTGATTTTTTCGAAATGGGAGGTGGGCATGATCGAGTTTGACAGTGAATTGATTGACGATATCGAGGATTTGGACGAGAACGATCCGTCCCTGTTCGACGAGGAACCCGAGTCGGGGATCTTCCTGGACGAAGGGACGGCTCCAGCCCGGATTCGGGTGATTGGGGTCGGCGGCGGCGGGTGCAACTCGGTGAACCGGATGATTTCGGCCGGACTCACCGGTGTCGAGTTCATCGCCGCCAACACCGACGCGCAGGCGCTCGTGGCCAGCATGGCGCCGGTCAAGCTCCAACTGGGTTCCGAACTGACGCGCGGCCTCGGCGCCGGCGCCAACCCGGAGATCGGCCGCAACGCCGCACTCGAGGCCGACAAGAAGATCTTTGATCTGCTCGAGGGCGCCGATATGGTCTTCATCACCAGCGGTATGGGGGGCGGCACCGGCACCGGCGCGACCCCCGTCATCGCCCAGATGGCGCAGGACGTGGGCGCCCTCACAGTGGCCGTGGTGACCAAGCCTTTCTCGTTCGAAGGGTCGCGGCGGCGTAAGGTCGCCGAGGAGGGGATCGCTCTGCTTGGCGAGCACGTCGACACCCTGATCACCATCCCCAACGACCGGCTGCTCAAGTTTGTCGAGCGCAACACCAATTTCACGGATGCCATGCGGATCGCCGACGACGTACTTCGTCAGGCGGTTCAGGGAATCGCGGATATCATCACCGTTCCCGGTCTGATCAACCGCGATTTTGCCGACGTCCGCACCGTGATGAAGGGGATGGGTCACGCCCTCATGGGCATCGGCCTCGCCTTTGGCGAGCATCGCGCGGTCGAGGCCGCGCAGCAGGCCATCGCCTCACCGCTGCTCGAGGAGACCTCGATTCAAGGAGCACGCGGGCTGCTCATCAATATTTCAGGCGGCACCGATGTCACGTTGAATGAGATCAACGAGGCGGCGGAGATCATCACCGAGGGCGCCGATCCCGACGCCCAGATTCTCTTCGGGGCGGTGGTCGATCCCAAGCTCGAGGACAGCCTGCAGGTGACGGTGATCGCGACCGGATTCCAGAGCGAGCAGGACTCGGCGCGGATACCGGCGACCGAGATGCGACGCCCGAGCGATCCGGTCAAGGAAGACGCCCCGTCGGCGCGAGCGAGTCGATTCTTCGTGCCCGGTGGACCCAATTCCGAGTACGGCATCAACCAGACCGACGACTATGAGATTCCGGCCATTTTGCGTAAACAGATGGACTAAAGCAGACAGTTCAAGTTTTCAATCGTGCCCGAGGCATGCCTCGGGGGCGTCATTTGCCCCTCCCGCTCAATCACCTCCCGGCGGGAGGGGCCATCTTTTTTTGGCGGCCGCCGTGCAGGGCGACCGCCGCAAAAAGATACGGTAGGCTCTTCAGATGGGCCATTCCTACCGACTGATCACCATCGGGCCGAGCCACTATTGCGAGAAGGCTCGATCGGCGTTGGATTTCTTCGGCATCAACTATGACGAGGGACACCGATGACCGCGCGGGAGATCACCCTCGATCTCGGCCACCGCCGAATGGCGGCCCTCGAATGGGGTCCATCCGATGGCACACCGGTACTGGCGATCCATGGTTGGCTCGACAACGCGGCCACCTTCGCCGGAATTGCGCCGATGCTCGAGGGTTTTCGGATCACCGCCCTCGATCTCTCCGGTCACGGCCGATCGGAGCACCGGCCGGAAGCCCACAGCCACTATTTCGTTGATTGGGTCCCGGAGATCATCGAAGCCGCGGATCTCATGGGTTTCGAGCGTTTTGTCCTTCTCGGGCACTCGATGGGCGCCGGGATCTCGTCGTTGATCCCGGCGGCCGCGCCGGGCCGGGTGACAGAATTGGTCCTCCTCGAAGGTGCGGGGCCCTTGACGACCCCACCCGAAGAGGCACCGGCCCTGCTGCAAAGGGCCCTCGAGGACGAACGTCGGATCGTCAACTCGACGGCGAGGATCCACCCCGATCTGGGCAGCGCGGTCGCCGCCCGGTGTCAGGGGACCGACCTCGATCCGGCTTCGGCCCGGGTCCTGGTTGAGCGCTCGGTGGAAGCCGTGCCCGATGGTGTTCGGTTCACCTTCGACCCGAGGTTGAAGACCCGGTCGAGATGGCGTTTCACCGAAGAACAGGTGCTCGCTTTTCTCGCGGTCATCGACTGCCCGGTGCTCGCGGTACGCGCGGCCTCGGGCTGGCCGGTCCCCGAAGAACAGATGAATATGCGGTTGGACGCGATCCCAGACGTGACCCGGGTCGAGGTCGAGGGCGGTCACCATGTGCACCTGACCCACCCCGAGCGGGTGGCGCCGAGCATACTGAAGTTCCTCGAGGATTCCCGCTCGATCTGAGTTCAGTCGATCCGGCGTACGACGACGATGGTGCGGTCATCGGCGAACGGCCGACCGGCCGCGAAGGTTTCCAGCGCCTGGTCGACCGCGTCGGCGAGATCGGCGGGTTCGAGATTCTGGTGTTTGAAACAGACCTCGGCGAGCCGATCCTGACCGAACTCCTCGCCGGTGGGGTTCTCGGCCTCGGTGTAGCCATCGGAGTAGACCACCAGGGTGTCCCCGGTCCCGAGCGATGCCTCACCGAGGTGGTATTCGACGGGCGTGAGAAGCCCCAGGGGCAGACCGGTAGATTCGAGCCATTCGACGGCGCCCGAGGCGCGCACGAGACAGGCCGGCGCGTGACCGGCATTGGCATACTGGAAACGACCGTTAGAGTGTTCGAGCACGCCGAGAAACATGGTCGCGAAACGATTTGAGGGTGTTCGGTCGTGGAGTTTCGGGGAGACTCGGTTGAAGATCTCGTGTGGCGGCAGGCCATCTTCGATGGGGACGGAGGCAACAGCCTCGAGATATCCGGTCAGCATGGCCGCCGAGATGCCCTTGCCCGAGACATCGGCGATCACGAGGACGAATTCTTCACCCGCGGCCCGTTCGACGAGTTGATAGTAATCCCCCGAAACCCCGCGTGACGGTTTTGTGGCACCGTGCAGCCGATACCCGTTGACCTCGGGGAGTCGTTCCGGGATCAATGCGACCTGGAGTCTGCGGGCGATGGTGAGTTCACGTTCAAGCCGCTGACGCTCCACGGACTCCTGGGTGAGGGCGAGA
>Ga0316198_10000275_pt1 | contig 25230 bp, 18 predicted proteins | sample OudBieAanoxic_MG_FD_204935 | JGI IMG/M metagenome (GOLD analysis project Ga0316198, IMG submission 204935) | Coastal sediment microbial communities from Oude Bieten Haven, Netherlands - site A anoxic | ecosystem: Environmental > Aquatic > Marine > Coastal > Sediment | place: Netherlands... | reverse complement strand
GAATTGCGATGGTGCGATGGAAATCTGTGTCTATCTGTGTGATCTGTGGGCAGCGATGCGATGCCGCGATGCCCTGCACCCTGCATCCTGCATCCTGCATCCTGCATCCTGCATCCTGCATCCTGCATCTAGTATGCTGGTACCCCGGAGAAGCCCATGACCACAGCCGACCAACTCCTTGCCATCGTCGAGCATCTCGAAGACCGGGTGAAACTGGTCACCGACGGCGATCGCGTCATCGCCTTCGAGCCGCCCACGACCGAGAGGGCGATCGACGCGGGTCTCGACGAGCCGACCTTCAACCGCTTGATCACGGCCCCCTGGTTTCAGGAGATGGTTGACGACATCATCGAAACGCCCGAGTTCGCCGAACCCGACGCGTCACCCACGGTTGTTCTCGGTTATGCCAGAGACGTGATCCGGGAGTACATCGGGAAGCGGTTCGAGGTCGATTCCTGAAGTCGCCGGGTTCGGCTAGAATCCCTAATGAAACTGAAAGGCGTACGAAACCCATGGCGCAGGAACCCCTCATCGGAAAGCTCTCGAAGGCAAATGGCAACGTCAAGAAACTGTGCGATTTCTTTTCTGCAAGGAGCCACTGGTCGCTGGCCGCCAACTGCGAACCATCGGCGCGAGACACCACCGCCGCTGCAGCCAAGCTCGACGAGCATCTCAAGGACATGATCCGCGCCTCTGGCGCCGACCCGACGAGCCCATTCCAGCCCACGGTGACGCCCCAGGATTTCGGAACGCACGACAGCGCCAGGCTGGATCGGTTCACCGCTTTTCTCCGCGACCTCGACGCCTGGCTGGTCGCTCAACCGAGCCCATCCAAGGACCCGGATGTCATCGCCGCACTCCAGGAGATGGAGAGCTATGTCTTCTCGATCGTTCGGATGACCGGCTCCATCAAGGGCGAATCCGATTCCCCGGCGACCCAGCCCCCCCCGCCGGCCGACGATGGCGCAACCCAGGCAGCCGCACCGGTCGAGGGGGCAGACGAAACCGTCGCCTCCATCCCCGAGGGTGTTCCTCACCAACTGGCGCTCGACGACACCGACGAGCATCCCATGGTGCAGGATTTCCAGGGCATGAACGAGTTGACCGAGGAGTGCAGGAAACTGGTCGACGGTTTCCTCTCCGCATGGGGTCTCGAGTACGGCCACTCCAGCCGAAAAAGACTCCTCGAGCGAATCCTGCGTTGGATCAACTCCGCACCGGAGGGACACGTCCTGGTCATCAAAATGAAGACCGCCGAAGAGCCCTTCGAGCCTTATCCGAGCTATGTCTCGCGCGATGTTCTCGCCGGCTATCCGCCACCGGGGGATTGATGGCTCCGAGATCTCCGATCAGCGCTCTTATCAACAAGCTGATCCCCGGGATCCGCTACCCCTGGCTCTTCGCCATCCTCGCCGGTCTCCTGGCCATCGATCTGGTGGTGCCGGACCCGGTCCCCCTGCTCGACGAGGTCGTACTCGGGGTTCTCACGTTTCTGGCGGCTTCCTGGCGGATTCGAAAGGGTGACGCCAACCCGCCGCCCAAGGACGTCACACCCAAGGACGAGACCGAAGGCGTTTTACCTGCTGCGGGCTTCGGCTCGGACGGCGGAGACGATCCGCAACCGCGTTGAGCGCCCAAGACAGGATGAGCTACCTGTCTGAGACTACCTCGGGTTTTGAGATTTCAAACCCCCTGGCGGCCGCTGCCTCGTTGACCTCGAGAGTCAGCTCGAACCAACCCGCGTGATCAGCCAGGTACTGCCGGAAGACACCCTTCGCCTTTTTCCGCGCGACGAGTGACTTCCGGCACATCAAGTCGACACCGTACCGACTGGCAATTCGAGCCACTGTCAGGTTGCAACGGGCCGGGCTCTGCCGCTTTTTGAATCGATAGCCGAACTCCATGAACGACCCCGCATTGGGCGCCCGGAATCGCAGTACGAGGGCGCCGGGGGCCAACACACGAATCCGGCCATCGACGACATCCACCAGCGCTGTCTGATCATCCGTAACGATCCTGCAACCGTCGGCGACCTCCACCGACCCATCAGGAACCACCGCAATCGAGGGATCAGCCGGCGTGAAGACCATCTCCACACCTTCTTCTTCGATGAGGTTCCGATAGTTCCCGTAGAGAATGATGACCACGGCGTCGGCCAGCGCCACGAGAGCAAAGATCGAGAACACGGCCGCCGGGAGCCACCGTGTCCGTCGCGGCTCGATCGCGCTGGTCTCACCGCTCATTGCTGGTCAATGCCGCCAGGAGTTGATCGACCCTGTAAGCGCTCTCGGAATCGGCCTTCACAAGCCGGGCGAGGGCGTCCTCGACCCAAACCATGGTCTCGGCATCGCTGCGAGCGTCGAGGATGGCCGCAACCTCGAGCCAGACCGCGAGTCGGCTCAGAGCTTCGGCCCGGTACCAGAGTTCTCCTTCCCAACGGTTCACGCCGAGATAGGTCCGACCCGGTTCGTGCGAAAAGAGCTCCGACATGACCGGGACCATATCGATGGCTTCGTCGACAGCGGCCGCCCACCAACCATCCACCTCCAGGAGGAGTCGGACGGTCTCGACGGTCTCTTCAGCCTCGGCCGGCCCAAGACCCAGATCGCGAACCTGCCGCGCGATGACCCTCCACAGGAGCCAATCATCGAACCGGTCGGTTGCCCGGATGGGCTGTATTTTCGGATTTCTTTCAGCCGATACGATTCGACGGGTCAGCAGCCAGAAGAAAACCGTCGCCCACCATTGAAGATCGGTCGAGATCGGTTTCACGTCATCATCGGCACCGGAAAAAAGCAGCACCCGCTCGAGATCACGGCGGAGCGCCAACGCGGCCCCATCGGGATCAAGCTCGGTTTGCTCTCGCTTTGCCACCGCCGCCAGTACTTCGGTGAAGAGCGGGAGCACATCACCCACCGCGGTGGATCGCTCATCATCATCCGCCCCATCGGACCGGGACGCGTGTAACGCGAGGATGTTCTCCGCCGAAACCAACTCGGCAAAGGGTGTCAGGACATCTCGATGATCGATCTCGGCGAGCGCGAAGTCGATGCTGTCGATCCCACCACCACCGAGGTCGGCCTCGAGTCGGCGCAGGCTTCCCTCGTCGTCATCCACCAGCTCCCTGAAATCGAGGAAGACATGACAACGGTAGGCATCGAGCTCGACATAGAGCCCCTCCCCGACCAGTTGCCGGCAAGGTCGCAGGTACTCGAGCCCGTCGACGACATCCCTGAAGGCCAGGAAACGATCCTCGCCATCGGTCAACCCAAGGCCCTGGCCGAGAGTGAAGTGTTCGAGTTGCTCCGACCCGTCGGCCGCTCGCACCACCTTGGCCGTGGACCGCAGCAGCCGGCCGCGGGTCTCGGCGAAGGTGTTGTGGAAGATCACCAGGCTTTTTTCACCGCCGACCTCGTTGGAGTAGGCGAAGACGTTTTCATCCACCGCTCCGTGATCATCCACAAGGTCATACAGCAAAAATCGATCCACTTCCGCAAAACTCCCCCGGCGGTGGAGCAGTGGGAAGAGCTGGCGTTCGTGGCGATGAACCAGCGCCTCGTCGGGTTCTTCGGCCCAGCGCGGGCGGCGGAACTCCATGCCGTACTTCTCGGCATACCCTTCGACCTGTCCGTGACCGAACATGGGAAGACCCGGCAGGGTCGCCATGAGGGTGGCCACCCCGAAGTACTTGCCATCGGTGCCGAACTGATCGACGGCGGTTTTTTCATCCGGGTTGGACATGAAATTGACATATCTCTTGAGGATCTGCGGGTCGTACTCCAGGGTGCTCTTGATGAGCATTCGGTAGTCGGCGTTTCGTTCGTCTCGCAACATGTTCATGAAGGCCGAGTTATAGACTCGGTGCATACCCAGGGTCCGAACAAAATATCCCTCGAGAAGCCAGAATGCCTCGGCGAGAAGCAGAGTGTCAGGCGCCTCGGCGGCCACCCTGTCCACCACCTCGCGCCAGAACTCCTCGGGCATCACCGCATCGAATTCGGCGCGGGTCATGCCATGCTCGGCTCGGGAGGGGATGTCACCGCCGGTTCCCGGGGCGGGGAACCACAGCCGGTGGTAGTGCTGTTTGGCGAGCGTCATGGCGGCGTCGAACCGAATGATGGGGGACCGCCGGGCGACGTGGAGGATGGTCTGGATGACCGCCTCGCGAACCTCGGGATGACGGTAATCGAGCTGGGCGGTGTCGTTCCACGGCATCGTGGTGCCGTCGTTGCCGTGGTAGATGAACCGGGTGTCGCCGGTCCAGTGATCGGCCCGTCTGAAGACCACCGCGGCATCGGTGCGGTCCCAGTAGCCGTCCTCGAGATAGATCCCGACCCGGTCATTGTCGCTGAGATCCGGACCGTTGAAAGTGTAACTGGGGAAAGGCGAGTCGTCGAGACCGATAAACCAATCCGGGTGCTCGACGACCCAGCGCGAGTCGATCCCCATGTGGTTGGGGACCATGTCGGTGGAGAGGCGGATGCCGCGATCCCACGCTCGGGCCTTGAAACTATCGTAGGCGGCTTCACCACCGAGATCATCGGCGATGGCGTAGTCGGCGAGGGAGTAGGCCGAGGCAACGGCGTCGGTGTCGCCCATGATCTTCTTGATCCGCTCCGACGCCCGACTGCGCTCCCAGACCCCGATGAGCCACAACCCGGTGAAACCCCACCCGGCGAGCCGATCGATTGCTTCGTCCGGGATCATGTTCAGGGTGGTGATCTCGCGGCCGTACTGTTTTGACAGCTGATCGAGCCAGACGTGGACATTCTTGGCGAGCAGGACCAGCCGGGGCATCCAATCCTGATCCGGAGAGTATCGCTCCGGCGCGTCGCCGAGATCGCCGTAGTCGGGTGGTTCCACCGGTCCCGGTCCAAAACCGAAGAACGGTTTTGTCTCCTCGGCGACGAAATCGAGGCTTGAGAGCACCCGCAGAATGACATCGCCGAGGATCTCGGCCCAGCTGAGCCGCATGAAGGCCAATTGACCTTCGAGACTCGTGGGCGCGGCCCACACCGGCGCCTGCAACAAATCGAGCAGGGTCTGCCCACCCTCGGCAAGGCCCGGTCGCCCGGCGAATACCGTCTCCATCTTCTCGACGCAACGCGAGTAGGCGGTCTCATCCCTAAGACGGCTGTCGTCGAAGAGTTCGTGGTACGGCGCAAAGGCGGGGTTGGTGTTGGCGAGCCGGAGGAGGGTCAACTCTTCGATGACGATCTCGCGATTCGGAGTCCCGTCGGTGACGCCGTCAAGATAGTCGTCGATGGGGATCTCACCACGGTAGACCGCGACCGGCGGGAACTCGTCGATAAAGGTCGTCAGGACCTTGGTCAGCTCATCCGCCCCGAGATCGTTCTCGAGTTCGGCCAGGGTTTCGGCCATCAGCGTCGGGCGCACCCGCTCGCGGTATCGAGCGAAAACGACGTGGAGCATCTCGTCGATGAGCCCCATGGCGTTGATTTCGCTCGCTTTGACCGCCTGCTCGGGATGGGCTTCCAAATCGCGATGCCGGTTCATCCGATCGGCGAATTCCCTGGCGGCCCGGAAATCGGCAAACACCACATTGCCCGTCGAACCGAAGAGTTCCTGGTCGAAACCGTACCGGTCACGGGCTCGACGCGAGACGTGGAATTCAAAGCGCACCTGTTGCCAATCAGAAAATCTCATCATTCGGTCGTGATGATACCGCGAAAATGCTCCTTCGGGAGCCTAGGGCTTTCTTGCGGGCAATTTCGGAGGTGAGGAGTTAGGGGTCAGGGGTTAGGAGCCAGGGGTTATGCAGAGAGAAAATCTCCTCACTCCCCACTCCTCACTCCTCACCCGTCTGAACTTCAAAGGTCACCGGACAGTGATCGCTCACATCGAAGAAGGTCCCGTCCTCATCGCCGGTTCTCGAAATCAGATCGCCACACTGGAGCCGCTCGCAATGGAGCCAGGATCGCGCCGGATCGGTGGCGTTCAGGCCACTGAGATACACCTGATCGAGCAATGACGACTCGAATCGGCCATCGGCTCGACCCGGACCTTCCCAGTACTGGCTGCACCCGGTGGCGTTGTGGAGACGTTTGAGGCCGACTTCGGCGAGGATTGCGTCGACCATCTCGAGCTCCTCCTCCGCCGAGACCCGTCGGCCGCCCATGGTGTTGAAATCGCCCTGGAGGATGAGATCGGAATCACCGGTCCGGTCGAACCACTCCCCGAGCCACTCCGCCAGGAGCTGGACCTGATCGAGCCGGTGTTGGAGATCGTCGCGGCCCGAGTCGAGATGCACCTCGACGACCGTGAAATCGAGCTCGGGGTCGAGTTTGGATCTCAACCGAACCGCGAGAGCCGGGCGCAGCCCGGGCTTGACGATGACGGAGTCGATCTCGATGGGTCCTTCGACCAGGTCGAATGCGTCGCCGTCCCAGGCTACGGCAAGATGTTGACCTCCCTGACCACCACCCTGCGAGAACAGGATCCGCATGGGTCGATCACCACCCGCCCGCCGGAGGATTGGCGGAAACCTCCGAGTGTCACAGACCTCGACAAAACCCAGGACCTGGGCATCGAGTCCGGCGAGCACGTCCTGCATGTCGCAGATGTTGGTGCGCCGGCTGTATCCGAGATCCGCGGTTTGGGGTCGTTCGTCGAGCGGGTAGTTTCTCAAATTGAAGTGAGCGAACCGAACCGCTCCGGCGGCAGGCGTTCCCGTCGGAAGCTCCGCTTCGGTCACACCGGGGCCGGCAAAGCCCGCGCAGCGCATCTTCACCCGCAGGTTCAGAGCCAACGCAACCACCCCAACGATCACCACCACGACCGATACCACGAAGACCTTGGAACGCTTCATACCTGCAGTGTCGCTCACGGGTATGTTCGTGGCAAGTCGATCCTCAGTTTCTCTCTTGACGATTTGCACAAAAACAGTAATGATTCATCACAGAAATGTCATCGGTGAACCCGACCCTGGGGGATCTGGTGCGATAGGAGACTTCACCATGCTCAAGATGAAACGCGGCATCACCCTTTTGGTCGTATTGGGATTCGCGTCCATGGCGACCGCAGGAGCCATCGGACAACAACTCGGGGTGCCCTCAGGCACTCAGAATCAGTCGTCGAGTGACGGTCAAATGGTCGCGGCGCACGACTACACCAAGAATCAGGTGGAGTACTACCTCACCGACGATGAGAAAACCTACACACGACCGGGCCTCACGGTGGAAATCGTCAATGTGGAGATTTCGGCTGACCGCCACCCGGTCGTCGAGGTCACCTATGTCGATGATCAGGGCCTCCCCCTCGACCGAGAGGGCCGTCTCACCCCGGGCGCGATCGGGATGAGCTTTGTCATCGCCTGGTACGACGGCGACGAGCGCCAATACACCGCCTACACCACCCGGCCCCAGACCAGCCCGATCACCGGTGATACGGCCATCCAGGCATCGTCGGACTCCGGCGGTTCGTGGGACGATGTCGAGATCGGCCGCTCCTTCTACACCTTCGGAACCCAGCTTCCCGCGGGCTATGACATGTCCAAGACCCACACGGTCTATGTCTACGGCACCCGCGAGACCGAGGACATCCTCGGCAAGAACTACTACTCCGACCCGGCCTACGATTTCCGTCCGGACGGCGCCAACGTCACCGAAACCTGGGCATCGATTCTCACCGAGACCTGCAACAACTGCCACGACCCGCTGGCGCTCCATGGCAGCCGCCGCCGCGCCCTCAAGGGCTGCGCCACCTGCCACAACCCGCAGTCCTGGGACCCCGACACCGGGAACACCGTCGATCTCAAGGTCATGATCCACAAGATCCACCGCGGCGCTTTCCTGCCCAGCGTGGAGGCCGGGATCCCCTACCAGATCATCGGCTTCCGTCAGTCGGTACATGACTACTCGGACGTGGTTCTCCCTCAGGACATCCGCAACTGCTGGAACTGCCACTCCCCCGACGCGCCCCAGGGCTCAACCTGGTTCACCTACCCTGCTCGGGCTACCTGCGGCTCGTGCCACGACGACATCGACTGGGAGACCGGTGAGAATCATGCCGGCGGCCCGGCTACCAGCGACAACTTCTGCGCCAACTGCCACCCGCCCCAGGGATCGAGTGAGTTCGACACCTCGGTCATCGGCGCCCACACCATCCCGACCAAGTCGACTCAGCTTCCAGGCCTCAACATGGAGATCATCGAAGTGACCGGAGCCGAACCCGGCGGGATGCCGACGGTTTCGTTCACGCTGACCAATGACGACGGAACGGTTGTCGAAGATATCGCCAGCCTGCGCACGCTCACCCTGCGCGCCGCCGGCCCCATCGGTGAGACCATCGACCATACGGCCGACATCTCCGAAGACGCCCGCGACGCCACGCTGGCGGATGGCGTCTTCACCGATACCTTCTCGGAGCCCATCCCGGGCAACGCCACCGGCAGCTGGGGATTCTCCGCCGATGTCCGTCGCGTCACCAACATCGACGACGGCACGTCTGCGGGAACCGACGTCACCGAGGGCGCCTTCAACCCGATCCTCTATGCAGCCGTGACTGACGATGAACCCGAACCGAGACGAGAAGTCGTCTCCATGGACAAGTGCAACGTCTGTCATGACGTGCTCTCGCTCCACGGCGGCCAGCGGTTCAACGTCACGGAGTGTGTGATGTGCCACCGCCCGAACAACGACGACTCCGGCCGGCGGCCGGAGGAAGAGAATCCGCCGGAGTCGGTGGACATGCGTTGGATGATCCACCGGATCCACACCGGCGCCAATCTGACCAACGACTTCACCGTCTACGGCTTTGGCGGTACCGCGCACAACTACAACAAGGTCGTGTATCCCGGTGACCTGCGTAACTGCGTGAGCTGCCACGAGCCGGGAACCTACTCGGTGCCGCTGCCCGAGGGAACACAGTCGGTTCCGACCCTTCGTGACTGGTACACGCCAATGCTCCCGGGTGCCGCCTCATGTCTCGCATGCCACAGCTCGGTCGATGCCGCCGCGCACGCATGGACCAATACCGCTCCGTTCGGTGAGAGCTGCGCTTCGTGTCACGGCGACAATCGGACCTTCTCGGTGGATCAGGTCCACGCGAGGTAGCTTGAGATGAATATCACCGCAAGACTCCGATCCGCCCGGCGGGTCGGGGACCGCACCGCAGAGCGAAAGGTGGGACGGGCATGAGACAGTCCATCCGAGTGTTGGGCCTCGTCGGCCTGTTCATTCTCGCCGGCGTCGCCACCCACGCCCAGTCCGCCGATGACGGGTCGGAAGACTGCGCCATGTGCCACGAGGACGTCGCGGCGGCCATGGCTGAGACCATTCACGGGATCGCGAAACGTGGCGCGCCGTCCTGCGTCGCGTGCCACGGAGACGGCGCGGCGCATATGGATGAGGGTGGAGATCCTTCGCTGATCGCCAAACCCACCGGAACGGCCGGCGTCCAGCTTTGCCTCGAGTGTCACGGCCAGACCCAAGCGATGTTCTCGGTGCGCTCTGCCCACGCGGACACGAGCATCGACTGCAACGCCTGTCACAGCATCCACAACCCAGACCACGGCCGACGAGCCCTGCTGAAGGAAGACACCAACCCGCTGTGCGCCAGCTGCCATGCGGGTCAGGCCAATTCGTTCCGCAGACCCTACGGCCATCGTCTCGACCTCGGCGGTCTCGACTGCGCGTCGTGCCACGACCCGCACGCGGGAGCCGGCGAACACAGCCTCAAGGTCAACCGAGCCGGTGAAGGTCCGTGCATCGACTGCCACGCCGAGAAACGGGGACCATTCGCATTCCCGCACGTCTCGGGAGTCACCGGCGATTGCATGAGCTGTCACCAGCCGCACGGATCGTCGAATCCAATGGCGCTGACCCGATCCAACGTCTCGCAGCTCTGCATCGAGTGTCACAGCAGGATCGTACCCCCCGACACCCTGGGTTCGCAGACGCCTTCGACTCACAACCTCAGGGATCCGCGCTACCGGAACTGCACCACCTGCCATGTCGCCATCCACGGTTCGAACACCTCACCCGCGTTGCTGAAATAGGAGGATGATGATGAATACACGCAGCATCACCCTCGTCGCCATCACCGCCATCGCGCTGATGAGCTTCGGCGCCGCCAAGGCCCAGGCGCAGTCCACGCACTTCGATGTCGAACTCGGCTACCAGTGGGTTGATGTCGATGGGGACGAGGATCTCTACAAGACCCAGATCAACCAGAGCAGCGGCTTCGTGCTCAAGGGTTTCTCCCTCAATCACATCAACTCATCGGGCGACGCCAAGTTCGCCGACAACTTCAGAATCGACGCCTCCGGTTTCGGCGGCAACCCGGCAGGCCGTTTCCGGCTCTGGGCGGGGCTCGGGAAGATCTATCGCTTCCGGCTCTTCTACAGCCAGTTCGAGAATTTCAGCGCGCTTCCGGCCTATGCCAACCCCGAGATCGACAATGGCGTCACCCCCGGGCAGCACACCTGGGATCGCGATCGCCAGACTCTCGACATGGAACTCGAGCTTCTTCCCGGCCGGGTAGTCACGCCGCTCATCGGCTATCGGCGGAACGTCATCGACGGGCCCCGACAGACGACCTACCGCGTCGGTCAGAACGAGTACCGGCTGTCATCGGATCTCGAAGAGACCGAGCAGGAACTCTATGCCGGAATCACGTTCAAGGCGGGGAGCTTCTTCGGCACCCTGATCCAGGGGTGGCGAGAGTATGAGGCCAAGGATCGCCTCTCCCTGGCTCCCGGTGAGCACTTTGGCAACATCGGTGTGCCGATCCTCGGAGTCAATCAAGCCATCGACGATTTCTCGCGATCCATGACCTCGACGGCGGAAACCCCGGTCACGACAGCCAATGTCCAGGGCAAGATCGGAGACACGGTGGATGTCGCCCTGAGCTATATTCGCGCCGATCTCGAAGGCGAGGCATCCTCGTCGGAGATGCTCTCCGGCTCGTTGGTATCGTACCGGATCAACCGTTTCTTCCAGGGCCTCGACCAGACGGTCTCGAGCCGGACCGACAACCCCTATTGGCGCGCCGAGGGCAGATTCAAGGTTCATCTCGGTGAGTCGGTCCGACTCGATCTCGGCCTCGAGGAAAACCACCGTTCGCTCGAGGGCTGGTCGCTGATCTCCACCCTCTACCTCGACACCCTCAACTTCGGCGGTCACGACCCGCAGGATATCCAGGATCTCGTCAATGCCCAAAACGGCTACGAACGTGATGACCAGATCGTCACCGGCCGACTCAACGTCAACAACCTGGGACCGCTCGTCCTGTGGGCCGAGGCCGGTTACAGGAAGACCGATCTGAGCCTCTCACAGGACGTCTCGCAGATCGTGACCCCCGGGGGCCAGCAGGGCAACTACAACCGCACCACAACCCTTCTGGGGGCCGGTGCAGCAATCGTCTTCAGCAAATCGCGGATATCCGTCGACATCAGTAACGAATCGGCCGACGACGTCATCGTTCGAACCGATTTCGACGACCGGTTGAGAGCCCGCGCGCGAGCCGACTTCCGGATCGCCAAGTGGTTCCGCGTGCTCGCAACCGCCGAGTACATCGATGCTTCAAACGGTTCATCGGGCGTCGGTTACACCGCGACCACCGATCACTATGCCATCGATCTCAACTTCGACCCGACCGAGAACCTGACCTTCCGTCTCGCGTGGGACGACTACACAACCGACACCAAGATGCCGATCCGCATCCCGCAGACCCTGAGCCCCGGTGAATCGGTCTTCAGCGAGAACGGCACCCTGCTCGAGGGTGGTCTGATGTGGCGGATTTCCATCGTCACCCTGGATCTGGGCTACTCGACGTTCGAGAACGAGGGCACCTTTGAATTTGAAATGAAGCGGGCGTTCCTCCGCCTCGGCGTCGACTTCACCGATCACTGGGCGATCTCGGCCGACTACGAAAACAACGACTACTCCGAGGAGATCCTCGATTTCGCTCAGTACGACGCGACCCGCTACGGCGTCTACCTGCGCTGGCATCGATAGGGTCAGACGAATCTGAACTCAACGGGAGGCCGGTCGGCCTCCCGTTTTTTTGTGCCTCATCCGTCGCACGTTTTCCACGGCCGTTCCGGAACGTGATCGAGGGCTTGGAGGGTACGAAAGACGACCTCGAACGGACGTGCCGTTCAATCTCTTGTTCGGCCGGTACATCGTTGAGGCGACTCAGATGCTGGGGCCGAACAATGGATTGAGGGGCACTCACGGGCAATAGCGACCATCGGCATCTCGTCGGTTCAGTGTCGTGGAAACGAGTGCCGGACGCTGCCCCGGAGAATGATTTCTTCGAATCCGGCCTTCTGGGACGCCCCCGGCGTCCCAGCGTCGCGTGAGCAGCGTGGTCGTTCGGTGGGTAAATTGGAGGGATGGCGACCACGCTGCTCGCGCGAACGGCGGCCTACTAGCAAACGGGAAGAGATGCTCCCAACGCCTTCGCCGTGGAGTGCCCGGTAGCGTAATTGTGCGGAGCGTTTCACTCTGCCGGGTGGTTGTACCTGCACAATTGCGTACCCGGCACTCCCGGTGTGCGGCGTGTTTCGTGTCCGGAATCGGTCGCCGCTTCGGAGCACGAAAGAAAGCGTGCGGCGGCGGTGCCTGGCTCTCTTTTCGTCCGACGAAAAGGTGCCTGGCAACGCACGGGTAGAGCGATGAGGGAATCATGCTCGGTGGAGCGCTCCGGGTCCGTTCCGCGTGCGATCGAAGCTGTGGTCGCCGCATCGGAGCACAAAAAAGGGGGCGGCAGCTCGCGCTGCCGCCCTTGATTGATGATGTTGATTGACTAGTATTTCATCGGAATGGTCGTCGGGTCATTGGTCCTCGAGTCGACCACCGATGCCGAGGTGATGACACCTTCACCTGACATGACCTCGACAAAGGCGTAGCCCCAACCCAGATCGGGCGAGTTCGCGCGGCTCTCGAAGGGCCCGAGATCCTGCACAACCATCCCCGAGCCGACGGTCAGCTCGTAGCTGGTGAGCTCGGAGGCATTGGTGCCGAAGAGCGTGATCTCGACGGTTGCGGGCGCCATCCCGGTGTTGGTCACCGAGATGTTGGTGCGGAACTCGCCGGTCATCTGACGCAGGGCATAGAGACGACCGGTGTCGCCCTCGTCGAGCCCCGAGAAGTTGATCCCGTCGAGGAACTGACCGAAGGAGCCCTCGTCGGACACGTTGTAAATCCGTGCCACGACCTCGAGGGGACGATCCGAGCAGATCTCGAGCGCACCCTTGTTGCCGTCGGCGCCAATCATGTCGACGATGTCCTCGAAGACCCCCTGAGCACCGGCGTCAACGGACCCGGGACCCTGGAAGAGCTGCGAGTCGGCGTGGAGGTAGAACGTGAGATTCGCCATCGCATCGGCGTTGTTCTTGGCCACCACATCGGTCCGGAAGACACTGCCCGCGCTGCCGTTGAGGCGAGCCGCAATCTCGGTCCAATAGACGTAGGTCGAGGTGCATGACACGGCGTTGGCGCTGCCGCCGACGCCACCGCCACCGACGAGCTCGGCGAGGGCTTCCTCGGTGGTCTCGAGAACCTCTTCAGCGAAGTCCGGGTTGTGGACACCGAGGCTGCCGTCAGCCTCGACCAGGAGGAAGTTCCAGCCCGATTTGAGGAGGTTGTCCGGCGCGATGGTCCAGATGTCGTAGGGCTCGCCCTCGGTCGGGACAACCGAGATGTTGCCGACCCCGTAGGGGCCGTACTCCATGGAATCGCTCAGGGTGAAGATCAGCGCCTGACGGCCGCGGGTCTCGGAAAACACAACGGCCATGATCTCGGAGGCGTCTTCGATGGTTGCGTCACCATCGAGGTCGATGGTGTTGCCGCCGGCGAGCGCGCCGTCGGCCACCATTTCCCATCCTTCGTTGAGCTGGTGATGGATCTCGGTGAGCATCATCTCGACTGGGCCCTGAACATCCTCGGCGGTAATGACAGTGTGGCAGTTCGCACAAATGTCATTCGACGCGTAGAAGGTGTGGTTCGTGCCTCCGAGATTGTAAGCGAGATCCGGCGGAGGAGGCGTCTCCTCCATGTGGCAGGTCGCGCAGCTGTCGTCGAGTTGCGCGTGGTAACCGCGCTCACCGACCTCCATCATGTAGACGTTCTCGCCCATCAGGATGTCGGTCTGGGCTCCAAGGTGAGGCGCCCTATCCTTGTCGGAGGTCTCATCCCAAGTGGAGTCGTTGCGCAGACCGCGCCGCGTGTTGTGGCAGGTCATGCAGATGGCGCCGCGACCGACATCCATCGCGGTGAAACCGGCCAACAGCTCCGGCGTGTCACCGGAGATCCAGACGGTGGCGTTGTTGTCGTTACCCGAGACATCGCCGGCGGCGTGCGGGTTGTGGCAGGTGACGCAGGTTTGGGGGTGGGCTTCGTCCTCGGTCCACGTGACCTCGACGGGATCGTTGACGTCGCCTTCTTCCGTTCCGATCAGCACCGGGAGCCAGGCCAGAAAGCCGTTGCCGGTGTGGCACTTGGCGCATGTTCCGCTCTGGCTCTCGTCCACCGCCACTTCGTAGTTGGCGTGTTTTGAGAGCTGCCACTGCTGGAAACGGGCGTGCCGAAGGGGCTCGCCGTGGCAGGTCGCGCAGGTGTCGGACGAGATGCCGCCGCGAACACCCTGCATGTGGGCTTCGCTGTCCTGGGGACCGTGGCAGTTCTCGCACTGGATGTTGGTGTGCTTCGCGGTCTCGGGGAAATTCGTGAGCACCTGCGCATAGGCGGTGGGGTCGCCCGAATTGATGAGACCCGAGTCGAGGAAAGCCTGGTAGTCCGACGCCTCGTCGATGCCGCCGTTGTCGGCGTCGGGGTCGAAACCGACGGTGTGACAAGCAAAGCAGCTCTCGCCGTAGTGGGTGTTCGTGTTGAGGGTGTTCTTGAAGATCTCGGCGTGGCCGGTTTCGGCCCAGGCCGCCACGGTGTCACCGTGACAACCTGTGCAGCTTCCCTCGACCGTGGGATTGCCGTCGGCATTCTCCCCGGTGATGATGCCGCGCCAGGTGCCGGCGTAGATATTCAGAGTCACGGCCTCCATGGTCTCTTCGTCCGTGACCGTCACCGCGTACATCCCAACCATATCGGGTGTGAAGTCGGGACTCTGACCGGTGGCGTCCGTCAGGGCCGCCGAAGATCCGCCGGGCGCGGTCAACGCCCAGTCGTATGACGCCTGCTCTTTGCCGTGCAGCAGAACCGGGATGTTTGTGGGGATGTTGGACAGACCCGACGACACCTTCCACCGGAGGGTGGTGTGAACCGCGTACTCGGCCTCATAGCTGCCCGAGTCGGTGGTCACCATGACATGCAGCTCGACGAGGGCGCCTTCCTCCAATGAGAAAGGATTCACGCCGACGACCTGCCACCGATTCTGCAGTCCGCCGTAGAACTCGTCGCTCGGCGGCGGAACGTTGGGCGGGAGCTGATCGGTGCCGATGGGCGGCTCCTCGAGCACATGGATCAGATGCGCCCTGTAGTCGTCTTCGGCGCCGAGCATCGCGGTCACCATCGACGTATCGGCGCCGCTCAGAGCTGCGTCGACTCCGTAGGTCTGCGACCACGCAACGCTCGAGATGGTCGATCCATCTGTGGTGGCAACCGTGACCATCACGGTGCCTCCCGGGATCGCATCACCGGTTTGGGTGAACTCCAGCGGTGCATCCTGGGCGGAGACGCCCTGAACAAGGCCGAACACAGCGGCCACCGCTATCGTCGTTGCAAGGTAACAATTGAGACGAACTCTCGAACTCCTCATTCGCACTCCTCCTTCTCTTTTCCTGCCGGGCGCACGGAGCAGCGGGGCATAAAGCGATATTTGCTCATCGGAGAGAATATAAAAGAAAGCCTATGGGAATGCAAGCATATTGTAATAATTGAGACTGGTGATCAGGAGTAATTATTGATTACAGAACGCAGTCTTCGTCGGAATTTCGGTCGAGTGTTATTCTCACCGCCACACAGGCTTCGATGCGTTGCATATGACCCAAACTTCAGACCTGACCCAGCGCCGGATCTTCCTCTTTTGGCTGCCCCTGGCGGCCACGTGGCTGATGATGTCGGTGGAAGGGCCATTTTTGACGGCGATCATCGCCCGGCTCGGCTCGCCGGAGTACAACCTGGCCGCGTTCGGGGTGGCCTACAGCTTCGCCCTGCTCGCCGAGGCGCCGGTGATCATGATGATGAGCGCCGCAACCGCGCTCGTCACCGATCGGGCGTCCTACCTGCGTCTCCGCACGTTCACCCACGCTCTCAATGCGACAGTCACCCTGGCGCTGGGCCTTCTTCTGCTTCCGCCGGTCTTCAGCTTCATCGGTCGCACGCTCATGGGTCTTCCCGAGGAGATTGCGGGCCGAACCTGGCTGGCATTGCTCGTTCTCCTGCCGTGGCCGGGGACCATCGGATTTCGCCGTTTCTACCAGGGCGTGTTGATCCGCCACGGTCAGACCCGAAGAGTGGCCTACGGGACCATCGTTCGTCTGCTCACCATGTCGACGGTCGCACTGCTGCTGGCTCGTTTCACCGAGATCGAGGGAGCCATCGTCGGTGCAGCCGCCCTCTCGGCCGGGGTCACCGCCGAGGCGTTGGCGAGCCGGGTGATGGCCGACCGGGCGGTTCGGTCGCTCATGACGGAAACCGGCGAAGACACTGGTGCATCACTCAAATACTCGGAAATCGTCAGTTTCTATGTTCCGTTGGCGCTGACCACCGTGCTGGCCCTTGGGGTTCACCCGATCTTGACCTTCTTTGTCGGTCACGGACGTCTCGCCATCGAATCGCTCGCGGTGCTGCCCGTGGTCAACTCGCTGGTTTTCGTCTTCCGTAGCCTGGGTCTCGCCTATCAAGAGGTCGGCATCGCTCTCATGGGCAAGAACGGCGAGAACTATCTTCCCCTGCGCCGATTCGCCTGGGCCCTCGGCCTCGTCGTGGTGGTCGGCCTCGGTCTCATCGCCTGGACGCCACTCGGCCGGATCTGGTTCGAACTCGTCTCCGGTCTCTCCCCCGAACTCGCCCGAGTCGCCCTCATCCCCAGCAGGATCCTCGTTCTCATCCCCGGGCTGGCGGTGCTCCTGAGCTTCCAACGTTCGGTCCTGGTCCACGCCAAGCACACCATGCCGGTCACCGCGGCCACCATCATCGAGGTCGTCGGAATCGTCTCGGTCCTCTCAGTCGGAATCTTTGTCCTCGACGCGGTGGGCATCGTCGCCGCCGCGTTCGCTCTTTTGCTGGGAAGAATCGGGGCCAATCTCTATCTCATGCCGATCCTGCGTCGGCCGCTTCTTTCGTAGCGACTCTTGTTCTCAATATCTTTGCCGGCCCGACACAGTAATTTCGAAACCGATGATAAAAAAAGGAACCAAAATCACATCAGGTTTTGGATATTGAAACCGAGGCGCTGTGGCGATCGCCCGGGCCTCGAAACCACTCCGGGGGGAGAAAATATGAAAACCAAGGCTCTACTCATCATCATGATCGCAATGCTCGCCATTCCGGTGGCAGCGGACGCCGGCGACTGGATCCTGCGAGCGCGGGTCATCAACGTCGATCCCAACGAATCGAGCGAGGAGATCGGCGACTTCGGCAGCACGGTCGCCGTCGATTCGGCGACCACGCTTGAGGTCGACGTAACCTATATGTTCGTTAAGAACTTCGGTCTCGAGCTCATCGCCGCCACGACCGGTCACGACCTATCGGCCTCCGGAGGCGCCCTCAACGGCGCCGATCTCGGGTCGGTCAAGGTCCTGCCGCCGACCCTCACCTTCCAGTGGCACCCGTTCCCCGCTGGCCTCCTGGACTTCTACATCGGCGCCGGCGTCAACTGGACCTACTTCTACAGCTACGATCTGTCGGACGACCTGGCTGGACTTGGCGTCACCGACATCAACTTCTCCAACTCATTCGGTTTCTCCGGAGACGTCGGCCTCAGCGTCAACCTCGGCCCGCACTTCCACATCAACGGAGACATCAAGTACATCCAGATCAGCACCGATGCGGACATCAAGGTCGGCGGCGACACCCTCGACTCGGTCAAGGTCGATATCGACCCCTGGGTCTTCGGTCTCGGCGTCGGCTACCGGTTCTAAAGGAAGCGCCACACACTCATTCGGAAGGGCCACCTCGGGTGGCCCTTTTTCTTTCCTCGTCTGCATCCGTATCCGCGTCCGTATCCGGGGCAGCGACAGGGGCAGCATCCGGGACAGCCTCAGCGCCACAAGCACGCCCAAGACCACCGCCCACCGGGGCGTGCCGGGCTTGACATTGTGCCTGCATCGGCCCACCGGGAGCGCGCCATGCCCCGCACAATGTCATGCCGGGCAACCCTCGCGGCAAAACGTCCCGGTGCATTTCTCCCGGCTCGGAAGGAGGCCGCCGGCGCGCGGGCAGCGTGGTCGCAATCCTCCCCGTTGTGCTCTTCGACCACGCTGATCGTGCGACGCTGGGTCGCCGGAGGCGGACCAGAAGGCCGAGGCTCCGGGAAGCCGTGACCACGACAGGGCAGCGGCAGCATCAGCATCCGGGGCAGCGGCCGGGACACCCACGCCCCGAGTCCGTTGTAACCTTGTGCTCCACAGGGAGGATCGACATGGAATATCGCAACCTCGGCAACTCCGGTCTCAAGGTCTCGGCTCTGTCCTATGGCTCTTGGGTCACCTTCGGTCCACAGATGAACACCAAGATCGCGGCGGACTGTATGCACCGGGCCTACGACGCCGGCGTGAACTTCTTCGACAATGCCGAGGTCTATGCCGACGGCGTCGCCGAAGAGATCATGGGCGCTGTCCTCGCCGAGACCGGATGGGATCGATCGAGCTACATCGTTTCGACCAAGATCTTCTGGGGTGGTGAGGGGCCCAACCAGCGCGGGCTGTCACGCAAGCACATCCTCGAGGGAACCGACGCCTCGCTTTCACGACTCAGGCTCGACTATGTTGACCTCATCTTCTGTCACCGCGCCGATCTCCACACCCCGGTCGAGGAGACCGTGCGGGCCATGAACCACGTGATCGGGCAGGGCAAGGCGCTGTACTGGGGCACCTCGGAGTGGCCCGCCAACCGCATTCTCGACGCCTATCACGTGGCCCGGCGCGAGCACCTCATCCCACCGCTCATGGAGCAACCGCAATACCATCTCTTCCACCGCGAACGATTCGAAAAGGAGTACGCACCGCTTTACGAGATCATGGGTCTCGGGACCACCATCTGGAGCCCTCTCGCGGGAGGCCTCCTGACCGGCAAGTACAACGACGGGATCCCCGAAGGATCGCGCGGTGATCTCGAGGGCTACGAGTGGCTTCGTCCCCGTTTCCAGGGCGACGAACCGGAACGCAAGATCGCCAAGGTGAGACAGCTCGCTCCCATCGCCGACGAACTCGGGTGTTCCCTGGCCCAACTCGCCATCGCCTGGTGCCTGACCAACCCAAGGGTGAGCACCGTCATCACCGGCGCCTCGCGGCCCGAGCAGGTCACCGAGAACATGAAGGCCATGGATGTCTACGAGCGGCTCACTCCCGAGATCCTCGAGCGCATCGAGGCCATCGTCGACAACAAACCGGCGTCCGAGCCGGACTGGCGAAGCTAGGAGATTCGCAATTATGAATTCTCAATTATGAATTTTGAATTTCATCGCAACGGAAGCATGGGGCCTCGCGACTTTCGATTGAACATCAAAGGTTGAGATGAAACTGCTTTTATTCGATATTGACGGAACGCTGATGCTCTCCGGAGGCGCGGGGCGCCGGGCCATCGATCGCGCGTTCTTCGAAACTCACGGAATCAGGGATGCCTTCGGCAAGATCGTACCGGACGGCAACACCGACCCGGCCATCTTTCGCGAGATCTTCGCCAACCACGGGCTCGAGGTCCGCGATGAATCCTCGGCCTTCGCCGAGGTGGCGACCCGATATGCCTTCTTCATGAGAGACGAGATGGCCCGTTCCGAGGGCGCCCGACTCATGCCGGGTGTCACGCCGTTGCTCGAACTGCTCGGACAAAGAACCGACATCCACCTCGGGCTCCTGACCGGCAACTTCGAAACAACCGCCCGGATCAAGCTCGAGCGGTTCGGGCTCAATGGGTACTTCCCCTTCGGCGCCTTCGGTTCGGACGACGGCATCCGCACCAACCTCGTCCCCATCGCCGCCCGGCGGGCCGAAACCCATCTTGGTCGTGAAATCGGTCTCGGCCCGCAGGTAGTGGTCATCGGCGACACGCCCCAGGATGTCGAATGCGCCCTGGCTCACGGAGCCACCGCCATCGGTGTCGCCGCGTCTCGTTATTCCGTCGAAGACCTCGAGGCCGCCGGCGCGCACCACGCGCTACCCACCCTCGAGGACATCCCCACGTTCATGAAAGCTATTACGGTTTCATAGTCGATCGGCCTGCTACGGCCCCACGCCCTGATGGATCACCACAGCCACCCTGAATGCCAAACCCACATTCAACATCTCTGAAGGGCAGGCTGGAAGCCCACCCCACAATCACCACACCATCGCAGGGTCACATCGCAATTGAGTGTGGGCGAGGCGGGGCTTGAGTGGTATTGGACTTCGTGGACGCGAGCCTCTGACCGGAACAGAACAAACCTGTTGGGTACGTTGTTGCCGGCCCCACAGCCAACCACGAAAGATGCGATGGTTGTGGGGGTGGGCTTCCGGCCTGCCCTTCAGACGCGATCCGGCGACTCCGGCGTTCCCGTCAGACGCCGATCACCTCAAGCAACCAAGAATGCGATGCAATTCGTTAAAAATTCCGTCGTCAGTGACCTGGCGCCAAGAACCCTCGCCGTCGATGGATACGAGATAGACCTCTTCGCCACCGATGGGAAACGCACGTCGAGAGCGGAAGAGGACCCTATCGCCATCGGGATGCCAGCCGAGCGCCTTGTCCGAGGCGGGATGAAAGCTCAGCCGTGTCGGGACACCGCCGCGTGCATCCATGACATAGACATCGGTGCCTCCGTCATAACTCGCGGTGAAGGCGATGAGACTTCCATCCGGGCTGAACTTGGCATAGCGTTCGCTTCCCGGATGGCTTGTGATCCGGCGGGCGTCGCCGCCTTCGGCGGGGACCAGCCACAGATCGTCTTCATAGGTGAAGACGACGGTATCGCCATGAACATCGGCCCATCGCATGAGATGAGCGTCGTCGGCAGTCGCGACCACTGAGATCATAACAACCGCACCGAGAACCAGAATCGCTCGTCTCGAGTTTTTCACTCTTTCCCCCCATCCTCGATTTGCAGATCATAGCAACGCCCGCCCACGATTTCCGACCGTTGTCTCAAGAAGGAGCAACCCACCGAAAAGGGGGGAAACAGGCTGACAAATCTCCGCCATGATATTGACGGCGCACGACCGGCACAACTACCCTGTGTGGGTCGACAACCGAACACAGAAGATCGACCTCGGGATGACGACGGAAGGAGGTTCGATGTGAAAAGACAGATCTTATTGACTGCGGTGGTGCTCGCGCTGCTGCCGTCGCTTTCGTGGGGTGCAGGCTTCGCTCTGTTCGAGGCGGGCAACAAGGCCCTCGGCATGGGCGGGGCGTTCACCGCGGTGGCGGACGATCCGTCGGCGATGTTCTGGAACCCGGCAGGCATGGCGTTTCAGATCGACGAGGGAACACAGTTCATGGTAGGGGTCACACTCATCGCCCCGAGCCAGGATTTCACCGGAGACAACCCCTACCCTGGCGCAGGCTACACCGACAGTCTGAAAGACCAGATCTTTACCCCGCCCCACTTCTACTGGGCCCATCCCTTGAGTGATCGGGTCAATTTCTCCCTTGGCTTCAGCACGCCCTTCGGGCTCGGTACCTGGTGGGAGAACGACGACTTCAGGGGCCGGTACATTTCCAAACGCGCCGATCTCTTTGTCTTCGACCTCGGCGGCCAGGTCTCGTGGAAGATCTGTGATCGTCTCGCCATCGGCGGCGGCATCGACTACATGACCGCCACCATCGAACTCAAGAAAAACATTCCGTTCATCAATCCCTACACCCAGAGCGTGGTCGACGTCGCCGAGGCTGATCTCCACAGCGACGGCTTCAGAAATCACGCGTGGGCGTGGAATGCCGGCTTCCTGTTCAAACTGCCCGCCGGCTTCTCCATCGGCGGCATGTACCGCTCCGACTTCACCGTCAAGGGAACCAGCGCCTCGGCCGAGTTCACCCAGATCGAGACGGGCTACGCTGATTTCGACGGGATGGTCGCGGCCGCCATCCCGTTTGACGAAGACCCCGACATCTACACTGAACTCAACTTCCCCAGCTTCTGGAACATCGGTCTCGCGTGGTCGAACGAGAAGTTCACCATTTCGGGTCAGTACGGGGTCATGGGCTGGAGCGTCTTCGAAGAGCTCAACATCCAGTTCCCGGACTATCCGCATCTCGACACCGTCGTCAGGGAAGACTACAAGGACTCGAAGCAGTACCGCTTCGGCTTCGACTGGCGCGCTTCCCGGATGTGGTCCTTCCGTCTCGGCTATGTCTTTGACGAAACTCCCCAGCCCATCGAGTCCATGTCGCCGCTGCTTCCCGATGGCGACCGCGACGGCTACTCGGCCGGAATCGGCTTCATCAGCAAGAAGGGCAACTGGGGGTTCGATATCGGCTATGAGTATCTGAGCCTGGACGAACGTTCGACTGAGGGCCGCTCGTACGACGGCTTCGACGGCACCTTCCACGACGGCCTGGCCCACCTCCTCGGCGCCAGCTTCAACTTCAAGTTCTAGAAAGGAGCACAACCATGAAAAAACTGATTCTCACAACCTGCATGGTGGCGCTCCTCGCGGCGCCGGCCATGGCGCAGGTCGATTTCACCCGCTATGTCGCCCTCGGCGACAGCCTCACCGCCGGCTATGCTTCCGGCAGCTCGATGGACTACTACCAGCAACGCGCCTACCCGCAGTTGCTGGCGACCCAGGCCAACGGCAGCTTCCTCCAGGGACCCTTTATCGCCCCTCCGGGATATCCGTCCATGATGGTGCTCAACGGCCTGCCGCTCTCCATCGGACCTTCCGACATGCCTCCGCCGTACGACCCCGAGGTGCCCGAGTCGATCCTCAACTATTTCTACAATCTGGCCCTCGAAGAGCCCTACCAGAATCTCGGGATCGTGGGGGCCACCACCTATGACCTGCTGACCAGAACCGGCAACGCGATTGAACTTTATGGCGGCAACTTCGAGAACGTCCGCTATGACATGGTTCTGCGCATTCCCCAGCAGCCGAATCCGGCTGACCCCACCGAACTCATCGACTACACCGCCATGGTCGCAGCCATCGGTCAGCAGCCGACATTTCTTACAGCCTGGGCCGGCAGCAATGACGTGCTCGGAGCCGTCCTCGCCGCGACTCCCCTCGACGGCGTCACCATGACTCCATTGGATGCCTTCGCTCAGATCTACGCTACCTTCATCGGTGGACTGGCGACGAGCCTGCCCAATACCGATATCGTCGTCTTGAACATCTTTTCGGACGCGCGGTGGATTCCGTTCACAACGACACTCCCCATCGCCGTCGATGTTTCGGGTGTGGGCACCGTTGCCCTCATGGGTGAGGACGGGCCCTTGGAGGCCGGTGACTATCTCACCCTTGCCGGTGGCTCACTCCTCCAGCAGGGTTATGGTCTTCCCATCGCCGGTTCACCGCCGCTGCCCGAGGACCTCGACCTCGGCACAGGAGCGCCGGGCGTGATCCTGCGCGCGGCCGAGATCGAGATCATCAACGAGCGCCTCGCGGCCGTCAACGGCATCATCGCCGATGTCACCGCCCAGTTCCCGAATGTCCACCTCTTCGACATCACCCCTCTTTTCACGGAGCTTGTCAACGGCAGCTTCCGGACTTTCGGCGATATCGAACTGAGTACAGACTTTCTCACCGGTGGGATTTTCTCCTATGACGGGTTCCACCCACAGAACGTCGGGCAGGCGGTTTTGGCCGGTGCACTCATCGACTACATCAACGACGAGTTCAACGACAACATCCCGCAGCTCAACATGTACGAGATCCTCAACGAGGGTGGCTGGGATGCCGCCTCCCCCTTTGCCGCGATCTGCGGTGGCTGCGATCCCAAAGACGTCGTCATGACCGAAGATGCGTTCAAGCAACTTTATGAGGCGATCCTGCCCGATCTGGCGGCGCGCTGGAAGCAGCCGCGCCAAGAGCGACAAACCCACACTTCAAGCGTCGACTGAACCTCCTTCCATAACAACAACGCCCGGGCATCCGCCCGGGCGTTTTTTCTTGGCGTGCTGGGCGATCAATGGATGTATTCGTCCTTCTTGCCGCCGTCGATGACGTCGAAGCGCCGTTTGCGACGCATCCGATCGAGCCGCGCGCGGATGATTCTCTCCTCCAACCGCTTCCACCAGTTGCGGATGACCCTGCGTGGGCCGCCCGGCATCAGACTCGAGTAGGTCAGAAAGACCGCGACGCAGGTGCCGACAAATCCGCCGAGATCCTTGTACGGCAAAAAGTAGAAGACAAAGGCAAAGACGATCTCGAGCCAGAGGAACCACCGCGCCTTGATCGGCAGAACAAAGAAGAGTTGGATTGTCGCCTGGCCGTTGAGGGTGGCGAAGGCCGCGATGAGGATCGTCAGAACCATCCGCTGACCGATCATGGCGATGAACGGCAGATGGCTGAACGATGGCGCGGCCGCCATGGCGATCCACTCGACCACCACCGCCACCACCGCCGCTCCAACCGCGGCGGTGAGCAGTACCCGCCAGAAACGGCGCTGCCCGAGCTGGTTGTAGACCGTACGGCCGAACCAGTAGACGATGAGGAGTTCCAACAGAAACCAGAATCCCGAGCTCGGTGTGGCGATAAACGGGTACGTCACCAGTTGCCAGAGAAAACCGCGGTAGATCCCGAGGTTGAGGCTGAAGAGCTCGAGAAAGGCACGCGCACCATCGAAGAACTGGAGAGAAAAAGTCGCGAACAGGATCCCAACGAGGATCAGAAGATCTCGCGGAGGCGGCGCCCCATCGGTGAGGCCGCCGAAACCTCCGAAACCACGCTGCGGATTCACACCATATGTCATGAGTTCTCCATCGGGAGCATCATAACGCCTCGGGAGGTCACGTGATTCCCGTACCCGTCCCCGTACCCGTACCCGTACCCGTACCCGTCCCCGTGACCGTGACCGTGACCGTGACCGTGACCGTGACCGTGACCGTGACCGTGACCGTGACCGTGACCGTGACCGTGACCGTGACCGTGACCGTGACCGTGACCGTGACCGT
>Ga0316198_10000274_pt1 | contig 25240 bp, 19 predicted proteins | sample OudBieAanoxic_MG_FD_204935 | JGI IMG/M metagenome (GOLD analysis project Ga0316198, IMG submission 204935) | Coastal sediment microbial communities from Oude Bieten Haven, Netherlands - site A anoxic | ecosystem: Environmental > Aquatic > Marine > Coastal > Sediment | place: Netherlands... | reverse complement strand
GCATTGTTTGCTCTGCAGACGCTGACAATACAGGACGCGACAAATCCAAACAATGCGAAGGGTGGCACCACGCACTCCGAAGCAAGACGAACATTGAGTTGGGAACGGGATCGGGCACGGGCACGGGTCGAAGATAAGAAAAGCCCCGGGAGAATTCCCGGGGCTTTCCAATACCGAGTTTCTGATGAGGAAGGGAACGAGCTCAGTTGTTTTCTACTTTGATTTTGACTGAACGCGGTTTTGACTCCTCGCGTTTTGGCAAGGTGAGGACCATCTCACCGTTGGAGAATCGGGCTTCGATCTTTTCCACGTCCACCGAATTCGGCAGGGTGAAGGTTCGCTCGAAAACCCCGTAGAGCCGCTCCACCCGATGGTAGGTCTCGCCCTCGGCCACCTCATCGAGCTTGCGCTCACCGCGGATCGAAAGAGTCCCGTCCTCGACCATGACCTCAACGTCCTCGGCCTTGAGGCCGGGCAGGTCGGCGGTGATGACCATCGAATCCTGCTTTTCGAGGATGTTGATGCCGGGCACCCACGATCCCCGCAAAGGAGCTTCTTCCGAGCTCCGCCACAGTCCGCGCTCCGCCATTTCGTTGAATAGGTGCTCCATCCGTTGTGGAATGTTCGCTGCTTCGTTCGTCGAATTCCATCGTCTCAGCATGACCATTGTTCAATCCTCCCTTAATGCTTCGTTCACAATCAATAATATAAGATCTGATAATTAGTTTGTCAAGTCTAAAAAAAAGAAAATAAAAAAATATTAGTCGAATGAAATCACAAAAAATTTAAAACGCTCAATTATAAAGATTTATGATGACGCACGAACACCGGGCTCATCGCCCAAAAGCTCAAATGCGCTCGGAATCCCTGTCCCATCTATAATCCACAGCCCAGGACGACCATGTTGAAGCCGCTCCGAGCCCCGATTGCCGCCTATCGCGCCGCCTATGCCGGACTCCCGCGTGAGGTGTGGCTGCTCGCCGGCGCTCTTCTGGTCAATCGTGCCGGTACGATGGTGCTGCCGTTCCTCTCTCTCTATCTGACCCGGGACCTCGATCTGACCGCAGCCAGCGCCGGTCTCATCATCGGTTGCTTCGGGCTCGGCTCGATGGCCGGGTCATTCATAGGCGGATGGCTCTCCGACCGGGTGGACCCGGTCCGGGTGCAGGAAATGTCTCTTATCGCCAGCGGCTTCGGTTTCCTGGCCTTCACACAACTCGAACGCTTCGCCGCCCTTGCGGGAGGAGTGTTCGTCTTGGCGGCTATCTCGGATGCCTTCAGGCCCGCATTGATGTCGGCGGTGGCCCACCGGTGCTCACCCGAGAATCGGACAAGGGCATTCGCATTGATTCGCCTTGCGGCAAATCTCGGTATGTCTATCGGCCCGGCAGCCGCAGGACTCCTTGCCGTCTACGGCTACGTTTGGATTTTTGTCGGCGACTCCCTCACCTGTTGGGCTGCCGCTGTGATGCTGTTTGTGAATTTCAGGTCGGATGCGCCTCGTGCAACCGGCGGTCGCCGGGAGGCCGGGGAACGAGACAGATCACCGTGGAAAGATCTACCGTTTCTCGGGTTCATGCTGTTGCTGGTGGTGCTCGGCATGGCGTTTTTCCAGGTCTGGTCGACGGCTCCGCTCTATCTGCGATCGTTCTACGGAATGTCGGAGCGAAGTATCGGTCTTCTGCTGGCTCTCAACGCTCTGCTCATTGTGGTCGCCGAGATGCTCCTCATCCGGGCAGTCGAGAATTACGACCGCATGAAGATGGTCGGCCTCGGCGCGTTCCTGGTCTGCGGCGGCCTCGCCATCCTGCCCTTCGGACCGGGATGGATGACGGCAGTCGGGTTCATGGTCGTGTTGACCGTGGGTGAGATGCTGTCGATGCCGATCACAAACGCCGTCGTCGCCGAGCGGGCCGGAGTTGAATCGGTTGGGCGTTACATGGGCGTCTACACCCTCGCATTCTCCACCGCTTTTGTCCTTGGTCCGATCGTCGGGACTGCGATCTACCAGAATTTCGGTCCGCAAGCGCTCTGGTACGGCACCGGGGTTGTCGGGATTGCTCTCGCCATCGCCTTTGCAGCCCTCTCACGACCACTGCGTTTTCACCATTTACCGGGAAACCCGGGTCTCGATCACTAAGAACCCTAGTAAATCGGAGAGAATGTCGATGATGATCCTGTTATATTGATGGGCTATGACGTCCGACCCCACTCCCGGCCGGAAGCACGGATCAAGGTCAGGGCTGTTCGAGATCCACACCGGGGAGGTGCTCGGCAAGCTGCCGCGCGGAATCGCGGAGCGCGGCTACCACCTCTACCAGGACCGCCGGGTGGCCAAAATCACCTGGACAGGGGAGGATTTGGAGTCCGAACTCATATCACCCGCTTCGACGGTTCGCATCTCGGACGTTGGCAAGAGCACCTTTCCTTCGTGTGCGTGCTCGGTCTGCGGCGAGCGGGACATGCCGTGCTTCCACGCCACCGCGACGCTGCTCCAATGGCTCGACATTCGAGCAACCATGCAGCGGCTGGGCCCCGGGGCAATGTGGCGCGCCAACTCCCGCCACCCGTTCATCTCTCCCGGCCGATCGGCGGCAGAGCGGGTCGATCTCAGTCATCTGACCGGTCACGATCTCCGATCTGCGCTGGAGCTGCAGCTCTCGTTGCAAAAGACCGGCACTGCGATCGCTCGCCTCGAAGGCAACGACGTCGAGATTCGGATCGCCCTGCCGTCCGGCGACACCCGGCTCGTTTTCTTTACTGCCTCAAACCTCCCCGGCGCGCTGCCGATGCTTCGTTCACTACCAACCATACGACTCGAGGGAGAGCTCTCCGATCTTGAACTCTCGGAAGCGAGGCTAAGGCCCGTACTCACCTCGACCTGGGATGAACAGGGCATCATTCTCGAACCGGGCTATCGTCTCGGCTCGCGCCAGGTCTTCACCGGTTCGACCCTGGATGGCCGTATCCACGGACGGTGGGCGCGAATCGGCTCCCACCTCTGTCGTCTCCTCGATCCGGCAACTCCGCTGGTGCCGTTCCACCGCCAGGGGCGCCGGGTGCTCAAGGGCAAGGAAGCCCTGAGGTTCCTGAACCTCGATCATCCACAACTCAGGCAGCACTCCTGGTACCTGCCGCAGGGACAGCTGGCGACCTTTCGACAGCCACAGCTGCCAACACCGAAGGCATTTGAGGCTGAATATACTCCCAACGGAAAGGTCCGGGTGAGGCCGAGATACGAGGCCGCCGGCACCCAGATCCCTTGGCCCGAAGCACTGCTTCTGATCGAAAGCGGCTTCACTCGAATCGGTGAAACAATCGTCCGGGCCCCTGAAACGGAGTTCCTGCAAGAGCTCGGTTTCAAAATGCCGAAGCGCCGCCGCGATCTCGGGATGCTCGGCAGTAGAGTTGCTTTCATTCGTTTGGTGGCCGAGACCGGGCTTCCGGTTGAAGGGCCCGACGAGGAACTCCGAGAACTCGCGGCTGTGCTCCAGGGGCGAGCGGGTCAGGAGATTCTCAGTCCGCCCGGCCTCCGCTCCCAGCTCCGGCCCTACCAGGCAGCCGGGGTCGCCTGGCTGTGGAGCCGTTACCTGGTCGGGGTCGGTGCCCTGCTCGCCGACGACATGGGACTCGGAAAAACCCACCAGGTGATGGGGATGTTGTGCTTGCTCGCTGATCGTGATCCGGACGCGCAGACTCTCGTGGTTTGTCCACGCGGTGTTCTTGAACACTGGCACACCCTTCTCGAGCAATTCGCGCCCGGACTTCCTGTTCGGTTGTTCCACGGACCGTCGCGTTCGCTCGACGGTTTCAAGGGCGGCGGGATCGTGTTGACGACTTACGACATCCTCTTCCGGTCTACCGAGGATCTCATCGAAAGGAATTGGTCAGTCGCGGTCTTCGATGAGGCCCAGCGGATCAAAAATCCACGCACAAAAGCCGCGCGTGCCGCCCGCAAGATCTCCTCGAAGTTTCGCGTCGCCCTCACCGGGACGCCGCTCGAAAACCGCCTTCTCGAACTGTGGTCGGTGGTCGACCTGATCCTCCCTGGCTATCTGGGTTCCGAGCGCGAGTTTCGATCGATCCACCGCGATCCCACCCACCACCAGCTCCACCTTCTTCGGCAACGGCTCGGGGTGCTCACCCTGCGTCGAGTCAAAGACCAGGTACTGGCGGATCTTCCAGAAAAGGTCGAAGACATTCGCTATTGCCACCTTCTGCCCGAGCAAAGGAAGGTCTATCGAAACATCCATCGCCAACGGTCCAAAGAGATCGTCGAGATGCTTCACGATGAAGAGGCCGAGATCCCCTACATGCACATCTTCGCTCTCCTCACCCGACTCAAACAGGTCTGCGACCACCCCGCGCTGGTTGAAGGCTCAGATCATCGCGCCGCAGGCTCGGCGAAAACCGAGATCTTCGACGAAATCCTCGATGAGGCCCTCGACGGCGGCCTGCAAGTGGTGGTGTTCTCCCAATACGTGAAGATGATCAAACTCATGGCCAACCGTCTCGATCGCCGCAAGATCAAGCACCTGGTGCTCACCGGCGAGAGTCGAGACCGCGGCCGGATCGTCCGCCGCTTCAACTCCGAGCAGCACGAGCGAGTGCTGCTTGCGAGTCTGTTGGCCGGCGGTGTTGGCATCGACCTCACAGGCGCCTCGGTGGTTCTGCATTATGACCGGTGGTGGAATCCGGCCAAGGAGAACCAGGCCACCGATCGTGTACACAGGATCGGACAGAAGCGCTTTGTCCAGGTTTTCAAGCTCATCACTCGCAACACCGTTGAAGAGCGGATCGACGAGCTCATCCGATCGAAGGTGGATCTCATCGAACGCGTGGTCGCGCCCACCGAGGACGTGATCTCGAGCCTTGGCCGGAACGAGCTGATGGATCTCCTGGACCTTAAAATCCCGAAGAAAGACGGCTAAACATCAGCAGCCCGTCGCCGTTTTCAGTTTTGAGTTTTGAGTTCTTAGAGTTGAGTTTTCCGCCGCCCCCCCTGAGAATTGATCCGCGGCGTCCGTAACTCAAGACTTTACACTCACCACGAGGTGACACGCAGCGCGGTTACGGGGACAATAGAATTCTGAGCGGGAGGTACCGACATGGATACGCCGGATTACATTATCTGCCTCGAGTGCGACACCCCGGTCTACACCTTCGATTGGGACGGCACCAGGATCACGGGAGGAATCTGTACATCCTGCGGCAACGAGAAACCAACGCTTTTCAATACCGAGGAAGCCTACGAGGAAATGATGGCCTCGGAAGACGGCCGCCACTACGGATCCGGTGACGGCTACGAATAACTTCTATGGCGACAATCTCCTTCCTCTGGCACCTCCATCAACCCGCCTACCGCACCGCCGATGGTGTTTCGCACGCTCCGTGGGTAGCGGTTCATGCGGGAGGCGCCTACATGACCCTTGCCCGCGCCATCGAGACCACCAGCGCCACCGGTCAGGTCATCAATATCGTTCCGACGCTTCTCGAGCAGCTCCTGGCATACGCCGACGGTTCGGTCACCGACCCGGTTCTGGAATCGGTACTGACCCCGTCTTCCGAGCTCAGTCTTAACCAACGGGAGTCTCTCGTCTCGTGGGCTTTTCACGTTGACCCACGCCAGCTCGCCCGTTATCCGAGGCTCGGCGAGCTCGCCAGCCGGAAACCCGATCCCATTTCCGGGGATCGTCTCACCAGCCGTTACGGCCCAGGGGATCTTCGCGATCTGCAGGTGCTCTTCGTCCTCGCTCATGCCGGAGAACAGGCATGGACAGACGAACGTCTCGTACCGCTCTCCGAACGCGGCAGCAATTTCAGCGACGACGAACACGAGCGAATAGCGCAATGGCTGCGAGCCCAGCCGACCGAGCTGATCGACCTCTGGCGCCGCATCGGCAAGTTACCGGGAGTAGAGATCGCTACCAGTCCATACGCCCACCCCATCATGCCGCTGCTTATCGATACCGGGGTGGTCGACGCCAGCTGGTCCCCCCACCGACCACCCGAAGTACCGGACTTCCGCCATCCCGAGGACGCCCGCTGGCAGCTTGCCGAAGGCCTTTCCTTCATGCGCAATCATGGCTTTGAAACCGTCGGGTGTTGGCCACCAGAAGGCTCGGTTTCGGCAGAGGCCGTCGCAGCCTATGGCGCCGCCGGGGTGCGTTGGTTGGTCACTGACGAGGGGATACTCGAGCGCAGCCTCGATCAACCTCTCCGCGACGGCGATAGCACGGCCGGCGAACTCTACAAACAGTGGCGCCTAGGCAACGACGGACCGATTCTCTTCTTCCGCGACCGTAGGTTGTCGGACGCCATCGGTTTCGAATACGGACGTTGGAAGGACGAGGGAGAGGCCGCTGAGTCGCTTTCACAAAGACTCGCCGCTATTGCGCGCAGACTTCCGGAGGAAGCGTCGATTGTGATCGCCCTGGACGGCGAGAACCCGTGGCTCCACTTTCCGGAGGGCGGGGGCCGCTTCCTGCGCGAGCTGTTTGGGCATCTCAATGACTCGGGACCGGAACTTGTGCCCGCGACTCTCGGTGCGATCTGCGAATTTGCGGAGCCAGCCACTCTCGACCGACTCCACCCCGGCTCATGGATCAATTCGATATTCGCGACCTGGATAGGTCACCCAGAGAAGACCCGCGCCTGGGAGGTGCTGGCCGAGGTCCGCAAAGCGATCGAGAAGAAAGGCAAAGAGTGCCCGGAATCGCTACTTCTGGCTGAAGGGTCCGATTGGTTCTGGTGGCTTGGCGATGACAACCCGACCGAGCTCGCACCCCTTTACGATCGCATCTATCGTCACCATCTCGCGGATGCCTGCGAACAGGCGGGGATCGAACCACCGGTTGATCTCGATCAACCGCTGAAAATGCTCGCCGACGCATCGACGAAAGGATCAACCGTGTCCGAACTTCGATACTGCGCGGTCAAGCACCGTTGGACGATCATCGCTCCCGAGCGAAAGGAGCGTCCCGGCGAGGGTGTCCTTTCCGACGCGACCAAGCCAATCGCCGAAGAGGACGATCCGTTCGTGAGTGGCAATGAGGCGCAAACCGCACCGGAGATCTTCAGGCTGCCAAAAGATGTCGACGAACCATGGCAGGTCCGGGTCTTCGCCAACTCGTTTCCAGCCCTCAGGGTCGAGGGTGAGGTCGTTCGAGAAGCCGTGGGCCTCAACGACGTCGTGAGCGGTGTTGGCGCCCACGAAGTGATCGTCGAGACACCAAAACCCGGTGTCGAGCTCGCCGATCTCGAAGTTGAAGAGATCCAGCTCGTCTTTGAGGCCTACCGCGCGCGGCTGCTGGATCTCCGTCGTGACCTTCGCCTGCGGTACGTCACGATCTTCAAAAATAAGGGGCGAGAAGCGGGAGCCTCGGTCCTTCACGCCCACTCTGAGCTGATTGCCACACCGATCATTCCCACCGCGGTCGTCAATGAGCTCAACTCCTGCCGTGAGCATTTCGCCCGGAGAGAGCGTTGTCTTTTCTGCGACCTCATCAGGCAGGAACAGCGACTCGACGAGAGGGTCTGCCTCGAGACGGAGGGATGTGTCGCGATAGCGCCGTTCGCCGCGGCCACGCCGTTCGAGACCTGGATCCTGCCCAAGCAGCACCGGCATGACTTTGCCCTCTCGTCGGACCATGAACTGCAGGGATTGGCTGTCATTCTGAGGGACTTTCTCCGCAGGGTTCGGGTCCTGCTCGACGATCCGCCATACAATCTGGTGCTTCACACCGCCCCGGATGTGCACCCCCGTCCCGGTCGTCCGGATTACTGGTCAACCATCGAGTACGACTATCACTGGCACTTCGAGTTTGCACCACGAACCAACCAGCCGGTGGGCTTCGAGTGGGGATCCGGATACAGCATTAACCCCACCCCGCCAGAGGAAGCCGCACGCCTCCTCAACGAAACGGACCCAGAGCGAGAGTAGTTTTGAGAGTTGAGTTTTGAGTTTTGAGTTACTGCACGTTTTCCCCGTAAGCCCTTTGGGTGGGCGGGGGGAAACTCAAAACTAAAAACTCATAACTCAAAACTAATGGGCTTGAGAATTGCGCGGACAGGAGCGGCCTCGGCGCCTTCGAGCAGGATCGGTAGCGCGACCATGAGGTATTTTCCGGGTTCGGCGCCGCCCAACCACAGCCCCTCGATCCAAGTCATGCCGCGCTCGAGAAGCGCGTAATGCGCCGGAAGCTCCTTTGAGGAGAAGACGTCGACTGAAGGGGTGTCGACTCCGACAAGCTCCACTCCGCGGTCGGCAAGCCAGCTCACCAGCTCCGCCGACAGCCCGGAGAAACCCTCCTCGATGGCGGCGTCAATCAGGTAGGAGTCGCTATCAGCTCCGATCCCGCGCTTCGAGCTCGGCTCGAACGATCTCGGCCGCCCTGATGTGCCGACCTACCAGTTCGACCAGGCCCTTCTGGTCGATGATCGGTTTGGCCACGTAATCGTTGGCGCTGGATTCGAAGAGCAATCTCTCGCGATCCCCCTTCATGGCGTGTGCGGTGAGGAGGATGACCGGCAGATTGATACCTGCAGGCAGGTCTCGGATGCGACGTGTCAACGCGACCCCATCCACCTTTTCGCCGGCGATCCGGGTCCTTCCAAGCGAAACGTCCATCAACACGGCCACAACCGGCCGTTCTTGGATCACGCCCAAGACCTCGTCGCCGTCATCGCTACACACCACCTCGAAACCACCGACTGAAGAGAGAATCGCCTCTACCAAAACTGCGTTGGCAGGATCATCTTCCACGACAAGCACCAGATCGGCCACGAGCCCTCCTCTTTCGACTTTAGCGCTACTGGTGGGTGAGGTCTACTCGGGGCTTGGGGCTTGGGGCTTGAGGCTTGAGGATATCAGCGAGTTTTTCCATCACTGGAGCGAAGATGCTCTACCTTCGCTCGAGAAAATCCTCGATAGGTGCGCAGTTCACGAGATCGGCAGTGGTGGCACCCGCTTTGCGCGCGACCGCGATGCCCCAACGAACATTTTCGAGGCCCTCGGTCGAATGCGCGTCCGGGTTGACCGCCAGCTTGAGACCGAGGTCGAGGGCACGACGGGCCCAGCGCCAGTCAAGATCGAGGCGGTAGGGACTGGCGTTGACCTCGACCGCCACCCCGTACTCCGCGCACGCCGAAAGAACGCGATCGAGATCAACGGTGTAACCGGGTCGTGCCAGCAGCAGCCGACCGGTCGGGTGGCCCAGGATCCGGCAGGCGGGATGCGACACGGCCTTCACCAGACGCTCGGTCTGCACCTCTTCAGCCAGACGGAAGGCCGAATGGACCGAGGCCACGACGTACTCGAGTTCCTCTTCACAACCTTCGGGGATATCAAGGGACCCATCAGTCAGGATATCCGCCTCGATTCCCTTGACGATTCTGAACCCGGACAGTGACGTGTTGAGATCATTGATGCGACGCCACTGATCGCGCAATCGTTCAGCACTGACGCCGTTCGCATAGCTGGCGACCGGCGAGTGATCGGCGACGCCGAAGAACGACCAACCCAGGCCTCGAGCAGCGGCTGCCATCTCCTCCACCGTGGCCGCGCCGTCGGAATCGGTGGTGTGGTTGTGGAGAACGCCCAGCAGGTCCTCTAAGGCGACAAGGTCCGGCAGGTTGCCGGCCACCGCCCGCTCCACCTCGCCCTCTCCCTCTCGCAGCTCGGGCGCCACCCACTGACACCCGAGGGCCTGGTATAAAGCGTGCTCGTCGGCACACTCGACCCGGGCATCGCCACGCCACAAACCACTCTCGTCCAACCGTAGCCCTGCTGAAATGGCGTGATCCGCAAGGTTGCGAAGGTGACTATCGGATCCTGTCGACCACAAAATAGCGGCCACCGCCTCGGTCGCCGAAACGACGCGCAGAGTCATTGGGAGCCCGCTCTCGGTCATCGCTCTGAACCGAAACGGATCGTCCTGCTCGATCCGGGGGAAGAGAGCGGAAAGGGCATTTCCGACCCTCACTTCGTCGTCCGCGGTCACCACAAATTCCAGTGACCCGACAGTCTCGCACCGTCGCCGCACCTCGCCCCCAGCCACAACGTTCGCGACACCCTCAACTCTATTCAGAGAAGAAGCGACGTCTGCTGCTTCGCTCCACGCCTCGTTGATCAACCGCCGTCTTTCGGACGTTCGCGCGAAGCGAATGGCGTCGAGGAGCTTCTCCTGAGTCTTGGCGCCAAACCCCGAAAACTCCACGAGTCGATTTTCGTGGCAGGCGTACTCCAGCTCGCCAATGCTGACCAAACCGAGGTCGCGCCACAACGCCCGCACCTTCTTGGGTCCAAGCCCCGGAATTGTGAGCATCTCCCTGACGCCGACCGGGACCACCTGCTCTGCATTCGTGAGGATTTCGGGGCGTTCTCCGGCCGAGATCTGTTTAAGGAAAGCCGCTATTCCTTTCCCCACTCCCTTGATCTCGAGAATCTCGCCGCTTTCGACCAGAGCCTCGAGATCGCCCTCGATCCGCTCCACGACCCTCGAAGCGTTCGCAAGGGCGCGAATTCGATGGACGTTTTCACCCTGGACTTCGAGGAGGGCGGCGGCCTCCCGAAGAACACGAGCAGCGGTTTTGCGATCTAGGCTCATCTTGTCTCCAAACGTAATGAATCGAATAGCATACCAATTGCAATCGCGCCACCCACGACCCCGTCATGATATATTCGTCAAGGTCTTATGGGCTTTTTAGCGCGCTTTCGATCGAGCCTGACCTACCCCATCGCTGCCACCCTGGTTCTGGTCACAGTGGTCCCGATGGTGTTGGTGGGGATGCTCCTGTCATCCTACAACCGCGAAACCCTCGAAACCGCCGAAAAGCAGTATTTGACACGGCAGGCGGTGAGCCTCGCCAATGAGACTTCCCTTTTTGTTTCAGGTCACCAGACGCTGCTCGCGAGCACTGCGCGGGCACTCGCGGCAGCCGATCGGATCAATGTCGACAGCTTCGAGTCTCTCCTCCAGGGTATCGCTAGCGAGCCCGGCCGAGCCTTCGTCTATCTCCAGATCATTCCCCGTAACAGCACCGGCGCCTTCGTTCGTTCGCCACGGCTCGATCGGGAGATGAGGGGCGTTCTCGAAGATGCGATGCAGCTGGCCCACGAACAGGTACTCGACGGTTTCCAGGTCGAAAAAATCGTCCTCGACGTGCCGAGAGGCGAGGCTCCGAAGGCCCTCCTTTCATATCCGCTACGGTCTCGCGGCAGCGAGGTGTGGGGCTCGTTGCACGGAGTCCTGGATCTCGAATCGTTGCAGAACAAGCTGGGCGAGAACACCTACACCGGCTACCTGGTGAGCGTGATCAACAAAGATGGAGAGGCGGTGCTTTCGTCAATCCCCAGCCTCCGAAAAATGAACCTCTCCGCTTCGCCTTTGGTTAGAAATTTCCTTTATAGCCCGCAGCGAATCACTCTCGCCTACGACCACCCGGTCGATAGAGATGCCGGAGAAGTCCTGGGATCGATGGCACCGGTCCGGGTGTTCGACTGGGGCATGCTCATGGAGCGTCCGACGTCGGCGGCATACGCGCCGGTGCGAGTGATGCAAACCCGAACTTTCGGTTTCACAGCCATCGCCGCTCTGATCTCGCTTGGCATCGGTTTCACTTTTAGCCGTCGCCTCATCACCCCGCTGCAGAACCTGGCCTCCACCACCTCCCAGATCGCCGAGGGCAATCTCGCAGTTCGAGCCACGGTTCGCGGCGAGGACGAAATCGCCCTCCTCGGTAGCAACTTCAACGACATGGCTTCAAACATCGAGGCGTTAGTCCGCAAACTCAAGAAAGCGCTGCGCCAGAATCAGGAACTCTTCCTCGAAACCATCCGCACTTTGGCCGCGGCAATCGACGCCAAAGACCCCTACACGCACGGCCATTCGGAGCGTGTGAGCTCCTATTCGATGGCCATCTCTCGCCACCTCGAACTCAATCAAGAAGAGGTCTTCAGAGTCCATATCGCCGCAATTCTTCACGACGTAGGCAAGCTAGGGGTTCGCGAAAGTATCCTCAACAAACCGGGCGGTCTGTCGGATGAAGAGTTCGAGGTCATGCGCCAGCACCCCTCGATCGGCGCTCAGATCATGAGTCCTATTCGGATGCTCAAGGACATTATCCCGGGCATTCGCAACCACCACGAGACTTGGGACGGCTCCGGATATCCGGACAGTCTCGAGGGCGAACAGATTCCGATGGTCGCCCGCATCATCGGCGTTGCAGACACCTTCGACGCCATGACGACAAATCGCCCATACCAGCAGGCCATGACCCTGGATTACGTACTTGCCAAAATGAGATCAATGTCGGGATCACGATTCGACCCCGTGGTTGTCGAAGCGTTCATGGCCGCTGTCGAAACCGGCGATATCAGTCCGCCAACACGCGGCGTCGAGGAAATGGCGTCGACGGAGGTTTCATGAAACGCCTGATCGCAGCTACTGTCTGTATTTCGATCGCTCTGGCCGGTGGCCTGACATGCTCGAACGCCAGTGCCGAACAACCGCCCGCTGCCCCGAAAAAAAAGAAAAGCAAGAAACAGCCAACGCCCACGACTGATCCACTCTACTCGCTAACGCTGATGCGTCAGGGCGTAGTGCTGATGCAGCAAGGTCGCTACGACATAGCCCTCGAAAGATTCAATGAAGCTGACCGCGCCGCTCCCGGGAACGCCACCAACGCCAACATGATCGGCCTCTGCTATCTGCGCATGGGAGAGTTCGATAAAGCGTTCGCGTATTTCGACACCGCGCTGACGCTTGTGCCGCTGTTTTCGGACGCTCGAAACAACCGGGGAACCACCTACCTTGCAATGGGCCAGTACCACCTCGCGGAGGTCGACTTCATGGCAGTCCTCGGTGACTCCACCTACGCTCACGCCAAACAGGTCTACTACAACCTTGGTCTGACCTACCTGCTACGCGGCCAGTTGGGGGCCGCCGAAGAGAGCTTCCGCTATTCAATCATCCCCCCAGATCCGGTCTTCGACGGCTATATACAGCTCTCTACGCTCGCCCAGAAACAAGGAGAGTTCGAACGGTCCATAGTGTTGCTGGAGGAGGCCAAGCTCACCTTCCCGGAAGCCATCGAAGTCTCGATCGAGCTTGGCAGGGTGCTGACCCTCATGGGTCGGGATGACGAGGCGCGGCCGTACCTCGAACAGGTCATCGCGGATGAACCAGGTTCGGAAGCGGCGGCCACCGCCCGGGCCCTGCTCGACGTCAGCTAGCACGTCGGTCTTGATCGGTCTGAGCTGAATGCCGTTCAACTATCTCCTGACCAACCTCCTGGTCGACGTGCCCGAGGCAGTCGGGGCAATATTTGTCGACCCCGAAGGGGAGGCGGTGGAATGTGTCACCCGCCATAACGATCCCTTCGATCTCAAGGTTGAAGGGGCGTACCACAGCATCTTCATGCGCCAGCTCGAGCAGCTGACGACCGGCGTTGACGCCGGGCCAATTGACTCGTTCGTGATCGAGGGGAGTCGACTCGTCACGTTGACGCAGGCCCTGCCCGACGGCTACTATGTGGTGCTTGTCGTGGATCGGAGCGGCTCGAGGGCACACGCCCTGCACCGACTACGCTGCGCAGCCGAAGTAATCGCCAAAGAGATCTTCTGACGCCGGCGCTGCCGTCAAACAACAGTAGAAACCCGATAGCGACAGCGAGGCCCGGCTTCCTCACCGGGCGTGGGGGTGTGATGGCTCGAACTCTGCTCGGAAAGCTCAAACGCGGTCTCTTCATGACCCACACCGAGTTCCTTGAAAAGGCGGGTGAAACTTTCCGCCGAGAAGGCCCCGTAGCGCCCGCCAACCTCGATCGCCTCGAGGAAGCGCTGATTGCTTCTGACGCCGGAGTCGACCTGTCGCTTCGCCTGGTTGATGCACTCCGTAAAGAAATCGGAGCCGGCAGAATCAACACTGCCCGAGAGTTGCGGCCGGTTATTCGTGAGCAACTGATCTCTCTCCTGCGAGAGGCCGAGGATTCTCAACCGGTGGCAGACGTGAGCGAGAAACCACGTGTCACCCTCCTGGTCGGGGTCAACGGCACTGGCAAAACGACGACCGCCGCCAAACTCGCAAAACGAAAAAAAGAGGCCGGCTCGAGTGTGATCCTCGCCGCCGCCGACACCTTCAGAGCCGCGGCGGTTGACCAACTCAAAATATGGGCCGAACGTGTCGGCGTACCAGTGATCCATCAGCAGGAAGGCGCTGATCCGGCAGCCGTGGTCTTTGACGCCATCGCCTCGGCCCGTTCTAAGGAGATCGACGAGGTCATCGTGGACACGGCCGGCCGCCTTCACACGCGAGCAAATCTCATGAAGGAACTAGAGAAGGTAAAAAAAGTCGCGGCACGCGAAGTTTCCGGTGCACCACATGAGGTACTTCTGGTCCTCGACGCCACCACCGGCTCCAACGGTATCCAGCAAGCACAACAATTCGGTGCCGTCGCTGGGGTCACCGGAGTGGCGCTTACCAAGCTTGATGGCACGGCCAAAGGGGGAGTCATTCTTGCCATTGCCGATTCGCTCAAGCTCCCTGTACGATGGGTGGGTGTCGGTGAAGACGTGGACGACCTGCTGCCCTTCGGGGCGGAAGATTTTGTGGACTCTCTGCTCGAAATCGAATCGGGAGATGCTCCCGAAGATTCTGTGTAAGGGGCGGATAGGATGAAGCGGTCGGGACCGCGGGTTCCACAACACCATGACGGTGGGCCGAAGAACCCCTCGCGGGTCGGGCCCAGTCGTGGCCCAGTTCAAGCGGAGCCTGACGACAATGATCACAGTTGGATGGATCGTGCCCTCCAGCTCGCCGCCCGTGGCCGGTACGGTGCCTCTCCAAACCCGATGGTCGGCGCCGTTATCGTCGACGCACAAGGACAAATCGTAGGCGAGGGCTTCCACGCAGCCTACGGTGGGCCCCACGCCGAGATCGTTGCTCTGGCCAACGCCGGCGAGCGGGCACGCGGAGGTACCATCTATGTCACCCTCGAGCCCTGTGCACACCATGGGAAAACTCCGCCCTGCGTCAACGCCATTATCGCGGCCGGCCTGCGCAGGGTGGTGGTTGCTCTCTCCGAACCTACGAGTCAGGCCGGCGGCGGCTGCGATCGTCTTCGCGCCGAAGGAATCGAGGTCCGCGAGGGCTCTGGCGCCGAACGATCGAGGACCCTGAACCGGCGTTGGTTGCACTGGGTCCGTTACCACCGCCCGTGGGTAACCCTCAAGGCCGCCGTTTCGCTCGACGGTCGCGTCGCCACCCGCGAGGGACACTCGAAGTGGATCACCGGTGAGGCGGCGCGGGAACGGGGTCTCGAACTCCGGGAGGAGCACGACGCCATTCTGGTCGGCGTTGAGACGATTCTCGCCGACGACCCCCGGTTGACCCGACGGCTCGGGCTCAATCCTGTTTCAGGCTGGCGGAGAGTTGTTCTTGACTCAAAGCTCCGCACTCCGACCGATGCTGTCGTTGTTCAAAGCGAACCGGAATCGACGCTCATCTACCACACGGCAGAGGCGCCGGTCGAGGACCGTCGGCGTCTGCGTGAGGCTGGGGTCGAAATGGTTGAGCTGAAAGCCGACAGCGACGGTCGGGTTGACATCGAAGCGGCCCTCGACCACCTCGCCCGCCGAGAGGTAACGGCACTCCTGGTCGAGGGAGGGCCAACCATTCATGGATCATTCAACGACGCCAAACTCATCGATGAGATGGCGCTGTTCATCGCTCCGATCGTGATCGGTGGTGGTGGGCCACCGGCGGTGGCGGGTCGCGGCATCGCGACTCTGGAGGCCGCACAGCGGTTGGTTTTCGAAGATTTTGACCGGCACGGTGAGGATCTGGAGATCCGGGCTGTGCGGCCGGAGGAGGCCGATGTTCACGGGGCTGATTGATACCGTTGGCACCATTGACGCCCTCAGGCGTTCGGGTGGCGGCGCCCGCCTCGCGGTCTCCGTCCAGTGGCCTGATCGCGAGATCCCGGAGGAAGGCGACAGCATCGCCGTCAACGGCGCCTGCTTGACGGCCGTCGATCCATCGGTCAACGGATTCGCCGCCGATCTTTCGCCTGAAACCCTCCAGCGAACCTTGCTCGGCAAGCTCGGATCAGGTCTGGCAGTAAATCTCGAGCGCTCCCTCAAGCTCGGTGACCGGATCGGTGGCCACATCGTCCAGGGTCACGTCGATACGGCGGTACAGCTTCTCTCGGTACGGTCAGATGGCGGGTTCCAGACATGGCGGCTCTCGCTGCCGGCTGATCAAAAACAGGAGGTGGCCCTCAAGGGAAGCGTCGCCCTCGACGGCGTCTCGCTCACCGTCGCCGGCCTCGGCGCCGACTGGTTCGAGGTCGCTCTCATCCCGGCAACCCTCGAGGCCACGACTCTCGGCGCCCTGCGGGCTGGAACCAAGCTCCACCTCGAGACCGATGTTCTCGCCAAGTATGTGGCACAGCGTCTGGGTGGTCGCGGGCCGTCTGCCCTGGAAGAGATGTTCGGCGGTGGCAATGCGTAGGATCGAACCCGCCTACCCCGACCTCTTCCCTGTGACCCACGTACTCCGCCCTGGCTACATGCCGGGTCAGAAGGTGAGCCTGGATCCCATCAAGCTCGGAGTGGTGTGGGAAGACGCGCCAGTCAGGATTTTACCCGCCGAGGGTTCGGTACCTCGCGAGCCGGTTCGAGCCATGGTCTTCGCCCGGGTCGCGGCGGAGCGCCAGGATGTTTTTCACCGACTCCTGGAACGTGGGAGCTACGCTCTTGTGGTCCTCGACGATCCCGAGCTGACGCCGTCGGACCTCGGTCTCGACGCCTTCGACAAAAACCCGAGAGTCACGATCCTGCTGCCGATCCTCCCCTTCCCTCTGAGCGATGGCCTTCAGCTTCCGGAGGCATGGAGCCAAAGCGTCTGGGGTGCGGTGCTCGGTCTTTTCCCGTTCCCCGGTGCCGGGCCCGAGGTGGAGCGGCGCGTCGCGCAGCTCAAGGCTGCGGGCGCACGATTTGCGGTCACCGCACCCCTGCTTCTGACCCCGAAAGATCGCCACCGCATCCTCGATGGTTGCGAAGGAGCCGGCGTCGAAGACGAACTCGAGAACGCCCTCTTCCACGCCGACGTCAGTCGCGGTCTGCACGCCCTCGAACGTCGCGCCGGCGTCACCATGCACGAGGTCGGGATGGACCCCTTCGTCCCATGCATGGTCCCGCACGGCCAGGAACCCAATGCAGTCCGCACCGCTGCCGTGCTTCGCCTGTGGGCCCGGCGCCTCGATCAGTGCCACGAGGAGTCCTCGTGGGGCTGGCGTCTGCGCCGAGCGGCCACAGCGCTCGAAAAACTCCCCAACGACCCCGCCGCTCTCGCCATGGAGGACAATCTCCGCATCGTGCCTGGCTTTGACCCCTGGGTCGAGAGCTTCACCCGCGCCGTGTGGTTCGGCGGCGACCCACTCGACTCCGCTTGGCAGCGCTGGTCGGGGCTCAACGGCCAGCCCGAGGGTGACGGCAAAGAGAAGAAGAAGAGCAAGGAGAAGTAACCAGTGGCCAGTTCCCAGTTGAGGACAGTGCCAGATGAGTAAACTGCGGTACGCAAAAAACTTCACTGACCTTGTCGTGTGCGAGAAAACCGCCGTCGAAAAGGCATCGCAAAGCCTGCGTGGCCTCGCCTGGTTCGAGGTCACCGAATTCCGCGGCGGCATCCGCGACGGCAAACTCGAATATCAGGCGACGATCGAGGTTGCGTTCGAGATTGATTGATTCCCCACGTCCGAGTCCGCACTCGAATAACTCGCCTGACGACGGGGAATTTTCCGGTTCGGACGCGGACGCGGGCGCGGACACGGACTTCCGGGACAACCAAGCACCAGACCTAGGCACCACTTGCAACCCGACATCGTTCAAGGTACTATCCGCCGCGCGTGGGGCCGTAGCTCAGTTGGGAGAGCGCAGCGTTCGCAATGCTGAGGTCGTGGGTTCGATCCCCATCGGCTCCACCAGGCTTCGTTCTCGACTCTTGGTCGAGGACGAAGCCTGCCACGGCGGAGCCGAAGGCAAAGCCGGGCATCCCTGTCCACGTCTGTACCAGGTCGAGAACTACGCCCTGGCAAGCCAATCAAAGGTATACGGACGATGAAAAACTTCAAACACGTCTACATTCTCGTCAGCGAATTGGACCCGGATCGGCATTACACCGGCCTGAAGGAGGAGCTGCAGGGCAGACTCAAATCCCACAACGCCGGAAAGGTGCCGCACACCGCGAAACACAAACCCTGACGCATCGAAACCGCCATTTTTTCGTTCCCCAAGAAAAGCGCGGGATTTCGAAAGGTACCTCAAAAGCCACTCAGGCAGAGCTTTCGCCTCGAAACACTTCTCAATCGGATTCTTACCTTCGGTTGCTTGCATCAAAACGAAGGCTGGCACTTTATTTTTTGAGGTGTTTGTCAGGTGCACCGGTCAGACCATGACCCTCCACAGCGACGACTCGATCCCCTTCCTTCAGAAACCTGATCCGGAAGTAGTCGATCTCATCGAACATGAAATCGTTTTCAGCGATGGGGACCATTTTCATCTTGGGCCGCCCCTCTCGCTGATAGAACAGAGAACCGTCTTCCAGCGTGATCGTCCGCGGGCCGTAGGTCCCGACGTAGGATCGCAGTGTCTCTTCATTGATTGTCGCGGGGTCGAGGGCGGTTTCATAGATGTCGTGGTACCACTCGTGGTAGCTCTTGATATGCGGTGGGTTTTCTCTCTCCGACAGGCTCTTGCCGGCCAAGGCGAGTGCGGTTTTCAGGGCCTCGTTTCCAGATGCCCTGACGTCTGGCTTGACTCCGACCTCCTCCCAGTTAGTTTGCGTGACTGGGTTGACGGCCCGCGCAAAGGGCAGGCTCATCATGAACCTGTCAGTGAGAATGACGAACTTGTTGTCGTGCCCTCCGCCGCCGGTCGTTTCCCCGATGATGACGGCCCGCTCCAAACTCTTGAGGTTATATGCAAATTCTTCCGCGGCTGAAAACGTGTCCCGGCTGGTCAACACGTAAAGGTCTACCTCGGTCAACCGTTTTCCGGGGAGGTAGCTGTACGTCCAATATTGGGTCAATTTTTCCTTTTCCCGGTAGGTGAATGAATTGAGGTGTTTGCGGGGGTTGTCCAGAAAGTAGCTGCAAAGAAACTGGACCATTTCCGGGGATCCACCCCCGTTCGATCTGAGGTCGATGATCAGAGCGTCGGTATTGGCCAGAAAACGCATCGCCCCGATGGCAACGTCATAGGCATTGGTGTCATAACTGAATGAGTCGAATTTCAGATAGCCGATGTTGCCAGGGAGTATCTTGATTTCTCGGAAACCGTAGTTGAAGGTGCGGTTCCGCCATTGTCGGAGCTCGATCGCCCCTTGGTCGAGCTCCTTTCTGTTCTTTTCGTGAGTCACCCAGTCGGGGTCGAATCGGACGTTGAGATGTCGATCCCGGTGCACGGACGCCATGTCTTCAGTGATTGCGCGGGCAAAGTCCTGCGGTTTCTCGATGCCGTCATATTTGCCGGATTGAAGATTCTCCTTGAGCGTCTGAACAAATTTCTCGGTGACGTCAGGAAAGATGTACTCGCGCTCCAGGTTTTCACAGAGCGCTTCGATCACGGCCGTCTTCTCAGCGCTGTCAACAACAGCATCCTGCGTGTCTTGACCAAATAGCGGACCGCACGACAAGAGACACACGATCATGGCATGGACGGCAACTCTCATGACTCGTACCCCCCCTCAGCATTCCAGATGCCGGGGCAATGCGAAAACGTATTCTCGTGTTTCAGTACGTCAGGGATCACAGATTGGTTTTCGCAATCGCAGCCCGTCGCCCTGAAAATTCCCCACGACAAGGTTTTGGGCAAGGAATAGGACGTTGCTTTCATTCGACTCCAGCTCATACGGTGTCCGAAGCCCTTCTGCGTCCCAGAGGGGCCTCGCGTCCTTTGATCGGCCTCCCGAATCGGCTGCAGGGTCCGACTGGTTCGCTTCGTCCGAGCACATTGACTTTGGCACCCCGGACCCGGATCCCTCTGCCACCACCACGAGCGTTCTCGACTCCCGGGCAAGCAGACCCGCTCATCCACCCAGATGCAGGGGTCAGTTGGCAGTGCTTCCCACCCACCCAGACTCGACGTGCACCTCAAGAACCATCCGATCGGGAAATGTAACCAGCATCCTGCATCCAGGTGGCCGGGCGGGCGGGTACATCCTAAACATCCTCCGCCGGATTCCGTATCCTTAGGCGCCCGTGAGGTGTTTGATCTCCCTGAAGGAGGGTCCTGTCCCAATGCGCTTCAAACTCGCTCTGGTTTTTCTGTGTCTCTGTCTGGCCACCGCAACCGCGTCTGCCGAGGTGGACGCACGGATGCTGCGCTATCCGGATGTCTCTGAAACCCACATCGCCTTCGTCTATGCCGGCGATATCTGGCTGGTCGAGAAGGGGGGTGGCACTGCCCACCGCTTGAGCTCGCCCCCCGGCGAGGAGCTCTTTCCGCGGTTTTCGCCCGACGGATCCCAGCTCGCCTTCAGCGCCAACTACGACGGAAACACCGACATTTACGTCATCCCGTCGATGGGCGGCGCGCCAGCGCGTCTGACCCACCACCCCGAATCCGACCGTCTCTCCGATTGGACCCCGGATGGAGAGCATCTTCTCTTTACCTCCCGGCGGACGAGCGGCATAGGCAGCCTGAGCCAGTTCTACCTGGTTTCTCCGGAGGGCGGGTTTCCGAAGGCCCTCCCCGTCCCCTACGGCGAGTTCGGCGCGCTGTCACCGACCGGAGAGACAATTGCCTACACAACCCGGGACCGAGGCTTTCGCACCTGGAAGCGTTACCGGGGTGGCACCGCGCCGGACATCTGGCTGTTTGACCTCGCAACCCTCGACGCCCGCAACCTCACCGACAGCGCCGCCAACGAGAGCCAACCCATGTGGCACGGCGACACTCTCTACTTCCTCTCCGACCAGGGGCCTGCTCTGCGCTCCAACATCTGGGCCCTCGACACGGCCACCGGCGAGATGCGGCAGATCACCCACTTCACCGATTTCGACATCACCTTCCCCGCCATCGGGCCGTCGGACATCGTTTTTCAGGCAGGCGGCCGGCTCTACCTTCTGGGTCTTGACGACGAAGAGCACGCCGAGGTCGAGGTCGAGATCGTTACCGACCTCGCCAGCCTGCGGCCGCACCGAGTCAACGCCGCCGACCTCATCCAGGGCGCAGACATTTCGCCGAGCGGCAAAAGGGTCGTCATCGAGGCGCGCGGCGAGCTCTTCAGCGTCCCGGCCAAGCATGGCGTCATAAACAACCTGAGCCGCACCTCGGGCGCCGCCGAACGTTTTCCCGCGTGGTCGCCCGATGGCAAAAATATCGCCTTCTGGAGCGACGCGGGCGGCGAGTACGAACTCGTGCTGATGCCCGCCGGGGGCGGTGAGCCAAAAACTCTGACCAGCCTCGGCCCGGGCTTCCGCTACCGGCTCTACTGGGCGCCAGACAGCACCAAGATCGCGTTTATCGATTACACCCAGACCATCCAGGTCTACGATCTCTCGGCCGACGGTTTTTCCGAGGTCGACAGGGGTCTCTGGATGCTCCACCCAACCCTCCAGGGCTTCGAGGTGAGCTGGTCATCCGACAGTCGCTGGATCGCGTACTCGCGCGGCCTCGAGACCGACAACAGCGCGATCTTCCTCTTCGACACCCAAAACGGCACCCGCCACCAGATGACCTCGGGCTACTACTCAGACTCGGGCCCGGTCTTCGACCCGGATGGCAAGTACCTCTACTACCTGTCCAACCGTACGCTCGATCCCATCTACTCGGATGTCGACGACACCTGGGTCTACCCCAACACCACCAACATCGTCGCGGCGGCGCTGCGCGGAGACGTCCCGTCACCGCTCGCACCACGCAACGATGAGGAGGAGGTGAAGGAGGAGAATGCCGAAGAGGATGAGAAAGACGGGGACGCCGACAAAAAGAAGGACGAGAATGACGAAGACAAGGGCGAAGACGAGAAGAAGGCCGAGCCGGTGGAGATCGATCTCGAGGGCTTCGAGGCACGGGTTGTCGTGCTGCCGCCCGGGGCCGGCAATATCGGTGGTCTGGCCGCTGTCTCCGGCAAGGTCGTCTTCCACCGTATGCCGAACTCCGGCTCGACCGACGAGAACAGACCGATCGCCTACTACGACCTCGAGGAGCGTGAGGAGGAGACCATCCTCGACAACGCCACCGGATTCGTGGTGTCGGCCAAGGGCAAGAAAATGCTGGTTCGATCCCGGGACACCTGGGCCATCGTCGACATCAAGTCGGGACAGAAGATCGGTGGCAAGGGAGACAAGAACAATACGCTCGACACCTCGACGCTCGAGATGACCCTCGACCCGAGGGCCGAGTGGAATCAGCTCTTCACCGAGGTGTGGCGCACCTACCGCGACTACTTCTACGATCCCAACATGCACGGCCTCGACTGGACCGAACTGCGCGAGCATTACGGTTCGCTACTCGATGACGCGGTGACCCGCTGGGACGTCAACTTCATCATCGGCGAGCTCATCGGCGAGCTGAGCGCCTCCCACACCTATGTAGGAGGGGGCGACTCCGAAAGCTCTCGCCGCCGGAGGGTCGGCCTCCTGGGTGTCGACTGGGCCCTCGAAAACGGCGCCTATCGCATCGCCCGCATCGTCCGCAGCGCGCCGTGGGACGCCGAGGCGCGGTCGCCTCTCGACGAGCCCGGTATCGACATTTCAGAAGGCGACTACGTGCTGGCGGTCAACGGGGTACCCATCGACACAGCCAAGGATCCCTTTGCCGCATTCGACGGTCTGGCTGATCAGACGGTCGCGCTGACCGTCAACTCGGGCCCCACGACCGAGGGCGCGCGCGAGGTGCTGGTGGAGACACTGACCAGCGAGTTCCGGCTCCGCAACCGCGACTGGGTAGAACACAACCGGCAGCGGGTGCTCGAGGCCTCCAACGGCACGATCGGTTACATCTTTGTCCCCAACACCTCAGTCTCGGGCCAAACCGAGCTGGTGCGTCAGCTCAACAGTCAAATCCGGCTCCCCGGTCTGATCATCGACGAGCGCTTCAATGCCGGCGGCCAGCTTCCCGACCGTTTCATCGAGAAGATCAACAGACCCATGGTCAACCGTATCTTCTTCCGCCATGGCAAGGTCCGCACCCACCCCACCGTGAGCCACTACGGCGCCAAGGCGATGCTCATCAACGGTTGGGCCGGTTCGGGTGGTGATGCCTTCCCGTGGTTCTTCAAGGTGATGAACGTCGGTCCGTTGGTCGGTGAGCGCACTTGGGGCGGTCTCATCGGCCCGGCCGTCAGTCACCGCCTCATCGACGGCGGGCGCTACACCGCTCCGCCGGGCCGGCTTTACAGCGTCGAAGGCGAGTGGTTCGCCGAGGGCCACGGCGTCGATCCCGATATCCCCGTGATCGATGATCCCAACCAGCTCGCGAAAGGCATCGATCCGCAGCTCGAGGCGGCGATCAACGCGGTCCTTGGACTCATTGAGGAGAACCCACCGGTTTACGCCGATCCGCCGGAGTTTGAAGTGCGTTGATCCGCTGATCGCAAACGCTGAATTCGAAGAGGGCGCTCACTTGAGCGCCCTTCTTATTTTGATGCTCGATGCTGGATGCTCGATTCTCGATCCCCCACCCACCCAAAAAAGGCCCACAGATCACACAGATAGATTTTCTTGTGGGCGGTAACGGGCGGTTGGGCGGATCGAGTATCCAGTATCGTGTGGAGAGTTCTCAATCCAAAAGCTGTTGCCGCAGACGCTCGACCTCCTCATCGGTGATGCCGACGCCTTCGCGGATGTACGCCTCCATCTCGTATCTCGTTTCTCGCATCTGGGCTGTGCATCCCGGGAACCAGACGCTTGCGCGTGAGCTGAACATTCCCGGTCACAGATCCCATCCCCGCCCCCCGCATTGATATATTTACAGTTGATCTATGCCGCGAGCTCGTGCGAAAAGGACACCATGACGATCAACACAGCGACCGTTCAAGCGTTCATCGAGACCCAGCGGGCCCCGGTGTACATGCTCTTCCACACCTACTTCAGCCGCAACCAGCCGTTTCTGCTGCGGTCAGATCTCCTTGACGGGTTCACCGAGTTCTGTGCCACTGGTCACGGTCGGGTTCTCAAAGGCAGCGTCCTCGGAGAGGCCATCGAGCGTACCCAGGAGGCTGCCATCCAGGTCCCATGGATCTATTTGGCCGTCCGGCCGGACGTCGGGCGATGGACGTTCTTCAGGATCCACGCTGAGACCCTCAAGCTCGAGTGGATTTCAGTCGCCCGCTATCAGGCGTTCAAGGAGTCTTTGATCGAGGCCGAAGGGTACACGGACGGATGGCCGGTGGAGATCGACTTCGGACCTTTCAGCCGCGACATCCCCCGCCTTCGCGAGGTTCACTCCATCGGTCGGGGATTGGAGTTCCTGAACCGGCAGCTCTCCGGCCAGCTTCTCGCACAGGCCGACGTCGGTCTCAAACGCCTCGTGTCGTTCCTGTCGTTGCACACCATCAACGGCCGGCAGCTCATGCTGAACCCACAGTTCGACGACCCCGAGGCCGTCCGCCGTGTGTTGCGCGAAGCACAGGTTGTGCTCAAGAAACAGCCACCGGACACGCAGTGGCCGAAGGTCGAACCGGATCTGCTCGGGTTGGGTTTCGAGCCGGGTTGGGGGCGAACCGTCACGCGCATCGGCGAGACACTTCAGCTCCTGCAGGATCTGCTTGAAGCTCCGGGCCCCCGCCTGCTGGAGAGTTTTCTGGCTCGCATCCCGATGATCTTCAACGTCGCCATCATGTCGCCGCACGGGTATTTCGCGCAGTCCGACGTCATGGGTCTGCCGGACACCGGGGGCCAGGTCGTGTACATCCTCGACCAGGTCCGGGCCCTCGAGCATGAAATGCGCAGGCGCCTGCACGAGCAGGGGGTGGAATACGAACCACAGATTCTCGTGGTGACACGGTTGATTCCGGAGGCGGGACAGACGACCTGCAACCAACGCCTGGAGCCGATTTCCGGGACCGAAAATGCGCGTATTCTAAGGGTGCCGTTCAGAAACCCGAACGGCGAGGTGGTTCCACACTGGATCTCGCGCTTCGAGGTCTGGCCCTACCTCGAACGCTTCGCTCTCGAGGCGCAGCGTGAGATCGTCGCCGAGCTGACCACCAAACCCGACCTCGTCATCGGCAAC
>Ga0316198_10000272_pt1 | contig 25323 bp, 21 predicted proteins | sample OudBieAanoxic_MG_FD_204935 | JGI IMG/M metagenome (GOLD analysis project Ga0316198, IMG submission 204935) | Coastal sediment microbial communities from Oude Bieten Haven, Netherlands - site A anoxic | ecosystem: Environmental > Aquatic > Marine > Coastal > Sediment | place: Netherlands... | reverse complement strand
TCTATTGACCATTTGAGATGCCTGTCCACGAGCATTAGGAATAATGTCATTCCTATAACCATTAGCTTCATTTATAAATCTAGATCTATCTTCACGAGCATTAGCTACCTCTTTAAAAGCCTGCATAACTTCTTCTGGCGGCCCTACATCTTGCAGCTGCAATCCTATTATCAGTATTCCAGTTCCGTAGCTGTCCAATATTTCCTTTAGTTTTTCACGAGTTTCCTCTTGAATTCTCTCTTTTCCAATGGTTAGAGTTTCCTCTATTCCTTTACTTCCTACAACCTGTCTAAGAGCCGATTCAGATGCACTTTTTATGGTTTCATACTGATCTTTTACATTGAATATATAATCTTTTAAGTTGCTGATTTTATATTGAACACTAAAATCAACATCGATCATATTTTCGTCCCCTGTAAACATCAACGATTCCTCTGGGATATTTTGATATCTTGCAGGTGGTCCAGCCTCAACAGTTTCAAATCCTATCTCTACCCTATAGACTTTTGTTGTTTTAACAACATATCTTTTTCCGATTGGGCTGGGAAAATACCAGTGCATTCCAGGTCCTACAGTTTTAGAATATTTTCCAAATCTAAGAAGTACTCCCTCCTCATCTGGTCCAACTTGATATATACCAGTCCCTAAAAAAACAAGAAACAATATTACTATTATTCCTCCCATTCCACCTTTCATACGATTCCTAGAAGATTTTCTTGGTCCCCCTCTCCCAGGATCATCATCCTCTGGCGGTTCATCTTGATCATTTCTTTCCTCACCCTTGCCGTAGAATATTTCCTTTATAAACCGTTTAACATCTTCTAAATCATCAAACCTTATCTCACCCATAATGCTCCCCCTTGACGACTTAAAGCCGACTGATTAATCTTCAATTATCTATTAAGTTTTCCGATTACCATTCTTTGGTGTTCTGCATAGTCATAATATACTGTTATATTTAAAAAATCATTTTTTTCCATTATTTTTTTTACAGCTTCCCCCTGATTGTAGCCTATTTCGAAAGCCAAATACCCGCCTTTTACTAGGTGGTTAGGGGCATTTTTGGAGATCTCTTCATAGAAATATAAACCATTATCAGGAGCAGTCAGAGCTAATCTAGGCTCATATTTTAACACTTTCTCCTCTAATACTTCATATTCATAGTCAGGAATATAGGGCGGATTAGAAACTATCAGGTTAAACTTCTTATACTCTACATCCTTTAGTATATCAGACCTCATAAATTTCACATTGGCGGCACTATTTTCTATCTTATTTTTGTTAGCTACTGCTAAGGCTTTCTCGCTTATATCCACTCCTAAAACCATAGATTTAGGAAGTTCTTTCCCTAAACTTATAGAAATAGCTCCGCTGCCGCTGCCGATATCTAATATCTTAGGTTCTTCTATATCACCCATTATTTCTATACATTTTTCAACCAATAATTCTGTTTCAGACCTTGGAATAAGGACCGATTCATCTACATAAAATTTATAGCCGTAAAACTCCTCAAACCCTAAAACATATTGAAGGGGTCTCTTGTTTTTTCCTATCTCCAGGAGCATCTCTCGAATTTCTTTTTTTTCTGCCTCTGTTATTTCACTTTCAAAATTCAGAGTCATCTCCATCCTAGAAACTTTTAAAACATGACTAAATACATGTTCTACATCTAGTTTCGCTTCCTTAGAACCATGTTTTTTTAGATATACTATACTCTTAGTCAGGAGTTCTAAAAACTCCTTCCTGTTATTTTTTTTGGTTTTATCACTCTCTAGGTCTTTTATCATTTCATTATTTTCAATTTTTATATCTTTGCTTTCAAGACTCTCTTGCCTTAGGAGTTCATCAAATCCAATTTTTTTCTTTATCATTTTTAATATATACTTTTTAATTTCCACCCTTTCATCATCTATAAGGGGTCTGTCATATTCTGCATAGAGCAATATCCTGTCGATAGATAAGACATGAGATATTACCTTTTCTGCTTCTAATCTAGGTTTAGAAAAGGAGTATTTTTTAAAATACTCCTCACTCCATCTCAATATGTCGAGTAGATCTTTCATTAGTCTACCATACTTTGTAGTTGATCTGCCTGATCAAATGTTATTAGTCCATCGATTATCTCATCTATATCTCCATCTAGGATATAGTCTAACCTATGAATAGTAAGCTTGATTCTATGGTCAGTTACTCTTCCTTGTGGGAAGTTATATGTTCTGATTTTTTCAGATCTAGCTCCAGTTCCTACTTGTAACTTTCTATTCCCCTCTACCTCTGATCTTTGCTTTTCTACCTCTGCCTCAAATATCTTTGCAGCTAATATTTTCATAGCTTGTTCTCTATTTTTTAATTGTGATCTACCATCTTGACATTGAACGATAGTTCCTGTTGGCATATGCGTTATTCTTACTGCCGAATCGGTAGTATTTACATGCTGACCACCTGATCCACCTGCTCTGTATGTATCTATCTTTAGATCAGATGTTTTTATAGCTGTTTGTGCTACGTCATCTATTTCAGGTAAGATTGCTACTGTAATTGTAGAAGTATGGATTCTTCCAGATGCTTCTGTAGCTGGTACTCTTTGTACTCTATGTACTCCTGATTCAAATTTTAATCTAGAATAAGCTCCCTGACCTTTGATCAAGAAAATTATTTCTTTCAATCCACCTACACCAATTTCATTTTTATCCATTACCTCTATCTTCCATTTTCTTCTTTCAGCATATCTACTATACATTCTGAATATATCTCCAGCGAATAGGGCAGCCTCATCTCCACCTGCTCCACCTCTGATCTCTACAATTACGTTTTTATCATCGTTGGGATCCTTTGGAAGTAATAATATTTTCATATCTTCTTCTAGCTCAGGTAGTTTTTCCTCTATTTCATTTTTTTCCTCTAACATCATTTCTTTCATTTCTTCATCTTTTTCATCTTTTAAATTTTCCTTGATGAATTCTAATTCCTCTTGATACCCTTTATATTCCCTATATTTCAATACAATCTCTTCCATATCATTTATGGCCTTATTGTATTCGATCATTCTCTTATGATCTGTAGCCACCTCTGGAGTCGCTAACAATGCATTTAATTCATCATATTTCTTTGCTACGTCATCTAATTTTTTAAACATCTATTCATCCCTTCCTACAACTTTATTTTTTTACAATATCTATTATTATTCTATTTTATTCTTAAGATTTATAAAAGTATATACCTTTAAAATCCAATACTTTAACTTATAAAGTATACCATAATATGTTATTAAAAACAATTTTACCTAAACAACTGAAATTTCGCATTATCACTAACCTTTGAAACCCCGGATTTTTCATAAGTAATTTGAAAAGTTATGACAAAGTTAGGGGTTAACAGCTAGTTGAGTACCATTTTTTAAGTACTATAATTTTTATTATTGACATAAGAAAGAAAATGGTTTATACTTCTTACAAATAGATTATAAGGAGTAAGACTATGTTTAAATTAATTTTAATTTCTAACAATAATAATAATAATATGAGGGGATTTGTAGACAGATAACATTTTGTTATCTTTAGGCAAATCCATTTTGTGATAAAAACAAGATGCAGATGCCTAGAACCCCTCAATGAAACTATAAGGGAAACCATCAAGGCAATTTTGCTTTGATGGTTTTTTTAATTTATTCTACCTTATTTCCCTATAATCTTAAACAAATATATTCAGGAGGACAACCATGAAAAAAATGACAGAGAAATATGAAAGCAAATTATCACTATTAGAAACAGAGATCGCAATAAAGAAACTTAAAGATTTTTTTGAAAGTTCACTATCTTACGAACTTAACCTAACTAGAGTTTCTGCTCCCTTATTTGTAAAAAGCACATCTGGATTAAACGATGACCTGAACGGAATAGAAAAAGCAGTTTCTTTTTCAACTGAATATGAGGAGAGACTAGAGATCGTTCATTCTCTGGCAAAATGGAAGAGAATGGCTCTATACAGATACGGATTTAAATCTCATACAGGTTTATATGCCGACATGAATGCCATAAGAAAACATGAAGACCTCTCTGAAATCCATTCTCTATATGTAGACCAATGGGATTGGGAGAAAATAATTTTAGAAGAAGAAAGAAACATCACAAAACTCAAAGATATCGTAGATAGAATTTACAAAGCCTTTAAAAAGACCGAGAGTTATATTCAAAGGGAATATCCAGTTCTTACCCTTACTCTCCCTGAAAAGATCCACTATATTACGGCCACTGAATTAGAGCAAAAATACCCTGCTCTTTCTTCTAAAGAAAGAGAACATGCCATCACCAAGGAATATGGTGCCGTATTCATAATTGGAATTGGGGATATTCTTCCTTCTGGAGATCGTCATGATGGACGTGCTCCAGACTACGATGATTGGGCACTTAACGGTGACATATTATTTTGGAACCCTATATTAAATAGGTCTTTGGAGCTGTCTTCTATGGGAATCAGAGTAGACAGAAAAGCTCTCCTAGAGCAATTGGAAAAAACAAATACTATGTGGAAAAAAGACCTCGATTTCCATAGATCACTCCTTGAAGGAAAGCTTCCATTTACTGTGGGAGGAGGAATAGGTCAGTCTAGAATCTGCATGTATTTCTTGGAAAAAGCTCATATTGGAGAAGTTCAATCATCTTCATGGCCTGCTCATATAATTGAGGAGTGTAAAGAAAAAGGGATAGAACTACTGTAAATAATATAATTTTCTAAACAATAAAAAAGGTATCCCTCCAAATTTTAGGAGGGGTACCTTTTTTATATCTTTTTAAGTTGTAAAATAATTTAATATTTATTTAAAACTTTATTTCTTCTTCCTCTGTTTTTTTAAATTCAGGATAGATTCTTTTCAGCTTTCCTGTTGTTGCTGGATTTTCTTTGAATACATTTAGATCTATTTCTTTATTTTTATTATCTTGATCGACTATTTCAGCACTTATTTGAATATATACCTGTCTGACATTATTTGTGGTTGCAGTATTCCTAAATAAAACCCCCAGTCCAGGAATATCCCCTAAGATAGGTACCTTATTAATAGTTTCTTTTACCGTTGTTTTCTTTAATCCACCTATAAAAATTACATCTCCATCCTGTACCTGTACCTTTGTTGAGATATTACTTTGGATCTTTGAACCACCTTTATCGTTGTAAGTACCAGACTTAGTTAATTTAAAGTCACTGACCTCAGAGCTGATTTCAAGTATTATTGTATCCGGTTCATCCAATCCCTCCCTTATTGTAGGAGTTACAGTAAAGATTGTTCCTGCCTCTTCAAATATAGGTTCTTTTACCCTGTTATTATCATCATCAGATTCCTCTTTTTCCCCTACTATTACCTCTTCAGTCACTTTAAATTCAGCTAGTTCTCCATTTACAATAACTACAGAAGGTACTGAAGAGATCGATAGATCTTCAGTATTTTGCAAAAGACTTATTGAAAGACTCAATAAATTTTTGCCGTCATTGAATATGTCTACAAAACTTATAGCACTAGATCCACTGACAACTCCAAGTGCATTAGCTGGCAGCAATCCTATACTTCCGCCTTCTGTACCTTGAGCTTTGCTTATATCACTGTCTTTGCTGGAAAATAACCAGTTAAATCCAAGATCTTCAAATAAATTATCAGTTGTATCCAACACCTGAGCAGTTATCCTTACTTGTTTTACTGGACGGTCCAGATCATCTATTAATTTTTTAGCTGTATCAATATCATCCTTTTCACCTTTTAATACTAACATATGCAGTTTAGGAAATGCAGTCACTGCTAAAGACTCTCCCAAGATAGAATCCACTACACCCTTTATATCATCTGCAAAACCATGTTTTAGCTGGATCCTTTCAGTAATAACTTCTACTCCTTCTAGATTTTTACTACTTCCCAACTCCTTTTCTCTAAGCCCCTCTTCTTTTTTTGCTACTACTAATCCTTCTTTATTTTTCTTGTCTAACATTACATCTATGTTGGTTATTTTATTTTGCTTGATGTCAACAACTTCACTAGACGTAGCATACCCATTTTTTTCTAATTTTAATATATAGACCCCAGGTCTTATATTATCATAAATAAATACTCCTCCAGCCTCTGTTCTTATAGGTTTATATCCACTGTCTATCAAGCTCACTCTCACTCCTGTCAAACCTTGGTTACTGCCATCCTGTATTTTTCCCATTAGTGTGGTAGCACCCTTACCTGTCTTAGTTAACATGATTATTTGGCCTATATATACCTCTTCTAACCCATTGGTTACCTTTATTATATCCAATACTTCCCTCAAAGGCTGTCCCTTATTTATATATAGATCTATTACCACATCTTTAACCTCTGAATCTGCTACCATGGTTATGCCGGTTACCTTGGACATCAGTGCTAATGCATCAGATAATCTAGTCTCATTAAAATCCATATCTTCTTCAAATTTTGATTGCGGTAATTTTTTTATAGTAGCTCCAAAGGTTGTAGCTCCTACAGTAAAAATTATAAGCAGTATAAAAATATATTTTTTCATCTCATCACCTTTCCCTTAAGTATAGGGGAACAATTCTACCATTTTTCCCCTGTTTTATTTCTACCCTATCCTTAAATACTCTTATATAATATGCTATATCTTCTATTTCGATTATTTTAAACCCGCTTACCATAGCTCTATTTTTAGAACCATTTTCTAAATAATAGACCACTGCTGAATTTACCCCATTTTGTGTTATTAACATAGTCGGTTTAAATCTTGCTTCGACATAGGCTTTGAATTCATCGTAACTCCCAGAAAATTGACCTAAATCTTCTGAAAACATACTCTCCTCATCTCCGTAAATAACTTCTACCCCTTTATTATAAACTTCATCGGAAATATATTTAGAGAGTGGATTGACTTCCTCAACTACCTCTATTGCAGGAGGTGTCGTCGTTGCTTTCTGTACCTCTGCTACTTCCATTTTTACCGGTATTTTCATCTCTTTTTTCTCTTCTTTTTTCCCACAAGAAACAGAAAATATTCCTAGGAGTATTATAAACAACATCTTAATTTTCATCATTACCTCCTTTATTTTCAGCGGTAATATCGTAGTATCCTAACTTAAATTTAACCTCTATCTGGCCTGAAGCTACCTTACCTTCATTGACCGATTTTGTTATTACCTCTAACCGACTTTTTTTCAGTGTAAGCAGGGCTCTAGAGTTTTCCAAATAATAGAAAAATAATGCTATATCTCTACCATTTCCAGTTATTTTATATGGTATAGTCTTTCTTTTGTATTCCTTATTACCTTCGATTTCAACAATTTCCATCTTTCCTATTTCTAATAATTCTATATTTAGGTGATCTAAAATATCCTGTATCATCTGCTTTAATCTAGCCTCATCCTTAAAGCTATATCGTCTAAATTCCTCTAGCAGTTTTTCTAACCTATATTTTTGATTTGTCCTTTCTACCTTTATTCTCTCATATCTTTTTTCAAATAATTTCAAATTTTGTTCAGTTAATATTTTTTCTTTCTGAACTCTTGATAATTCCTCTTTTTTATCAAAAATTCTTCCTATGGGCGATATTACCAAGAAAGAGAGAAGAAAAATTATCCCTATAGCCGTTCCTATGATCAAAAATAATTTCATTTGTTTTTTATCAAAATTTATATTTATATTTTTTCCAAATAGATCCATAGCATTCAACCCCTAATTATATACCAGCATCTATTCCAATACTAATATATATTCAAATTCATTTATTTTTTCCCCATATTTACTTGATTTTTTCAAATAGTTTAGAGTTACACTCTTATACACTTCACTATCCAACATCCTTTCTTCAAAATAGTATGCATTTTTCTCTGAACTCTTAGATTCGTAGTCTTTAAAAGAAAAACCTTTTATCCTTACCTCTTTTCCCTCATAAACTAAACTTTTAATCCATACATTTTTAGGGATATTCCCCTCCAATGACCGGAAGATCTCCGATACCCTCAAGTTTTTTTGTGAAAAAATATCCTCTATAATCTCTATTTTCACACCTAAATTAGTTTCTTTTTTAGAATCTATAGTCAACTGCTTTATTCTTCTATTATTTTCTGCTATAGCTGCATTTTCTATATTGATTTTTTTCTGGACAGAATTTTCTATCCTTCCAATACCAAAAGACACTATATAGAGTGCTAAAAATACAATTATAAAAATACCTAAACATTTTCTAAAATGTTCCTCTATCTCTAATCTATTTTTATATTCTTTCGTTAAAAAATTCATCTGATTCATTTTATTTCACCTCTTTTATTAAGGCACCCATAAGGGTCGTTATTTTAAAAGTCGATAATAGTTCCCTATCCTCTAAGTTTTTATAATCTAAATTTAATAAGTTCAAATCTATTTCCTCACAAGGAATGTCAAAGGCATCATCAAAATAACTTTTAAATCCCTTTATAAGAGCTCCTCCTCCAGTTAAGACAATTTTAGTTATCCTTCCTTCAGCCAAGTTAGTATTAAAGTATTCTACAGAATTTTCTATTTGAGTAGTTAATTCATTTACCAATGATGTCAGATCTTTGAACATTGACACCTCACCCTGTGTCTTATACTTCCTATTCTCATCGTTACCTAATTCCAGCTGTTGTTTTTCTAGTTCCGCCCCTTCGTATTCTAACATCTCATGATCTTTTATTATCTCGGTAAAATCATTTCCACCTATTCCTACTATTCTCAGCATATTTATGGTTCCCAGTGTAGTCATAAATATCTTACTTGTTTCTCCACCTATATCAACAACCATTATATTTTCATTGATCTCTTCCATTGATTTTTGATCCAATATATCCACTAAATTATTCAGAGCAACAAAATCTGGAATTATTTTTAATGCCCTTATTTTAAAATAACTTAAAATATTTAGAATTTTTTCAATTTCCTCTACGGGGATTGTGATTACCAAGAGTTTTTTATAGAGGTCATTTTCATAAACAGTTTCTATCTGGGTAATAAATTCACTTTTTGTATAACCTGAAATTATATCCTCAAGATCTTCCTCTATTTTAGCCTCTAAATCCGCCTCTGCACCTTCCTCTTTAGTATTGTTATATTCCAATGTTTTCACATAAAATCTAGAAGCAGGAATGGTCACTACTAAATTTTTACCTTTTATATTTATTTTTTTGCCCAGTGTCTCCAAGGATTCTTGAAGAGCTATTATTTTTTCCTCATTCATATCCTGATAATTAACAAAATCTATTTTATCTATCTTTTTATTTTTATAGAGTGCTAATTTTATACCACTGCTCCCTATATCTAAAGCTCCATCAACTTTAAACTCAAACATAGATTTCCCCCCTTTTTTTTTACTTTAACTTCTCTACTGTCATATTTTCTAATTCATCAGCAACTATACTTCCTCCACTTGTAGTAACTTTCTCTACATAGGTTATCCTATAGTTCTCTGTTCCTGTATCCCCTATAGTTGTTTTATCTATGGATACTACTTTTTCATAAGTTAATCTTATTGCTGATCCAGTAACTGCATCAAAAACAGTTTTTAACATATCTGCATTTGTTAAAGTTTTTCCATTTATATCAATAAGCCTATATCCTCCCAGGCTTATTGCACTTTCGTGATCTTTAGGATGGTCTAAGGTCCATAATCTAACTATTTTTTCTCCACTGTTATTTAACCAAGCACGACTGACTATTTTACCGTCTATGACTTTATCCTCCGCTACCCATGGTTGTCTTAAAATTTTATTATCAGTTATGGGTGAACCGCTGCTCACCTGAATAGGTGCTCCTGTTGTTGCATTCCAACTCGCCCCAAAATATTCATTGTAGTTATTTAAAACTACTCCCGTATAGTGTTTCTCTAATTGGGGAACTATAGTTATTACGCCCCCAGATGTAATTTCACTGGTATATCTGATTGTAGTTATTGGGGTAGAATATTCAGCATTATCTCCACGGTAATCTATAGCACTCCCGCTAGTTTCATAAAGGTGTCCCTTACTCACATATTCATCAGCTAAATATAGTTCGTAGTGGGCTATAGCTGTTCCAGTGTCTAACCCGCTGCTTATCTTCATTCCCTTTACCTTATATATCGATCGTTGATTTCTATTCCTAGCCACATAGTACATAGTCAGGGTAATTGTCATAAAAAATGACAGCATTAAAATAGACAAAATCAAAGCTGATCCTTTTTTCTTCATATTCCCCGCTCCTTTTTTCTTTTTTATGCTCATTACTTTGATTTAAAATTTAGAAATATTTAAATTTATTGTAAATTTATCCTTGTGATTCCCACATCCCTTACTTCATTTCTTACTTTCCCCTTCAACCTATCAGGGACATCTATCTTAAAATAAAAGAGTAGGATCTTATCTTGATATTTAAATTGTCCTTCTTTAATATTACTTAAAACAACTGTACTTCCCACATCTTTTATAAAACTGTCCGTTGAATTTAACTTTAAAGTATTCCCATCTACTGCATATTGAATATATTTAGTATTCCCTTCTAAATCTGTAGTATATATAATCGCTTTTTGACCATATGCCACATCATCATCTTTTCCGCTAAGAAGTAAATTATCACTAACATCAAATACTCCTACTGGTTCACCGCCTAAGCTGCTGTTACTTCTTGCATTCCTTACATCTCTTTTTATAAATTCTACTACCTCATTCAACCTACTGTCTACCTTGGACTGATTATAAAGTCTGTCTTGAGCACCCATAAAGGCATCTATCATAGGAGAAAATATAAGCATAACTATTCCCATTATAGCTGTAACTACTATTATTTCTACTAAACTGAATCCACTTTTTTTCATATTATCACTTCCAATTCTCGATAGGAGTCATTATAAATGTTGTTTTTAATTCTGTTTCTCGATCTGTTTTTTTATTTGGATCTGTTGTTATTTTACCCATTCCAAAAATAAATTCCCCATAGATAAGGTCATCTCTATATACATTGCTTGTATCACTATCTGTAATAGGGTCAGTATAACTATCACTGTCTTCATCAGAATCTTTCAAATTGCCTTTCACCATATCCATAACTAAATAAAAATTAACCTGACTGAGATTTATCCCTTTAGAGTTTAATAAAATTAAATTATTAGGAATACTGTCTTCTTCCTTGATAACTATATCCTTTCCAAAATCATTTAAAGAGGTGTCAATAGTAAAAGCTCCATCAGATGTGGATTTTAATTTATATTTTTTTCCTGGTAGTACATTTAAATTATCATATCCTCTAGATTTTATATAATCTATCATAGTCTGGCTGATCCTGGATGCCTCTTCGGTTTCAGAGGCCCTATGATGAAATAATATAGCCTGTGTTGCTACAGTAACTACAGGGACTATTCCTATAAGTAATATTCCTAGAGCTACTAAGGCTTCAATTAAACTATATCCTATTTTTTTTTTATTCCTTTTATTTTTCATTTTTTCTTGAATCATCATTTCACCTCCTGCCACCTAGCTTAAATATCCTACTACTAATCCCGCTATTGCTATATATGGTCCAAAAGGCATTATATCCTTCCTATTTTTTTTCTTTAAAAGGATCAATCCGACACCAATTATTGCACCTAAAACAAATGCAATATTTAAAAACATAAAAACTTGATACAGGCTGAAATAACCTACCATTGCCCCTATACCCATAGCTAATTTTACATCTCCAAAGCCCATTATTTCATGACCAACACTTTCTCCATAACCATATAAAACTATGTAAAACAGTGCAAAAATTCCCGCTCCTAGTATACTTCTTTCAAAACCAATGGTAAAAAAAGAAGTCATAATTCCTATTATAAATATAGATAGACTAATCCTGTCTGGAATATAATAGTGGATAAAGTCCACCCATATACCCACAACTAAGAGACAGATCAATATCAAATATTTTATGCCCTGCACTCCTAACCCAAACCTTAAGAAAAACAGGTAGAATAAGATCCCTGTTATAAACTCTACAATGGGGTACTGGATAGATATGCTTCCTTTACACCCACTGCATCTCCCTCTCAAAATAAAAATATAGGAAAATACCGGTATATTTTCATACCACTTTATAATATGCCCACACGATGGACAGTGAGAACTAGGAAATGCCACACTTTCCCCCTTTGGTATCCTATAAATACAAACATTTAAAAAACTTCCTATAATAAATCCTAATAATAAAACTACCCACTGCATCTTCTACCTCACTTTTTTCCTTAATTCACATTTAATTTATCAATTAATTTTTTTTTTAATTATCTTTAATATATACATTTATTTATTTTTTCCTATAATTTTTTTTATTAATAAAATTATAGGGAAAAATAATATTCATAACATGAACATTATACGATTTAATCCGACATTGTGCAATCAACAAAAAAAGGTGCCCAAGGCACCTTTTAAGAAATTATTTATTTAAGTTGTAGAATACTCCCATACCTTGGTATACAGCAGAATCCCCTAATTGCTCTTCAATTCTTAATAATTGATTGTATTTAGCCATTCTATCTGATCTTGATGCAGAACCAGTTTTTATTTGACCAGCATTAGTCGCTACTGCAACGTCAGCGATCGTATCATCGGCAGTTTCTCCAGATCTATGAGATACTACAGCAGTCCATCCTGCCTTCTTAGCCATCTCGATAGCTTCTAAAGTTTCTGTTAACGTTCCAATTTGATTTAATTTGATTAAGATTGAGTTAGCTGATTTTAATTCAATTCCCTTTGCTAAGTACTCAGTGTTAGTTACTAATAGATCGTCTCCTACTATTTGAACTTTATCTCCCATCTTTTCTCTCATAGATGCGAAACCTTTCCAGTCATTTTCATCTAATCCATCTTCGATAGATGTGATAGGATACTTTTCTACTAATTTAGCATACCATGCGATCATTTCAGTAGTAGTTCTCTTAACTCCGCCTTCTCTTTTAAAATTGTATACTTTTTCTCCATCTTCTCCACCATCACAGAACTCAGAAGCTGCAGCGTCTAAAGCTAAAGTGATATCTTTTCCTGGCTCATATCCAGCAGCTTTGATTGCTTCAATTATGATATCTAAAGCTCCCTCAGTTCCTTCAATTTTAGATGGTGCATATCCACCTTCGTTTCCTACGTTTGTAGAATCTCCATTGGCTTTTAAGATCTTTCCTAAGTGATGGAATACTTCAGTTCCCATTCTTAATCCTTCTCTAAACGATGTAGCTCCTACTGGTTGTACCATAAATTCTTGTACATCTACAGCTGAGTCAGCATGTGATCCACCATTTAAGATATTCATCATTGGTAATGGTAAATCTTTTGCGTTTGCTCCACCTAAGTATTTATATAAAGGTTGTCCTAAAGCGTTTGCTGCAGCTTTTGCAGTTGCTAAAGACACACCTAATATTGCGTTTGCCCCTAATCTTGATTTAGTTTTAGTTCCATCTAAAGCAATCATCTTTTTGTCGACAGCTACTTGATCAGTTGCGTCCATTCCTAAAACAGCTTCTTTGATTTCAGTGTTTACATTTTCTACTGCTTTTAAAACACCTTTTCCTAAGTATCTAGATTTATCTCCATCTCTTAATTCAACTGCTTCTCTCTCTCCTGTTGATGCTCCTGAAGGCACTGCTGCTCTTCCCATTGATCCACATTCTAAGATTACGTCAACCTCTACTGTTGGGTTTCCTCTTGAGTCTAATATTTCTCTTCCTAAGATTTCTACTATTCTAGTCATGTTGTCCTCCTGAATTTTTTTATTATTTAATATGTATTAATAATAGTACATTTTTTTCACTATGTAAAGATTATTTTTGTATCATTTTCAAACAATTTTAGATCAAAAAATGCCTGGATGTTATTTTAACTGACTTTTATAGACTACACCTATAAATGTGTGTTTTAAAAAAAGATATAGAAAATTTCTATATCTTTTTTATAACTATAATTTTTTCAGCTCTTCCATTAACTTTTGATTTTTATAGTCAGAGACTACTCTATTTTTTACTTTATCAAAGTCAGCTGCTTCAAATTTTACTTCCTTTGTCTTTTGGAATATATAGATTCCTTTTTCAGTTTTTATTACAGAAATTTCATTTAAGTTAGATTGAGATATTTTTGCTGCCAATATATCCTCATATCCTAAAGATTTGATATATCCATCTTTCTTTATATCTAAATATTCTGGAGTTTTATATTTTGAATATGCTTTTTTAGTAGCACCTTCAAAAGTTAACTTATTAGACTTCAGCTCTTCTGCCACTGTTTTAGCCGTCTCTAATACCTTTTTAAAAGTTTCTTCTCCTGAACTCACTTTTATCAAGATATGAGAAGCTTTAACCTGCCCTTTTTCCTCATTTTTATTCTCTACAAAGATAATGTGATATCCAAACTTAGATTTAACCACTTCTGAATACACTTTTCCTGCTTCACATTTAAAAGCTGCTGTTTCAAATTCAGGAATCATTTGACCCTTTCCAAACCATCCTAAATCTCCACCATTAGGTGCACTTGGTCCCTCTGAATATTTTTTAGCCATCTCAGAAAAATTAGCAGCATCTACTTTTTTCAAAATCTCTTCTGCTTTCTCTTTAGCTTCTTTCATATCTAGGTCTGTGGGTTCTACAACAAAATTAATTATATTTGCGTCAACACTGGCTTCCACATTATAAACTTCTTTATTTTTATTAAAAAACTTTTTGATCTCTGCATCATCTGCCGTAATATTTGTTTTGATGTTCTCTACAAGCTGCAATTTAAGATCCATTATTTGGTTCATCGTTGGTAGAGTTTCATCTTTTTTAGCCCCTCTATCCATTGCAATTTTTGCCAGCTTAATCTCATCTTTTATACTAGCTATAGATTTAACTTTTGCTTCATTATAGTCTTTAACACCATAGAAAGATTGATACAATGCACCTTTTATAATATCTGCATTTGTTACCTCAAATTCATTTTCTTCAAACTCTACAGTAGGTGAAAGGTTCCCATAATTTTCCCTGATATCAGTTAGTTCAGCCTTTCTTTTAGCTGCTTCTACTAATTTGATCAACTCTTTATTTCCATTTGCGTCCTTTAGGCTTTTCTCAATAAGAGGTTTTGCCTCCTCATAGGTTTTACCCAAATATTCACTGTATCTGCCTTTTTCATATTGAGATATTTTCTCTTCTTCTGAAATTTTAGTCTTTTCAACTATCTTATCTCTCGTTTTTTCCACTAAGATAGAATCTTTAATAGACGTTTCAAAAGTTTTTTTAGTGTATCCTTGTGCACTTAACATCCTTTTAAACTGTTCTTTATTTGGAATCTGTGCTTCTATAGCACTGATTTTCACCTTTACTTCTGAACTACTTACCTTAACTTTAAGATCATCTCCAATTTCTTTCAAAATTTCATTAGTTAAGATATTCTCTACTGCTAATATTTTAGCTTCTTCCCTGTCTATAGGAGTTGTAAAGTATTGACTATATTGATTACTGATATTATTGATTCCTCTTTCTAACTCAGGAATTGCTATCTTATTCCCATTTAATTTAAAAGCATAGTGTTTATTTTTTAATCCCATGTTGATATTACTCACTATTACAGTTAGCATAGAGATGAAAAAACCTATTGTAATCATCCAAATTACAGGTTTCATCTTTTTTCTTAAATTTCTGATTGCCATTATATTTCCCCCACTTCTATTTTAGTACTATCCTTTTTGATCTAATTTATATCTTCTAATTTTTTCATATAATGTAGTTCTACCTATCCCTAGTAATTTTGCTGTTTCCTGCTTATTCCATCTAGTTTTTTGTAAGGCTGTAGCTATTACTACTTTCTCAACATCTGCTAAGTTATAAAGTTCCTTCTCTAAAATTTCTTTTAGTGGTCCTAATCCAATTATTGTTTTATTTTCAAGTGTATCTGATTTCATTTTGATCTCCAATGGAAGATCCTCTACCCCAATTACTCTATCTGTTGATAATATAATCATTCTTTCTATTATATTTTTTAATTCTCTGATATTTCCAGGATATGAATATTCCATAAGATATTTCATTGTGTCACTTGATATAATAGGCATTTCTCTATGGATGTCTACAACTATCTTATTTAAAAAATAGTTAGCTAATAGAGGAATGTCATCTTTTCTCTCTCTAAGTGGTGCCATTTCTATTGGAAAAGCTGTTAATCTATGGTATAGATCGCTTCTAAATTTCCCACTTTCAACCTCTGATTTAAGGTTTTTATTTGTAGAAACAATAAATCTAATATCTACTCTCTTAGTTTTATTTCCTCCTACCCTTCTAAATTCACCGTATTCTATTACTCTAAGTAATTTTGCTTGAGCCTTAATGTCTAAACCTGTAATTTCATCTAAGAATACAGTCCCTCCATCAGCTTCCTCTAAGATTCCTACCTTAGCAGAACCTGCTCCAGGGAAAACATCTCTTTCGTATCCAAATAATTCAGATTCTATTATATCAGATGACATTGATGCACAATTTATTACCATAAAACTTTTCTTTCTTCTATCAGATTTTTTATAAATTTCTGCCGCTATCAATTCTTTTCCTACACCATTTTCTCCACTAACAAGAACAGTTAGGTCACTTTCTGCTATCTTATCTATTAAGTTTTTAATCTCTTTAATCTTAGTACTTTGTCCTACAATTTCTTTAACTTCCTCTGTATCAGACAGCTTTTTCTCTAACTTTCTCTTTTCCTTCAATACAGATAAACTTTGTAAAGCTGGAAAGATTAATTTATTAAATTCCTTTATGCATAAAGGTTTTAATAGATAATTATATATGTCAGCACCTCTTAGGTCTTTTAATACTTCATCCGTTTCTTCCTCAATTAATCCTACTACCACAAAATCTTTTCCTATACCATTTAATTTTCTTCTTACCTCTGTGAAGGTAAACCACGTCATATTTTGATCTAATAAAATAATATCAAAATCACTTTCCCTCAACATATCTAATCCATCTAAAAAATTATTAAAAGTAATTACTTCATATTCCCCTAACAATTCTTTTCTTATCTGCTTCAAAATTTCTTTTCTTTCAGAAATTGCTAAAATTGATTTTTTCACAAAACTCCTCCTACTATTATTGATTTTTTTCATCACTGTATTATAATCAATCAAGTGTCAAATTTCAAGACTTTTTTGTTTTATTTTGTTTTTTTTGAAACAGATTTCCAATTTCATTACACAAAGGTACAAAAAATCACGTTTCCATATTAATTTTTTTTAATTTTTTTCTCATATCTCTACTATAAATTAAATTTAAAATCCCTAAAATTTGAAATGAGGGAGATCTCCCCCCCTCACTTTATCTAAACATTAATATATTCCAATGCTCTTACTGAGATATCAAAAGTTATATTATAATCCAAACGCTCTTTTAAACTTGCAAATTTTTCTACCAGTTCGTAACACCTTTCCTTTTCTGCTATAACCAGCAAGACTTCATCTTCTCCAGGCCAAACATGGGTGTTGAGATGTTTTATTCCTTTTTGCCACGATACCTTAAGCTTTGGAATGATAGCATATTTTATAACATCGCTATTTTTTAGCTCTTCCAATATTACCTCTTCCAAAGATCCATCAAACAATACTCTGAGTTCTTTATATTCTCCCTTAAGTTCCATAAAATCCTCCCTTCTCATTTTACTTACTCTTCCTTCTTATAGTTTTCTTTGTAACATTTAAAATTTATTTTAATTACAATAAATTTTAATATTCGTTAATCGAGAAAACGACAACAGGGAAAGAGTTATTTTTTAAATTTAGCTTTTACTCTGTCCACGCCATTTTCTACTAGTTCATATAGAACCGGTATTATTACCAAGGTTAATAGTGTCGAAATCATCAATCCAAAGATTACAGCTATAGCCATACTTTGATACATCTCAGATCCCTGACCTATTCCTAGTGCCAGTGGTGTCATTCCTAACATCGTTGTTAGAGTTGTCATAAGAATCGGTCTCAATCTTGTTCTACCGGCTTCTAAGACCGCCTCTCTCCGGTTACTTCCTCTTGCAATCAATAATTTTATATAGTCTATAAGTACCAAGGCATTATTAACTACTATACCAGCTAACATGATAATTCCTACCATTACCATTACATTAAATTCCTTGCCTGTGATCATCAGACCTGCGTATACCCCCATTATAGATAGCGGTACAGATCCCATGATTATAAATGGTAATACCAAGGATTCAAATTGAGAAGCTAATATTACGAAGATTAAGAATATCGCAATAAACATAGAATTTTTCAACTGTACCATCATCTCACTGGTTCTTTGATTGTCTCCACCAAATCTATAAGCTACACTGTTAGGCACTCCTAGTTCCTTTATTTTTTCTGTAATCAAATTTTCCACTGTTTTACTATTATTTCCGCCCCTTAGGTTGGCACTCAAGGTTACCTTTCTTATTCTATTTAATTTTTCTTTTTCTGCTGGTCCCTCGACTACCTCTATGTGGGCAACATCGGAAACTTGGATAATATCTCCTGAATCTAATTTTAATTTACTCGTCATCAACTTAGACAACGATTTTCTATATTCATCAGGCATCATTACATTTACCTCGATCTCCTCTAAATCTGTTTTAAGATCTATAGGATTAGATCCTAATACTTGATAGAATATTACCTTATTAATATCTGCCGGTCTTATACCATAGTATCTAGCCTTTTCTCTGTCTATTACTATCCTAGCTTCTGGACTTCCTCCGGTCAAACTACTCTTAAAGTCTCCCATTTCCGGCATATTTTTCATCTCTGCAAAGACTGATTCAGCAAAACTGTCCAGTTGTCCTGCATTATCCGATGTAAGATCCAATTCTATATCTCTTCCACCGCTATCAGGTCCCTTAGCATATCCATCGGCTACATTTAAGTCTACGTCAGGGATCCCTTTTAATTTTTCCCTTATGATATCTGTTATCTCAAACACCGATCTATCTCTATCTTTTCTTAGATCTAACTTTACATTGATAGAAAATCCATCATTTTCTACTGATGTTTCTATATTTCTTGTATATTTATCAGCATCTAATATTTTTTCTACCCTTCTGGTTATAGAGTCAACTTTATCTAGCGTAACTCCTGGTGGTGTTTCTCCTGTTACTACATATACATTGTCATCTGTTGCAGGTATAAATCCTCCTCCAACTGTCTTAATTCCTGGTATTACTATAGCAAAGAACATTATTATTACTATCAACAAGGTCTTAAACTTATGTTTTAGTGTCAATGATAATAATTTTACATATCTCTTTTTTACAAAGGTAAGAAATTTTCCATCCTGGACTTCCACTACCTTTTCCTTCAATATTTTATTAGCTATCATAGGCACAAAGGTCATGGCAACTAATAAGGAAGCTAATAACGAGAACGTTACAGCCCATGACATTCCCCAAAATACTTCCTTAGCCAGTCCTTCAGTCATTACTATAGGTAAAAATACCGCAACTGTAGTAGCTGTAGAAGCTACTATTGGTACTAACATCTCCGAAGCTCCATCTCTGGCAGATTCAAATTTAGGTTTTTTCAATTCAGTCATGTGTCTATAGATATTATCTAGGACTACTACTCCATTATCTACCAGCATTCCTACCCCTAAGGATAATCCCATTAGAGATATTATATTGAGTCCTACTCCTATACTATTCAATAGAAAAAATGCTCCTACAATAGATAATGGTATTGCCATTGCTATGATAATCGTAGCTCTGATATCTTTTAAAAATACAAATAATACTATTGAAGCAAGGATCAGCCCTGCTATGGCACTATTTTTTACATTGTTTATAGAGTTAGATATATCTATAGATGTATCATAGGATACACTTAATTTCACATCTGCTGGTAACGTCTGTTCTAAAGATTTTATAGCTTCTTTTACTCCATCTGAGATCGATACAGAGTTTCCATCTGTAGATTTTTCTACCGATATAGAGATAGAAGGAGTACCATTCATCCTGTTGTAACTCTCCACATCTTTATTTCCTAACTTTACATCCGCTACATCTTTAAGATACAGCGCCTTACCATCTTCATTACTAATTACTATATTTTGTACCTCTTCTACAGTTTTTAATTCTGACATTACCTTAATAAGATATCTTTTCTCCCCCTCGTCTACAGTTCCGGCGGGAATATTCGTACTAGATTGTCCTATTATGTCATAAAGGTCATCGATATTCATTCCATAAGATTCTATCTTATTTGGATCGACCTCTACCTTTACTTCTTTTTCATATCCACCATAAACCTCTACATTTCCAACTCCTAAGATCTGTTGAAATCTAGGTTTAATTCTATTTTCTGCCAAACTTTTAGCTGAAATTAAATCTTCAGCCGAGACTGTAACAGCGATTACCGTTTCTCCCCCTGGTTGAATTTTTTTTACTATGGGAGTATCTATATCTGATGGCAGATCATTCCTGATATTATTTAATTCTGTCTGTACATCGGTTACTTTCTTATCTGTATCTGTTCCATAATCAAATTCTAATACAACGAAGGATGAATTTTCCGATGAAGTTGAATTCATCTCTTTTATCCCCTCTATATTAGGCATAACTTCCTCTATTTTTCTGGTAACCAAACTATCCATATCCTCTGGAGTAGCTCCAATCCAAGTTGTCTGGATCATTACTACAGGAACATTCATATTGGGCATCAAGTCTACCGGCATATTTTTTAACCCTAGTATACCCATTCCTACCATGGTTATCATAAGCATGATAACCGAAACAGGCCTTTTTATTGCAATTGATGATATAGCCATCTTCGTCCTCCTAATTCTCTTCCTTTATATAATCTCCATCATTCAGAGAATATTGCCCTGCTACTACTACCTTATTTGACTCTTTTAAATCCGAGCTTATTACCTCTTGATTTTCTCCATCGGAAATACCTAAGTTTACCCTTATCTTTCTAGCTACTAACATTTCTTTCGTTTCTTCAACTCCATCTTTTTCATTTTTGATACTTTCCTTATTCGCCACAAATATATACGAGTATAATTCCTCAATAATTACAGCTTTTTTAGAGACTAATATTCCTTCTTTTTTCCCAGTATATAGTTCTACCCTCGCAAACATTCCTTGCTTATATTTAGAATCTTTGTTCTCCATCTTGATCTTTACTTCAAATTTTCTAGTAGAGGGATTGGCTATTGGATTGATCTCATACAGCGACCCTTTCACAGGTTCCAAAGAATTTTCCACATAGATATTGGCTATTGCTCCTGTCTTTAATCCAATTACATCACGAGATGATACCCCGCTTAAAATTCTTAATTTCTCATTGTCTACCACTTTAAACAGAGGTAGTTCTTTCTCTATTCTTTGGTATAATTTTAAGTCTAAGTCCGCTATTGTTCCATTTATTTTTGCTTTTACAGTCAGATCATTATAATCTTTTTCATTTTTTAAAAGTGTTGCCTTAGCAGACCTGTATGTTCCTTCACTAGAAGCTAATTTATTTTTAACGTCTAAAAACTCCTCCTCTGAGATTAATTTTTCATTGTAAAGAACTTCGTATTTATCATAGGTAGTTTTCTGCGTATTATAGTCTGCCTTTGATGAGATTACTCTCGCTTTAGAGTCTAAATATGCCGATTTTACATCTTGATTTTCGAGTAGTAATACTACATCTCCTACCTTTACTTTATCTCCATTTTTATAATTTATTTTTATAACATCTACCCTGGTTTTAGTAATTTCTTCCATCTCATTTGTAGAATCTAAAGACCCGGATGATACTGCTACTTTATTTATTTCGCTTAAATCAGCATTCATTACCTTTACATTTTTATAATTTACCTCTTCACTTCCCTTAATAACATCCTCTTTTTTCCCGCAAGCTACTACACTCAATGCTACAAGTAATATCGCCATCTGCTTCATTATTTTATTCATTCTATCCTCCCGTTCGCCTATGGCGAAACAATAATTAATAATTAAATTCTTACTTTAAATCTTCTAAATATTTTTCATATGCATAGTAATAATCCAGTTTAGTTTCAATTAGAGATAATTTAGTATCATTTAACTGTGTTTCATAGATTAAATAATCTGTTATAGATATAATACCTTCATTATATTTTCTTTTTTGCAGATCGTAGTTCTCTTGTGAAGCCTCTAATTCCGCTATCCTAGTCTCTGAAATTCCATTTAACTTAACCAGATCAATATAGTTAGTTCTTATGTTTACTTCTAGATCATCCAAAGTTTTTCTCTCTGTATTTTCAGCTTTTCTGGTCTCATTTTTAGTTCTTGTATAGGCATCCCAAGATTTTCCAAAATCAAATAATCTCCAATTTACCTCTACACCAGCAGTCCAATACCAATCGTCCATAGAATCACTCAAGTGCCGATCTTCAGCATTGTAAGCCAATCTCGCATTTATTTGTGGTAATAAGTCTGCCCTAGATATTTTTTCCTGTTCCTCGACTATATTAGTGTTTAACTGAGATATTCGACTATCTTTATTGTTTAAGAGAGCATAGCTTATATCCGAATTTACATCTATCAGATCTAAATCATATTTTTTAAACTCTAGCTCCTCTAAATTTACATCTTGATCAATCGGTATCCCAATAATATTTTTAAACTCAATCATATATATTGCACCTTGATTCTGTGCTTCTACCAGGTCTGCATCTGTAGATATCACCTTGGTCTTCAAAGGAAGATAATCTGATTTTGAGATAATATTTAACTCATATTTTCTCTCCGCCTGATCAAAGGCAACTTTAACTTCCATCAGTGACGTTTCATATACCTTGATAACCTCTGCTTGAGCTAATACTTTTAGGTACGCATCTATAACTCCTAATTTCAACTGACTCTTACTTTTAGCCAATTGATACGTCATCAATTCTTGAGATATCTTAGCAATTTCAATCCCTGCAATTACTGTTCCACCGTTATAGATGGGCTGAGTAATTCCCAGTTCATGATTCAGCCTTTGATCACTGTTTGGCCCATCTATCATACTCATTTCATTTTCATCCCCTGTAGTAGTATATCCACCTCTATAATCCAATCTAGGAGCAGCCGATTTATACCCTTCCTTCACTTGTAAATCAATATTTTCTTTATCAATCTTTACATTTTGATACTCATAGTTATTTTCATAAGCTGCCTTTAACGATTCATTTAAAGTCATCTTTTCCGCTCCCCATAGGGAAGATGCCATTAATATTAACATCAAACTTATTATCTTCTTCATCTTTTCCTCTCCTCTTCATTAAAATAGTTAATCTTCATCACTTAGCTCTATACTCTTACAAAATCTTTCAAAGGGTTCATTGGATATTTTTTCATCATAAGGTTCTTTCGTCACATAAAAATATTCCCCTGTGAATATACAGGCTCCCATAAAATTAAAAACCAGCATCAATTCATTTATATTTTCCATTTTATTTTTTTCTACAATTTCTTTAAAAATATCTAATAAAAATTTATAATTTTTATACACCTCTGTCTTGGTGTCATCACTTATATAGTTAGAATTACTAAAATATTTAATAAATATTTTTTTATTTGGATTATTTAGATTCCATAAAATAAAATCATTCCAAATTTTCTTCAATTTCATTTTAGAGGTCTTCGCTTCATCCAAGTCCTTTAAAACCCAATTTTTTTGTTCTAACTTCACTTCCCTAAATATTTCATTGATCAAAATATCCTTAGTTTTAAAATAGTTAAATAAGGTTCCTGTAGCTATCCCCGATTCCTTCGCTATCAAACTTGTAGGTGTCCCGTGAAATCCCCTTTCTATAAAAAGTTGTAATGATACTTCTATTATTTTTTTTCTTTTTTTCTTTTTATTATCCATTCCATTCCTCCTCAAATAAAAATGACTGACTAGTCACTCCTGTGGAACAGTATATAGTTTTAAAGTTATAAAGTCAACCTTTTTTTTTCCATTAAAAAAACAAAAATTCCTTTATATAAAATAAAAAAAAAGACTTAAATCAAATTTTATTAAGACTTAAACCCTTTTATTTTATTTAATAATAACTAATTATAGCAGCCCCAGTATCTCGACTGACCTATTAAAATTTTATTACATATTTAGTGTTTTACCAAATATAAATTTTTCAATCACCGTTTTTAGAGGATAATCGTCATGGGAAGTTGAAATAAACTTCGCCATATTTTTTTATTTCTACTTTGACATTTTCTTTCATGGCAAAGATAGGTTTTCTTGAAGCTAAAACAAATTTTATACCTATCTTTATAAACCTTAATTGACACAAGAATATTATTCATGGCGTGACTATGGTTATTTGGTTTTTACCATTTCTTTTGGATTCGTACATAATCTTATCAGCTCTGTCTATTAAATTTTTATAGTTTTCAAATCTTTGATATGTGGTGATTCCAATACTGAGGCTTGATTTTATCCCCTTTATTTTCAATGATGTAGAAATATTTTTTTTGACCCTCTCAGTTATTGCTAAAGCTTCCTTTACTTTAGTATTCGGATATATTATTAAAAATTCATCACCACCGTATCTAAAAGCGTAATCGCTCTCCCTTACACAGCTATTTATTTCTGTCCCCAACATTGTTAAAAACTCGTCCCCTTTTAGGTGCCCGTACACATCGTTGACTGCTTTAAAATTATCGATGTCGATAAACGCCACCGATACATCTGCATCAATATCAATTAGTCTGTCTAGGATAGTTTTGAGGTGTTCTTCAAGATGATATCTGTTATATAGACCGGTTAACGAATCTCTTATGCTTTTGTTATATATTTCTTCAGTTTGCTTTGATATTTTTTTGATATTTTTTTCCTCTTCTAAAAAACGTGAAATAATGGCAATCGATATTATGATTAGTCCAATGGGTATCAGAACATTTTCCAGTTCGGCTAAGACCCCTTCTATTTCATAGAATTCATCCATTAAATCTTGTAAGATTCCTGAATAAAGGATGATAATGCCATCTAACATCAAATGGCAGTGATTACTGTTTCTAAAACCAGATTTTTCAAAATATATCCATATTATAGGTTGGGTACAGATTAAAAACTCACTTATGATATCTTTTGATGATGGATTTTTTACTTTTTCAAATGTTGAATCGAAATATATTAAAATTAGAGTGATTGCTGTTAAGATCAAGTATGAAATTAATCTTTTGGATAATTTTAAATTTTTCAACTTTTCACCTCCTCTAATATTTTTTCAGAGCGAACTCTCCTTAAAGTTTAGCTTTTAGTTACTTCATCTAATTTTTAAGTTTTTATTTGGTTTTTATGTGAAAACTGTCTTAACTTAGTGTGATATTCTCCCTTCTCATATT
>Ga0316198_10000271_pt1 | contig 25350 bp, 16 predicted proteins | sample OudBieAanoxic_MG_FD_204935 | JGI IMG/M metagenome (GOLD analysis project Ga0316198, IMG submission 204935) | Coastal sediment microbial communities from Oude Bieten Haven, Netherlands - site A anoxic | ecosystem: Environmental > Aquatic > Marine > Coastal > Sediment | place: Netherlands... | reverse complement strand
ACCCGACCCGTCCAGGCGTTCATGGTGTAAGTGCACAAAATCGAGTACGGGTGCAAGGCTGTCGATCCCCTTGAGAAGCGCCACACCCATGTCAGGATGCCGGCGGACTTCATCCAGCATGTCTCCAAACAACCGAGGGGTTCTATTGCTGAAGATCCGGTCACTTAGGCCGAGTTTGCCGACATCATGGAGCAAACCGCCGATACCGATGTTTCCGGCATCTTCAACGGAAAGACCCAACCGACGGGCCAGTCTGGTGGAATAAAGAGCGACCCGGTGGGCATGTCTCTGGGTATAGCTGTCTTTTGTCCCGAGAGCGGCGTTGATATCACGTAATTTTTGAAAATCTGAATCAAGAGATTCCGAAGACCCGTAATCCATCAACAAAATCGATTCCCCTTATTGCTTGACGCACGCATCAGAAGCGTTTTTGTTCTGTCAGCCCGTCCATGTCCGTCTTGACGTATACTTGCGGGCCATCCGAAATACTGTGCAGAATACATATCGCAATCGGACGCACGAAAGCCGGTTTATAGAAACCTCCGGCAGGGTTGTCAATGTTATTTTTAATTGATCCGGATTAGGTCTTGCTCGTTAGGGGTGCCACAGTGACAGGTTAAATGTCGTCCCGCTGCGGTCCGGCTTGCGGGACGGCATCTAACACGATTGTTGGGATGGTCGATATATATTTCTCAAATATGTTAAATAGACCATTCAAGACCGATAGAAATTCAAACGAGATGACGCTCTCCCTTCCATTTTTACTTGAAGCCCTCACCCATTGATCTGACCGATTCCCTCTTTTCCGAATCGCGACAGTCCGGTTGGGAAGATTATCGACCGGACAGATATTTCTTCAGGTACAAAGCCGTGTGAGAAACTTGCGTATGTTGCAGTAAGTCGTCAGGGGAACCGGTTGCCACCACCCGACCCCCTTCATCGCCGCCTTCCGGGCCCAGGTCGATGATATAATCAGCGGATTTGATCACTTCCAGATTGTGCTCGATTATAGCCACGGTATTTTCTTCATCTACCAAAGACTGTAGAACATCTATCAGTCGTTGGGTGTCAGCCAGGTGAAGGCCGGTTGTCGGTTCATCGAGGATGAAAAAGGTGTGGCCCCTGGCAGGTTTGGCCAGTTGCCGGGCCAGCTTCATGCGCTGGGCTTCGCCGCCGGAAAGAGAGGGACTGGGCTGTCCCAGACGAAGGTATCCGATGCCGATGTTGCAGACAAACTGGACTGCCCGACGGATCGCCGGTACGGCTGAAAAGAATTGCAGCGCCTCCGCGAACGTCAGATCGAGCACTTCCGCGATCGTTTTGGCTTTATATCGAATGTCGAGGGTTTCCCGATTGAAGCGCTTACCGCCACAACTATCACATAGAACGTAAACATCGGGCAGAAAGCTCATGGCAACTTTTGGCTGTCCTTGGCCTTTGCAGGCCTCGCAACGCCCACCGTCCAGGTTGAATGAAAACCGGGCGGCTTTATAACCGCGGGAGCGCGCTTCCGGTGTCATGGCAAACAGTTGGCGGATCTCGGCCAAAAAACCGATATAAGACGAAGGGACCGAACGTGGTGTGCGCCCGATTGGACTGTGATCAACCTCAAGGACTTGGTTCAATTTTTTCCAGCCCGCAATTCTGCGACAGTTACGGGAAGATTGGTTCAGAGTGCCCAGTTGATTTTTCAAACCCTTGTACAGCGTCTCTTTTACCAGCGAGGATTTTCCTGAACCCGAGACACCCGTCACGCAGATCAGGGTGTTAAGGGGGAACTGCACGGTAATGTTTTTCAGGTTATGGGCGCAGGCTGAGTGTACAATCACCTTCGGCGATTTTTTATATGGCCGCCGGTGTGAGGAAATCTTTCGAGGATGGCCGTCGATGTGGGCACCGGTGATAGATGCGGGCGTGTTTTTCAGATCTTCCAGACTACCGACCACAATCAGATTTCCGCCGTCCTGTCCGGCCCCTGGGCCGAGGTCGATGATGGTGTCAGCGGCTTGGATCGTATCGACATCGTGTTCGACCACGATTACGGTATTGCCGCGATTTCTCAGCGACAGCAGCGCATCGAGCAGAACGCTGTTATCCCTGGGGTGAAGGCCAATTGTTGGTTCATCCAGAATATAGCTGACGCCGGTAAGGTTTGAGCCGAGGAGGGCAGCCAGGCGCACCCGCTGGGCTTCGCCGCCTGACAGTGTATCACCGCTGCGACCCAAGGAAAGATAGGAGAGACCGAGTTGGTTGAGCAGATCGAGCCGGCCCAACGTTTCCTGGATGATCGGCTCCACAATCGACTTTTGCAGGAAGGGAAAAGTCAGTTCGCGTATGCTTGTGGCCAGCCTGCCCGCTGACTGCTGCGTGAGATCCCAAATGCTTCGGCCTGAAACTCTTACAGCCAGTGCCTCAGGATTCAGGCGGCTGCCGGTGCAGGTGGAGCAAACGTGCATATTCGCTATTGTAGATTTCTTTTCAGCACCTTCGATCACCCCCAGACCGTTGCACGCCGGGCAGGCGCCTTGCCGGCTGTTGAACGAGAAAAGCCGCGGGTCCAGTTTTGCGACACCGACGCCGCAGGTGGGGCAGGTGCCGTGAATACTGAAGACCTCTTCATTCCCATCGGGGTCGAGTATGATAAGGCTGCCATCGCCCGCCTTCAGGGATTGGTCAACCAGGTCGGTGATTTCGCTCCGCTTTCCCCCGATTCTTCCAGTTACCCACTCGATGGTGTGTTCGTGGTAACGGCTCAGAGCCATTCCGGGTTGCAATTTGGTCAGCTTGCCATCGATGCGGGCGCGGGTGATGCCACTCTTCAACGCCCGACTCAATACCTCTTTGTGAAACCCTTTGCGACCGGAAATTTTCGAGATCAAGACTAAAGCAGACCGATTGCTGAATCGTTGCCGGATATCTGTGACGATATTTTCTGGTGCTTGGGCTGTCAATCGTCGATCGCAACTCGGGCAGTGTTGGTTGCCAAGTTTGCTGAACAGCAAACGCAGAAAATGATAGACTTCAGTCAGGGTGGCAACCGTGGACCGGCGGCTTGAATAGCTGACCCGCTGTTCGACCGCAACAGTGGGCGAAAGCCCTGAGATCAAATCGACATCGGGGCGTTCCATCACCCGGACATACTGTCGTACATAAGGGGCCAGGCTTTCGAGGTAGCGGCGCTGACCCTCGGCAAACAGGATATCAAATGCCAGTGTTGACTTGCCTGAGCCGGACACACCACTCAACACCACAAGCTGGTTGTGGGGAATGAGCAAGGACAGGTCTTTGAGGTTATGTTCTCGGGCACCTTGCAATGAGATAACAGCCTGGGAGCGCGAATTCTTATAGTTGGCCGAAGGTTCACCAATCAACGTTGGACCTCTGCTGGGTTTGAAGCGGCCGCGTCCGGTTAAGTATGCTTTTAAGAACCGTCCGGTATGTGAGGCCGGGTGGGTCGAGACGGTTTCCGGTGTTCCGGAGGCCACCAGTCGTCCCCCGTCGTCGCCGCCTTCCGGCCCCAGGTCGACTATCCAGTCGGCGGTTTTGACCACATCCATGTTGTGTTCGATCACTAGAACGGTATTTCCGTCATCCACCAACCGTTGAAAGGCCAAAAGGAGGACGGCAATGTCATCGTAATGCAGACCTGTGGTCGGTTCATCAAAGATGAACAGGCGTCCCGTGCCAGCATTACTTTTGAGGTACCGAGAGAGTTTGAGCCGCTGGGCCTCTCCGCCGGAAAACGTATTGATCGGTTGGCCAAGCCGGATGTATCCCAATCCGACTTCAGTCAAGGGGCGCAGCGCGTTCTGTATAGCGGTGTGGCGTTTCGACGCCCCCCGGAAGAACGATAGGGCCTCGGTTACGGTCATATCGAGAATGTCAGCAATGCTGCGCTGACGATAGGTCACCGCCAGGATTTCAGGTTTGAACCGTTTACCGTTGCACTGCGGGCAGGAAACAAAGACGTCTGAAAGAAATTGCATTTCGATTTTTTCGAATCCATCACCTTTGCAGGCTTCGCATCTCCCGCCATCGACATTGAAAGAAAAATGTCCTGGTCCCCACCCCATCTTTTTAGAGAGGGTCGTTCCGGCCAGTAAATATCGAATCGGTCCCAAAGATTTAGTGTAGGTCAACACATTAGCACGAGGCGTGCGGCCAATGGGGCGCTGATCGACCAGAATCGTTTCGGTGATCGTTTTCAGACCTGAAATAGAGTGGTGTTTTCCTGGTTTTGACCCGGCTTCACCCGCGAATCGTTGCGCAGCCCGATAAAGGATGTTCTCAGCCAGAGTCGATTTTCCGGAACCGGATACCCCGGTCAGGCAGACGAAAAGGTTGAGGGGGATGCGGACACCGATGTTTTTAAGGTTGTGGGCTGTGGCACCCCTTATCGTTATCCATCGATGTTTTTGAGGTTGACGACGGAATTCTGGCAGCGGAATCTGACGGGTTCCCTTCAAATACTGGCCAGTCAGCGAACCATTGACGCTCGCCGTGGGGCCAAAATACATGATTTGCCCGCCCTGCTCTCCCGCCCGAGGTCCGAGGTCGAGCAGGAAGTCACTTTCTCTGATTATTTCAGGGTCGTGCTCGACAACAACGACAGTGTTGCCTTGATCCCGCAAATTTTTGAGAATGCCGATGAGACGATGGCTGTCACGGGGGTGAAGACCGATGCTGGGTTCGTCAAGAATATATAGAGTATTGACCAGGTCGGCGCCTAAAGCCGATGCCAGAGCCACCCGTTGCACTTCACCACCAGAAAGGGTCCGTGACTGGCGCGCGAGAGTCAAATAGGCCAGGCCGACACTCTGCAGGTAGTTTAGCCGCTTGGAAACGGCACTAAGGATCAGACGGCTGGCCTCATCTGCATCGGGCAGCTGGAGATCGGAAAAAAAGTGTGTGGCAGATGCCACATCCATTTCATAAATCTGAGCGATTGTTTTGTCGGCCAATCGGTAGAGGAGCGATTCCTCCTTAAAGCGGGTTCCACCGCAGTCTCGACAAATGTCATAGCTGCGATAGCGCGAAAGAAATACGCGCACCGGCATTTTATATGTTCTGGTTTCGAGCCACTGAAAAAAGCCCCGGATACCGTAATATGTTGAGGTACCATCGACGATGGCGCGCTGCTGGGTTTTTGATAGCTTTTGAAACGGAACCTCGGTCGAGATGCCCTGGGCCCGGCAAAACTCGATCAGGTCCTCATATTCGGAGCGATGATTCGACGGCCCCCCCCAGGGTTTGACGGCGCCATCGGAAATGGATATTTTTTTGTCGGGAATAACAAGGTCGAGATCGATATCGATGGTACGACCGAAACCGCGGCAGGCCTTGCAAGCACCTATCGGGCTGTTAAAGGAAAAAAGATTGGGCAGCGGCGGGCTGTAACGTTGACCACAGTGCGCGCATTCCAGATTACAACTCAGAGCCAGATGCCTTTCACGGTTCATCCAGACGTCTAGACGTCCGCCACCGAATCGGAATGCGAGTTCAGCGGAGTCGACGATGCGCTTGCGATCCGATGGTTTCAGCGAGATGCGGTCTGCCAGTACATGGAGGGTTTCATTTTTCGTTTGCGGGAGCCATTCGGCTACGGGGCGAATTTTCCTGCCGTCGAACCAACGGTCATACCCCGTTCGGACGAGCTCGCTGCGGATGTCTTTGGCGGGAGTATTTTTTACCCGGTGAGGATAAGTGAGAATCACTTCCGTGCCGGTTTCCTGCTCCTGCAGCATTTGCCACAGGTGTTGCGGTGTTTCGACCAGGACGGGGCGATTGCAGGTCTTGCAATGCAGTTGACCCAAACGGGCAAAGAGAAGTTTCACATAATCGGTGATTTCGGTCATGGTGCCGACGGTCGACCGTGATGTGCGCACCGGCTCCTTACGATCAATGGCGATGGCCGGGGGTATTCCCTCGATCCGGTCCACCTGCGGGCGATCCATCCGATCCATAAACTGTCGGGCGTAGGGCGAAAAAGTCTCGACATACCGGCGCTGGCCTTCAGCATAGAGGGTGTCGAGGGCGAATGAGGATTTACCGGATCCGCTGACGCCGGTGACAATGGTGATCCGGTTGAGGGGGATCTTCAAATCGAGGTTCTTCAGGTTGTTCTGGCGGGCACCATAAATATGTATGAAGTCAGTGTCGATCATTCGATTTGTGGCATTTTATCGCAGAGGGTTTACTTTTCGCTTTTCAAAAAAATTCCGCAATACGGAAGGTTGGTATAAATGGTTGTAGAAAAAAACGTTCGAATAACGGAACGTTTTTTGACAACCACTATATAACGTCTCGCCATCAAATGGGTTGAGCCGAATTTAAATGATAAGCATCAGTCGGGAGGATTAAAGGTCGGTGGGCTGAAAGTCAAAGATGATTCTGGCAGGAAACGATGCCTTTTTGGGACAGGCACCGTTTCCCATTTCCCAAACCTATTTTTTAATGCTGCGGGGCAGCAGCATCTGGTGATGGGGGCATATCGATCGCGGGTTCTGATAGGCCGCGCCGGCAAAGGCCAGCATGTAACGCCGAATTTCGGACATGGTGGCCACCTCGTCGACGAATCCTTTTTGGGCACAATAGACCGGGCGTGAGTTATCGTAGTATTCTTTTACCATCTTGTTCATGTTTTCAATGACCTGGTCAAGAGGGCGGCCGGCGCCCTTTTCTTTAACCAGTCGTCTCGAGAAACTTGCCGCTGCCGCGGTCTCGCCGTGCATGACGTAGATTTCGGTTGTGGGAATCCCGAGTGTGAAGGCATTGTGCCGGTTGGCAGTCGGTCCACCCATAACGTAATGGGCGGCCGCGGTGCCCTTGCGGAGGACGACGAGCATCATGGGAACTTTGGTCTGCTGGATCGAATAGATCAAGGACTGGCCCAAGCCGAGAAGCTCTGCTTTTTCGGCCAGATCGCCGACGTCGATGCCGGAAGTGTCCTGAAACCATATGACCGGCACGCGGTCTCGCCCGCAGAGGGTCACGAACTCGTTCATTTTAATCAACCCCTGCCGATAGAGCTTGCCACCGATACCGGGGTAAGGTGCGTATTCCGGGTAATCTTCTCCAAGATAGCCCTGGCGGTTACCGATGCACCCCACCAGAAAACCGTCAATTTTAACCAGACCGGTGTAAATTTCTGGCCCGTAGTCCGGTCGGTACTCGAGGTGTTCACTGCCGTCCACCAGGCGTGAGAGGACCTCATCGAAATTGTACATCTGTTTCTGGTTGAACGGGAGCAACCGGTATAGATCCTCGGCTGGGAACCGGGGTGGTTTGGGATCGGCCACCCGGAAAAATTTTGGGTTATAGGCCGGCATATCCCGCATATAGTCTTTGACTCCGTCGAGCACCTGGGTCTCCTCGTCGTACAAATAACGGAAAAAACCGGTTTCATTGTAATGGATTTTAGCCGAGCCTGGCGGTTCTACCTTATATTGCTTGGCGGCATTGATCAGTTGTTCAGCCCCTTCTTGATCGAAATAGCCTTTTGGAGACATGCCGCTAAGGATGCCACCGCCGCCGACGGCAATGTTGCAGTCCTTGTGGGCGAATAGAACGGTGGGGCTGATGGCTTGATACCCGCCGCCGGCCGGGTTGGTACCGTAAATGGCAGCTAAGATCGGGATTCCCATCTGTTCGAGTTCGGCGTGCCGAAAAAAGGTCGTGCCGCCACCGCGCCGGCTGGCGTAAAATTTTTCTTGCTCGGTAAGTTTGACCCCGCTGCAATTCACCAACCAGACCAGGGGCAGGTTCAACCGTTTAGAGAGATCTGTAACCCTGAGAATATTTTCATATTGCCCAGGAAGCCAGGCACCGGCAAAGACTTTATTATCGAACCCGATGATCACGGCCCATTTGCCGGAGATCTTTCCGAGTCCGTCAATGACATTGGTGGTCCCTTCGACGTTATCGTCCGGATTGTAGAGGGTATGCAACGGGTTCCAGGTTCCCGGATCGACCAAGTAGCGTAGTCGCTGCCAAATCGTCATTTGTCCGCGCGCGTTGATTTTTTCTTCAGGAAGACCGACATTTTTGACTTTTTCGATTTCCTTGCGAACCGTTTCCTCGACATCTTTGATCTTCTCGACATTCTCTTCGGTACTTTTGATTTGTCCCGGATTCAGTTCAGTGCCGAAGTCCTGCATCTTTTCAAAATAAGGTCTCATGGTGTCTCACTCCGCTATGATCTGCGATTCTTTTTGGTATCACCGATTCTCGGTGATAGGCCACATCCCTTTTTCTTCCAGAACCGACCGAAAGGTCTTCAGAGCGGCGTTGACTGTGGGGATGCCGGCATAGGTGAAAGTTTGAAATATCGCTTCGGTAATTTCCGTCACCGGACAACCCACGTTCAAAGCGGCCTGTATGTGCAGTCTCAGCTCTTCCTGGCGGGATAAGACCGTCAGGACGGCAACGGTGATCAGCTGTCGGGTTTGATGGGGAATTTTTTCACGGGCATACATCTGCCCGGTGATGAAAAGAGACAGATCTTTACTCAGGTTTTTGTCGAATGCCCGCCAGAGATCGAAAGGTTTCTCGTCCGTAATTCCTTTAAAATAGAGTGCTGCAGTGCTTTTGGTTTTTTCGGTCAGATCCTTGTCCAATTCGCTGCTCCTCCTTTGCGACTCGGAAGTTTAATTTCCCTACCGGTATTACCGGTTGGCCTTGCGGATGCCCAATTGATCTAAGGCGATTATCCATTTGCAGATATTGGCCGATCCTTCCACCATGGTATAGGTGGGAGCATCCCGGTAGAACCGTGCCACAGGGTATTCGGGAGAATAGCCGTAGGCGCCGAGAATCCGCATGGCATAGTTTGCACATTTGGTCACCACTTCGCCGGCAAAGTACTTGGCCTGGGCCACGTCGAGACCGTTGTTGAGTTTGCCTTGATCCTTGGCCCAGGCCGCTTTGTAAACCAGAAGACGGGCCGCCTCGATTTCGGCCGACATCTGGGCGATCATATCCTGATTCATTTGGTATTCACCGATCGGTTTGCCGAACTGTTTTCTCTCTTTGCAGTATTTTACAGCGGCATCCAGACAGGCTTGGGCCACACCGACGGCCCCGGCGGCGGCCGACAAACGGGTCTGGTTAAGTGAGCTGAAAACGATTTTAGCGCCGTCACCGGGTTGTCCGAGAATGTTTTCTTTCGGAACTCGGGTGTTGGTCAAAAAAATTTCTCCCGTGGGCGAACTGTGGGATCCCATTTTTTCGAGAGCCGTGGTCCTGACGCCATTGAAATTCTTCAGCTCGACAGCGAAAGCCGACAGGCCGCTAGAACCCTTGTCGCGATCGGTGTAGGCATAGTAGATGACGACGTCGGCAATGTTGGCGTTGGAAATCCAGGTCTTGGAACCATTCAGCAACCAATGATCGCCTTTGTCCTCGGCCGTGGACTGCATCGACATGACATCCGAACCGGCATCCGGTTCGGTGATGCCGAACCCGCCGATGTATTCGGCATTAATGAGTTTACCGATGTACTTCTTTTTTGCTTCATCAGTTCCGTATTTATAGATGGTATAGGCGCAGCCAAGAGTTTGCATATTGACCTGTACCCTCAGGGAACTCGACGCCCGGGCGATTTCCTCGGTGACGAGTATTGCCGCCAACCAGCCGTCATCCATACCTTCCCCATCGTACTCTTCAGGAATAACGGTGCCGAAAAACCCCAACTCGGCCATCGGTTTGATGGCCTCTTTGTAAGGGAAATAATGTTTGGCATCCCACTCATCGGCGTTAGGGGCGATCTTCTTGTCGGCGAACTCCCGTATCGCCTTCCGCAGCATTTCAAGCTCTTTGCTCAATGCAAAATGCATTTGATATCCTCCTCTGTAAATCGGTAGAAAGGTCCGCGCAATTCCATATTTTTAAGTGCGGTTCAGGATGATGGTGAAATGCCTTTTGCCGCTCGGCCGGCAGGACGCGACCCCATGGCACGCCGCTTTGCTTTGCGCGTGTGGTTGAACGGGTCTCGAAGGCGGATACACTCCGAAAATATAGCTACCATATAGCTATCACTGGCAAACATTGTCAAGCGCTTTCGAACCGCCACCAATGTCACGGTTTGGCGTCAGTATGACACAAACCGCTTGACAATCTGCGGAGCCCTCTGCCATATTTTTTAAAAAATAGAACGGTGTTTTATATGATGAAACAAAAGCCGTCAAGACGCAACTCGATCGAAAAGGCGTTGCACATACTATTGGCGTTTGGGGTGGAGCAGTCGAACTGGGGCGTCCGCGAGTTGAGCAGTCATCTGGACTTGAGTCCGGCGACGGTTCAGCGGATATTGAAAACGCTCAAGCAATACGGGTTCGTTGACCAGGACCCGGAAAGCCGGCTGTACCGCTTGGGGCCGGTCTATTTCCGATTCCTGGGCATTCTCCAGAGCACCTATCCCATCAGCCGGACAGCAGTGCCTTTCATGGAGCGATTACAGACAGGAACCCAGGAAACCGTTCACCTGAACGTCATTGATGGATTGGAACGTGTCTGCATCGAGCATATCGAATCGAATCAGTACTTGAAAGCGAGCATGCCCGTGGGGAATCGATCACCGCTCTATGCCGGGGCATCGTCCAAATGTCTGCTGGCTTTCAGCGCTGCAGAATTCAGGCAGCATTATCTCAGCCGGGTTGTGCCGGCTGCGCTAACGGAAAAAACCTTAACAGATTCGTCCGCGTTGGCGACTGAGATCGAGCGAACCCGCGCAAGAGGTTACGCGTCAAGCCTGGGGGAGCGGACGCCGGGACTCGGCTCTCTCAGTGCACCGGTGCTTGATCACAAGGGCGTCATTCTGGCAGCTATCAGCCTGGCGATTCCGGAGATCCGTTTCCGTGAAATAAAGCATCGTGATACTTGCCTCCGGAGATTGCGAGAGACAGCTGGAGAGCTCTCGCAGTTGATGGGGTACGACTGTTGACTCCATTTCTACCACAGCAAATGGGAAAGGCGCTGTCGATAACGCTTTTCGTAAAGACCGATCTAAAACAACTACGGCCACTCACCGCCAACTAGACATTTAACATTTTGTCAAATAGACCCCCAAAGGATTTGGTACATGAACACCAGCAAAGACAAGCTTATGGATCTCGCCGAAGCGATTGAACGTTTTGTCAAACCCGGATCACACCTGTCGATCGGAGGCTTCACCATCAATCGCAACCCCATGGCGGCCGTTTATGAAATTATCCGACAAAAGATCATCGGCCTTCATCTATACGCCCATTCCAATGGTCAGGGCGTTGACGAGCTCGTCGGTGCCGGCTGCGTCGATAAATTGGAGATTGCCTATGCTGGCAGTGGCCGTTTTGCACCGACCTGCATTCGCTTCAGGAAGGCGGTCGAAAACGGGGATATCGTTGTTGAAGACTACTCTAACTACCAGATGACACTGCGGTTTTTGGCAGGAGCGATGGGTGTTCCCTTTCTGCCCACACGCTCGGGTTTAGGAACGAGCATTATAGACAACTGGGGTTTTCCATCCGAGCTGCGGCAGACCGACCCAAAAATTCCGAATAAAAAACTCGTTGTACAGGACAACCCGTTTTTAGCATGGGGAGAAGCCACCCGACTTGTTCTGGTTCCAGCTATCAACCCGGATGTGACAATCCTGCACGTCCAGAAAGCCGATCGCCAGGGAACTGTGCGCATCGAAGGGTTGACCTTTGCCGATGTCGAACAGGCCAAAGCGGCTCAGCATTTGATCATAACGTGCGAAGAACTCGTGGGAAGTGACCATCTCAGATCGGCGCCTGATCAGAACCAGATCCCATTTTTCTGTGTCGATGCCGTCGTCACGGTCTCCTATGGTGCCTATCCTACCGCCTGCTACCGCCACTATGATTATGATCCTATTTATCTCAACCAGTACCGTGAGGCAGCAAAAGACGACGCACGCTACCAAAACTATTTGGATACTTTTGTTTATGGCGTCGTGAACCACACAATGCTGATGGAGCGGATCGGTCGAGGCCGTTGCGACAAGATAACCGCAGACCCGCGGACAGGTTACGCTGTTGATCTCGATCGCCGATAATGGTTTTTCAAGGATATATTTGAACAGGAGAAATCGTATGCCAGCATATACCCTGCGTGAAATGATGGCCATCGCTGCGGCACGTCAGATTCAGGATGGCGACATCGTATTTTGCGGTACTGGAATCTCAATGTTGGCCGCTATGGCGGCCAAGCATATCAGTGCCCCCAGCAGTGTGATTTTTTTTGAAACCGGGGCCATAGATTCGCTTTTGGAAGAAGTTCCCATGGCCGTCGCCGATCCCCGTGTCATGTATTGGACTTCGGTAAACGGTAGTCTGGCCGACGCTTTTGCGTTTATGCAGAACCGGCATACCGGTCGTCGAGTGGTGGGCATTATGGGGGCCGCCCAGATTGACCGTTTCGGCAATTTAAATTCGACGGTGATTGGTGACTACAGAAACCCGCGTGTTCGGTTCTCAGGCAGTGGAGGGGCTTGTGACGTGGCCTCTTTTGTGGGGCGGACCATCATTTTCATGCAACACGAGAAGCGAAAATTTGTTAAAGATCTTGATTACTTGACAAGCCCTGGTTGGCTCCAGGGAGCGAAACAACGGGAAAAAGCCGGGCTAGCGAGGGGAGGGCCGGCGACGGTCATCACCAATATGGCCGTGATGGGATTTGATCCGTCAACCCGGGAAATGGTCCTTGAGGCTGTATTTCCAGGAGTCTCACCGAAGAAGGTGTTGGAACATATGCAATTCGAGGTGGACATCTCACAGGCCCGGGAATTTTCTCCGCCGTCAGACGAGGAGTTGAGCATACTTCGGGACAAGTGTGACCCCCAGCGGTTGATTCTTAGTTGAACGAAACGAAGGTAAAAACGTGTGTCAATGCCACAGATCTTTATTTCGGATATTTTACCAAAATAGCGGTGACACTACTGGCCAAATTGGCTCGAGGCGCTGCTGTTGTTCGTCTACCGTGAAACTCGACGCCAGCTTTAATGCCGCTCTTTTGCCTGACGAGTGAAATCTTTTCAAATCGTTCAAGGGCGTTACAACATGCACAAATGTCGGATGATTAATGGTTTCCAGTAACAACCGGACGTTTTTTTTGATTTATGCGCTGGAAAGATTTCATGAAAATTTCGAGTTACCGCCGCTGGGTTCTGTTTATTCTGGCAACGCTTCTCTTCGTTCTGTCCCAATTCTACCGGGCGACCGTGGCTGTTATCACGCCCCAGCTCATGGTGGACTTCTCGCTTGACGCCCGTGGCCTAGGCCGAATGTCAGCGGCCTTCTTCTATGCCTTCGCCTTGACCCAGATCCCTCTGGCGGTCTATCTGGATCGCCTCGGTTTTCGCCGGACAATGGCCGCTTTGAACCTGGTCGCCGTCCTTGGTGCGGTCGTCTTCGCCAAAGCCCAATCACTGGATATGCTGATCATCGCCCGTCTGCTTCTCGGTGTCGGAATGGCCTGCAATTTGATGGGCACCTTCAAGTTGCTGACAGTCTGTTTTAACCCCCGGCGATTTGCCACTCTGGCCGCCGTTATCTTTTCCATGGGCACCCTCGGCAACATATGCGCCGCAACACCGTTGGTCCTATTGACGGGGGCGTTCGGCTGGCGAACGACTTTTTTACTGTTTGCAGGCATCAACCTGCTCCTGACGATCATATTTTTTGCGGTAGTCGGCGCTACAGAGACAACTGGCAATGGCGTGGCTCCGGGAGAGCCTAGCAGGGGGTTCCGTGAGATGTTTGCGGGATTACGGCTGCTGATCCAAAAAAGGGATTACTGGATTATATCTTTGAGTACTTTTTGCCGCTACGGTATTTATGCCGCTATTCAAAGCCTCTATGCCGGTCCATATCTGATTGTCGCCCGGGAATTGCCGGCCGTTACAGCCGGCAACATTATTCTGGTGATGAATCTTGGGTTTATATTGGGAGGGCCGATCTTTGGTACCGTATCGGATCGGTTGGCCAATACACGCAAGTGGGTCGTGATTCCGGGTCTTGCGGCTTTGGCCTTGCTGCTCGTGATTCTTGCAGGACTGCCGCCGGGGGTCGATCCGAGATCCCTGGCTGTTCTATTCTTTATGCTGGGGGCTGTAAACAGTACCGGTGGCATTATTTACAGCCACATAAAGGAGCGCATGCCGCTCCAAATGGCCGGTACGGCCATGACGGGCATTAATTTTTTTACAATGATCGGGCCAGCCGTGTTTCTCCAGGGTCTCAGCAGCCTGATGCAGTATATTTATCCATCGGCGCCCCTTGGTATGGCCGCCTTCGAAACCATCTTTCGATTCAGTGCGATCTGCCTGGTTTCGGTTGGATGTCTTTACCTGTTGACCGAGGATTCACGTCCCCAAGCGACCCGTTGAATTGATAAATATCGCCTTTAGAGAATTGTTCTCGAAGTTGGTTTTATATCGCTTTTCAAAAATAAATTCCGCCATACGGAAGGTTGGTATAAGTGATTTAGAAAAAAACGTTCGAATAACGGAACGTTTTTTTTACGATCACCATTTAGAGACGGTGAAACCAGTGATAGCGATATAGGACCGGGTTCTAATCTCGCTCGAAGAGAAAGGGCATGCCGATATAGGTAAAGATTGCTCAAGGCCCCTATCCCTGCTGGTGTCAATCCGAAACAGGGCGAAATTTCTGCAGCGTGACGGCTGTCAGGAAGGCAAGAAAGCCAGCAATATCGCCCCAAACCACCGGCCAGAACAGTCCGCCGGCCGCCACAGTAAAGAGGATCGTTTCCAACCCGGTGGCACGACGGATGAAGTAGCGCTCCAGGGCCGAAGCAAAGGCCACCAGACCTAACGACGTGGTCACCATTGTATATATTACCGGCCAGTGCAGCAGTTCATAGTTTTCCCCTATCCCGAGCAGCGGGCGATAGGCCATGATGATGGGAATAATGTAAAGTCCTTTCGCCAGTTTCCATGATGTGAACGCCGTTCGCATAGGGTTTGCCCCCGCAATGCCGGCGCCGGCAAAGCTGGCTAGGCTGACCGGAGGGGTGACATTGGCATCCTGGGAGTACCAGAAAACGATCATGTGGGTGACAAGTATCGGCACACCCATATCCAACAGGGCTGGTCCGGCCAGGGTGGCCAAGACGATATAACTGGCGGTGACGGGCAGCCCCATGCCCAGGACCAGAGAGGCCGCGCCGATCAAAAGGATGGCCAAGGCTTTGATTCCGAAGCTCAGGTCAATAACCAGGCTTGAAAACTTCAGGCCCATACCGGTCAAGGTGACCATGCCGACGATGACACCGGCGGCGGCGCAGGCCACCGAGACCATAATGGCGTTTATGGCCCCTTTTTCTAAAGCGCCAAGGGTCATTTTGAGTTCTTTGAAGCTGAACCGGGCCAGGTTGATTCGGTCGGCGTGGTTGGCCGGCAGCCGGGCATTGTGAATGGCCCAGCGCACGGTGTTGGCCGTCACGCTGGCCGCCAGAGTACTCAGAACGGCAACGAAACCGGCCATCATGGGCGAATAATTTGAGACCAACACGTAGATCAGGATCAGCACAGGAATAATGAAGTGTAACCCTTCCTTTAGCACCGTCAGAACCCGGGGCAGGCTGTCCCGGGGTTGTCCCACGAGTCCGTGTTTCTTGGCCTCGTAATGAACGAAGAAGAGCACCGTCAGGTAATACATGATGGCCGGGACCAGAGCGACCTTGATAATAGTCAGATAGCTGGTTTCAGTGAACTCGGCCATCAGAAATGCACCGGCGCCCATGATGGGCGGCATCAGCTGGCCGCCGGTGGAAGCCGCCGCCTCGATGGCGCCGGCCACATGGGGCCGATAACCGACTTTTTTCATCATGGGAATCGTGAAAGAACCCGTGGCGACCACGTTGCCCACTGCCGAACCGGAAATCGATCCCAGGAACCCGGACGCAACCACGGCGGTTTTGGCCGGGCCGCCCGAAAAACGACCCGTTATGGCATAGGCCAGTTCGATGAAAAAATTTCCGCCGCCGGTTGACTCCAGAAAGGCACCGAACAATACGAAGACGAAGACGAAGGTGGCGGCCACGCCGATGGGAAGGCCGAAGATTCCTTCGGTTGTGAGCCACAGGGTTGTGGAGATACGTTCGATGCTGTAACCCTTGTGGATGATCAGCTCGGGCATGTACGGCCCGAAATGGGCATAGAGAATGGCTGACAGGCAGATGCCGGTCATAACCAGCCCGATGACCCGTCGGCAAGCCTCAAGGACAAGGATGGTGCCGATTATGCTCACCACCAGATCACTCCTCAGCCAGTCGCCCTGGCGTTCGAAGATGTCGGTGAGATTGTAACAGATGTAAAAAGTGCAGTAAACTGAAGCCAGAATAAAGATCCAGTCCAGTAAAAGCCAGACCGTGAGTTTGTCCTTGCGGGCGCCTTTGAACGGGGGTTTGAGAAGAAAAGTCAGGCTCAGTATGGCCCCGAGATGGATCGAGCGCTGCACCAGGGCCGTTAAGGCCGTGACGCCCGCCGTATACAGCTGATAGAGACTCAAGCTGACCGCCAGGATCATCACCAGGCGTGCCGTCCAGTTCACCAAAGCCTGATTGTGATCAGGTGGGGTGGCGGCTTTGAGTGGCTGCCGGCGCGTCGTATCGGCATCAGATTTTGGTTGGCGGTTATCCGACATCGATCGTTCCAGGCACCGGGGTCTTGGAGTGGGGCTTTATCCCCCGCAAAAGACGGAAGAGTAAACTCACTGGTTGGGCTGAAAACCGAACGGCCGTATGGGGCACCACATCGGAAAGGTTGGTGCGGGTTCCGCGCCAGATGATGGTATGGTCCACCCCGGGACTTCCCACTCGCAGGATGAAATTTCCGGTCGGCATATGCATGTTCTCAATGGCTTCATAAGGACCCCGCTGCACCATGCGACCCACGCCGGGCATTCGGCCCATCCCGGCCCCGAACTTCAAATAGCGTTCTTCTTCGATATAGATCACACCCTCTTCGTCCAAGCTGTGTTCTTCCCAGATGGGTGCGTTTTCGACCGAGTGGTAATAGTGCAGAGTGAAGCGTTCCCCCGGCGCCATCGGCAAGACCAGAAGCGGCGTGCCGCCGTTCACCGGTTCGATTCTCAATTCCAGCCCGCCGGGCGCCATTCCGGCCAAAATCAAAACCAAAAGAAACAGGCCGGACGCTGCCAGACAAATCCGTCGCACCGGCCTGTTCTGCATGTCACGGTTAAGGAACGAGTTTGGTCGGCACCTCAACACCCTTTTCTTTCAGGTACTTGATCGTGCCGGGGTGCAATGGTATCGGCGAATACTTCACTGCATTTAGAGGCGTGGTGTAAGCCGCCGAGGGGTGGATTTTGAGCAGGTAGTCATTGTGCTCATACAGAGCCTTGGCCAACGAGTAAACAAAATCGTCCGCCAGCGAGGCCTGACAAATCATCACGTTCCACACACCGATGGTGGGGACGGCCTGGTCCACACCGCGATAGACGCCGCCGGACAAATCCACCGAAGAGTAGGTGGCGTTTGCCGCCAGGACTTTTTTGACCTGCTCCGGAGTGAAATTGATGATGTGAATATCATGCGTCGTGGCCAGGTCCAAGATTGAGCTGGTGCCGGGGCCTACTGACCAGAAGCCGACATCGACGGTACCGTCCCGCAACGCATTGGCGGTTTCGGTAAAAGACAGACGGCTGTCCGTGTAGGAATCAAGGGGTATATCGAGGGCTTTGAATACAGCTTCGGACATGAAATTGGTTCCGCTGCCCGGACTGCCGCTGCTGATTTTTTTACCTTTGATCTGCTCGATATCGGTAATGCCGCTGCTTTTCAGGGTCACCACCTGCAGCAGATTGGGGTACATGATGGCCATGGAGAGAATGTCATGTTTCTTACCTTTGAACTTGCTCGTGCCTTTATACCCGGCGTCGGCCACATCACCCATAACCTCGCCGATAACCGTTTCTCCCTTGTGGGCCAATTTGACGTTTTCTACGCTGGCGCCTGTTACTTCGGCGACGGCTTTGACGCCTGGGACGTACTTCGACCATATTTCAGCCACACCGCCGCCGTAGGGATAGTAAATACCGCCGGTACCGCCGGTCCCAATTCCGATGAAGGTCGTTTTGGCTGCCACCGGACCGGTCAGAGCTAAGGTCAAGCAGAGCATAAGGGTCAGGCTGATTCGTTTCATGTGCATCTCCTCCCTTTCACTTGTGCGACTGTTATTCAGATATGGTTTTGATGATAAGTGTCATGGCTTTCGGACTGGCAGGCATGTCCACCACCGGATACTTGAATGACATGGACTTGCCGGGTTCCACGAGGCCGCCTTTGGTTTTTCTGGGTATGAGTCCGCCCACAGCCTTACCGTTATCCATGAAGAGATTGACCCGGTATCGCTGCGGTCTATCACTGACATTTTTTACGGCAACATTAAAGTGCAAGGTGTCTTTGCCCTCATATTTTTTGAAAGAGCAGGACAGGTCTTCCAGGGCGGCTTCAGGTGCAATATCTTTTTCCAGTTTACTATCGGGCACACACGGAAAACTCTCCGGTGCCGTTCCTGGTGTATAGCCCTTACCCGCACAACCGCTAAGCAAAAGACCGATCGCCCCCATGAAGATGACCAGCAATGTTGCAACACCGTGTGACTTCTTCATCTCCCCTCCCTTTTCTTGTTGTGTTGATCTTGAACGACTGTAGTCAACTGTCAAAGATCATACCGGTAAGCTATTGTCAATGGGAATCTCCGCGTGCGCCTCAGCGCTATCTTCCCGAAATTCTCTGTCTTATTGCGCCGTTATCTGATTCAACAATCTCAAAACAGCCGTAAGGATATCGCCTCGGAATCGGGTGGTCAGGGCACCACGTAACATGCCGTTTGATATGATCCGGTTCTGTTTTGCCAGAGTGGCCAATGCCGAAAGGGCCCAATCCTGGGGTTTAATGCCGCGAGATTTGAAATCTAAATAGAATTCTTCGGCCGCTGACGGCGGCAGGTTGACTCCCGGGGCCTTCAGCACCAACGTCTTTTTATCCAGGCGGGCCAGCAGCGATGTTCTGCGCTCCACGCCTTCCTGGCTGAGAGCAATGACGACATCCGGTATTCCGATCCCAGTGTAATCGATCCGCTCTTCGGACAAAAGCATTTCGCTGATCGACGGCCCGCGCAGGACGGTTATGTTGTACTCGTTTTTTTGGGTCGCGTACAGCCCGGCGGTCATGCCGGCCAGGCACAAGATTTCGCCGGCGGTTATAATGCGTTGACCGGCATTGCCGAGAAGCAGAACTTCATGACGTCCGGGCTGTGGGGGTTCGAACTGTTTTTCGATCGTCGCTGGCGGTGCAACCGGTTTCAGGTTTTTCGCTGTTTTGCGGTAGTGGACACCGTATTCCTGGCGCCGGTTCTCAGGCACTTCGCCGGTTTCCGGCGGGAGCTGTTTGAGAGCCGCTGCGATATCTTTCGGCGACAATTTGTTCGCGCGGGTGTAACGGCCGGGACATATGCCCCAGATATCCAGGACGGCAAAACCCTCGAAAGCGACGGCCTTTGCTATTTCCTCCGCCAGGTCTTTTTGGTAGCTGCTGCAGCGCCTCACATATACCGCACCGGCCGACCGGGCGACACCGCAGATGTCCAGCGGACGTTCAAGCCGATTCAAAAAACCGGAACCCACCTGGGCGTCTGCTGGGGTTGTGGCTGAGAATTGGCCACCGGTCATGCCAAAATTGAAGTTGTTCAGGACAAGCAGCGTCATGTTCAGGTTGCGACGGCAGGCAGCCAGTAGGTGCGCGCCGCCGATACCCTGTCCGCCATCTCCCATGGTGACCACCACGTTTAACTCCGGTTTGGCCAGCTTGATGCCGGCCGCGTAGGTGAGGGCTCGTCCGTGCAGGCCGTGCAGGGCATGGGTGTTGAAAAATGTGTCGAACAATCCGGAGCATCCGATGTCGCTGACGATGGCAATCTGGTTGCCGGCCATATCCAAGAGGTGAAACCCTTTGTCCAGAGCCTGAGTCACGCGATCGTGGGCACATCCCGGGCAAAAGACCGGGGGGCGGTTCTTGTTTAACAGGCTATCCACGCGTAATCACCTCCTCGATCTGTCCGGGTGTAATCAAACGGCCGTCCATCTGGCCATAAAAATCGATTGTTTTACCCGGCAATATGCGACGAATTTCATTGACGTACTGTCCCAGGTTCATCTCGAGAACCACTACCCGTTTGGCCTCGCGGGCGGTCCGGCGGATTAGGCTCTCCGGAACCGGCCAGAGTGTTTTGAGAACCAGAAGGGAAACGGGAGCGCCCAGTCGGTTACAGACCCGAACGGCAGTTTTAGCCGCCTGCGCTGTTACTCCATAAGTAATCAAGAGAGTTGAGGCGTCTTGGCCGCCAATCTCGTGGTAACTATACCTGTCAACGGTTGTCTGCAGTTTGTCGTAGAGTCTTTGCTGGAACGAAGCGATCTCATCGGTGTTGGTGGTGATGTAACCATCAATGCCATGGGTAGAGGAGGTTTGGCGAACCGGAACATTGTCACCAATGGGTAAAAAATAGGGAACGCTTTGACCATTTTTAATTTGGAAAGGAAGAAAATGTTCGCTGTCCGTCGCCATTGTCCGATTGAAAACCGGCGGTTGTTCAACAGCCGCAAGATCAATGCTTTCGCGTGTCATGCCGATTTCCTTGTTAGAGGCCAAGAAAACCGGGCAACGGTAGGTTTCCGCCAGGTTGAAGGCCTGCATTGTGAGGGAATAACAGTCTCCAACGTCCACAGGAGCCAAAACGATCACCGGCAGCCCGCTACTGCTCCCCCAGCGCATGAAGTTAATGTCCCCATCCGCTCCTCTGGTGGCCGATCCGGTGGAGGGTCCCAGGCGCTGGACGTTGACGATGACGATGGGGATTTCACTGCCGATGGCAAATGAGATGTGCTCGCTGTAAAGGCTGATACCCGGGCCCGAGGTGGCGGTCATTGCTTTCATTCCGGTCATCGAGGCACCCAGACAATAGCCGATGGATGCAATTTCGTCTTCGCCTTGCAGACAAATGCCTCCGGCAGGCGGCAGCAAGCTCAACATCGTATTCAGGATCGTTGTGGCCGGTGTAATGGGATAACCGGCGAAGAAACGGCAACCGGCTGCCAACGCTCCGTAGGCGACAGCCTCGTTGCCTTCAATTAAAGACATGCCCATGATTGTCTTCTTCCTTTAAGCTAAGAGTGTTTCATCGGAATTGGAGGAAAGGCGGTATTATACCGCTTTTCCATAATACATATCGTAATACGGAAGGGCGGCATAAGTGGTAGAAAAAAACGTTTGCACAACAGAGAGTTTTTTGACAACCACTCTGTTGTGAGGTACCTGACCTGTCGCCTTTCATACCGGGGACTGAAGGGTTAATCTAAAACAACCGGAGTGTCAAAGGAAATCCGTCGTGATCTGAACCAGTCATGGATGGGCCCGAATTCGGCAGGGAATTCCCTTCAGATCGGGCGAGCCGAATTCTTTCCCCAGTCGATCTGTTGTTGTGAGCATATTATAGTTGGCGCTCTGCCAGTCGAATTGTCGGCCGTCTTTTTTTTCTGGGAACCACCAGCCGTAGGCAGCGGCGATGACCCCCGGCTTGATGGCGTCCGATAGTTGTGCAGTCTGGACAATGCGGCCCCCGGCGGTTTCGATGACCATCAGGCCGCCGTTGCAGATATCGTGGTCGGCCGCTGTTTGGGGATGAATCTGCGCAAGTGGCTCGGGACTTTGTCGTCTCAGAGTATCAATCCAGCGGAATGATGAATGGAGATAATGGCGGTTCTTATAACTGGTGAGAACCAAGGGAAACTCCGGTTTGATGTCCGAAGGTTCCGTGAAACGAGGAAGTGCCGGTGCTTTCAGGGTTTCTGCCCGGCTTAACATCAGCTCGACCTTGCCGGACGGCGTCCTGAAACCGGCCGTCTGGTATTTCTTGAACTGCTCGACGCCTTGCAGAATCTCGAGCTTGCAGAACGAATCAAAGTTCACCCCGGCAGGCGCCAGAACCTCATCGAGGAGCTCTCGGTAGTCGCCGTACCAGTGTTCTTCACCGGTCAATTCGCGGCCTAAAGTATTGAGAATTTTTATGTCCGGCCAACATTCCGTCGGAGGGTCAACCACTTTCGGACGAGCCAGGATGTAGCCATGTCCCAGGCCGTAATGGCCGATGTCGTCGAATTCAAGATGAGTGGCAGCCGGCAGGACGATGTCGGCCATCGAAGCGGTCGGCGTCATGAAAATATCTGACACAGCGAGAAATTCAAGACGGTTAAGCGCCGCAAACGTCTGCTGACTGTCGGCGTATCCAACCAGCGGGTTGGTGCCCTGCATATAGGCACCACGGACGTGATAAGGGACGCCCACTATGATCGCCTTTTTGAAGTAGGCGGGAGGAACTGTCATCAGTCCACGGATAGTTTCGTGGCAGGCATGGAGCATCTCGGATTTTTTATTCGGCAGCAAGCCTGCGCGAACGAATTTACCGAGGGTCAGTACCGGAGGATCGAGGGCCTGTACGTTGCCACCCGATACATCCAGGTTTCCACAAATGGCCATCAGGCAGGCCAGCGCCCTGGCTGTATCACAGGAATGGGTGTTTTGTTCGATGGCATTTCCCCACCCGATGGCAGCTGGCGCCGATGCGGCATACGCCCGGGCTGCCTCCCGGATCAGATCCGCCGGTACGCCCGTTATCGCTGCCACCCGTTCGGGAGAATAGGATTTCACGTGGGCGGTTAACTCGGTAAACCCGGAAGTCCAGGCATCGACGAACACGCTGTCGTGAAGCCTCTCGCCGATGACCACATTCAGGAATGCCAGCGCCAGGGCCGCATCGGTTCCGGGTCGCAGCTGCAGCCAGAACTTGGCCTGGGCGGCCAGGTCCGTCCGCCGGGGATCGATAACGATCAGCTCGGTTCCATTCCGAATCTGAGTCCACACCTGACTGCAGATTTGCCCCTCTTCATTGGTGGCAGTTATATTGCTGCCCCACAGCATTATCAGGCGACTGGCGTGACGGTAATCCGCCACCGGGTAAAATCCGCAGGTGTGAAACCCGCTGATTTCACGCGGGGCATGACAAACATCCTGGACGGTGACCACGTTAGGCGAACCGAAAGCGTTGGCCAAACGGATGAGTACAAAATGTTCCAGTCCCTTGGGCATGCCCTGACAGAAGGCCACTGCGCGGGCGCCTTCTGTCGCTTTAATGTGATTTAGATTTCCTTTGATGATCTCAATGGCTTCAGGCCATGCAATCGGCTCCCAGTTGCCGGCACCGCGTTTTCCTCGCCGCTTCAACGGGCGGCGTAGGCGCTGCGCGTGAGTCAAGCGCTCCGCTGTGGCCCGCCCCTTGCTACAGATATAGCCCTTATTCAAAATACCGCTAGGATTACCTTTGACTTTGACGATTTGCCCGTTTTTGGTACCGACCAATAGCCCGCAACCACCATGGTCCATACGCGCACAATGGGTTTTTACCCAGTGGATTTCCTTGTCCATGAATGGCTCTTTTCCTAGCTACAGCATTGCCATACGGCAAGTTTAAATGGAGTTACTTCCCCGCTAAATTCAGCATTGTTTACCATGACTGCTGGGGTGCTGCAACCCGAACGGCTATCGACAGTCAGGCAGTAACGATCATCAGGGGTTGCTTGGATAGTCGTCTCGGCGCGAAGGCGCGACAACCATATTTTCAGTGCGCCAGCGGGACCTCGGGGGCGATCTTTATGACCATTAAGGTGATGTCATCTTCAGGTTCCTGATTTCCACGGTAATTGTCGAGTTCATTGACCATGCGGGTGATGATTTCTTCGGCACTAAAGGACGCATTTTGGCTGAGGACGGTGTTAACAGATTTTTTGCCGAACCTCCTGCCGCGAGAATTTTGTGTTTCCCAGATGCCGTCCGTTCCAAGAAATATAATTTGTCCGGGGGCGAGATCTTCCTTACGGTTTTCGACATATTGCCAGTTTTTATCGACCCCGAGGGCCATTCCGTCGCCGCGGAGTTCCTCAAAACGTTCTGTTGCCGGGTCGTAAAGTATCGCTGGGTCATGTCCGGCGCGGACCCAGGTCAATCGACCCGAAGCCGGGTCAATCGTCATATAAAATAAGGTCATGAAACGGCCAGATTCGTATAGGTCGGCGGTCAGGTGACGGTTTACGTCTTTAATAACCTGTGCCAGAGAGCCGGGTTGTTGCACGCGACTTCGCAGAAGGGCACGGTCGGTTGTCATAAGGAGAGCGGCTTCGATTCCGTGGCCGGTGACATCTCCGACCACAAAGTCCAGCCTTTCGCCGGTCCTGTCAGGAAAAGAGATAAAATCGTAGTAGTCCCCACCGGTGGCACTGCAATATATACTTTTGGCGGCAAAGGTGATAGCTCACCGAATGTATAGAACCCGCATATCGGTGTGTGTGCCGGCAGAAGGTTTTCAAGGATTCGCAGTTCCTCCTTGGTTCGTGTGCCGAGGATCTGCTTTCGGCGGCACACGAAAAGGCCAGTACCAGAGCCGGCCGCCAATTCCTGTCATAGACATTGGCAACGGTTTTAATTGAGAGCTCCGTGTCCGCAATAACGCGATTGCGTGTAACTTCGGTGAGTTGAACAATTGTATCCGTTGCTATCGGTCCTGAGAAAAAAATACTTCCCCGACGTTCATCGTAATCACTCGGTGACCGCACAAAAAAATTATCCGTATCTTTTTCGTAAACCGCCAGCGGGAATTCCAGGGCCGGGTAGCGGTGTTTTCCGAGGTAGTAACGATAATAATCAAGCGCTCGCATGTCGCCTATCCGCCGGACTTCATATCCACCGGAATCGGTCACTTTACTTTTAACACCAATTGGTTTCCAGCTGTTGCTGATACCAAAAGCGTAATTGATCTTTCCGGAGAAAAGTAGCAATGGTGCGGCGTCTTCGAACACCTCATCTTCGAAAAATTGAAGTGGGGGGGCGGGAATTTCATAATGCCGGCTCGGTACACCCCCGAATACAGGGCATAATGGAGAAAGAAATTGACTCAGACTTCTTACTATAGCGTTCGGTGAACCGGTAATTCCATCAGGAAAAACGATACACAGTTTTTCGGGGCCTGACAGGTTTTTTCTGGCTTGTTTGACGGCGGACTCAGCGGCTCTGACCGGATCGACGGAGATTTGCGTTCCGATACCGGCCCTAATATCGATGGTGTCAGATGCAAAAAGAATCAGATTGATAGAGTCGTCGCTGAAACCAAAATCAGATGAAAATTCGCCTCCCGTGGTACAGCCAACCAGTTCGATTCCGGGAAAAGCTTGCCTGATTTTGGCAAGTACGAGATCA
>Ga0316198_10000270_pt1 | contig 25463 bp, 23 predicted proteins | sample OudBieAanoxic_MG_FD_204935 | JGI IMG/M metagenome (GOLD analysis project Ga0316198, IMG submission 204935) | Coastal sediment microbial communities from Oude Bieten Haven, Netherlands - site A anoxic | ecosystem: Environmental > Aquatic > Marine > Coastal > Sediment | place: Netherlands... | reverse complement strand
TATCGCATCAGGATGTCTGTAGGGGGACTGCGAGGGGCTGTCACACTGACACTGGCGCTGTCTTTGCCGCTCGACCTGGAAGGCTGGTGGACCGTACAATCCATCGCCTACGGCGTCGTGTTGTTCCCCCTGTTCGTACAGGCACCCGGCATTGAACCCCTGTTTAACAGACTGCAGAGAAATGGCTACATGTAAACGAACCCGCTGTCGATCAAACGCTCGACTTCACCGGGCCCATACGGCACCTGGCGCAGGAACGACGGCACTTCGTCGCTGCCAATACCGAAATTACGCATCTGTGTCTCACAGATACTGATCTCCACCCCACCCAGGGCAGCCAGTTTGGCGGCGTGGTCGACAATGCCTTTGTATTTGTTGTAGTTTTTTATGGCAAAGAATTCGACTTCCGGGCCATGCAGCACCAGGTTTACCAGCGGCGCCTGATCACCCGTGCGCGGACGATCGAGCAGCTGTTCAACACGGGTGAACAGTATCTCCAGCTCTTCCGGCGTATGCACACTGATGTCAGCGACACGATCCGCTTGCACCTCTGGCGGCGGTGGCACAATGGGCTCCAGTTCGGTGTGCACGGGTTCGCCCTGTTGCGATGATTGCCGCTGCTCCTTCAACAGCACAGTAACAGCGAGCCAGAAAACCGCCGTGACAAAAACAAGTATTAACAGCTTACGCAACATTCACACAACCCTGGTAACATTGACTGTCCTGGCCGGCAGGGGGTGGTATTGCAGAACCGTCGGCAGCAGGGACGCTGTCGTCGAGCCTACAAGGACGTATTTACGGTGTGTTCTGCAACACCACCCCCGCCGGCGAAGACAATATAGAATGCAGCGGCATGTTGTCTCAGCCGGCAGCACAGCGCAAGCATATCCGCTACAATGACGGCAATTCAAATGACACCAGACCAAAGCCATGGCCCGCTATCCGACACAATTAGAGGATTCAGCCCGCAGGCAGGTGGCCGCCTGGTTGTTGCTGTGCTGCGCCATGATCTTTGCCATGGTGATTCTGGGTGGCGCGACGCGCCTGACCGGCTCGGGATTATCCATGGTCGAATGGGATCCTGTATTCGGTGTGCTCCCACCCCTCAACCAGGAGGAATGGGAGGATGTTTTTTCCAAGTACCGGGACTCGCCGGAATACCAGCAAGTCAATATTGGCATGGACCTGGAGGGGTTCAAATCAATCTACTGGTATGAATTTACTCACCGCCTGCTGGGACGCTCGATAGGCACAGTATTTCTGCTGCCGTTCCTGTACTTTCTTGCCCGCCGCATGCTGACCCCCCGACTCATTCCGCGACTGGCAATTGCTTTCATACTCGGCGGTCTACAGGGACTGCTGGGATGGTATATGGTGAAAAGCGGGTTGATCGATCAACCCCACGTCAGCCAATACCGGCTGACGGCTCACCTGAGCCTGGCGCTGATCATCTACTGCTATCTGTTGTGGCTGTTACTCGATTTACTGTTCCCGCAACAGCAAATGGATACCGCCCGCAACGGTGGCCGCAAGGCCGCCCTGATGCTATTCACCCTGGTGGCAATAACGATTACATCGGGTGGTTTTGTTGCCGGCCTTAAAGCCGGTTTCGCCTATAACACATTCCCCAAAATGGGCGACCATTGGCTGCCACCCGCCGGCTGGATACTGCAACCCGGGTGGCGCAATCTGTTTGAGAACATTGCCACTGTTCAGTTCAATCATCGTGTGCTGGCAACACTGACGCTGTTTTCCATACTCTGGTTCTGGGTTTGCTCAGTGAAAAGAACGTTGCCGTCCAGGGTACGTTTCGGCATCCATGCGCTATTACTGGTTGCCATCGCCCAGGTGATCCTGGGAATCTCGACACTGCTGCTGCACGTACCCGTTGCACTGGGCGTCACCCATCAGGCTGGGGCCTTGACCCTGTTGACGGTTATCCTGTTTATCAACCACCAGCTGCACACCCGATGATACGCTGCAAAAGCGCTGCGCGAGGCCAGCGGCGAGGCTCAAAGACTGGAGAAATAAGCCGCCAGGTTTTCGATATCAGCATCACTCAAGGGCTTGGCCATCGGCGTCATCATTGGATCTGATCGACTACCATCGCGGAACGCTTTTAGCTGTTTCGCCAGGTAGGGACCTTTTTGTCCGGCCAGATTCGGCCACAGCGGATTGGCGCTGATACCATTGGCGCCGTGACAACCGCTACAACTGGCTGCCCTGGATTTACCGGCCGCCACGTCGCCTGCCAGACTGGCATTGGCGGCAACGAGCAGCAGGCCGGCGATAGAAGCTGTGAAAACCTGTTTCATGCGAATTCCCCCTAAAAGACAACGACAAAAACATGGCACTTATTCTGGCAGACCCGCCAGGACCTGTAAATCTCCCTTAAACGGAGATTTTGCCGCACAGCAGAGCTGACTGCCACGAATATACCTTAACTGCAGCAAAGTCATTTCGATAGCCACGGAAGGCACGGAAATTTTTTATCTTTTATTCCCATGCCTTCCGTGGCCAATTTCAACGCTGTCCGATCAGCGCTCAGGACAGCTGGTCGCGCACCCTCTCCAGCTTGGCCCGAACTTCGCCCGCCAGCTGCTCGATACCACCCTGCTCGACCAGACTGAGGACGGCATTGGGGTCCATAAACGCGACCGTTATTGCACCGTTATCTTCCTCTCGAACCACGACGTTGCAGGGCAACAGCAAACCGATATCCGGCTCAGCATTAATCGCCTGATTGGCCAGCTTGGGATTACAGGCACCGAGAATCTTGTAGGGCCTGCGATCCACATCGATTTTCTTCTTCAGGGTTGCTTTCACGTCAATCTCGGTCAGCACACCGAAACCTTCGGTTTTAAGGGCTTCAGTCACCTTGTCGACCGCTGCGTCGAACCCGCAGGACATCTGAACACTAAATCCGTACATTGCATCACTCCCATTTCAAACAGAGCGGAATTGTACCGGATTTAGCCTGCAGGGCGCGTTTCACGTAGGATGCGCGCATGGAAAAGATCGAGGCACGCTACTGGCAGGATCCGCTGTTTTTCGCTGCCCTGGCTGCGGCCCTGCTGTACTGGCTGGCGCTCTACCTGATCACACAACCCGAGGTGGATGCGGGCTGGCCGTTTCGCCAACCGCTTCGTTTCTTATATCCCGCCCTGCTGTATCCGATTGTCGAAGAATGGATTTTCCGCGGTTTCGTGCAGGAATTCGCGCACCGGCGACTGCCTCCCTGGAGACTGGGCCCGCTGAGTCATGCCAATATACTGACCAGTGTGCTGTTTACCGCTCTGCATTTCATTAATCACCCACCGCTGGCGGCAGCCATGGTCTTCATTCCGTCGCTGATATTCGGCTTTTTCAAGGACCGCAGCGGCCAGCTGGCCGCACCAACGCTGCTGCACATTTTTTATAACAGTGGCTATTTCTGGCTATTCACCCGCTAAACAAAACGGGGCCCGCAGGCCCCGTTCGAAAAACTCCATACAGCCGGGACTTACATGACGCCGAGCGGCCGGGTAAAGGTGTAAGCGGCGGGCTCTTTGACCAGCGTATCGAAAGATTCCCCAAAGTTTCCGCCCAGGGCGCTGAACGGCGACATGACAATAAAGGTTGCCGTGGTCAGTACGGTACCGACCAGCATGAACGGCCGCATCAGGAAGGCATCGGCCATCATTTCACCACCCGTCGGCTCAGTACTGTCTAACATATAGTCATAAGAAGCTGCGCTGGCAGCCGCAGGCAGGCCCAGTGAGGTCATGGTTAACATAACAGCCATCAGGTAACTTGCCAGTTTTTTTGAGATTATCCGCATGATCTGTGTCTCCTGTGCACACGCCCCAATGGGGTTAAATCAATATTATAGGTTATCCGGACAAGCAGACCCCGGCACAGCCTGACCGGATCAACCGAATCCCGTATCTTTGGCTGTTATCGGCAATCCGGCAGGAATATTAACGACTTCAATCGCAGATTCCCTGTATCCGCAGCACGGAGCGGGGTGGCGAATCCGCGTTTTCCATAAAAATCTTTAATGGTGGTGGTTTTGAGAACCCTGTCAGATGGGCCTCACAACGGCAATCCGAGGCTCCAAAACCGGCAACCGGCGGCCACGCACCCGGTAATCCCGCCAGCACGCCGGCCCAGTGGTGCTCAAGGCGCTGGCTGCCATAACTGACCCAGGCGCGCTGTACCTGGCTGACACGAATCAGATAATCGATGTGCCAGCGCGTCTTCTTGCGCCGCCTGAAGTGACGTCCGAGTCTCGCCCTGATGCCACCCGGGCCGAACGCGCTGCCCACATAAGCATAGTGCCCCGCTTTGAAGGCGATGACACCAAGACTGCCGACACGAATTCGCCCGGCTCTCTGAAGGTGTAACCAGACGATATAGGTACCGGCCTGCGGCTGGAGAACCTGCTCAACGTCAGGGCGGCTCAAATCATCACTCCAGGGGCCTGGCATCATGCTTTTCGGCCGGGCGGGTCTTTTCGTGCTCCGGCACAGGTGCAAGTCACCCGAAAAGACCCGCCCGGCCGAAAAGCAGCGTGTGCACCGTCAGGACATCGACCCTGTTGGAAGCCTCTCGCCGGTCAGCCGCCACAGGGCTTCCTGATACTTTTCAGCGGTTCGCTGAATAATATCATCGGGCAATTTTGGCCCGGGCGGGGTTTTATCCCACTCCAGGGTTTCCAGATAATCACGCACAAACTGTTTGTCGAAACTGGGAGGGCTGATGCCCGCACAGTATTCGTCCTGCGGCCAGAAACGGGAGGAGTCGGGCGTCAACGCTTCATCGATCAGCACCAGCTCGCCATCTTCATCCAGGCCGAATTCAAACTTGGTATCGGCGATAATGATGCCGCGCTGCACGGCATAGCGCGCCGCCTCGCTATAGATCTGCAGACTCACGTCGCGTACCCGGGAAGCCAGCCTGGCCCCCAGCAGATCCTCCGAGCGGGCATAATCAATATTGATATCATGGTCGCCCAGTTCCGCCTTGGTGGACGGTGTGTAGATGGCCGCGGGCAACTGATCGGCCAGCTGCAGCCCCTGCGGCAGACGAATTCCACACACCGCACCGCCTGCCTGGTAATCTTTCCAGCCGGAACCGATCAGATAACCGCGCACGATGGCTTCCACCGGCAAGGCCTTCATTTTTCGCACCACCACGGCCCGGCCTTCCACCAGTTCGCGTTCATCAGCATCGGGCAATACCGATTCGAGTGCGACATCAGCCAGGTGGTTAGGGACCAGCGAACGGGTACGTTCGAACCAGAAAGCGGAGACCGCGGTGAGCACCGCCCCCTTGCCCGGAATCGGATCAGGAAGCACCACATCAAAGGCAGATAAACGGTCAGTGGTCACGATCAGGAGATGGTCGTCACCAACACCGTATATATCGCGCACCTTGCCACGTGCCAGCAGCGGCAGGCTTTGCAGGTGGGTTTCGAACAATACATCACGCATGCAGGTATCCCGTTGTGGTGGAGTAGCTCCCGGAGCAGAAGGGCATTGTACCGGCGACGACAGCAGGCGGCGAATGTTGCGCGCAGAATCCGGCCCGCTACACGTGGCGGCCGTCGGCTGCAATGTTACAATGCGCGTTTTCCTGAATGCCGGGGTACACCGTGGGATCCAGTAAAGTCGGTTTGGTAATGGGCAGTAACAGCGACTGGGATGTCATGCAGGCGGCCGCCGAACAGCTGCAACACTTCGCGGTCGACTTTGAAGCACGTGTTGTCTCGGCACACCGGACACCCGACCTGCTGTTTGAATACGCCTCCAGCGCCCGAGCGCGCGGCCTGGCCTGCATCATTGCCGGTGCCGGGGGGGCCGCGCATCTGCCGGGCATGCTGGCCGCCAAAACCACGCTGCCGGTGCTGGGTGTGCCGGTCCAGTCCCGACACCTGAAGGGCATGGATTCATTGCTGTCGATTGTGCAGATGCCCAAGGGGATCCCGGTTGCCACTTTCGCCATCGGTGCCGCCGGTGCGGCCAACGCCGCCCTGTACGCGGTCAGTCTGCTGGCCCTCAACGATGCGGAAATGGCCCGCAAACTGGATCAGTTCCGCGCCGAGCAGACACAAATGGCGCTGAACATGGCCTTACCCCCACGCTCGTGATTCTACCGGATTCGATCCTGGGTGTGCTGGGCGGCGGCCAGCTCGGGCGCATGTTCACGGTAGCCGCCCGCAGCATGGGTTACCGGGTCTGGGTGCTCGACCCTGACCCGGGCAGCCCGGCAGGTGCCATCGCCGATCGCCACTTGCTGGCCGGGTACCGCGATACAGCGGCGCTCACCGACATGGGTGAACACTGCGCCGCCATTACCACAGAATTCGAAAATGTCCCGGCAGAAACGCTGCAGTTTCTCGAACACCTGATACCGGTACGACCGGCTTCCGGAGCCGTCGCCATTGCCCGCGACCGCATCCTGGAGAAATCATTTATCCGTGAGCAGGGACTGGCCACAGCCCCCTTTGTTGCCATCCGCAAAGAGGATGATCTGGCCGACGCCTGTCAACAGATCGAAATGCCGGCGCTGTTAAAAACGGCGCAGTTGGGTTACGACGGCAAGGGTCAGCTGACCATCAGCAATCAGGATGAAGCCCGGCAGGGTTTTCAGAGATTGGGCGCAACACCCTGTGTGCTTGAAGAGCGGGTGCAGCTGGCGCTTGAACTTTCCGTTATTCTCGCCCGTGGTGTCAGCGGCGAAACCGCGGTATTCCCCATCGGTGAGAACAGACACGTCAATGGCATTCTGGACACCACCTGCGTGCCGGCGCGTATTGCCACAGAAATTGCCCAACAGGCCGAACACATGGCTCGCCAGCTGGCGGATGCCATGCAGTACTGTGGCGTACTGGCTGTTGAATTTTTTCTCACCACCGGCGGGACGTTACTCATTAATGAAATGGCGCCACGGCCGCATAACAGCGGGCACTATTCGCTTGATGCCTGCGTGAATTCGCAGTTTGAACAGCAGGTACGCACCCTGTGCGGACTGCCACCGGGCTCAACCGGCCTGCTGTCACCGGCGGTGATGGTCAATATTCTCGGTGACTGGTGGCAGAAAGGCGCACCGCCACCCTGGGAGCAGCTGTTCAAGCACCCGCACACCAAGCTGCACCTGTATGGAAAACAGCAGGCGCGTGCCGGCCGCAAGATGGGACACTACAATTGTCTTGCCACGAACCTGGACGAGGCGATACTGCAGGCGGAACAGGTGCGCGCTGAACTTACCACCCGGAGCACCGGCCACGCCTAGGTCGCATGCTGGTTTGACCATAAGATCAGCGACAAAGCGCAGCAAGAGCGTAAAGGGACATTCCATCATGTGGTCAGCAGCCGTCCGGGCAATGCGCGGGAAGACCGTCGGCAGCATGGATGCTGCCGTCGAGTGTACAGGGATGTATGAACAGCGCGTCTTGCCGCGTATTGCCCGGGCGGCTGCAGACATTTTGGTGAAATACACCGTAAACAGGAGCCTCCTATGCTTCAGCTAACCCTGATTCGTCACGCCAAGTCGAGCTGGGACAATCCGGCACTCAGCGATTTCGACCGGCCACTGAACAAGCGGGGTATGAAAAACGCGCCGCTGATGGGAAAAATCATCAACAAACGTGGCCTGGCCTTCGAACAAATCGTCACCAGCCCGGCGCTGCGCGCGATCACCACGGCGCACCTGATCGCCGGCAAAACGCGCTTCCCGGAAGAGGATATTGAGCAGCGGCAGGAACTGTATGGCGCATCGGTGCATGCGCTGCTGAACTGCGTACAGTCGCTGGACAACCAATATAAACGCATCGCGCTGGTTGCCCACAACCCCGGTCTGACCGATTTCTGTAACCACCTGTCTGGCGAATCGATCGCCAACCTGCCGACCTGTGCCGTTGCCGTCATCAAATTCGACCTCGATGACTGGCGCGCTGTAGACCGGGACATGGGGAGACTGGTGCTTTACGAGCATCCGCGAAAGTATACCGACTAACCGAAACCAGACCGCTGACTAGCCATCGATCCTGAGGCGGTTATGGAACTCCAGCCTGTTGCCGTAGCGGTCACGGCGGAAACGGGTAAAGGCTGCGTTATCGATACGTGTCCGATACCAGGCAACCGGATCGGTGCTCAGAATATGACCCAGTGCCGCCCGTATCACACCGGCATGGGCAACGACCAGCACATGACTACCGTGATAATCAGACAGCACATCCTGCAGTGCCTGCGCGACCCGCTGCCCGAAATCTTCCAGCGCTTCCGCGCCCGTTGGCCGGTTATGACAGGGGTCGCGATAAAATGCTTCATATTCCTCCCGGTTAGAACTGATGATTTCATCCGGGCTGAGCCCCTCCCAGCGACCAAAGCCGACTTCGCGGAAACGCTGATCAATGCTGAGTTCAAGCCCACAGCGATCAGCCAGCGCTTGGGCAAAAGCGCTGCAGCGTCGCATGGGAGAACTGATAATGTGCTGCCAGGGCGTGCGCTCGCCAACAGCGTCCCACATCTGCTGCCAGCCTTTTTCGCTCAACGGATCGTCGGCACCATTGCCACGAAAACGCCGGCCGCCAAGCGGTTCGCCATGACGCAGAAAATCAATCAGTGTATCGTTCACGGTGCCTTCAGTATCTATACAGCGTAGTTGTATTAGCGATAATCACCGAGACCCAGCGACTTGCAGAGATTGTAAGGCCGCGGCACAAACTGTGCTGTAGCGCATCATGTGCTCAATAGGGAAATCACCCACCACTGCCTGTAGATTGGCATTCGTTGCAAACATCGCTTCCCCTTTCATCCACAGCTTAAGAAACCCTGATTATACCGCCTGCAGCGCGAAGCAATAGCGCGATCTGAGCACCATACCGATTCCCGACCACAGCCGGAGAACTTCGCTGTGCGGTGCCAAATCCCCACCCGCTCACCCATCGACCGGCCCGGCTGCGGATGACTCCAAGGCATGCTTATGTTAAGTTATCTGGTTGGGGCCCACCGCCTGACAAAGCGGTATTTCGGCTCAACATCCGGATTGTGTTCGCGCAATTCGCTCTGGATCACCCCGCACCGCGAATTTGCTTTCAGCTACAAGGGTCTGAGTTATGCCACTGCTGACATCACTGTTATTGCTGCCTGCAATCGGTGCTGTGCTGATATCTGTGCTGCCCGGGCAACGACTTCGCATCATCCGTGCCGTCGCCCTGTCTGCGGCAGCCGCGGCAATGTTGCTGTCCTGGGGACTCCTATCGATGTTCGACCCAGGGATCGCCGGGCTGCAATTCTTCGAGGAAGTTCCCTGGAACCCGCGCCTGGGAACGTCCTATGCGCTCGGCGTTGACGGCTTTTCACTGCCCATGGTCCTGCTGGCGACATTACTGTGTTTCATCACCATCCTGGCATCACGCGGCATTTGCGAGCGGGCGAAATGGTATTTTGTCCTGGTGCTGGTACTGGAAAGTGCCATGCTGGGCGTTTTCATGGCACAGGACTGGACGCTGTTCTACCTGCTCTGGGAACTGACGCTCATCCCGCTGTTCTTTCTGATTGACCGCTGGGGTGGACGCCGCCGGCATCAGGCCGCGCTCAACTTTGTGCTCTATACCATGGGCGGCTCGGTATTCATGCTGATCAGTCTGCTGGTACTGTTCGATGTCACACCGGCGCACTCCTTCGCCATGGCCAGCATGGGAGACGGCGCCCGAACGCTGCCGGAACAAACCCAGGTACTGATCTTTTTCGGCTTCCTGATCGGCTTCGGGGTGAAAATGTCGATATTCCCCATTCATGGCTGGCTGCCGCTGGCACACGTAGAGGCCCCCAGCCCGATTTCCATTCTGCTCTCCGGCGTACTGCTGAAGATGGGCTCGTATGGTCTGATTCGCGCCGCGACCATGCTGCCGGAGGCAATCGCAACCCTGCAGCCACTGCTGGCGGGGCTGGCCCTGTTCAGTCTGATCTACGGCGGTCTGCTCGCCTGGCGGCAGAGCGATCTTAAGGCAATGATTGCCTATTCATCCGTCAGCCACATGGGCATAGTTCTGCTTGGCATCGCGGCGTTTAACATCGCCGGACTCACCGGTGCGGTGATGCAGATGGTCGCCCACGGACTGGTGGCGGGCGCCCTGTTTCTGCTTATCGGCCTGCTCTATGAACGCACACACACGCGCGATGTCAACGACTACAGCTCGCTGATGCAGGTAACACCACGCTTTGCGTTCTTCACTTCACTGGCGCTGCTGGGCGGTATGGGCGTGCCGGGCACTGCCGGATTCATCGCCGAACTGCACGCTATCATCGGCGGTTTCGAGCGCTGGGGCTGGCTGATCCTGCTGGTGAGTGTCGGCATGCTGATCAGCGCAGCCTATTCGGTGCGCACCATAGGGCGCCTGTTCACCGGACCGGTACGTCCGCGCATGCGCGATGTGCTGGACCTGCGCGCCATGGAGCTGACTGCAGCCAGTGTGCTCGCCACGGGTATTATCCTGCTGGGTGTCGCACCGCAATCGGCACTGCAACTCATGTCTGCCTCTATCAGACAGTTGAGCGCGAACTTCGCGGGGCTGTAGGGTTTTTGCATGTCTGATCCAATCACCGCCGCCAGCGCCGAACTTCGCGCACACCTACTGGAGATTATCGAGCACTTCGAACACGTGCTTCCCGGTCAGGCGGCGATCAGGGACTTCGTCCACCACAACACGCTGCACGGCTTCCAGCAGCTGCCCTTTGCGCAGGCACTTGCGGCGGCGCACCGGGTCACCGGCGCCTACGGTTACCTGCCGGAAGAACAGTTCCGGCGTTACTACCGGAACGGGCGCATTACCCGCGAGGACCTGGAGAGCATCCTCAACGAGGATCCTGAACTCGGCTGTGGAGAGGTCATATTGACCGCCGACACCGGGCCGGTCCGAAGTCTCGACATCCTGATTACTGCGCTGACACAGCCCCTCAAGCCGGTGACCGGCTGCCAGCTCAACTGGCAGATCGAGGAGCGCAATGCATTGCGTGCTTTTCAGCCGGATATCAGCGCAACCAGCCGCAACCAGTTGCTCGCCGCTGCTGCCAGACAGGGACTGGACAGCGAGGCCGAAGCCGTCAGTGACCTGTGGGGTGCCTGCCTGCACACCCTTGGCCTGGATCACTATATCCTCCATCCCGAGGAATTGCTGGACATGAGTCCCGAGCAGGCGGAGAGGATGCTTTCCAGGGTCATTAGCGGGGAACAACAGCATGACACGACCACGATGGTGATGGACCGTCTTATCGACCGTGAGGCCGAGACGTCGATGGAGACCCTGTTCGGGCGCCTGGGCCATGAACTGACCCTGTCCGGACTGCTCAAGACACTCACCGGTGTCGACCCGATGGAGGCCATGCGGCCACAACTGGTTCGCCATATCGGCTCCTTCCTTGACCAGGGTCAGGCCGCCTGGAACGCTCCGGACCGGGACCTCGGCTTCTACGCGGTGTGGCGCGCCAGCGCCGCGCAGGACATGGCCTGGGTGTTTGAGGGCCTGCCGGACTGGCAGGACAGCATCGAGGCGCTGCCGCATGACCCTGTGGATGCCATTGTCATCGAACTCAAGTGGCTGGGCCTGGCCGAGGAAAAATGGGCGCCCTACCTGGAACGCCTGGCGCTGGAACTGCCCGGCTGGTCAGGGATGTTCCTGTGGCGTCACCAGCACCCGGGCTACGACGGCCTGGAGCAGGTCAAGGTCGATGTGCTGGACTACCTGGCAGTAAGGCTGATACTGGAACGCCTGGTCGCCCAGCGTCTGTGCCGCGAACGCTGGAACATCGAAGCCAGCTTCGATGTCATCCGCTGGTATTTCCGCCACCACCAGGCCGAATTTCTGGTGCGCAACACTGTCTATAACCTGCACCTGCCGGAATACCTGGTTACGCTGGCACAAGGACTGCTCAGCTGCTCCTCCCTGTGCAACACCGATGAGGGGCAATGGCGGCACCTGGCACACATGATCTGGACCTGGCGCCAGAGTCCGGCGTCTGACCGACCGACCGGTTACAGCGTCTACCGCAGTGCCTGGCCGCTGTTCCGGCTGGCGCAGCACCTCGGCGTGTGCGGCGCAGACATTCGCGACCTGGAACGCAGCACTATCGAGCGTATTTTCGCCGGCCTCGAGGTGCTGGACAGTGAACGCGCGGGCTTTATCTGGCTGCAGGCCTACGAACTGCACTACCGCGAACAGTTGTTCAATGCCCTGGTCAACAACCAGGGACGCGGCCGCTGGAAGACCCGCGATACGCGGCCGGAGGCACAGGTGGTGTTCTGTATGGATGACCGCGAAGAAGGCATCCGCCGCCATCTCGAAGAACACAACCCGGGCATCGAAACACTGGGCGCCGCCGGCTTTTTCGGCGTCCCGATCAACTGGCGCGGACTCGACGACCACAAGGTGACGCCGCTCTGCCCCGTCGTCGTCACACCATCACACGAGATCAGCGAGACGCCACAAGCCGGACAACAGGCGCTGGCCGCACAGCACCAACGCCGCCACCGCCTGCGCCAGCGCCTCAGTGACCTGTTTTTCCAGGAAACACGCCGCAATCTGTTACGCTCGACCCTGTTGATCCTGTTCGCGGCACCGGGCGCGCTGGCTGTTCTAACGGCCAAGTTGCTGGCACCGCTCCAACTCGGACAACTCTCGGACCGCTTGCGTATCGCCTTCGAACACGCCGTACCGACACGTGTCGATATCAACGCCAGCGAAGACAGGCCGGCGACACCGCAACAACCACGTTCCGGATTCACTGACACGGAACAGGCCGAGCGGGTGCAGGGCTTCCTGCGTACCATCGGACTTCAACAAGGCTTCGCACCCCTGGTTATGCTCATGGGTCACGGCTCCAGCAGCCAGAACAATCCCCACCTGGCGGCCTATGACTGCGGTGCCTGCAGCGGCCGTCGCGGCGGTCCGACCGCGCGCGTGTTCGCAGCCATGGCCAACCGCCCCGAAGTCCGGGCCCTGCTCAGGGAACGTGGCTGCAACATACCGGATGACACGTGGTTCCTGGGCGCCGAGCACAACACCTGCAGCGAAGCCATCAGCTGGTACGATCTGGATCAGCTGCCACCGGCAGCACGGCCCGGTTTTGAAAAACTCAACAGCGATCTCGCTGTTGCCACATTGGGGTCCGCACACGAACGCGCCCGCCGGCTGGCCTCGGCGCCGACAAACCCAAGCCCGCAACGCGCGCTGCAGCATATGATGGGACGTGCCAGAGACTTCAGCCAGGCACGCCCGGAACTCGGACATGCCACCAACGCCGCTGCCATCATCGGCAGGCGCTCGGTCAGTCAGGGCGTTTTCTTCGACCGCCGGGTGTTCCTGATCTCGTATGATCCCGGCCAGGATCCACAGGGCGAGGTGCTGGAGGCCATACTGCTCGCTGCCGGACCGGTGGGTGCAGGCATCAACCTCGAGTACTACTTTTCCACTGTCAACAACGAGCGCTACGGTTGCGGTTCCAAAGTGACCCACAATGTCACCGGGTTGTTCGGCATCATCGATGGTACCGGCTCCGATCTGCGCACCGGCCTGCCAAAGCAAATGATCGAGATCCACGAGGCCATGCGCCTGCAGGTTATTGTCGAGGCCAGTATTGAAGTACTCACCCGCATCTACCAGCGCCAGCCCCCCCTGCAGGAACTGATCGGCAACGGCTGGCTGCTGCTCAGTGCGAAAGACCCGGACAGTGAGAGCATTCATGTGTTCACACCTGGCAAAGGCTTCGAACCCTGGCGCGGCAACATCACAGCGCTACCCATGGTGGCTGGCTCACCCGACTGGTACAGCGGTCACAGCCAGCCACTGGCACCGGCACTCATCGAAACGATGGCCCCCCATGCATAAGCTCGTCTGGCTGATCCCCACCCTGCCGATGCTGGCCGCCGCCTGGATCGGGGCCGTCTATGTCATCGCCGGTAATCGAGGCGAAGCGCTGGAGAAATCGACCAGCCGCGTCGGCACAACCGCGGCCACGCTGTCCCTGTTGCTGATACTCCTCATTGACCTGCTGGCACTGCTGCAGGGACCACCGGGACAGATTGACTTCGGTTCCTGGCTGAGCAGCGGCGAGTACGACATCCGCATCAGCTTCACACTGGATACACTCGGCCTGTCGATGACCAGCCTGGTGGCACTGCTGTCGCTGCTGACACTGCGTTTTTCGGTAAACTACATGCACCGTGAAGACGGCTTCCAACGCTTCTTCATGATCCTGAGCCTGTTCATGGGTGCCATGCTGTTGATAGTAATGGCAGGCAACGCCATGCTCACCTTTATCGCCTGGGAGCTGGCAGGCGTCAGTTCCTATCTGCTAATCGCCTACGCCTTCGACCGCCCCACCGCCACTGCCAACGCCACCCGCGCGTTGGTCACCAACCGCATCGGCGACGCCGGTTTCATCATCGCCATTGTGTTATCCCTGTTCTGGCTGGGTAGTACCGAGTGGCCCGACATCCTCGCCTGCGGCAGCGTCCTGGACGCGCTCAAGGTCGGATTGATGCTCTCGTGTTTCATGCTGGCTGCGCTGGTCAAATCCGCCCAGGTACCTTTTGCCCCCTGGATTGGGCGGGCACTGGAAGGTCCGACTCCGTCCAGCGCGATCTTCTACGGTGCACTCATGGTGCACGCCGGCGTCTACCTGATCATCAGGCTTGCCCCGCTGCTGGAACTGATACCGGAACTGATGCTGTTGCTAGCCATGTTCGGTGCCATCACTGCACTGTACGGATTCTTTGGCGGCCTGGTGCAGACCGACACCAAGAGCAGCCTGATCTTCTCCACCACCGGGCAGGTGGGCCTGATGTTCCTGGAATGCGGTCTTGGCTGGTTCACCTTTGCCGCCTGGCACCTGGCACTGCACGCAGCCTGGCGCGCCTACCAGTTCCTGAATGCTCCGGGACTGATGCACTTCATGGGCCGCCGCAATCGACCGGTACCGCGCTGGCTGCAACACAGACGCTGGCTGTATACCGCCAGCCTGCAGTGCTTCTGGCTGGATAATATCGCCAACTGGCTGTTGATCAAGCCAGTCCGTTATCTGGCCCGCGATACCCAGTCTTTCGACCAGCAGGTGGTTAACCGGCTGGTTGGCCTGCCAGGTTCAGCCAGCGTGGTGTCTTCACTGGCACAGTGGGAGAAAGTCAAAGTCGGCGAAGCGGGGCGTGTAGTCGGCGACAGTGGCGATGTCGGCCGTGCTAGTGGTATGGCTGGTCGTCTGATGGAGGGCGTAGCCGCACTGCTGCAATGGTTCGAAGAACACCTGGTACTCAAGGGCGGCGACCAGGGCATTTTCAATCTGATACAACGCCTCGGCAGCAGGCTGGAAACGGTGGAGGTTCTGCTCAGTCAGCCCCGCTATCTGTTCCTGCTGATACTGATCACCTTCATCGTGATACTGTGACATGGAAATAACCGAGCTGCATTGGACATCACAGTCCACTTACCCGATTCTGGCGGCGCTTCAGTTACTGCCGCTGCTTGCCATGCTGCTGATACTGGTTGTGGGCAAGCGCAGGGGCCTGCCACTGATCGCCGCCGGATTTGCGCTTGTAGAACTGTTGCTGGCCGTGGATCTGTACCGCCATTTTGATTCCACACAGAACGCCATGCAGCTGGCCGAATACCTTCCGCTGCTGCCCGCCCTCGGCTACCACGCCGCCGCCGATGGCATGACGGTGTTATTCATGCTGCTCACCGCGCTGCTGTCGCTGATGGTCGTACTCTATGCGCAGCAACAACATGTGCGCGGACTGGACCGCTACCTGGTGATCGTGTTTGCGGTGCAGGCTTCGCTGCAGAGTATGTTTGCCAGCCAGGACCTGCTCTGGTTCACCCTGCTGTCCCCCGTTCAGCTTATCCTGATCGCCTACCTGTTGAAGGGATGGTCGAATGCACCGCAGGAAGAAATGGCCTTACAGCGTTACCTGCAATTCATGGGCACCGGCCTGTTGCTGCTGGGCACCGGTCTCATCCTGCTGGGCTGGAATTACGCCGTGGTCAACGACGGCCAATGGAGCTTCGACCTGCACCAGCTTGCAGGCGTTCCGGTACCCGATGCGATCCAGACGATCACCTTCTTTCTGCTGTTCTATGGCCTGGGTATCCGCATACCGGTATTTCCCCTGCACGGCTGGCTGCCATCGTTTGCCGAGCATGGTACCGTGGCCGTGGCCGGGGTTTTCCTGCTGGGCCTCAAGGTGGGGATCTACGGCCTGCTGCGCTTTGTGTTTCCTCTGCTGCCCGATGCCGTGATGCAGTGGCATGCCTGGGTGGTTGCATTCGCGCTCACCGGTATTTTCTACGCTGCAATCCTGGCGCTGATGCAGACCAACCTGCGCCGCCTGCTGGCCTTCGCCGTGGTCAGTCACACCGGCTTGCTGACCATCGGCCTGTTCACCCTCAGCACGGCGGCCTTTCAGGGCAGCCTGATGCTGTCGGCTAATTTCGGTCTCGCCACGGCCGGCCTGCTGTTCATGTCGAGCGTCGTCTACCGCCGCACGCATACCCTGACCCTGTCGCGCCTCGGCGGCCTGTTCGATCCTCTGCCGGTGATCGGTGTAGCATTCCTGATTGCCGGACTATCTATCATCGGCATGCCGGGTACACCGGGCTTCGATGCCGCGCACCTGGTGCTGGAAGCTTCGATAGAGGAGTTCGGCGCCCTGGCGACGATCGCGGCAGCACTGGGCAATGTCGCAGCGGCCGCGTTCCTGCTGTGGGCATTTCAGCGCGCCTTCCTGGCGCCGCTCGATGAATCGGCGCAACATCATCACGTCGCGCCCGCCAGCCGCATGGAACGCAGCATCGCGATCATGGTGATCGTCATCCTGCTGGGCACGGGCTTCTATTCCGAACCCTGGCTGGAACTCATCGAACATTCGTTCGACGGTCTTAGCGTCCAATACCAGCATGTCCATACCGGCACCATGGGCCTGGTACCACACTGATAGCACGAGACTACGCGAATAATGGCTGAATCCGGTTTTCCACTGCTGAGTCTGTTGATCATAACCCTGCCACTCGGGGGAGCACTCATCTGGCTTGTTCCCGACCCGCGCCATGCCCGCTGGATCGCGCTGATGACGGCACTGGTCGACCTGGTGTTCGCGCTGGCCGTGGTTACCGGCTTCGATCACAATGCCGGTGGCTTTCAGTTCGTCGAACATCACGCCTGGATCCCGACCCTGCATATCGAGTACATGGTGGGTATCGACGGCATCTCTGTGTTGTTTCTGCCATTTACCGTACTACTCTTCATCGGCGCCCTGCTGGCCTCATGGTCGAGTGTGCGGACCCTGCCACGCCTGTTTTACTCCCTGCTGCTGATCCTGGAGAGCGCGACACTGGGGATTTTCTGTGCCCTGGATACCATGCTGTTCTTCCTGTTCTGGGAACTCACCCTGATCCCCACCTTTTTCCTGATCAGCCTGTGGGGTGTCGGCCCGCACCGTCGCTATGCCGCGGTGAAGTACACCCTGATGATGCTGGCCGGCGGTGTGCCGTTACTGTTTGGCTTTCTGCTGCTGGCATTCAACCACGCCAGCCTGAGCGGAGCGGGCGTGCCGGCCGGCCTGGTATTCGACTACCCCACACTGCTCAACGAAACACTGCCTGCTGAACTGCAGGCCGCGGTATTCTTTCTCTTGCTGCTCGGCTTCGCGGTCAAGGCGCCGGTATTTCCCCTGCATACCTGGCTGCCAACCGTCGCCATGGAGGGACCGGCCTCAATCGCGGCCATCATGACCGGACTGAAGCTAGGGGCCTATGGCCTGATACGCTTTACCGTACCGCTGGCACCCGACGCGGCACAGCACTACCACTGGTTGCTGGCCGGTCTTGGTGTGGTTGGCATGCTGTATGGGGCACTGGCGGCACTCAGTCAGACCAACCTGCGGCGCATGCTGGCGTTCTCCAGCCTCAGTCATATCGGGCTGGTGTTGCTCGGTATCGCCTCATTCAACCTGCAGGGTATTCAGGGCGCCCTCTACCAGCTGCTGAACTTCACTATCGTCGCAGGCGGAATTTTCCTCCTGGCCGGTTTTCTGCACCACCGGATCGGATCGACCGACGTGCTCAGCCTGGGCGGTGTGGCGCACAGCATGCCGCTGCTGGCGGCCTTTTTCTTTCTGTTCGGCCTGGCCGGCATGGGTGTACCGGGCACCAATGGCTTCCCGGCGGAATTCCTGCTCATCCTCAGCGCGCTGAAGACACATACCGGCGCCGGTCTGGCCGCCCTGGCCAGCGTTGTTCTGGGTGCCGCCTATTTTCTCGGTATCTACCGCCGCGCCTTTCTGGGACCGACACACAGCGCAGTAATTACTGATGCCGTTGACCTGCGTGCACGGGAACTGGTCGTCGTCTCGGTAATGGGCATCCTGATCCTGGTCGGCGGATTCTACCCGAACAGCGTACTGGAGCTGACGCGTGCCGCGAGCGAAGAATGGGTCAGCAATCTGATCACGAAATAAATTGCACTCGCCCACCATGCCATCGTATACGCGCGTGCCTGGACCGCCGACAGAGGCAGAATCGCTTGAGTGGGGAAGGTCTGAAAAGTAACTTGAGAGGTAGTGAGCATTAATAACAGCACAATACTTAAAGCCCTGTTGATATGGGCGCTGGTATCATACTGCACGCAATCGGCAAGTGCATTGTATGTGCGCATTGAGACCACCCTGGGGATCGTCGATGTCGAACTCTTCGATGACGAGGCACCGGTCACCGTCGCCAATTTCATGAATTACGTGAATGACGGCGACTACAATGACAGTTTTTTCCATCGTAGCCCGACCGGGTTCGTGCTTCAGGGTGGTGGCTTCCGCTTCATGGATGATGTTTTTTCATCAGTGCCAACGGATGCCCCCATTGTTAACGAGTTCGATGCGTCTCGTTCCAATACAAGGGGTACGCTGGCGATGGCCAAGAACGCCGGCGATCCGGACTCCGCAACCAGTCAATGGTTTTTCAACCTTGGCGATAACTCTGCCAATCTCGATTCTCAGAACGGTGGATTTACAGTGTTCGGCCGGGTAATCGGCAATGGCATGGATGTCGTTGATGAAATTGCCGCCTTGCCGACATACGACATCAGCAACATTCATCCCGCTTTCACCGACGTACCACTAAGAGATTTTTCGGGTACTTTTGACCCTGCAAATCAACTTTTATTTATTAATAATGTAAGCGCCGGTACGACACTGGATGGTCCTGTTGACCTGAACGGGATTGTACAAAGTGCGGATGATCAGCAGATCTGTGCCATGGTGTTGGCCAGCGGCAAGTTCATGTTTTCCTGCAACCCCGTCGGCGTGTTTTCCCTCACCGGGCTGCCGCGTGAGAATAACGGGGCCGTTAAACGACAGATCTACGCGCAAGGCTTCTTTCCGCAGATCGACACACGATTGGATTCCAGCGATGAGACCGTGATCATGATGCGCTCAGGTACCTGCCCAGATTACAACACACCCTACGGTCCTGGGGTGTTTCCGGACTCCGCCGGGAAAAGAATCGAAATCTCCGGTAAAGTGTTGCAGTCAAGCGGTCCTACAGGAATCTGCGCCATGGTGTTGGCGAACGGTCAGCACATGTTTTCCTGTGACGGTTCGGGGAGCTATTCACTGAATATTCCACTGGATACCAACGGGCAGTTCAAGCTGCAGGTCTACGCAGAAGGCTTTGCACCGACAGTTCAGGCTTTCGATGAATTCAGTGCAGTTAACGACATACGCATGGCACGTGCGTCCGAGTGTCAGTAGTAACAAAAGAAAATTGTGAATAGCGGCAGCCAGTTGAGTTGGGGCGTAAACTGCGGCGCGAATGTCGGGAGGAGGGCCGCAATAATTAAACAACGTTGGACCAGGCTGGTTTCAACGTTTTGCCAGCGGGGTTATGATGGCACCGTCAGCCTTGGGCTGGCGATCCTGCATCAGTCCAAGCGCCTTGAGGAACTCGCTCTGCAGGCGATTCATGTTCTCCCGGCCTTTTTCGAGGTAGTAAATGCAAGTGTAAGTCACCGGATCGCGTAAGTCTTCGCGTTCACCGGCCTGAAAATCGCGCCAGGCCAGTTCAATACGGCGTGGTCCCAGGCCATCTACAAATACGATTTCCTCACGATCGACGATGGCAAGGTATTGCATGGCACGTATGGGGACAAAAAGAGCCTCGCTGCGGATACGGGCAAACAGCAGACGAATTTTATTATAGTGCTCGGCAGGCAGCTGACGTATTTCACGCCGTATCTCTTCGCCCCGCTCAAAACTCAGCTGCATACGACTGCCCCACTACCGCGTTGAACTTTACACGCGTGCTCTGTTGAAGAACTTAACCCTAACATATTGATATTTCAAGGCACAGCGGACAGCCGATAACGCGTGTAGAGTCGAATTTATTCGGCCAATCCCGACCGGTCGAATGAATTCAACCCTACAGTTATTCGCCGATTGGTGACCGCGCAGCGGGGTGAGTTGCTCGCAAAGACGCAAAACCCAGCAAGCATAATCGTTTGCGCCTTTGCGAGAAACTAAATCGCCCATCACGACTTATTGGCCTGAGGAGGTGTACACTAACTCCTTCAAGGTGCCTGTCTCCGCTATCAGGCTACGATGTCAATGTCGCAAACAACACCGGCAGTTTCTCGGGCAAGCGCTGGACATGATCAATGATGGTGTAATTGTTGGCACCAAAAATACGTTTGACATAACTGTCGGCATGCGGATCAAGCGTCAGACAGTAGCTCATAATGCCCTTGCTATACAGTTCTTCAACCGCCTTTTTGGTGTCGTGGCGCAAATGCTGCGGGTCGCGCTCGTCGATATCTGCGGGTTCGCCGTCGGTCACAATCAGCAATAGCTTTCTGCGCTCCGGCTGCTTGAGCAAATGCTGCCCCGCGTGCCGCATGGCGGCACCCATACGCGTGGATAAACCACCCTGCATACCGGCCAGGCACGACTTCGCATCATCGTCGAAGTGCTGATTGAAATCCTTGAAGCGATAGTACTGCACGTCATGGCGGCCATCCGAGGCGAAGCCGTGCAGCGCAAACGGGTCACCAATCCCGTTAATCGCGGTAGCCACCAGCGTCGTTGCCTCTCTCGTCAGTTGCAGAATGGTCTTGTCAGAACCTTGCACCGTTTCATTGGTGGACTCGGACAGGTCCATCAACACCACGACAGCCAGATCACGGCTTTTAAGCACATTACGCATGGTGATTCGCGGGTTGGGCTGCTCCCCCATGCGGATGGCAACCATGGCATCGATGGCGGCATTGATATCGATTTCATCGCCGTCCTCCATGTTGCGTACACGCTGTACGCCTTCCGGCGTCAGCAGGTCGATGATCTGCTTGATACGGTGCGCCACCGGCTTGTAGTCGAGTATGATTTTCTCTATATCTTCGGGATCGCCCTTGGGCTGCCGGCGCTCGTACAAGGTAGCCCAGTCCGGACGGTGCAACTGAATCTGGTAGTCCCATTCCTGGTAATGGAAGGGTTCCGAAACGGGCTCCTTGCCCCACATTTCGTTATAGCTTACCCCTTCGTCCTCGTAGGGAAACAGTTCGGTCGGTAGTGTCCAGATCTCCTGGGCGTCGTCACCGGCAAGTTCACAGTCGATCTCGTTGACCATTTCCATGATGCTAACGGTGCGCCGCATCTGTCGCATGCTGGCCGGCAGATATTCGGTGCCCTGATTCCAGTCAAACTCCTCGAATTCCCACACGAAACGATTGTCGTCGCGGTAAGGAATGCGAATACGATCGAGGATACGCAGGCTGGGAACCTCGCGGCGTTTTGTCAGCAGGTTGAACAGATCGACACCCAGATTCCAGGAAAAGCTGTTGTCGTCCTGTTTCTGTTCGATATCGGCATGGAAACGATCGGCCAGCGCATTCAGCGCCTCGTCGTCCGAACGTTCCGATGAATCCAGCAGCATCAGCGCAAAGTGCTCCAGTACCGGGATGGCCTGATGTTCCACCGGGTCTTCATAATCGAGCACCAGCAGCGAACGCCATAACTTTTTCAGACCCGGGAAATCTTTTACTGCCTTGTACTCAATTCGTGCGTCTTCTGCCAGAGCGATAAAAAACATCTGCGCCGGGCTGAGCTCCTCCGCGGAAATACGCGAACTGGTATAACAGATATGCGCAGCCATGTGAGCGGCTGTCGCGCGATAAAGCTCCAGCCCCGAGATATCCCCAACAGCGTCAACGGCATCCGCCATGTGCACGATATGCTTGTCGATGTAAGGTTTGAAATCGGTGTAATCGGCACCCGTCGGGCGCAGGAAGAAATCGCGCCCCCAAAGCGCGCGCAAATAGAAATTCAGCTTGCGCTGCGTATCGATGAACAGGGTACCGCGGCGTTCCTTCTGCAGTACGGCGAGACTGTCCTGGGATTCCAGGTTGAAATAGGCGGTCAGGTTCTGGAAGTCACGCCGGTATGCCTGCGCGCCGAAATTGGCCCAGCGACGCAATCCGCTCAAGGTCAGCTTGGACAGGAGTTCATCGATGTGACTCAGCATCGGTCGCAGACCGCGTGCCGCGGTCGCCGAAAGCTGATGAATCAGGGTCAGGTAACCGCGTAACAGTTCTGCATCACCCAGACGCCGCGACGCTGTCGGCAGGCTGCTGAACAGCAGCGCGATAACTTCGCCCGAAGTCATCGAGGAGAGTTTCATGGCGGCGGATACACAGTCGGTGATGATGTCCTCGCCACACTCCTTTGCAACCAGCGGCATTTCCTGAAGATAGCTAATCACCAGGTCCTTGCCACGACCCAGGTTGCACAGCCCCTTGGCACCTTCCAGGTAGTTCTCCAGACCGGCCGGTGACATGACATGTGCCGCCTCGCTAAAGGTGCCTTCCAACACATCACGGATTTCCGGCGCCGTGTCTTCCAGGTATTCTTCGTAGTCTTCGAGCTTGATGGCCATAACACGCTTCCACACACCAGGCTAGGTGCCCGGGCGTACACAGAACAGAATTCAGCCGATTACAACACCCATTTATGGGCACAATGCAGATTAACCAAAAAATGTCTGCACAGCGGCGTTCAAGGTATCGCGCATATCCGGATCGTCAGTCAATGGCGTGACCATGGTCATGCTGCAGGCGGCAATCGGCTCGACACCCTTGTGAATCAGCTGACCGGAGTACACCAGCAGGCGGGTGGAGATACCTTCATCGAGACCGTGGCCTTTCAGGTTACGCGCGCGGTGGGCTATCTGAACCAGCTTGTGCGCCGTTTCTTTGTCGACACCGGATTCTCTGGCAACAATATCGGTCTCGGTGTCTTCCTCGGGATAATCGAAATCCATACCACCGAAACGCTGCTTGGTGGACTGTTTAAGATCCTTCATGAGGCTCTGGTAACCAGGGTTGTAGGAGATCACCAGCTGGAAATCGGCGTGCGCTTCGATCAGCTCACCTTTCTTGTCCAGCGGCAGAGTACGACGATGGTCAGTCAGCGGGTGAATCACAACTGTGGTGTCCTGGCGTGCTTCCACCACTTCATCGAGGTAACAGATGGCGCCGAGGCGCGCAGCGGTTGTCAGCGGTCCGTCCTGCCACTTGGTGCCTTCCTTATCCAACAGGAAGCGTCCCACCAGGTCGGAAGCCGTCATGTCTTCGTTACAGGCAACGGTAATCAGGGGACGATCGAGCTTCCAGGCCATGTACTCGACAAAACGCGACTTACCGCAACCGGTCGGCCCCTTGAGCATCATCGGCATACGTGCGTTATAAGCCGCTTCGTACAGATCCACTTCATCGCCAACAGCTTTATAGAACGGTTCCTGTTTGATTTTGTATTGCTCGATATCCACAGCAGACATGATTCACCTTATACCTTCATCTGATTTGATGCTGATGACTGAAGCCGGTCAGGCCTCATCATTCGTTTCAATTTCACCACTCCAGCCCGCGGCACGCGCGCGTTCCATGGCTTCGCCATAAATTCTCCGGTGACGCTCGCGCAAGTCGTCAGGCAAATGACTGACCAGGCAGCCATACTTGTCCCACTCGTCATTGACCCTGTGCAACAGGCCATCAATCTGGCCCAGATTCCAGCCGGCACAGGTTTCAGTTTCCGGAATCAGACCGAACATCCAGGCATCACGAACCATCTTGCCGATGACGGTCATACCACCGAAGAGGTCCTTGTCAATGCCGATATATGTTTGTGGCTTGGGCATAAATCCCTTTCATGTAATAAAAAAACCCCTGTCCGAAAGCGTCCGGGCAGGGGCTAGATTCAGATTTTACCGAGCCGTCTTAAACTGCGACGCCGCGGTAAATAACCATTGCCGTACCTGCCGACTGCGCGAAGTTGTCAAAACCCAGCAGACGAACATGGTTTTTCGGATGCGCCTTGTGACAGGCTTCCACTTCAGCCAGGATCGCGTCAACATCGGTTTCGCCGAACATGGGCAGCTTCCACATGTACCAGTAGTTGCTGATCGCATTCTCCGGTTCCGTGTGTTCGATACCCGGGTTCCAGCCCTTGTCAACGATGTACTGGATCTGCGCGCGGATGGACTCTTTGCTCAGCTGCGGCAGGTAAGAGAAGGTTTCAAAACGACGGCTCTCGGCGGCATCGCTCAGGCTTGAATTGTAATCTTGCATATCGCTCATTGCTTAATTCCTCAATCTAAATGTTCGAATTTTTCACGTCAGTGACATAGGCAGGGCATGCGCTCCGGACACGGACCGCCGGCGGTCGCATCCCCATCGCATAAGCGATGGGGCCCCTGCTCCGCGCCTCGGTCCGTTACTTGTGCGAAACGTCCAGCTTGTCGACGGTGTCGAATTCGAACTTGATTTCCTTCCAGGTTTCCATCGCAGCAGCCAGCTCCGGGCTGGACTTGGCAGCCTTGGTAAGGATGTCCTTACCTTCCTTCTCGATTTCAACGCCGGAGTTACGGGCTTCGACACAGGCTTCAACCGCGACTCGGTTGGCAGCCGCACCGGCAGCGTTACCCCAGGGGTGACCCAGCGTACCGCCACCGAACTGCAGACAGGAGTCATCACCGAAGATACTGACCAGTGCAGGCATGTGCCAGACGTGGATACCACCGGAAGCAACCGGGATAACACCGGGCATGGAGCCCCAGTCCTGATCGAAGAACAGACCACGTGAACGGTCTTCCTTGATGTAGGAATCGCGCATGGTGTCGATCCAGCCCAGGGTGGCTTCGCGATCGCCTTCCAGCTTGCCGACAACGGTACCGGAGTGCAGGTGGTCACCACCGGACAGACGCAGGCACTTGGTGAGTACGCGGAAGTGGATACCGTGGTGGGGGTTGCGGTCGAGCACGGCGTGCATGGCACGGTGGATATGCAGCAAGATACCGTTATTCTGACACCACTGAGCCAGCATGGTATTGGCAGAAAAACCGCCGGTGAGGAAGTCATGCATGATGATCGGCGCGCCAAGCTCTTTCGCAT
>Ga0316198_10000268_pt1 | contig 25628 bp, 20 predicted proteins | sample OudBieAanoxic_MG_FD_204935 | JGI IMG/M metagenome (GOLD analysis project Ga0316198, IMG submission 204935) | Coastal sediment microbial communities from Oude Bieten Haven, Netherlands - site A anoxic | ecosystem: Environmental > Aquatic > Marine > Coastal > Sediment | place: Netherlands... | reverse complement strand
CGACTGACGCGCGACAGCCAAAAGCTCGAGCACGATTTGGTGGTCTACCTGGTGCGCCAGATCTTGAGCGGCCTCGACGCCGTACATCGGGCGACCGATGCGACAGGTGGCGTGCTCGGTATCGTGCATCGGGACATCAGCCCGTCCAACGTGCTCATCTCGATTCACGGCGACGTGAAGATCGCCGACTTCGGCATCGCACGCGCCGACGTCAACGCGTTCGAGGCCAACACCGCTGTGCGAGCCAATGGAAAACTCGGCTACCTCGCGCCGGAGCAGGTGTCGGGAGGTCAAATCGACCGGCGCGCCGATCTGTTCTCAACCGGCGTCATTGCAGCCGAGCTCTTCATGCGACGGCCCCTCTTTGCCGGTGGCAGCGAGCTCGCTGTGCTGCTCGCGATTCGCGATGCAGAAGTCCATCCGTTCGTCGAGTTCCTGCCGCAGCTCCCCGAAGGGCTCGGCTCCGTGATTCTGAAGGCGCTCGCGGCAAGCCCAGAAGAACGCCCTCCGAACGCGCGCGCTTTTTGGGCGGCGCTCGAGCCCTGGCAAAGCCGGCCCGAAGAGGTGTTGCGCGCTGAGCTCGCAGCACTGGTCGGTTCGATCGCGGCTGAATCACGCATGCGAAAAACCTCTGCCGACACGATTCCGAGAGCGACGCTGCCTCCCACGCCTCTAGTTCTGTCAGACGAGCATCCAAGCACGACGAACGTCACACCGCTCGAGTACAAGATCCGTAAGCCGAACGGAGCGACGGTCGGACCGCTAGCCTACGCGAAGGTCGTCGAAGCGGTCGCCACCGGGCAAGTCGACGGCGGCGACCAAATCAGCATCGCAGGGGGCGATTTCCAGCCGCTGTCTTCGGTCAATGATCTCTACCGTCACGTTCCGGTGTCGCGGATGACGCCGACCACGACGCGCGTTCAGGCCTCGGCGGCCGCCGACCGCAGCATCAACTTCGAGAACGGCGGTTTTGTCAGAGCGTTGGCACGCACCCTGGTGGCGCGACGTACGGGCCTGTGGCTCTGCGAACAAGGAGGTGTCCGCAAAGAAGTCTACACCAAAGACGGTGTCCCGGCCTTCGTGACGAGCAATCTCGCCGGAGAGCTTCTCGGCGAGTACCTCGTCAAGGAGAGAGTCATCACACGAAGTGAGCTCGACATGGCCCTGGCGGTCATGCCGCGTTTCGAAGGAAAGCTGGGCGACACACTCGTCGCCCTCGGGCTGGTCGAACCCTTGGAGCTCTTTCAGCACATCGCCGAGCAGGTACGTGAAAAGCTTCTCGACCTCTTCACTTGGGAGTCGGGGACCGCAACGTTCTATGATGGGGTCGCTCCACCCAGCAGCGGCTTTCCCTTGCGCCTCGATGCCTGGGAGATCCTCGATCGAGGCTTGAGGCGTCGCATTGCTGCCGGTTTCGAGACCAAGCTCATCTTGGAGCGAGGGCAAGATCGGGTTGTTCAGCCGGCACGGATCGAGACGGGACTGGCCACTGCAGCCCTGCCCGATGACGTTCGAGCCGCGATGCGGCTCTGCGAATCGCCACACAGCATCGAGCAACTGGCGCAATTCGTGACCGAGCAGCCCGGCAACAGCGACCCTCAACGAGGATACCGAGTCGCCGCGATGCTCCTGAGCCTCGGAGCAATCCACTGGACTTGAGCGAGCCCTCCCTCCTTGACCCCCCCATGGCCTGCTGCTAGCTCTGCGCCCGGCTTTTTCGGCCGATTCCATAGGAGCAGTCATGGCCAACGTACGTGTCCTCGTGTCCGACAAGCTCGCCGAGGCGGGCCTCCAGGTTCTACGTGAGGCCCCGGGTGTAGAGCTCGAGTTTCGCCCCGGCATGAATGAGGATGAGCTCTGCGAGATCATCGGGGAGTACGACGGCCTCATCATCCGTTCGGCCACCCAGGTTACGCCGCGGGTCGTCGAAGCAGCGAACCGTCTGAGGGTCGTCGGCCGCGCGGGGATCGGCGTCGACAACGTGGACATCCCGGCCGCGAGCCGGCGTGGCATCGTGGTGATGAACACCCCGACCGGCAACTCGGTGACGACCGCCGAGCACGCGCTGGCCCTCCTCGCCTCGCTTGCCAGAAAGATTCCCCAGGCCGTTGCCTCGATGCGCGACGGCAAGTGGGAGAAGAGCAAATTTCAAGGACGCGAGATCGCGTTCAAGACACTCGGCATCATCGGCCTCGGTAACATCGGACGCATCGTCGCCGACCGCGCCCAGGGTCTCAAGATGAAGGTGATCGGGGTCGACCCAGTCATGAGCAGCGAGCGCGCCGCCGAGCTCGGCATCGAGCTGGTCGAGCTCGACGAGCTCTTGAAGCGCGCCGATTTCCTGACGATTCACGCGCCGCTCACGCCCGAAACGAAGAACATGATCAGCGACGATGCCTTCGAAAAGATGAAGAACAGCGCGCTGCTCGTGAACGCGGCCCGCGGCGGAATCGTAGACGAAGAGGCGCTTGCCCGCGCGATCACCGACGGGAAGATCGCTGGCGCAGCGCTCGACGTGTTCGGCAAAGAGCCGATCGATTCCGGTAGCCCTCTGCTCGGCCTAGACAACGTGCTGTGTACGCCGCACCTCGGTGCGTCGACGTCGGAGGCACAGGAGCGCGTTGCGGTCGAGATCGCGGAGCAAGCGATCGGCTACCTTCAACAGGGCATCGTCAAGAACGCCGTCAACGTACCGGCGCTCCCACAAGAGATCGCAGAGAGGCTCAAGCCGTACCTGGACGTCGCCAAGGCACTTGGTAGCTTGGTCGGTCAGCTCGATCCGATCGACGTTCGCGAGCTGCGGGTGACCTGCACGGGCGAAGCCGGTGAGCTCGGTGTGACCCCGATTGCGCGCGCGGCCCTTGCGGGCTTCCTCGAACATCACCTCGAAGAGCCCGTCAATCCGATCAGCGCTCCCTATGAAGCGAAGGAACGCGGCATTCGCCTAGCCGAGGTAAAAGAACCAAGCGACCGCTACGCCGCCACGGTGCGCGTCACCGTCACCGGCGAAAAGGGAATCCACACGGCAACGGGAACGCCCGGCCGAAAGGGCGAGCCGCGCCTCGTCGGCCTCGAAGGCTACGAGATTGACGCCGTGATGGAGGGCCCTGTGGTCATCATGCGCAACGAGGACCGTCCCGGCGTCATCGGGTCGGTTGGCACTCTGCTTGGCAACCGCGGGATCAACGTCTCGCGGATGCAGGTAGGGCTCGATGAGCAGGGCGGCCAGGCTTTGGCGCTCTGGAACGTGGATTCGCTGGTCGGCGGCGACGCCCTCGACGAGCTGCGGGCCATCGACTACGTCAGCAGTGTGCATACCCTGAGGCTCTGAGATGCCCCCCTCGGCGCGAAAGCGACGAACCGGGAGTGCGCTGCTGCTCGGATCCTCGGGTCCCGGACTGGCGATGACTCCTCCCGGCGGAATGCGCGACCTCCTGCCACCAGCGTCCATGACGCGGACTCTCCTTTGGCAGGGGCTGATGGAGACCTTCGATCTCTACGGCTACCAGCGTGTGACGACTCCACCGGTCGAGTACGCGGAAGTCGTCGAGCGCGGGCTCGGCACGGTCGACCGCCGCGACCTGGTGCGCTTCATCGAGCCCGACTCCGGAGAGGTCGCACTGCTGCGTCCCGACATCACACCGCAGATCGCGCGCATCGTCGCGACGCGGCTTCAAGACCGGCCCGCACCCTGGCGGCTCTGCTACGAAGGAACAATCGTGCGGCGCCGTCGCGGACGCGCGCGCAAGCAGCATCAAGTTCTTCAGTGCGGCATCGAGTGCGTCGGCCTAAAAGGTCCCGACGCCGATGCCGAAGTGATTGAGGTCGCCGTTCGCGCCTGCGAGCGCGTGGGCCTCAGAGATTTCCTTGTCGAGCTCGCACAGGTCAAGATCGGTGCAGAGGTGCTCGAGCACGTCCCGGCGAACGCCCGGCTCGCGGTGATCGAAACGCTTGCCGCTAAGGACGCTACCAATCTCGAGAAGTTGCTCAAGGGCGCGGGAGTCATCGCCGCAGAACGCAAGCGCTTGCTCATGCTCTGCGATCTCTACGGAGACCGTTCGGTGATCGCGGATGCCCGCCGTCGACTCAAGAACAGCGCCGCTCGGAAGGCACTGGACGAGCTCGAGCGGGTGGTGGAACGACTCGCGCTCGCGGGCCTCGCAGAGCGAGTGGCCATCGACCTGAGCGACCTGCGCCGGCACAGCTACTACACCGGCGTGAGCATGACGCTTCTGGCTGCAGGGCCCGGCGAACCGCTCGGCATGGGCGGACGCTATGACGATCTGCTCAGCCGCTACGACGCGCCCTCGCCGGCGACCGGTTTCGCCTTCGAAGTCGACAACGTCCTTTGGGCTCTCTCCGAGGCGGGCATCTCTCTGCAAGGCAAGCTCCCCTTGCGCGCTCTCGTGGCCGGGGGCAGCTCCGCGCGTCGCTGCCGGACCGCTGAGCTCTGGCGGTCCCGCGGTGCACGGGTTGCCGCTATTGGGGCCAAGGGCGACGACGAAGCCAAACAGTACGCGAGGGCCTGGGACTACGATCTATTGATCTGGCAACGAGGGAACGGCGCGCGTTTGACGCGCTTGCAGGACGGCCGCACGCGGGAGCTCAAAGGTGAGCCCGGCGACGAGCTGTTCGACGAGCTGTTCTCTTGGGCACGAGTTGGGAACGAATCATGAGTGCAGTGGTGGTGGTTGGGGCCCAGTGGGGCGACGAAGGCAAGGGCAAGGTCGTCGACCTCTACGCGCCGTTTGCGGAGCTGGTCGTTCGATACGCGGGTGGTGCGAACGCAGGACACACGCTCGTGGTCAAGGGGGAGAAGCTGATTCTCCACCTGATCCCGTCGGGCATTCTTCATCAGAAGACCAATTGCGTCGTCGGCCAAGGCACGGTCATCGACCCGGCCGTATTTCTAAAAGAGATCGAAGCGCTGACCGAACGCGGAGTCGCCACCGAAGGCCGGCTGCTCGTGAGCCAGCGCGCACACGTCGTTCTGCCGCACCACAAATTGATCGACGGGCTTCGCGAAACGAAATCGAACGAAGCGATCGGAACGACCAAGCGCGGGATCGGCCCTTGTTACGAAGACAAGGTGGCGCGGCGCGGCGTTCGCATGGGCGACCTGCTCGACGCCGCAAGACTACGGAGCAAGCTCGAAGCAAACCTCGAATGCTGGCGCCCAGTGGCAGAGGACCTCGGCGGCACCCTGCCAAGCGCCGACGAGGTCACCGCGCAGTACGTGGATCTCGGCAAGGCGCTTCGGAGCTACATCGGCGACGCCGCAGCCGTCGTGCGCGCATCGATTCAGCGCGACCAGAGGGTCCTGCTCGAAGGCGCCCAGGGCACGATGCTCGACATCGACAACGGAACTTACCCCTTCGTGACCAGCTCCAACGCCGTTGCGGGCGGTGCCTGCGCGGGGGCAGGAATCGGCCCTACCCACATTCGCCTAGCCGTTGGGATCGCCAAAGCCTACACGACCCGCGTCGGCGGCGGCCCCTTCCCGACCGAGCTCGAGGACGAGACCGGCCAGCGGCTCCGGGATGCAGGGGCCGAATATGGCTCGACGACCGGGCGCCCGCGCCGCTGTGGCTGGCTCGACTTGGTCGCTCTCCGGCACGCCGTGGCGGTCAACGGTCTGAGCGAGATCGCAGTAACGAAGCTCGACGTGCTGACGGCCGTCGATGAGATCAAAATCTGTGTCGCCTACGATCTCGACGGCGAGCGCCTGGACTACCCGCCATACGATCGACTCGAAGCGGTCCAACCCATCTACGAGACGCTCGAGGGCTGGGATGAAGACCTCTCCGACTGCCGCAGTCGAGGCGATCTTCCCGCAGCAGCTCAGGAGTACCTCACTCGCATAGAGCAAGAGGTCGGCTGCCGGGTGGGCGTGGTCAGTGTCGGTCCCGATCGCGAAGACACGGCCGACCTCCGCGATCCGTTTGAGCGCTAGCGTTCGATCCGGGCGGTGAAGTCGATTTCGACCGTGGCGCCCTTGGGCAGGGCAGCGACCTGCACGGTCGCGCGGGCCGGTGGAACGAGCCCCTCGAAGAACTCGGCATAAACCTGATTCATTTTCGAGAATTCGTTCATATCCGTCAGGTAGACGGTCGCTTTCACGACGTCTCCTCGACTCGCTCCAGCTTCTTCGAGGACCGCGTCGAGGTTGCGCAGCACCTGTCGTGTCTCCGCTTCGATGTCACCGCCGCCCAACATCCTGGCGTCGTCCGGGTCGAGCGCGAGCTGTCCCGAACAGTACACCCAGTCCCCAACCGCAACCGCCTGGCAGTACGGGCCGATCGCCGCGGGCGCGCGATCGGTCTCGATTCGTTTGTTCGTCATGATTCCATGCTACTTCATACCGGCATGAAGGTCGCGACGTGGAACGTGAACTCGATCCGGGCACGCCGGCAGCACGTGCTCGACTGGCTCGACGCCGCGCAGCCGGACGTGCTCTGTCTCCAGGAGCTGAAGGTGCCCGAGGACAAGTTCCCGTACGAGGAAGTCCGAGACTGCGGGTACGAAGCGGCCGTATTTGGGCAGAAGACCTACAACGGTGTCGCAATACTGAGCCGCCAGCCACTTTCGAACGTGGTCATGGCCTTGGGCGATGCCGAAGACGACCCACAGGCCCGGCTGATCAGCGCCGATGTCGAAGGCGTGACGATCTTGAGCGCGTACTTCCCCAACGGCGGCGAGGTCGGTTCCGACAAGTACCAATACAAACTTCGCTGGATCAAGCGGCTCCGGGAGGCCCTCGACAGGCGATTCGACCCGGCGACCGATCTGGTCGCCCTCTGCGGTGACTTCAACGTGGCTCCCTTCGACGACGATATCGGGCGACCTGCCGAGTGGCGCTCGTCGGTGCTCGCCTGTGACGCGGTCCGCGACGCCTTGACCGAGCTCGCATCCTTTGGTCTGCACGACGTATTCCGCCCCTTTCACCCAGCCGGCGGCGTGTTCTCCTGGTGGGACTACCGAGGCAGCGGCTTCGAGCGAGGCAACGGCCTTCGCATTGATCACATCTATTGCACCGCGAAGCTTGCGGAACGGGCGATTGGCGCCGCCGTCGACCGGGAAGAGCGGGGACGCAAGTCGCCCTCCGACCACGCGCCCGTGCTAGCGGAGTTCGCATGAGCTCACTGCTGGTCCTGTGCGCGTGCGCCCTGCTCCCTTGGATTGCCTGCACAGCCCTGCGAGCGGCGTTTCCGATCCATCGGTCCGCCCAAGGGGCGACACGAGAACGGGCGTTGCTGCACTATCACCGCGCCTGCCTCTACACGAGCGTGGTCGCGCTCCCGGCATCCGCAGTCGCAGGCGCTCTCGTCGCGGACCCGGCGCTGTCGACACGCTTGCCCACGACAGGCTCTTGGTTCTTCGCGAGCGTGACCATGATGACCGCATGGGTCGCCATCGCCTTGGCGCGACGTACCCCCGAAGAAACCGAAGCGATGTCTCGCCTCGAAACTGCAGGGCGCGCTGCACAGATGTCCGCGATGCCGATCCTGGCGACCGGGCTCGCCTTGCTCGCGCGAGCCGGCGTCGAGGCCCTCTTTTCGTTCGGGCTGGTCGCGCAGGCGATCTCAGTGGCGCTCCTCTCCGTTGCCGCAGTGGTCGTCGTCAGTCCCTGGCTCGTGATGACACTTGGAATCTGGCCCGTGTTCCCCCAGCCCATTCAAGTCGACCGCCGTTCCTGGCGCCTCGCCCATCTTCCAGCCCCGACTCCGTTTCTAACGCACACGGCCGCGCTACCCTGGCTGCGAACCGCATTGGTGAGTGACGGCTTGTTCAACCGGGCGCCGGAACGTCACTGGCAAACGCTGGTCCGATACGAGGCAGGGGGAGCACTGAGCTCGCGGCCGGAGCGCGCTCTGCGCTGGGCCATTGCCATTTGCCTGTCCATCGTCCTGTTCATCGCAGCCGGTGTCATCGGCGCGCCAGAGCCACGCAAGCTCGTCGCAGCAACCGGGCTGGCCGTCTTCTTCACCGCAACGGCAAGCTGGATCGCCAATCGGCGCAGCTCGGCGTCGCTCTCTCTCGATTCGGAAGGCCCTTCGATGCAAGAGCTCGCCCAGTCACTCCGCAGTTTGCCTCCGTACCTCGGCCAAGCGCTGCCCCGCACCTCGCACAAGCCCCTCGGGCCGGCGCTCTATGATCGCCTGTATGCGCTTGGCCACGACCCCGGACGAAGACCGCCGCAATGAACAACCGGACCCGAGCCACTCTTGCCCTTTGCTCGTTCCTTCTCGCCTCGATCGGCTGCGGCGGCGCTAAGGAGCCCCTCGAAACGGCGCCCGTGATCGAGCAGGTTCCAACTGGTCGACTCCCCGAAGGCACTCGGCCGACCAGCTACCGCCTGAGCCTCACCATCATACCAGAGCAGGACCGCTTCTCCGGAACAGCGGACATCGGCATCGAGCTCGACCAGCCCAGCGCCACGATTTGGATGCACGGCCAGGACCTGACCGTGACCTCCATCCATGCGACACACGCGATGACCCGAGTCCCGGCCAGCTGGAAGCAGCAGACATCCGATGGCGTCGTGCGCGTCGATTTCCAGGAGCCGCTGCCCTCAGGCAGGAGCACCCTTCACATCGAGTACTCCGCCGGTTTCGATACGCCGCTCCGGGGTCTCTATCGCGTCGAGTCGGCGGGCAACGCCTATGCCTTCACGCAGTTTGAATCGATCAGCGCGCGCCTCGCGTTTCCATGCTTCGACGAGCCGCGATTCAAGACCCCGTTCGATGTGACCCTCACGGTTCCCGAAGGTCAAGTCGCCGCGGCGAACACCCCGGTGGACCGCGCAATCGAGCTTCCCGACGGCCTGCAGCGCATCAGCTTCATGCCGACTTCGCCGCTGCCGACCTATCTCGTCGCCTGGGCCGCCGGACCGCTAGATGTCGTCGTCGGGCCGACCATCGCGGCAAGCGAACGGCGCCCGCTTCCGATTCCGCTCCGCGGTATTGCCGCCAAAGGCCAGGGGGATCGCTTGCAGTACGCGCTCGAACGAACCGAACAGTTCGTTCTGGCACTCGAAGACTACTTCGATATCCCCTACCCCTACCGCAAGCTCGACCTCGTTGCCGTTCCTGATTTCGCGGCTGGCGCCATGGAGAACGTCGGTCTGATCACCTTCCGCGAATGGCTTGTCTTGTTGGACGAGAAGCGGGCGGCCGAGCATCAGCGGCGCGCCTTTGCCTACGTGTTGGCGCACGAGCTCGCGCACCAGTGGTTCGGAAACCTGGTTACGATGCCCTGGTGGGACGACATTTGGCTCAACGAAGCTTTCGCCACCTGGATGGGCAACAAGGTCGTACGGGGGCTGCACCCCGAGTACCGAGTGGAGCTCGGCGAGCTCTCTTCGTCACAACGCGCGATGCGCCTCGATAGCCTCAGCAGCGCGCGCAGCATCCGCCAGCCCATCGAGAGCAATCACGACATCAAGAACGCGTTCGACGCCATCACCTATGAAAAAGGCGGGGCTGTTCTCTCGATGTTCGAACGCTGGATGGGCGCAGAGACATTTCGAGAAGGCATCCGACTCTACTTACGGCGCCACCACAGCGGCACCGCCACGTCGGCCGACTTGCTCTCGGCCCTCGATGAAGTGAGCGACCTCGGGGTTACGCCGGCCTTTCTCACGTTCCTGAGCCAGCCCGGCGTTCCGCTGGTGACTGGGAGCGTAGAGGCTTCCTGTAAGGACGGCTCGCGCACGCTGCATCTCTCTCAGGAGCGCTACCTCCCGGTCGGTTCGAGCGGCGACCCCGAGCAGCGTTGGCAGATCCCTCTTTGCGTACGGCATGGCGGCGGAACGAGCTGCAGCACCTTGACCGATGCCGAAGGACAGATCGCGCTGCCGGCTTGCCCGACTTGGTGGATGCCAAACGCGGAGGGCGCCGGCTACTTCCGTTTCTCGATGTCCGGGGACGACTGGACGCAGCTGAGAACCCAGGGCTTCTCCGAGCTCTCGGACCGGGGCCGAATGGCAGTCGCCGACAGCGTGGAGGCATCGTTCAACCGCGGCACCATGGACGTTGAGGCTTTGCTTCCCTGGTTCTCCACCCTCGTCTCGAGCCCGCTGAGGCCGCTCGTTGTTGCACCGATGAGGTCGCTTCGATTCATGATCGACGACGCCGCGCCGCCAGAGCTTCGTCGGAAGGTCACCGAATACGCCGGCAGACTCTACCGCAAGCGATACCGTCAACTCGGCTGGCGCTCGAGGTCCGGGGACTCGAGCGACACGAAGCTTCTTCGCGAGGCAGTCATTCGGTTCATGGTCATGGACGTGCGAGACCGGGACGCTCGGCGACGCGCAGCGCGGCTTGGCAGAAGTTACGTCGGCTATCGAACGAAAGAGAATCCCGGCATCGTCGATCCGCAAATCGCAGGGCTGGCACTCGACACCGCGGTCCAAATCGGTGGCGAGGGGCTCTTTGACCATTTGCTTGGTCTTCTCGAGACGAGCCGCGACTCGACCAGCCGCACCCGCATTCTCTCGGCGCTCGGACACGCGGAAGCTCCGGAGCTCTCCAAGCGCGCACTCGACCTGGCGCTCGACCCCCGCCTTCGTGTGAACGAGATCCGTCACGTGCTTCGGACGCAGTTTGATAACCCGCGAACGCGGGAGCGAGCGTGGCAATGGCTCACCAGCAACTTCGATGCGCTTGCCGCCCGCTTCGGCCGCCAGCAGCTCGGGGGATCGCCCTGGCATGCAGCCTCATTCTGCACCAGGGAGGCGGCGGCGGAGGTCGAGGCGTTCTTCGGTCCGAAGGTGGCAGAGCGTTCAGGCGGACCGCGCAACCTTGCCGGCACCGTCGAGGCGATTTCCTTGTGCGCCAAAAAGGTGAGCCTGCACCGACCGGGCGTAGAGCGGGCCTTTCGCGCCCGCTAAGCCGCGGACTATAGACCCTTGAAGGCCGGTGACCTCTTCTCGAGAAACGCCGCCATGCCTTCGCTTTGATCTTCGGTGCCAAAGGCTTCGCCAAAGGCAGCTTGCTCGAGCCGATTCGCCTCGGGCAGGGGCAGGTCCACCCCATCCCGAATCAAACGCTTCGCCGCTGCGACGGCCAGCGGGCCCTTGCTCGCGATCTCGCCGGCCGTTTTCGTCGCCGCCGCGAGCAAGTCGTCGGGCTCGAACACCGCGTTGGCCAAACCGATCCGAAGCGCCTCTTCGGCGTTGATCATCTTGCCGGTGTAGATGAGCTCACGCGCGAGCGCGGAGCCGACACGTCGCGGCAGTCGCTGAGTGCCACCGAAGCCGGGAATAATCCCCAGGTTCACCTCAGGCTGACCGAACTTGGCCTTGCTCGAGGCAAAAATGAAGTCGCAGGCTAGCGCGAGCTCACAACCGCCACCCAAGGCGAAGCCATTGACCGCAGCAATGACAGGACAAGATAGGTTCTCGATCGCCGTGAACACCCCGTGTCCGAGCGCGCCAAAGGCCCTCCCCTCGTCCTCGGTCATGCCCTTCATGGCCGCGATGTCGGCCCCCGCGACGAACGCCTTTCCGGTGCCGGTGATCACCGCGGCCCAGACCTCGTCTTTGCGAGAGAGCGTTTCGATGGCGGCGCTCAAGTCCGAGAGAACTTCCTGACTCAGGGCGTTTAACTTTTCGGGACGGTTGATCGTCAAGGTGCTGACGTGGCCGTCATGCGTAACTTCCACAAACGAGGTCATGGGCGAACTCTAGCCCAAGCCGTCCGGCCCGCCACGAGACGGACGCATATGTGGGCTTCCCCACGTTTGGGGCCGAGGGCGTCCAGCCCTCATCGTGGTGTATGGGGGATGACTTCAATTCCTGCGCCAGCATTGGACATCGCGTCCGTTAGACCGCTGCCCCTCCCGATCGCGGAGCTGCAGGAGCTCGGCCGTGGTCGCTCCGGAGTCGTCTACGTCAGCCACGAATTCGAAGGTGCGGCTGTGGCGCGCAAGGTCTTTGGCTCCAACGGACTGACCAAGCTCGTGCAGCTGCTGTTCCTCGGCGCGCCCAATCCCTACGTTTGGAACGAGGACGCGATCCGCTGCGCTCATCTTCGCCGCGAAATCCTCGCCGAGCTGGTCGAGCAATGGTTCGATGGCGAGCTCTACGTAGCCCGTTCCCATGGCTGGGCATGGAACCATGACGCCCGTGCGTACGAGCTCCGCGCCGAGCTGGTCGACGGGCGCCCTCCGAACCTCCGTCACCCGCTTCGCATGAACGAGCAGGACCAGATGCACACGCTGAGCACCGAGATCATGCCCAAGTTGCAGCGCCTGCTGATCGAGTCCGGTTTCGACGGAATGGTCTGGCAGGCAGGCAAAGGCAACCCCGTCGCACTGAACAATTTCCTGCTCGAAGTCGGCACCGAAGTCACCCTGCGCTGGGCATGGATAGACCTGGAGTCGGGCGTTCCCGCGCTTGCGGCGCTCAATCCGCTCGCTCTCTTTGGTTTTTATCTGCCGCGCTCGTTCCGATTCGGGCGCCCACTGTTCGATGACGTCGACACCGAGCGGCTTGCTGCCTATCTCGAGCAACGGGGCTCGCCTCGCGACGCGCTCGCCAAAGTCGAGGAGCTCGGTTTCCGCCAAGGGCGATGGAAATCTCAGCCGAGGGTTGAACGAAGCATCGGCTACCGGCTCGCCCGCGGCGACCTCCGCGAAGATGAAGCGGCCTGGTTCCGCGCACGGCCGTTTCGTTGGTACCTAAGGGAGGGCAGCGCGGTTCTGCGGCGTCTTCCCGGTAGCATCGCCCGCCGGGTTGAAGAGGGTCTTCGACGGCTGGCCCGCTTGCCATGGCGCAGCGCGCCCTCCTCCTTCGTGCGCTTTTTCGTGTCTCAGTGATACAGGGCCGAGCTCGCTCGCGACTTCACCGAGAAACGCATCGCAGCCTGGGTGGAACGCCGACAGATGTCCGAGAGCGATGCGCGCTTTCTGAAGAGCCACCTCGACCAGGAAGACTCGGCGACGTTCGCAACCGACTTCGGTGTGCATCTTGCCATCAAGCCCTTCGTCAAAACGGTCGAGTACTGGCTCCTCCCGCTTCTCTACGCATTGGGCTTGCTCAGCGAAGGCTGGTTGGCGCTCGCCATGCTGGGCGCCGGCCCAGCAGCCCGTTCGCTCTATACAGGAAGCCGCATCGTTCAGAACTCGCTCCGTGGCAAGGAACGTCCCTGGACCGCCTTGGTCATCGGAGTCATCCCGGTCCTCGGCAACTTCGCCTTCCCGATTCAGTTGCTTCGCTCCTCCCACAAGAAGGAAGACGACCCCGCGCGCTTCCTTTTGTACGACGGCTTTGCGCGAATCGGCGCCGGGGTTCCAATCTGGGGCGGACAGGACACGCTCACCGAGCATCGCGCAAACCGGCTCGCCGATCAGATCGTGCGCGAGCGCTGAGAGCGCTAAGGCTCCCGGTCGCCCATTGCGCCGCGGACCAGAGCCTCCGCGCTCGAGTAGGGATCGGCCCGCCCATCGACCACGTCCTGAAGCTTCTCGCTGACTTGTTCTGCGAAGCGCGCATCGACTTCATCGATCAGTGCCTGGTACAGGATCGCTCGGAACTCGGCGACCTGCCGCTTGGCCTGAATCGCCTTGCCGGCCTCGGTCGTCGTGAGGAACTCACGGTGCCTAGCGAAAGCGTCGACCAGGTCGGTCAGCCCTTCCTTCCGATGGGCGACTGTCTTGAGGATGGGAGGCAACCACTCTCCCGCCTCGGCTTCAGGCCCTTTTCGCAGGGTCGACACCGCGGTGTGCCCCTGCATCTTGCTGACGCCCGTCGGCACGCGCCGGAGCGAAAGCATTTGCTGAAGGTCTTGCACGGTGGCGTCCGCCCCCACACGGTCGGACTTGTTCACGGCAAACACGTCTGCCACTTCGAGGATGCCGGCCTTGATCGCCTGGATGTCGTCACCCAGCCCGGGCGCCATCACGACCAGCGTCGTGTCCGCGAGCTGCGTGACTTCGAGCTCGTCCTGCCCCACGCCGACTGTTTCCAAAATCACCACGTCGAATGTCGAAGCGTGCAGGACGTGAAGCACGTCGCCAGTAGAGCGCGAAAGACCACCGAGGTGACCACGCGTCGCGATCGAACGAATGAACACCCCTTCGTCGGTGAAATGCTGCTGCATTCGAATTCGGTCGCCGAGTATCGCTCCGCCCGAATAGGGGCTCGTCGGATCGATCGCGAGCACCGCAACTCGCTTGCCCTGGTCGCGGTAGAGTCGAATCAAGCCATCGACCAAGGTACTCTTGCCGGCGCCCGGCGTGCCGGTCACGCCGATCACGTACGCCCGCTGTTCGTGCGTGAAGATCCGTTTCAACAACTCGAACGCATGGGGGTCCCGCTCGTCAATCAGCCGGCAGGCCCGCGCGAGGGCCCGCATGCCCCCGCTCTGGATTCCCTGTACCAACGTCGACAGGTCAGACAACGGCATCTCCTTCGCTCAGCGCTCGGGCGGCCCCTAGGGACCGCCCTCTACGAACCGCGGATTTATGGGTGGGCGATGCTGGATTTGAACCAGCGACTTGTTCCGTGTGAAGAAACCACTCTACCCCTGAGTTAATCGCCCAATTCAGAACGGCGCGGAGCCTAAACGACGACAAGGCACCCGACAAGTCGACGGCGGCTCCCAAGACATGCAATCGGAGAACGAGATACAACGGACGTGCTCGCACTTGGACCGGGGCGCGGAGACATCAAGAGAAGTTCCTAGAAACCCAGCCCCAAGGCGGCAGGCGGCAGCGCGAGCCCGCAGGGCGAAGCCCGGCGCAAAGCGCCGGCAAGGCGGAGCGAAGCGACCGCCGCGCCAGGGAGGATTACGGGGGGGGGGTGGGCGGGCGGTGTAACAAAACCAAACCACGTACCCCGCCGCCCCCTCGGCTTCCCAACACCCGCGGCAGCGTAAGCCGAACGGTCACGCCCGTCTCTCCGATCTCAGTCCGATCCGCCACCGAGCTTGGCCTTCAGCAAGTCGCCGAAGGTCCCCAGTCCCTGCTGGGCCGACTCCTTGCGGTACTCCCGGACGGCCTTCCGCTCGTCGTCGAGGAGCCTGGCTCGAACCGAGCAACGAAGTGAGCCGTCGCGCTCCGTGCCGATGACCTTCACCTCGATGACGTCACCCTGCGACACGCCTTTTCGCTTGTCGTCGTGCGCGTCTTGAAGCTCACGGCTGCGGATGAAACCGCGGCCGCGCTTTCCAAGCATCCCATCGACCTGAACTTGAACACCGGTGTGATCGACGCGCTTGACCACGACCGAGACCACCGAGCCCGGCTTGAGAGAGCGCGGAGCCTTGCCGACTTCGATTTCCCCAGCTTCGATCGCGGCGGCGTCTGTTTCCGACAGCTTCGAAAGCGAGATGCGCCTCTGCTGACGATCGACCCGCTCCACGACGACGTGAATCTCGTCGCCTTCGGTGACCGCCTGTTTGGCGTGCGTGAGCTCCCGGCTTCCGCCCAGCTCGGAGATGTGGAGCAGCCCTTCGATGTTGTCTTGGAGCTGAACGAAGGCGCCAAACTCCGTCGTTCGGACGACCTTGCCCTTGATCGGCATTCCCGGTCGGATGCTGTCTGCGGCCGCCTCCAGAGGGTCGGGCTGACAGGCACGCATCGACAGCGACACGCGGCCGAATCGGTCTTTGCGTGTGGCCTGCTGGACCTTCAAGACCTCGACTTCGACCTCATCACCCACCTTGGCAGCGTCCTGCGGTCGGACGCCCCGACCCCAGGAGACCTCACTCATGTGAACCAGGCCATCCAGGCCGTCGCCGAGATCGACGAGCACGCCATAGTCGCGCACCTCGATCACCTTGCCATCGAGCCTGGCTCCAACTTGGAGCTCGGCCATACGCTCGCGGGCCTTCTTCCGGGCTTCCTTTTCGAGGATGTTCCGCCGGCTGACGATGATGCTCTTCTTGCCGCCCTTGTCCTGCGGCAGCGAGAACTCGCAGCGCTGCCCTACAAACGTGTTCGGGTCCTCGATCGGTGTGAGCGACATGGCGCTCGCCGGACAGAACGCCCTCACCCCCCCGACGAGCACGTCGAAGCCGCCACGGTTGTAGCCGTAGACGATCCCCTGCACTCGATGGTGAAGCCCACGGGCCGCACGCAGAGCTTTGCGCACCGCCGCTTTGTCGATCACACGGTTGACGATCACGATGTGCCCGCTCTCGGCAACCCCGCTGATGCGGCCGCGGAAAATCGCGCCTACCTGCGGAGGCTCGAGCTCGGGCAACGGCTCGAGCAGCGTGAGATCGGCATCCGCCGGATCCTCTGGGGGCTCGGTCACTGCCGTCGCTAGAGCTCCGGCCTGTCGCCCGGCCTCGGCATTGGTGTCGTGATCAGGCTGGGCCAATGCCTCGGTCAGCGGCACTGGCGGAGCCGGCGGCACTGGCGGAGCCGGCGGCACTTCGACGACGCTAGTTGGATCGAAAGCCTGCGCCGCCACGACGGTGTCCGCTTCACCCAGGTCGTCGATGTCGTTGACGTCCGTCGACGTGAACTGCCATTCGGAGGTGTCGCGTTCCACGGCCCGAGCCACCTCGGCTACCGGAGCCTCGACAGCGGCGACTTCGGCCGCCGGGACCTCTGCGACGGGCGACGCCTCGCCGACCGGGGTCTCCGCGACCGGGGATTCGAGAGCCGAATCCTTCTTAGGGGTCGCTTCGGCTTCTGGCTTCGGCTCTTCGGTTCCGTGCGCGATGACTGGAATGTCGCGAGGCTCGTCCACGTCGGCGATCGCGGTCGCCTTGCCGAACACATCGATGATGACTGTGCCGTGCTCGACACGGTCGACGCGTCCGGCGATTTCCTCTCCAGGCGAGAACGCGTGCTTCCGTGTCACCCCTCCGGAGAACAGATGAATGAACGGGGCGTGATGGTGTGCCGACTTCGCGTCCTGCGGTGCTTCACTTGCCCCCGCCTGTGCACCCTTCTTCTTGCGTCGCCGGCGACGCTTCTTCTTGCCTGCTTCTTCCGCCGCGACTCCCCCAGCAGAGCTGTCTGCACCTTCATCAGGCGCAGCATCTCCGCTCACCGTGTCGGCCTGGGCCTCCACCGCAGCAACGTCACCCGAAACCGTATCGGCCTCGGCCGGGGGCACGGACTCAGCCGCGGTCTCGGCTGCGGTCCCAGCTCCGGCCTCGGCTGCGGTCTCGGCACCAGCCTCGGTTGCGGTCTCGGCACCAGCCTCGGTTACGGACTCGGCACCAGCCTCGGTTACGGACTCGCTTGCGGGTTCACGGGGGGCTTGCGATTCCACAGGCGCCACCTCTCCCGTTGAGGTCTCACTTGTTTTGGAATCGGTATCAGTCATGCGCAATCCTCGCGCGCGAAAGACGCTCAACGCCGATGCGGAACGTCCGGGTTAGAAGGGCTCGTAGATTAGGCAGTGGCCGATTCGCCGTCAAGCGACCATGTTGTTGCCGTCGGCCCTCAGGCCACCTAACCTCGACCTGGGCATGTCTGAGCGAGGTCGCGAGCGTCGAGAATCGGGTCGGGCTGCACTGGAATTGACCGTAGAATACGAGCGTCTTAACGCCCTTCTATCGGACTACACCCAGAACATCAGTCAGGGTGGGACCTTCATCCGCACCGACCGTCCCTTGGAGGTCGGAACTGTGCTCTCTTTCACGATTCGGGCGCCTCAGCTCGAGAAACCGGTGATGTTGCGAGGGATCGTTCGATGGGTCGTCGACGCCGACGGGGCCCCGAGCGGCCGCCCCGCGGGGATGGGTGTCGCCTTCGTCTATGACTCGCCCGCTGAACAGGAGGCCGTGAAGAGGCGGCTCGACCGGCTGATGGTTCAATCGCTGGGGCCCGCCGCTTTCGCCAAGCTCATGGGCAGGCCCGCGCCCGAAGAGCCTCCCGAGGATGCTCCCCGGTGACAGTCAGGGTCCGTGTTCTAAGGGGCGACCTCACCAAAGAATCGGTCGACGCGATTGTGAACGCCGCCAATCGGAAGATGCTCGGCGGCGGCGGTGTGGACGGCGCCATCCATCGCGCCGCAGGCCCCGCTCTGCTCGAAGCGTGCCGCGGGATTCCCGAAGTCCGGCCCGCCGTCCGCTGTCCCACAGGCGAGGCGCGAATCACACCCGGATTTGATCTCCCTGCGCGTTACGTGATCCACACCGTGGGTCCCGTCTACGGGGGACGCGCGAGCGATGCCGAGCTACTCGCTTCGGCGTTTCGCTCGTCGCTCCACTTGGCTGTGCTGCACGGCCTCCGATCGATCGCGTTTCCCGCCATCTCTTGCGGCGTGTACGGCTATCCTGTCGACGAGGCCGCCGCCATAGCAGCCGAGGTGGTGCAAGCGCAAGCTTGGCATCTGGAAGAAATCCGCTTCGTGCTCTTCTCGGAGGCGGTCTTCAAGGCCTGGAACCGTGCGTTCGACTGAGGCTCAGAAATCGACGACCGAGAGCCGTTGACGCTCCTTGTCCTCCGGTCGCTCCCAGCTGTTCTCGAGCTTCAGCACACCCCGCGGACACATGTGCGCGCACATCCCGCAGCCCACACAAGACGCGCGCGTGAAGCTCTGGTCCGCCTGCGCGTAGGAGCGAACGTCGATGCCCATCTCGCAATACGTGCTGCAGTTGCCGCAGGAGATGCACATGCCCGGCTTCACCTTGATTCGATAGCGCCCCACCTTCTGAACCCAGCCGAGGATGGCGGCCATCGGGCAGAAGTTCCTGCACCAGACCCGTGGCCCGAAGATCGGATAGAGGCCGGTGCCGATCACGCCGGCTAGGATCGACCCGACGGCGAACCCGTAGAAGCTCTTGATCGACCAGTCCTTCCAGTCGTTGCCTGCAACGATTCGATGAAAGGTCGGATGCTCGCTGCCAATCAGCGAGTCGAGACCGATCAGAAAGGTCGTCGCGATCGCGATCAACAAGACCAGGTGAATGCTCAGCTGCTCGAAGCGCCAGGACTTGGTCGACTTGCTCGTCAGATGTCTCCACGGGTCGCCAAAAGTATTGGCCAGGCCACCACAACCGCAGACCCAGGAGCAATACCAGCGCTTCCCGAAGAGCACGGCCATGACAGGCGCGGCGATCAGCGAGCCGACGACGGTGTAGAGCGCGAAGTACAGAGGAAGGTCAGCGAGGGTCTGCGGGTAGAGATAGTCGTACTTGAGGGGCCAGAAGTACGAGAAGTAGACCTCTTTGCCACCGAAGAGCGGCATGATGAACGGAAGCGTGAAACCGAGGGCGATTTGAATCGCGACGTTCACCGTGATTCGAAACCGGTTGTAGCGACTGTTGCCGTGGCGCCGGAGGTAATAGATGGCGCCGGCGACCATCGCGACCGAATAGAGGAAGCCATAGAGGTACCAGCGATTGCGAAGGCCCATGGCTTCGGAAACCGCAGTGAGCGGAGCCACGCCGAGCTGCTCTTCGACTTTGTGCTCCCAGTAAAGAACGACGTAGAAGGTGACTAGCAGCAGGGAGATCGCCAACCCCACGACACTGCGATTGCGCCAGCCCTCGCGATAGGTCGTCAGTAAGCCGTTTTGTCCTTGCTGGTCCACTTCATGCTCCCGGAATTTGTAGCGGCGGAACGAGCTCGGTGTCGAACGCTGCGGCGTTGAGGTGACCGAGAACCCAGTCGAGGCTTCGCTGCTCTTCGATCCAACGGATGAGCACGCTGTGGTCCCATCGCCGGCCAAGCATGTTGAACCCTACGACGCGGCCCTCTTGGACGACTACCCGGGTCGTGCTGCGAACCTTGCCCTTCTCCTCGAAAAACCAGCTCTTCTCTCCGTCGAGATTCCAATTCACCAAACCGGCAGTCGTGTACTCGATATCCATCAACTTGGCCGAGTTGTACCAGGCGCCCCGTTCGTAGCGCGGCGAATCGCCCAATAGCCGTCGCCCGGCCACTCGGCCTTGATCGCGCGCTGTGTACCAGAGTTGCTCGGGACGCCGAGTCCCGTCGAACCAACGCACAGATGCACAGTCGCCCGCCGAGAACACATCCGCTGCGCTCGTCTGCAGGCCCTCGTCGACGACGATGCCGCCGCGCTCGTCGAGCTCGATGCCGGACTCGGCCAACCAGGACGTATTGGGCAACACTCCTATGGCGATCACCACGCAGTCGGTCTCATAGCGACCGTGATTGCTTCGCACCGCAGCCACATTCCCGTCGTCGTCAGTCTCGAGCGTTTCCACCTCGTGCTCCAGATGCACGTCGACCCCGTGCTGGCTCATCCGGCTGGCAATCCAGCGCGATTCGCGCGGCTCTAGAGCGATCGGCCAGAACCATTCTTCACGGATGAAGAACCGAGGGCGCAGGCCAGCCGTCACCGCAACCTCCGCCGCTTCGATTCCGATGAGCCCCCCGCCAATGATTGCAGGCTGCTGAGCCAGCCGGCCGCGACGCTCGGCCGCGACTTGCCGAAACCGATAGGGGGAATCGCTCGCGCTAGCGCTGAGATGCTCCTCCGGCCTGGGTGGCTCACCCCCAAGAGAAGCGCCACCGTGCACTTCTCGCTCGTACCAGGCGAGGTCCTGCAAGGTGACGAAATGACCGACGCCGTACGCATCGCTTCCGGGCCAAGGCCCAGGCCGTGGACGCGATCCGCAGCTGATCAACAGGCGGTCGTACGGGACCGGCTCGCGACCGCCGGCCAACAAGACGAGTCGATTGGCAGTATCGACGCCCATCGCTCGGGCTCGCACCCGTCGAAGCCCGAGCCTTTCGTACGCATCACGCTCGAGGGGTTCGATGTCCCGATGGCTCATCTGTCCGCTGAACACCCACATCAGCGCAGTACGTGAGAAGAAGTGATCGCTCTCCTCGGAGATCAGGCTGATGTCCCAGCTCGGCTCTCTTCGGCGGACCGCCAAGGCCGCCTCCATGCCCGCGACCCCGTTCCCGATGATGACAATCCGCATACCCGCGGAGGATACGACGCCTTCACCCCAGAGTTACAATGTCCTCACGGTTTCAAGATAGAGATGGCTGGCTATGGCATAGCTGTATTTAATTACCTATGCTGCAATATATGCAAGAAACTGCAACCAATGCCTTCGTGGCGGGTGTGCTGGTGGGGAAGCCCATCTTCCGCGCGCCTGGAATCGTTGTGCATGGGGGCCTGGACCGCGAGGACCGTGAAGTCTCGGTCATCGTCCTCCAGGCCGTCACCACTGACGGTCAGAAGGTCAACTTCGAGAACATCCCGCGCTACGCCGAAGCGTCGGGAATCAAGATCATCAAGCAAGAGCCCTACGCGCTTCTCGCGACGCCGGCGCCGAAGGGAATCTTCCAGGACTTGCCGTGGGGCTCGTGGCGTCTCGATGAGCGCCTGCGCCATTTCGTCGAGGTCGCGCAGATCGTGGGGCGCTTCCACGCGACCGACATTCCAGTGGGAACCTTGTCGCCCAAGTACATCGCCGTCGACGACGAGCTCAAGCCGTTCTTCTTGGGGCCTCGCATCGCGCCCCGGAGCGGCGCATACGTCCCGCCGGAAACCGCAAGCGAGCGAGTCATCGACACGCGCTCCGACATCTACTCACTCGGACGGCTGCTCTACTTCATCGTCGCCGGCGAGGAGCCGCCGCGGGAAGCGAGAGACATCCCGAAGCTCGAGGAGCTGGGGAGCCACCCGGCGGGAGTCGTTCGCATCATACGCAAGGCGACCTGCCGAGATCCCGACCTGCGCTACCAGTTCATCGACGAGCTGCTCTCGGACTTGAATCAGTACCGCGAGCACCTCAGCGTTGGCATGGAGCATCCGGACGTCCGAGATCGGAACACGGGCCTGCTCAGCGTGGTCCCGGACGCTCCGCTCGATCCAGAACCGACGAAGGCGGCACCCGAGACGGAAGTGCCGAAAAAGCCAGCGCGAAAGAGCATATTCCTCGCCAACCCGATGCAGTCACAACGGGTGTTTCGGGGCATCGGCTTGGCGGTGGCATGCGCAGGGCTCTTGTTTCTCGCCAGCGAGTATCTGGGGAACAGTTCGGGGCTTCGGACGCTCAGCCCGGAGGCCGCCGGCGAGCTCTCCAGCTTCATCCGCGAAGCATCGGTTTCCGAATCCAAACCCCCGGTGCTTTTCGCCCAGGTCGAGGAATCCTGGGAGCTTCTCTCTGAGGAGCGCCGTCGCGAGGAAGTGGAGACCTTGTTCTCGACCGCGGAGAAGCGTTGGGGCACTCGTGATGGCTTCCTTCATCGGGGAGATGCGATCGTTGCGCAGCACTGGGAAGACAAAATTATCGTCTATGGAAGCCTCCATGGAGAAGAGCGAAAATGAGCGCAGACAAGAGAGCATCAAATCGAGCGCGGCGAAGCGGCTACACCTTGATCGACGTCATGATCGTCACGGTGATCATGTCGGTGTTGGCGAGCGTCGGGCTCAATCGCTATCAGCAGTACGTGGCTCGCGCGAAGCGACCCGAGGCGGTCATGACCTTCCGAGCGCTTGCTGCGGCGCAACGCGAACACTTGCTCACGCGAGGCAAGTACGCCGGAACCTTCGATGCACTAGGCTTTCGTGTGGAGGGTGGCGCGCGCATCTCCGCAACGGAGATCCAAGGACAGCGGTATAATTTCCGCCTCATCCAAGATGACGGCCCGCGCTCCTGGTACTGCGTCGCCTCCGGGGACATCGATGGGGATCCGTTCAAGGACATGATCGCGGCGAGCAACCCTCGGTAATTCGACAATCAAGTAATATACCCCACTTGAGGACTGTAAAGATTTTCTTATACTGGAATTTGAAAGAGGTGGTGAAAATGAAAATCTCGCGTTTGACAATCAGTCTTGGACTCGCAGCGGTGGTGAGCCTGTTTGGGCTCATCGAGGCCAACGCGAGTCCATTTTCAATGTTCTTTCTAGCCGACGACCTCGGAAACCGCGTCAGTGGGACAGCCCCAGACGCGAGCGAATGGGAAAACGACGGCGTCGGTGACTCCGGCGACTCTGCTGGCGGCGATTCCGGTGGCAGCGACTCCGGTGGCGACTCTGCTGGCGGCGATTCCGATGGCAGCGACTCCGGTGGCGACTCTGCTGGCAGCGATTCCGGTGGCGACTCTGCTGGCGGCGATTCCGGTGGCAGCAACTCCGGTGGCGACTCCGGCAAGAGCAACAACGGTCACGGCAACAACGAGGATGGTGTCGACTCGAGCAACCCGGGCCAAGGCCACGGTGGTCCGAACGGTGCACCCGACGAGTCATGCCCAGAAGGTGGCGAGTGCGTCGACGACGAGGCAAGCAACGGCGGAGGCAAGAAGAAGAAGAAGTAGTAGTCTGGTCAACTGTTGCACACGCAAGAGGGCGTCCTTCGGGGCGCCCTTTGCATTTAACCCACGCGTTCGATCAGGACACCTGGATTCAGTATGAGCCCCGGGTCGAGCGCACCTTTGACGGCGCGCAGCACCTCACCAAACTGGGAGGGACGCTGCTTCTCGTACCATGGGCGATGAATCCGGCCGACCGCATGGTGATGGGTGATCGTCCCGCCGTGTGCGATCACCGCGTCCGAAGCCGCCTGCTTGATCGCCATCCACTGCTCGGCCTCAGCCCCGTATCGCCCCGGTGCGATGAAGGTGAAGTACGGCGCGGGGCCATCCGGATACACGTGGGTGAATCGGCAGCTGATGAAGCCCTGTCCGCAGGCGTCTTTCATCGCGCGCCGAACCTCGGCTACGACCCCAGTGTGCAGCCGCTCGAACTTGTCCCATGTGCATGCCGTTTCAAAGGTGTCCGCGATGACGCCCATACTGGCCATGATGTTCAGCAAGTACGGTGCATCGATGAACCTGTCTCGCCACACCCCGGCGCCGCCGCTGCCGCCACTGCGCTGGCCCCCTTCCCGGTAGACCGGCCCCTTGGGACATACGCCGCCGTGGTCGGCGACGAGCTCGAGCGCCCGTTCCATCCAGGCGCGAACCGAATGGTCGGCCGATTCGAAGGCGACGATCAGAACATGGGTGCCGTCCAAGGTGACGGCGTTGAGGGCCGCCTCGCGCTTGTCGAGCAGCCGGCAGTTGCTCGGGTAAAGCCCTGACTGCGACAGAGCCCTCACCGCGTCCACCGCGCGCGCGTAGTCACTGAACTGTGCGGTGGCCGTGCCCCGAAACTCCGGACGAGGCCGGACGCGCATCCATGCCTCGGTGATCACGCCGAAGATCCCTTCGGAGCCGAGCATGAGTCGGTCCGGGCTCGGTCCGGCGCCGGATCCCGGCAAGCGACGCGACTCCCATAGGCCGCGGGGCGTGACGGCGCGGGTCGACTGGACCAAATCGTCAATGTGCGTGTACACCGTCGCGAAGTGACCGCCGGCCCGCGTGGCAAGCCAGCCGCCGAGCGTCGAAAACTCGAATGACTGCGGGAAGTGGCGGAGGGTCAGGCCATGCGCCTCGAGCTGCGATTCCAACACTGGTCCGGTCGCACCCGCTTGGATGCGCGCGGACATGGAGCTCGGTTCGACTTCGAGCACGCGGTCGAGTCGCCCGAGATCCAGGCTCAGCACCCCGCGGTAGCGGTCGTCGACTTCGCCTTCGACGCCACCGACCACACTGGTGCCACCACCAAACGGGATGATGGCGACTTTGGCATCGGCCGCCCAATCGAGCAGCGCGCTGATCTCTCCCTCAGTCCCGGGCGTGGCCACGAGATCGGGCGCCGGACTGAAATCGCCGCGGAAGCCGCGGAGCACGTCACGGTAGGATCGGCCGTAGGTATGCCGAACTCGGGCTTCATGGTCATTGCCGACAATCCCCGCGAGGCTAGCCGGCGCGCTCAGTCGCGAGGCCCGGAGCTCGATCGACCCCAGCGACGGGGGCTCATCGCATCGTTGCGGCGCGAATCCAAGCATCAGCTCGGCGTGTTCCCCAATCGCCTTGCGTGACGCCCGGTCCGGGAACCTGTCTTCCCAGCCCCAGCCCCAGAAACTACGCTTTCGACTCTCGTTCATCGGGGCGACCTTGCCTGCTCGTGGGGTGCTCTTGCAAGCGCCTTGACGGAGAGGCGCTTCGGGGCTTCTCTGCGGGGATGTCTTTCCCCAAACCGCTTCGAGCGGTCGTCACCGGTGCCGGAAGCGGCCTCGGCCGCGCAATGGCTCTCGACCTCGCCAAGCGCGGCGGCTCCCTCATCATCTCCGACATCAACGCGGCCTCCGCGGAGCAGACCGCCGAGCAGCTGCGCGCGCTGAGGGCCCATGCCGAGGTGATCGCTTGCGACGTGACCGATCGCGACGCCGTGTTCGCCCTGGTCGACGAGGCTGACAAACGGCTTGGTGGAATCGACTTCATCGCCAACAACGCCGGCGTCGCCGTCGGCGGTCCGTTCGACGAAATTTCGATCGAAGACTGGCGCTGGGCGATCGACATCAATCTCTGGGGCGTGATTTATGGTTGCCAGGCGGCGGTGACAAAGATGCGCCCCCGCGGACGCGGCTACATCGTCAACGTCGCATCGGCAGCAGGCCTGGTCGCCCCGCCCGCCATGTCCGCGTACAACGTCAGCAAGGCGGGCGTCGTCTCACTGAGCGAAACCCTGTTCGCCGAATACAAGTCGCAGGGCATCCGGGTCAGCGTCCTTTGCCCGACGTTCTTCCGAACGAACATCATCGAATCGGGACGCGGCGCCACTAGCGAAAAAGAGGACGCCCAGGTCATCCGCTGGATGGAGCGTTCGAAAGTTCAAGCCGCTGA
>Ga0316198_10000267_pt1 | contig 25675 bp, 16 predicted proteins | sample OudBieAanoxic_MG_FD_204935 | JGI IMG/M metagenome (GOLD analysis project Ga0316198, IMG submission 204935) | Coastal sediment microbial communities from Oude Bieten Haven, Netherlands - site A anoxic | ecosystem: Environmental > Aquatic > Marine > Coastal > Sediment | place: Netherlands... | reverse complement strand
GTCAGTTGTATCTATTCGGTTCAGCGGCACCGACTTGAATTGAGCGGATGGCAGGTCTTTTGTTGGCATATCGGTGTTTGGGTTTCAGGTGTCAGGTGTCAGTGAAGTAAAAGTGAAAATTTGATTTCTAGCTCACTATTATTGCTGTTTATGCTACTCCGTCGATGATGAAATGATAGCGTTCGTTAACCCTGCTATTGTTCAGTGTCTTTGTATCTTAACTGACACCTGAAACCTGACACCTGAAACCCAATATTAGAAGGGAGCAAAAAAATTGGAAAATAGCTTAGAGCAACTATACCGCCAAATTCATCAGTCCAACCCATGGCTGTCGCCGGTGAGTTGGGTGAGTGCTTCCAAATATTTCTTCCGTGTATTACGAATAATATCATCGGGCAGCCCAGGCCCGGGTGGTCGTCTGTTGTAATTAATGGATATCAGATGATCTCTGACATATTGTTTGTCAAAGCTTTGCTGCGGGCCTCCCGGCTGGTAGGACTTTTTAGGCCAAAATCTGGATGAATCCGGTGTCAACACCTCATCGATGAGAATTATGTCGTCTCCCGCCAGGCCAAATTCAAACTTGGTGTCGGCAATGATGATTTGCTTCTCATTGGCCATCTCAGCGCCCTTTTTATATATCGCCAGACTTAAATCCCGGACCGCTGCCGCATGCCTGTGGCCGATTCTTTTGACGGTTTCTTCAAAATCGATATTGATATCGTGGGCGCCAAGTTCCTCTTTGGTTGACGGTGTAAATATCGGCTCCGGCAGCTGGTCGGATTCTTTCAGCCCAGGGGCCAGGGGTATTCCGCAAACACTGCCGGATTCTTGATAGGATTTCCATCCTGAACCGGAAATGTAGCCCCTGACAACGCATTCGATGGGCAAGGGATTTGTTTTTTTAACCAGCATGCTGCGACCGTAAAGGGTTTCGGCGTAAGGCCGGCAGACTGCCGGATATTCATTGACGTCGGCGGAAACCACATGATTTTCTATAATCGGTTTCATAATCTCAAACCAGTACAGGGAAATCTGGGTTAAAATCATTCCCTTATCCGGAATAGGATCCGGCATGACCACGTCAAATGCGGAAATGCGGTCCGTGGCCACCATTAACAGGTTGTCGCCAAGGTCGTATATGTCCCTTACTTTACCCCTCTTAACCAGGTTTAAATCTTGAAAATCAGTTTCGCTGACAGGTGTTTGCATGGAGCAAAATCCTTTTCTTATGGCTGGTGTTGATTAATCGTCATCGGTGGCAAAAGTTTCTTTTGGAAAGCCGCCGCCACTGACAAATTTTTTTAAAAGGTCGGAAGCGTTTTGATCCAGTTCAACAAACTGAATTCCGACTTCATATTTACCCTTGCCGCTGGGCCGGACATGAACGGGTTTTCCTTTAAGATCAAGCAGATCCTCTTCCAGGCTGATGGTCAGCTGAACAACATGATTGGGTTCGACCGGAAAATGAGTTTCCAGCAAAATCCCTGATTCGGAAATGTTCAGTGTTCGGCCCATACCCTGTTTGACTACGTTTTCGTCCTCATCCAGACAAATATAGGACAGATTAAGGGAATGGATACGCTCGTGTTTTCTTTTGTTATCAGAAGTCATGGCATATTCTTCTTTTTGGGGGATTAAAATTATAAAACGATCTCAATTTATTGGAACTTGCAACCGGGTGAAATTCACCCGGGTCATGGCCTGAATTAGTCGGTTTAAATCTTTTTATAATATTCACAGGCGATTAGTGTCGTTACAGAGATACTGGTCGCCAGATGTGCTAAAATATTCTGTAAGGTCGACGAAAGCATTTCATGCTCTTTCTGCAATTGCGTGGGGTCAAGAGCTGCTAATTTAAGATTGGGAGCGGCAAAAACCGATGCCGCCTGCGGTTCATTGCCCATGTCCAGAAAGGACACGCGGCCAAAAAAATCTCCTTTTTGAAGGTGGGCCAGGGGCACAATGCCGCTGGGGGTTTCCCGGGCAACAATGGCATCGCCTGAAGTTATTTTAAACAGGCGCTCTTCAGTCTGCCCCTGTTTAACAAGCGGTTTTTTCCCCTCAATGATTTCAATAGCCTTTTTGTCCTCTGAATAGATATCAACGGCCATCCTGGTAATTTGCTTTAGTCGCATATCAAGAGCCATGACAAATTCTCTGTAATCCGGTGACATGCCCGCCAGTTCACTGGTCATTAGCTGTGCATCCAGCATACCGAGCTGAATATTTCCGACCGCAGTAACCGTAGCATCGCGAACATTGTCAGCATTTAGAAGCGATGCAACGCTGCCCAAAAAAGCACCGTCCCCAATCCTGAGAATATTTAGAGTTCCCTTGGAGGTTTCTTTTGAGATTTCGGCAATCCCTTCCAGTATCACCCAGATCCAGTTGCCATGGTTGCCCTCCTGGACAATTTCATCACCGGCGTAAAAGCTCTCCTCATCAACCACATAAGAATAGTCTACCAGTGGGCCTTTAATCAAAGGCAGTGCCCCTGATTTAGCTGCCGTGCCGGTGGGTTTTGATCCTGCGGCAGCCGGTCCAAGGACCTCGACCTGACCCTCGTCGAGCAGACGCATTCCATCCAGAATAATTTCCATTCGACTCTTGGAGATGGCTTTTTCGCAGGTGACCTCTTCCTGGATGAATTCGAACTGGCCGTCTAACCAGCCAAACAGAGCAAACAGGGCATCAAGGCCGGTCTTGGAACCGTTGGCGGCATTAATCGGGTTACCTTTGTCAATATAAATAACACCGGGTTGAACGGCGTGGGGGTTGTGTATAGATACGGTGCCGGAACTTCCGGTTGTGCCAAGTAACTGCAGTAGCTCACCCAGGTTGAGAAAACTTAAATTGCCTGCAAATGCCACGTCGCCTGACATATCGAAAAATTAACCCCCTAGATTAAGTTCCTTTTGAAGTGATTTTAGTACCAACTTCAAGCAGGCGTTGAGGGTTTTTCCAACGCCGTCACCCTTCAAGGCACTGGCCGGAAAGGAAGGGACCTTTAACTGTCGATTTAAATCCTGTTGCAATTTTTCAAGCGGCATCAGGGTAATATTGGCATCGGTGAGGTCGCGTTTGTTATATTGCATCACCAGGGGTATGTTAAAAATGCTGAGACTGTATTCTTTTAGGTTCTGCTGGAGGTCTTTTAGCGCAAGCATATTTTTTTCACGCCGAACCTCAAGGGAATCGGCGACGAAAACAATGCCGTCGGCTCCCCGCAAGACCAATTTCCGAGTTGAAGCATACCGCACCTGTCCCGGTACCGTATATAACTGAACCCGAACATCACACCCTTTCAACTTCCCGAGTTCAAGGGGAAGAAAATCAAAGAAAAGGGTTCGGTCGCCATCGGTGTTGATAGAAACCATATCCCCTTTGACTTGATTTTTAAAAGCTTTGTGAATATATTCCAGGTTGGTCGTTTTACCGCACCGACCCGGGCCGTAATATACGATTTTACACTCGATTTGTTTTTTCTTTAAGTTAACTATCGCCATCTGAATTCGCTCTTTACAATCCAACTTTTTATAATATCACATTCAAACCGAGTCATAAAGCCCAATTATATATCTTGTGTAATATCGAAATACTTATACCATTTTGATATCCCCTGTCAACAAGCACCGATCATAAAAATTAGGTTGACAATACAATAATTTGCGTTCACAATTATTTTCCTTTTTAGACCGGGGAGAACCCAATTTTAAATCGAGGAGGAGATTGTTATGGACAAGAAAGTTACCGTAATCGGCGCCGGAAATGTGGGTGCAACTGCGGCTCAGCGGTTGGCTGAAAAGCAGTTATGTGACGTTGTGCTAGTGGACATCGTCGAAGGCATACCCCAGGGAAAAACGCTGGATTTGAACGAGGCGGCTCCTATAGAAAAACATGACTGCCATCTTACGGGGGTCAACAGTTATGAGGATACAGCCGGATCGGATATCGTCATTATTACAGCCGGAATACCCCGAAAGCCGGGGATGAGCCGTGATGATCTTATCAGCACCAATGCCGGAATCGTGAAAGCGGTCACCCGGGAAGTGGCCAAGCATTCTCCGCAAGCCATTCTTATTATCGTCAGCAATCCGCTGGATGCTATGTGTCATGTGGCCTATGATGCGGCAGGTTTTCCCAAGGAGAGAGTCATCGGTATGGCCGGCGTGCTGGATTCCGCTCGTTTCAGGGCCTTTATTTCCATGGAATTGAACGTTTCTGTTGAAAACACCCATGCCTTTGTGCTGGGTGGACACGGGGATACCATGGTACCCCTGCCTCGTTACTCAACTGTTGCGGGTATTCCAATCACTGAACTAATGGCCTCGGATCGTATCGATGCCCTCGTGGAAAGGACCCGTAACGGTGGCGCGGAGATCGTAGGGCTCCTGAAGACAGGCAGTGCCTATTATGCACCGGCATCCGCCGCGGTCGAAATGGCGGAGTCAATTTTAAAGGATAAAAAGAAGATCCTTCCCTGTGCAGCCTATCTGCAGGGAGAGTATGGCCAGCAGGATCTGTTTATCGGCGTTCCGGTGAAACTGGGTGCCAAGGGGGTTGAGGATATCATTGAGATAACCCTGACGGACGAAGAAACGATCGCTCTGCAAAAATCAGCTGATGCCGTTCAGGAACTTAAGGATTTGCTGAAGACGCTGGGTTAGGTCGTTGGAGTAAGCAAGATAAGGGCGGTCGATCACCTTAATCTGCGCATCTGAATTGATTCCATATTGAAGGTGTCAGGTGTCAGGTGTCAGTGAAGATGCGGAGAGGCTGAGGATATATATGGCAATCGTACGCCGGCCTCTGACCCTATCCATTTCCAGAAAGGAAGAGATCTGTTAATCAGATCTTAACTTTTGCGTTCCTGACACCTGAAACCTGACACCTGAAGCCTTTCTATTGGACAACGCCTTCAGCACTGATTCCGCTGTGCGGCGATTAAATCCGGGCAGTGAACTGATTTCATCGAGATCGGCTGTCCGGATATTTTTTAGGGTCTGAAAATGTTTCAGCAGGGTTGCCTTTCTTTTTGAGCCGACCCCCGGGATCGTGTCTAAAGCAGATTGCAGGGATTTCTTGGCGCGTCGCCGGCGATGAAAGGTAACGGCAAAGCGGTGGGCTTCGTCCCGGACACGCTGTAAAAACAGCAGAAGATCCCCTTCCCTGCCAAAGCTTAAAGGATTGGCCCGACCCGGCTTAAAGATTTTGTCCCGCTTTTCACCTTTGCGCTCATTTTTTTTGGCGATGCCGACCACGTCAAATTCTCCCTCAAGCCCCAGATCTCTGACAACCGCCATCGCAATGTTAAGCTGCCCTTTGCCGCCATCCACCATTAACAGGTCCGGATAAGGCTTCGAGTGGTTGCCCTTGCCGAAACGACGCTTTAATACTTCATCCATATAGGCATAGTCATCGTGTTCACTGACTGTTTGGATCCGGTATTTGCGGTAGCGGTCTTTTTGGGCGCGGCCATTTTCAAACACGACCATGGCCGCCACGGGTTCGGTTCCGGAGATGTTGGAGTTGTCAAAGCATTCTATTCGTGCGGGCAACTGGCTCATTTTCAGTTTTTTTTGAAGCCGCCGCAAAAGATTCATCTCAGCGGAATGTGACGCAAGGATATTTTTCAATTCATTTTCCCCATTGTGGACGGCTAAATTTGCCAGCCGTGCCTTTTCACCGCGTTTGGGATAAACAATATGTGTCTTTTTCTTTTTGATGTCCCGCAACCATTCTTCGGTCAGGTAGGCATCTTCCAACTTGATGGATGTCAGCAATTCATCCGGTAGAAAGGGATGGCGATCGTAATATTGTCTGATAAAGGCAGCCAGCATTTCTTCTTCCGTGGATATGGTTTCGGAAAAGTTGTAGTGTCGTGTTCCGGTGAGAAACCCGTTGCGTACGGCTAAAACTGTTATCACAGAAAATTCCGGAGACCGCGTCAGGGCGAAGACATCCCGGTCTTTAAAATCGGTTGTAACAGCTATTTGTTTTTCTATGGTCCGTTCCAGGGAAAATATCTTATCTCTCAACCTGGCCGCTTTTTCGAATTCCTGGACCCGGGCGGCGTCTTCCATCTGTTTTTTTACCTTGCGAAGGAGATCCGGCGTTCGGCCTTTCAAAAACATGACGGCTTCGCCAACCTGTTCATGATACACAGCCGGATCGACATCGAGACAGCACGGGGCCAGGCATCCTTCCATCTGGCAATGGAGGCAGGGCCGGGTTCGGGTTCTAAAATCCTTGGCCCTGCACTTGCGCAGTTTAAAAGTTTTGTTGATGGTTCGCAGCGTTTCACGCACCGCCTGGGCGGATGCAAACGGCCCGAAGTACTTGGCGTCGTCAACACCTATTTTTCTGACAATCGAAAAAGTTGGGTATTTTTGGTTTAGATCAATTCGCAGGGATGGATAGCGCTTATCGTCTTTCAGGATGACGTTGTAGCGCGGCCTGTGTTTTTTAATGAGATTGGACTCGAGGATCAGCGCTTCTTTTTCCGTTCCGGTGATGATGGTCTCGATATCATCTATTTTATTCATCAGAATGCCGGCTTTAATGTCCAGGCGCCCGGATGTTTTAAAATAGGACGATAATCGCTTTTTTAAATTCCTGGCCTTGCCGATATAAATTACCGTTCCGACGGCATCCTTCATCAAATAGACACCGGGCTCAGTGCTGACGGGTGTTAGCTTTTTAAGAATATCATTTTTCGGGTTCATGGCGATTTAGGAGGCTAATAGGTCTCTGGTCGGTGATTTTAATTCGGTTCTCTGCTCCAAGCGGATTCGGGCTAAGCTTCCAGCACAATTAATTTCTGCAACGCTCTGATCTGGTCTCTTAAATCTGCGGCTTGCTCAAACTCAAGGTTTTTGGCCGCCTCGTTCATTTGTTTTTCCAGGGAATTGATGGCTGAATCAATATCATCCAGCGATTTAAAAGTTTCGATGGCTTCCGCCACATGATCCACGGCACTGTCTTCCTTTTTATTTCCGAAATCAAAAGTATGGGTAATATCCTTTTGAATGGTTTCAGGCGTGATTCCGTGGCGTTGATTATAGGCCTGCTGAATTTTGCGACGGCGATTGGTTTCATCAATGGATTGTTGCATTGAGCGGGTCACTCTATCCGCATACATAATAACCTTGCCGCGTACATTTCTGGAAGCGCGGCCGCAGGTTTGAATTAAGGATCGCGCTGAACGCAGAAAACCTTCTTTATCTGCGTCCAGGATTGCCACCAGAGCAACTTCGGGTATATCAAGGCCTTCACGCAGCAGGTTGATTCCCACCAGGACATCAAACTTGCCCATTCTCAGGTCTCTGATAATGTCCATGCGTTCAAGGGTGCCGATGTCGGAGTGAAGGTAGCGAATCTTGATCCCCAGATCCGAATAGTATTCGGTTAGATCTTCCGCCATTCGTTTCGTCAGGGTTGTTGCCAGAACCCTTTCATGGCGCTTTTGATGAATAGAGATTTCTTCAAGCAGATCATCGACCTGGTTTTTGGCACTGCGCACATCGATTAGCGGATCAATCAATCCGGTGGGTCTGACGATCAGTTCGGCCAGGGCCCCTTTGGCCTTTGAAATTTCATATTCTGCCGGTGTGGCCGAGACATATGTCACCTGTGATATTCGTGCTTCACTTTCTTCAAATTTCAGCGGGCGGTTGTCCAGTGCGGATGGTAACCGAAATCCATATTCAACCAGGGTTTGTTTACGGGATCGATCGCCCCGGTACATGCCCCTTATCTGCGGCACTGCGATGTGGCTTTCGTCAATAAACAACAGAAAATCTTTCGGGAAATAGTCCAGCAGGGTGGGCGGTGGTTCTCCGGTTTTGCGGCCTGTCAGGTGACGGGAATAATTTTCAATTCCGTTACAATAGCCAAGTTCCTGTATCATTTCCAGATCGAATTGGGTGCGTTCTTCAATTCGCTGGACTTCAATCAGTTTGTCTTCTTCACGCAGGTATTCCATCCGTTCTTTCAACTCTTCGATGATGGAGGCCATGGCTTTTTTGAGGGTTGTCTTCTGAGTGACATAATGGCTGGCTGGAAATATGGTTGCCTGATTCAATCGTTTGGAGACCGTGCCGCGCAGAGGATCAATTTCTGAAACGAACTCAATCTGATCGCCGAAAAAATCAATGCGGATGGCTTTGTCTTCTTCGTAAGCCGGAAAAACTTCCACCCGATCACCCCGCACTCTGAATACGCCCCGGTGAAAATCGACATCATTGCGCTCATACTGCATGGCGACCAGTTTGAATAGAAACGCATCCCGCGCGAATTCCATGTCAGTCTCAATGTCAACCCGCATGCCCAGGTAATCTTCGGGTGCACCCAGTCCGAAAATACAGGATACACTTGCGACAACGATGATATCTCTACGGGACAATACCGACCGGGTGGCTGAGTGCCGCAATTTATCAATCATTTCGTTAATTGACGAATCTTTTTGAATGTAAGTATCGCTGGATGGAATATAGGCTTCCGGTTGATAGTAATCGTAGTAGCTGACGAAATATTCCACGGCGTTATTCGGGAAAAGTTGTTTGAATTCGTTATAAAGTTGAGCCGCGAGGGTTTTGTTCGGGGCGATGACCAGGGTCGGTTTATTGGCCCTGGCGATAACATGGGCCATGGTAAAGGTTTTGCCGGAGCCGGTTACCCCCAGCAGGACGTTCTGGCGTTTTCCCGCCAGCAAATTGCGGGATAATTTTTCAATCGCCTGGGGCTGGTCACCGGTCGGTTCAAAATTGGAAATTAACTCAAACTTGGACATAATTAATTTATTGCTAAAATTTGCTTCGGAAATTTAAATGTTATTATGGTTTTATAATCAACTATGATTGCAACAACTTAAGGTTTCAGGTGTCAGGTGTCGGTATCCGATCGGGCAGATCCTGACACCTGAACACTGAAACCTGACAACTTTAAATGCCGAGACTATCCATAAATTTACCGATATGAGGAAAGGGTTGATAGTATCTGACAGGGATTATGATACAAGGACCACGCTCATGGCACCGATGCCATCTCCTTTTCCGATGACGCCGAGTCCTTCGGTCGTCGTTGCTTTAATATTAATACAGCCGGGGGATAGTTCAACGGCGTGGGCAAGATTCATTTGCATGGTTTCTCGATAGGGACCAATTTTAGGGGCTTCTGCGAAAATTATAGTATCGATATTGCGAATGGTAAAACCTTTTTGGCGCACCAGCGCATTGGTTTGGGCCAAAAGCTCTAGGCTGGAGATATCTTTGTATTTGGGGTCGGAATCCGGGAAATGCAGGCCGATATCGCCCAATCCGACCGATCCCAGCAGGGCATCACAAACCGCATGTACCAGGACATCCGCATCCGAATGCCCCAGCAGCCCTTTTTCAAATGGAATGACCGCACCGCCGAGTATCAGTTGGCGTCCCGTTACCAGTCGATGAACATCATATCCTATCCCGATCTGCATTGTGTAAATCCTTGTAATTTTATATGATAATTTGGTATCTGTTCCACTTTTCATATCACAAACTGGTATCAGCGTAAAGTTAGAGTTGATACCGGTATTGAATATACGCTGGATCCTTATCGTCATCATTCATAAAACTTGACCTCCTTTGAGGGTTGGGTATATGTTTTAATAATAGATTTCCTTTACGGGAATTTCATTAAAAACCGCTGCTTGAGAAGGGAAGATACGTTTTGGAGCAAAATACCGAGAAAATCGCTTTAAACGACAACCAGGCTAAACTTCTTCTTGAAGAAGTCGGCATTGCTTTGCCCCCTGAACGGTTTGTATTGCGACGCGAAGATGTTGTACCTGCAGCCGACAGCCTTGGTTATCCGGTCGTGTTGAAAGGAATCGGTAGAAAGTTGATGCACAAAACCGAACAGGGCCTGGTGTACCTTCATCTTGCAGATTCCCGGTCCGTAGTAAACGCTGTAGAGTCAATCATCGCCGGGGCCGGCAACGACCTGGATGGATTTCTAGTGCAACCCCACATTCAAGGCCGCCGGGAATTCGTGGCCGGATTGTTTCAGGACCGCCAATTTGGTCCGGTGATCATGTTCGGCATTGGCGGGGTGTTCACCGAAGCCTTTGCGGATGTCGCTTTCCGCCTGGCACCGCTGACTGAAACCGATGCCGAAGAAATGCTCAAGGAAATTAAAGGCCGGGCCCTGCTGGGTGATTTCAGGGGCGAAAAAGCTGTCCGGCAAGATGAACTGATTCAAACACTGCTGGGATTATCTCGTATGGGTGAAACGCATCCGGAGATTTCCGAAATTGATATTAACCCATTATTGGTAACCCCGGAGGGTCGGGTCAAGGCTGTGGATGCACTGGTGGTCACCGGTGGTGGAACCGAACCAATCGAATTTTTGCCGCCCATATCCCCGGATGCCATCGGCTCGCTTTTTTATCCCAAAAGTGTCGCCATCGTAGGTGCCTCGGCTCAGATAGGAAAATGGGGCCACACCCTGATGGCAAATACCGTCAGTGGTGGCTATAAAGGTCCCATTTACCCGGTCAACCCGAAGGGTGGCACCATCGCGGGGCGAAAAATTTTTCGGTCCGTGGCCGAGATACCGGAAAAGATTGGCCTGGCAGCTGTAACCATACCGGCCGACAAGGTTTTGGATCTCATATCTGAATTCAGGAAAAAAGGGATCCGGAATATGCTGCTGATTACGTCCGGTTTTGGTGAAGCCGGAGAACGCGGAAAGCGTTTAGAAGCAGAACTGGTCAAAACCGCCCAGGAGGCCGGTGTCCTGGTGCTGGGTCCCAACACCATGGGTATCTGTAACCCCCATAATAATCTTTACTGCACCGGCTCACCGGTTATGCCTCGGCCCGGCTCGACTGCCATGGTTGCCCAATCCGGGAATATGGGGATCCAGTTACTCGCCTTTGCCGAACAGCAGGGTATCGGCATTCGGGCTTTTTGCGGTTCAGGTAATGAGGCCATGATGACGATTGAAGATTATCTGGATGGGTTTGAGGTGGATACCCTGACCCGCACGGTGATTCTTTATGTCGAGAGCGTCAAAAATGGACGACGCTTTTTTGAAAGCGCCCGCCGTGTCGGCCTAAAAAAACCAATCGTACTTTTGAAAGGGGGCCGAAGCGACGCCGGCAACCGGGCGGCGGCCAGTCATACGGGCGCCATGACGTCCGACATTAAAATATTCGAAGCCGTTTGCCGGCAGGCCGGTATTGTGTTGGCCGAAAAACCCATGGATCTTCTCGATTTAGCGGCGGCCTTCTCTTCCCTGCCCTTACCTGAAGGCAGACGTGCCGCCATTGTTACCCTGGGCGGCGGGTGGGGGGTTGTCACGGCTGATTTGTGCGCCGACTACGGTCTGGAGGTGCCGGAACTTTCATCGGAGTTGGTGGCCAAAATGGATCGGATGCTGCCGGCCTACTGGAGCCGATCAAATCCCATCGATCTAGTCGGAGACCGCGATCACTCCATACCAATGATTGCCATAGAAGAACTGATGCAGTGGGACGGCTGCGACGCCGTCATCAATCTCGGCATAATGGGCCGCAGGATAATGGTTAAAAGATTCGGTGAATCGGTACTAAAGTCCGATCCCCAATATGATGAAGACTTTATTGCTCAGGTGAATCAACAGTTTCTCAAATTTGAAAAAGACTATATCGAGCACATTGTCCAATTAATGGAAAAATTTCAAAAACCCATATTTGGCGTTAGCTTGCTGCCTGACGAAAAGAATCAGACCCTTTACCGGGTTGACGGCAGTAAATATAAAGGGGTGTTTTACCCAACCCCGGAACGAGCTGTGAAATCATTTGCCAAAATGGTCGAGTACAACCGCTTTTTAAAAAAGTTTTAGACTTGTGAGATTGAAAATCTTGTGATAGAAGTCCTATCTTTTCTTTCATACAAGGTAGAAATATGACCAAAAAGAACTTTAAATATAAATACGATTTTGAAATCGGATATCTTGTTAAAAGTCCCTGCAAGAAATGCATCCTGAAAAAGACGTTGCCCAAATGCGTTACTAAATGCAGCCTTCTCGATAAAATCCACTCGACCTTATCCGAAGCGATATCCTGCACGCGGCGAACCTGATCAATCTTAAATAGTTTTCTACTAATATCGTTTTATCATCATTATCTATTTTGATATACTTCGAGTCTCACACGGTTTTAGGCGGATGGATATGTTGTTTTTCATAACAGCTATCAGTAATTGATGCTCTCCCGCGAGAAGGCAATTAAATTTAAAATGGAAATATCGACGAGAGAAACATTTGGCTTAATCAAGGCCCACCCGACGTCCGGACATAAAAATAGCTCAACTTTAAGGTGTTTTCATCGACTATTCCGGCATAGACGTTGTCCCGACCGCGATGCACTAGATAACCGAACATCTTGTCATTTTCCCCGATAATTTCTTTCACCCAGGTAGAACTCAAGATTCTGGTATTTTTCATCATATTATCAGAAGTAACTTCAATCCACGAACCATCTAATACGATTTTAGAATCCTTTTTTAACTTAAAAATCAGAGCAAGATTTCTTCGATAATAGACCGTGTACTCATTCCACCTCTGACGCAGTCCTTCCTCTGTGGGGTCTTGCACTCTTTTTAACTTGCCCCGGGGTCCACTGGCACATCCGGTTAAGCTAAAAATAACCGGGACAATCACAATACAAATCAAAAATATAGCTATCCTTCTCATGCTGCCATCCTTTCTTAGAGAAATTGCCTTTACGCGTCATTTTTCGGATCAAAAATAATGACGGCTTCTGTCTGTGGCTTAATCTGCCCATAGGTTCCTGAGCATCCTATGAAAAAATAAACATAAGGGCAATCTAACCTTAACTGACTAACTTAGAAATCACGGCTCCCCAGGTTACACCGGCGCCGAGACCCAGAAACAAAACGGTGCTGTCGGCACCGATGATCCCCATTTCCAGGGCTTCATCTAGGGCGATCGGAATGCTGGCCGCGGTCGTATTCCCGTAGCGCTGGATGTTGTGAAACACCTTTTCTTCAGGTAGTTTCATCGACTGCTGAAAAAACTGATTTATGCGCAGATTGGCCTGATGGGGAATGAACAGATCGATATCCTCAATGGAAAGCCCGGCCATTTCCAGAGTTTCACCCACCACTTCGGGCAGTTTCTGAACAGCCAATTTGAAGATAGTCTTGCCGTCCATTTTGGGAAAATGCCGTCCCTCGTCAATTTGCTCTTTGCTGATCCGGGGATTATTTCGCGAGGCCCCCAATTCAACTGACAGGCTTTCGGCAAACTTGCCGTTGGCGTGCAGGGCCGACGCCAGAACCCCAATGGGTTCATCCGATTCAACACCCTCCAGACAGACTGCTCCGGCGCCGTCTCCGAATATCACCGCCACATCTCTGCCCCGGGTGGAAATATCCAGTCCGGTGCTATGAACTTCGGCGCCCACCAGAAGAATTTTGTTGGCCAGATGACTGCGGATATAGGCATCGGCGGTGGTAATGCCATAGAGAAATCCGGTGCACTGCTGTCGGATATCAAGGGCCGGGGTTGCGTCCAGGCCAAGTTTATGCTGCATCAGGCATCCGGGCCCGGGGAAGAAAATATCCGGACTCAGGGTAGCAAAAATAATTAGATCTAGATCTTCCGGTTTCCATCCGGCTCGCTGCATGGCGATTTGAGAAGCCGCCAATCCGAGATCGGATGATCCCACACCGCCCTCTTCGGGCACCCAGTGGCGCTGCTCGATGCCGGTTCGCTGCCGGATCCATTCATCTGTTGTGTCCATCCATTGGGTCATGTCATCATTGCTGACCACCCGCGGTGGGAGGAAACGCCCGGTTCCTCGAATAACTGTTCTTTTCATCGTTATCGCTCCATAATTTGGGGTTCGAAGGTTTACCCGCCTTCGGCGGCGCCGGATGCGACCAGGGTTCAAGGTTCAACGTTCAGGGTTATTTGTCAAAGATTCGGAATATATCTATTTGTTGTCTATCTTGCTTCTACCCCCACAAATTACTGGTTGGGTCAGCCACTGTGCGGACCACAATTGAGGGTGTACGATGACTTGAAACCGTCGGGCTCTGGCCCGCCCGCCTCCTCACAACATTCCTTAAATAGGTATTTTCCTGCAAAGATCATGGATCTACGGTTTTTAACCTATGAACCCTGAACTCAGAACCCGGAACCTTGCTATTCCCACAATGCATCGCGTAATCCGGAGGATCGTTCGATTCTGCGCGAAATAGCGGTTGTGAGCACCGGTTCAGTGCCCCAGATAGACACTTTCTGCCGGGCTCTTGTCAGTCCGGTATAGATCAATTCCCGGGTCAGCAGCGGGTAATCCCTATCCGGCAGGATGAGGATGACGTGATCAAATTCCGAACCCTGACTCTTGTGCACGGTCATGGCATAGACCGTCTCATGCGCCGGGAGTCTGTGGGGAAGAAACCGCCTGACACCTCCTGAGGTATCCTGGAAATAGACATGCAATTGGTCGTGGTCGGCGTCCGGCAGCGTGATGCCGATATCCCCATTATAGAGTCCGAGACTGTAATCATTCCTGGTTATCATTACCGGCCGGCCCCTGTACCACGGATGACTTCCCATTGGATGGTCTCCAATGAGATTTTCACGGGTCAGGACTTGCTCGGCCAGATAATTGACTGACCTTACACCAAACGGGCCCATATTAAGCGCACACAGGATTTTAAACTCATTAAACGCAGTCATAGCTAACATGGGGTCCTTTATTGTCAAGTATTTTCTGTATCCATCGATTATCTTCGGAGCCAGTTGACTGCTCAACTTGTTTTGGGAGCTTATTTCTGACCACTGAACAGCAGTTTCCGAAGCGTTTTTTAACAATGCCATGGATTTTTCAATATCGCCGAGATTGATGGCCCGGCTGATTGCCCCGATACCACTTTGAGAAGAAAACCGATAGTTTTTATCCAGTACGCAAATGCAATCCTGCAAGGCTTTGCCGTTTTCAGGGGTCTGGGCAAAATTTTCGATGGCGGTACCGGTAAATTTTTCAATATAATCAAGAAAATCCTTAGAAAAGCCATGAATGACCTGGCGGTCACAAATATCGCCCAAAACCGAACCGGCTTCAACCGAGGCCAACTGATCTTTGTCGCCCACAATCAGCAGCCGGGCATCCGGTGCGACGGCCTGCACCAGCTTTGACATCAAGGCCAGATCCACCATAGAGGCTTCGTCAACCACGACAACATCGGCCGGTAATAGATTGTCGCTATTGTAACGGAAATATGGCGTGCCGGAAATGGGTCTCAACAAACGGTGAATGGTAAAAACGTCGCCCGGGATGCCGTCTTTTAAAGAGCGGCTGCAATTAAGATGATCTTTGGCCTGCAGGATGGATTCCCCGAGTCTGGCCGCCGCCTTGCCGGTGGGAGCGGTCAAACTGATATTTAACCTGTCCCGGCCGGTGCATTCCAATATGAGTGCCAGTATGCCGGCAATGGCATGGGTTTTACCGCTGCCGGGCCCCCCCGTGATGACACTAAAGCGCTTTAACAACGCAGTGACGGCGGCCACTTTTTGGTAGTCGATACCTTCATCGGTGAACGGAAACAGCCGGTCGAGACAGGCTTTAACTTTCCCGGGATTAAAATCTGCCAGCTCCCCTGCGGCCCGATTATGAATTAAGGAAGACAGTCTTGTTTCATACGCCCAATAGCGGTAGAGGTACAATCGGTTATGATCATCGAGGATTAGCGGACATCTGTCACCGGGCTTGCCGACCGCGGTGTGGGCCTGCAATTGTCGGCGCCATTTCTCCGGCGGGGGACAGAAGACCGGGGCATGGCCCGGCTGCTCTTCTAAAAGGATTGTTTCAGACACGGAATCGAGATTGAGACAGATGTCGCCATTGGCAGTTGCACGGCTTACCATTGCTGCCGCCAAAAATATGTCTGGAGCCGGATCAACTGCAAAACGCGAAATGAAGCCGGCAAAATGAATATCAATCTCAGAAAATATTCCGCTGGAACTTAAGATCGAGTTGATGTTTTGTAAGTTTTGATTTGGCATGATGCGGTTAGTGGTTTTTTAGAAATTTTTATGCATTATTCGACATTCGTCAATCCATTAAAGCCCGCACCCCGTATCGTACCCCGCAACTCGTGACGCGAAACCCGCAACCCGCCTATCCATATCCGGGGATAAGGGTTTGACCCAGGGAATGAACTAGAGCCGGATCCGGCAGGTCATAGAAAACACCGTATTGCGGCCCCTTAAGCTCGTTGACGCCTCGAATGAATATGTAAAAAATTCCACCGAAATTCTTCTCGTAACGGTAATCCGGTTGTTGATATCGCAAATACTGGTGCAATGCCAGGGCGTAGATGTGGTATTGCAGGGTGTAGTAATTTGCTTCCATGGTTTGCTGCAGACAAAGTTGATGATAGTGGTCAAATGTCGGCCCGAGATAATTCGATTTCCAATCAAGCAGATAAAAACGCCCCTGATGGCGAAAAACCATATCGATATAGCCTTTCATAAACCCGAGAGAAGGGGCAAAGGAAAGTCTTTCAAGGCGGGCGGGAAATTGCCCGATTCGGTTGCGGCGACCGGATTTTTTAAACGCCTTTTTTAATTTGCCGGGCGTCACGGGGTTTAGCGGAAAATAAAATTCCATTTCATTTATTCGCTCTGCGGCTTTCAAAGACGACAGTCTGAACTGCGAAAGATCCGGATGCAATTGAACTGCCAGGACAGATGAAATGGTTGTGCAGACAGTTGTCAGCCACTTGGCGTCATATCCATATTGCAGTAGTTTGCCGGCAACCAGCCGCTGTAGATGGTCTGATTGGATTCCGGCGAAATCATAATGCTCAAAGATGTCATGAAAAAAACTACCGGCCCGGGCGCCGCGCGGGAAGGCAAAAACCGAGAGGCCGGTGGGAGGGCTTTGTCCTTCTAATTCATCGGGGGACGTTGTTGGGTCCGGTTCCAGCCCGTCCAGAGAATCATCGCGGTCCGGTAGATCTACATCTGAAGCTCCGCTGGATACCAGGGAAGAATAACTTGAAATTTTCCAGGACCGATCTATTTTTCCTGTGAACCGGCGACAGAAAAGCGGTTCTTCAGCCGCCTGAGCTCGCGTAAGGGCCCTATCTGAATCTGTTGATACGGGCAATGAAACCACTTCAATGCTGTTCTGGGATCTTGCCGCGAGTTGTCGTAAATCTTCCACACGTTCGGCGTTGGTTGTGTCCTTGAATTTATTTTTCAAAAGGAGAGTCTGATCTTGGGCTGAAAATTTGTCCGGTTGATCGGTGCCGCCGTGCAGCAGGTAGGCCAGAGCCGATGTTTCAGCGCGGTTTATATGTCCCCAGACAAGGTAACAGCGTTGTTTGGCCCGGGTCAGGGCCACATAAAGCAGTCTTAGATTTTCAGACAACAGCTCGTTGCGGGCCAGGGCCAGATGTTGATCGCGGGATTCAGAGCCTAAATCAAAGGTCAGTTGAAGGTTATCGGCAATATCATGGAAAGAAAATTCCTTGTCATTTATTAAGGAGCCTTCCCAGGCGAAGGGACAAAACACCACGGGGTATTCCAATCCTTTGCTTTTATGGATGGTAACAATCTTGACCGCATTCTCATCGCTTTCAAGACGCAGTTGATTTTCTTCCAGCCGGGCAGTTATCGGATCCTGCTGTTCAGCCAGCCATTTCAACAGGTCGGCAACACCGGTATTTTTTTCTGCGGACTGCCGGTGCAGCAATTCGACCAGATGCAATACATTGGTGAGGCGTCGTTCACCGTCCGGAAAACTCAAAAGCCGATCCCTGACCCTTTCCCGGACTAAAAACAGCCGAAACATGCGAATAAATCCATTCTGCTCCCAGGTTTGAAAGTATTCACTGAAACGGGCTAGGCGGGATTCCCACCATTGGGATTCAAAATCACCGGATACCAATTCTTCAGCCCGGGTACCCATAATTTCTGTGGCCAGGGCTGCTTTAAGATAGGAGGTATCGGCCGGATGGGCAATACCGTTTAAAATTCGTTCAATTTCCATGGCCTCCCGGGAATCAAAAATATTGGCCGAAGTATACAGGACCGATGGGATGCCCCGGGCGGTCAGAACCGCCTTTATCAGCTGGGCCTGGTCATTTGTGCGGACCAGTACGGCGATTTTACCCGGCTCAAACGGTGTTGATTTTGATAATAACCGACGTATTTCACCTCCCACGGCATCCGCAATCAATCGGGTCGCCGGTGGTTTGTTCATGGGTTTATCGATCCCGGTAATTTTTTTTGAATCCAGATACCAGAGAATAAATGGCGGCCCCTTAAATTCGCCATCTTTTAAGGACTGCCGGGCCGGTTTACCGGCTTCAAAGGGGATATCATCGAATATAAACGGGTTATTCACGCCGCAAAACAGGGTATTGACGGCTGTAAGCAATTTGGGTTCCGAGCGCCAGTTTTTTATCAACGTAAATTTGGCATCGCTGCGGCGGGCGGCCTTCATATAAGAGAAAATGTCAGCCCCCCGGAAGCTGTAGATGGATTGCTTGGGATCGCCGATCATAAACAGCAGGCTGTTCTCGTGAGCGAAAAGGCGGGTTAAAATATCATACTGGACACTGTCGGTATCTTGAAATTCATCTACCAGGGCAGCCTTGTAGCGCTGACGAATACCGGCCGCCAGTTGATTGGCGTTTTCACTTTTAAGAACGTTTAACACCGTTATCAAAAGATCATCAAAATACTGGATGTTCTTTTCTTTTTTCCGTTGGCGCAGTTCAGAAGCGGCAAAGCCGAACAGTCTGGTTTTTAAAAACATCAAGGATTGTTCAAATTCGGCATTCAAAAGTTCGCCCTGGGCCAAGACAACATCACAAAGATTGAAAAATGGGTGTTCGGGTGGGCTGTTATTTTTTTTGGTAGCTCTGGTTAGTTTGGCAGCCGTGAAATTTTCGAATTTATCAAAGAGGGGAAACCCTGTGCTTTGCGGGTGGGCAAGATGGTCCATGGCCCCTGCCAGGGTGGTCACTTTGAGCGCTCTTGCATTCATTTGCGGGTGATTGGCGCTGGCCTTCATGCTGCCATAGATGTTGGCATTCAGAGCCGGATCCATCATGGCCTGGATCACTGCCTCCCGGGAGGTCGGCCAGGTTTTTTTCAGAGCTTCCAGTGCGCTGCGAAAGGGCTGGAGGGCCTCCAGCAAAGGCTCCGAAGATTCTGGCACTATTTTCACATCAGGGATTTTGACTTTGTCCAGAAGCCGAATAAAATAATCCGGATGCTTAACCCGTTGCAAGGCAAAACCAATCCATTCCTTTGAAGCCGTGTAAAAGGTCTTTCTCCAAAAATCATCGACGACTTCCTGGATGAGGTGGGACTGATTGGAAACCAGTTCGGTATCGAATAAATTATGGGTTTCAAAGGCATTTTCATGGATAATACGCTGGCAAAACCCATGAATCGTATAAATGGCCGCCTGATCGAAATCGATCAGGGCCTCATGCAGACACATACCCGCTGCCTGCTGATCGGGATATATTTTTAACAGTGATTCGATGAGGGGGTCGACGCTGTTTCCGGCCGCGAATGCGTCCCTGGCCTGTACCAGTTTGTTTCGGATTCGGTCTTTAAGTTCTTCGGTGGCCGCGTTGGTGAATGTCAGAACCAGAATCTGATCGACCTGCAGCTGCATCTCCAGGACGAGCCGAATAAAGAGACCTTCAATATTGTAAGTCTTTCCCGTGCCGGCGCTGGCTTCTATCAAATTGCTGCCTTCAAGGGGAGCATTTAGCAGATCGAATGGTTGCATAGTTCGAGTTACGTGTTTCGGGTTACAAGTTGCGTTTACCGCGTTACGTGTCTCGGGTTATGTGCTTCTGGTTACGAGTTCCGGGTTTTGATCAAAAGGCATAGTGCATAGCGTTAAGGCTGACAAATCTGATATATCGGAGAATTTCATCGCTTTGCCCTCTGCCCTATGCGCTCTGCCTTCTGACCTCTGTCTTCTGACACCTGACACCTGAAACCCACGAATCACTTTTTTTGAATAAATGTATAAAAATTAAGGAACTTATATTTTCCCATTAAGTCGATAGATGAAGGCCAGCACTTCGGCCACCGCCCGGTATAGCTCCGGTGGTATCTCAGTTTCCAGATCGAGGGCTTCCAGGATTTGGATCAGGTTCTTATCTTCGTACAGCGGCACGTTATGCGCCCTGGCGACTTCGATGATTTTCCCGGCGATCTCGCCCCTGCCCTTGGCGATGACTCTGGGGGCACGGTTTTTTTTGCGGTCGTATTTCAAGGCGACCGCTTTGGGAGATTTATCCATGACTAAATCCGCAAATCCACCTTTCGGTTCGCGGCCATTTGAAAATCCGGCCGATCAAAATCCTTGACTCTTTTCTCGGAAACTTTGACTTTTAGCTGTACCTGGTCAAAGAGATCGTGGAGCAAGGTGTCCAATTCCGGGTAATTTTCCTGTATCTCGATCAGTGCCGAGGGTTCTGTCACGTAAAAGGTTATGTTCAAATCCTTTCCCAATAGAGAAAAATCCGTGCGGACATCTCCCAATCGATCCATGGACAGCAGCAGGGAAATTTGAAATCCCTTTTTGGATCCTGATTTTGGTTTTTTTTCATAAAAGACCTTCAGCCGCGCTGTCTGGTCTCCTTCTTTTAACGGAAGCGTATAGGTAAACACCTGAAACGGATGAGCCGATTCCAGCCTGGTTATCGCCCGGCCCTGTTGCTGAGTTATGTCGGACAACAAGGTATCGACAGCCCCTTTCAGTATGGCCAGGGTCCTGGGTCCGAATATTTTTTTCAGGGTTTCTTTTTCTTCGATGAAACGCTGCAGGAGTAAAAGGTTGGGCTTGAGGTCCCGGTTGAAAACGGATTTGACTTCAGAAAGATCCGCCAGGCTTTTGTTCGATCCGCCATCCTTTGCTTCAAGGACCTGGGAAATTATCCGTTCAAGGGATTTTTCAAAAAAAAGACCTGAATTTTCAAAGTGGGACTTGAGCCGGGGAAGTAATTCGCCAATAATTTCTTTTAATTCAAAAGGTTCGAAATAAGCATTTAAGGTTGCTAAAACATTGAATATTGATGAGGGGTTGTTTTTGCCGACCGACGGACCTGCAGCCTGATTAAGAATCCGGAACAATTCGTTTTGGAATTTAGTTAGATTTTCAACGGGCGTTGGTTCCGGGCGCTGTCCGGATGATTCGCCCGACAGGGGATTGATTTGATTCGCGTTGATAACGCCCAGTTTGAGTTGTTTTCCGGCCTCAAGCACCCTGACCATTAATTCCTCGCCCAAAGTAACGGGTATTTTTATATCCGCGGTTGTGCGAAAACTTCCAAAATCAATCAGGGCGCGGTCTCCTTTCAGCTCAATGATTTTCAGTTTCAAAGTGCTGCCGGGTTCGAGCGCACCCATTTTTAATTTATAAAATTCCGGCTTAACCGCAACTGTTATCTGGGAGGCAATGGCCATAACTGATAGTTATTGGTTCAAAGGTTCAGGGTTCCGGGTTCAGAGGTTAATTGCAAAGGCGAATATCGAATAATGAATAATGAATATCGAATGTCGAAAGAATGAATTCTGTCAATTTAAAAAGAAGATTGAGAAAAGCGAAACCACCCTTCGACATTCTGCGGTTCGCTGTTCAACCGCTGAACCCAGAACCCTGAACCCGGAACCTTCATTGTTTGGTATAAAATACGCCGGGAATCCAACTTTTATGAATTTTAGCGGTTTGATCCGGGTCTGCTTTTGTTTCGTCAATGAATTTAAAGCTAACCCACCCCACCCGGATGACGTCCTCATGATTCAATTTTTGACGGGTGGTTTTTTCATCATTTAAAAACGTGCCGTTGGTGCTGTTCTGATCCTCTAAATAATATTCAAAAGCCCCTTTGGAATCAGGGTTTTCTATTTTTTCAATCACGGCATGCTCAGAACTGACGACAGCATCATCAATAAAAATGTCACATTCCGGACTGCGGCCGATACGCAATCTGGGTTGATCCAACGGACATTTATTGATGGCGACGCCTTCATGTAGCTGTACGATCAAAGCCATAGGTTACTCCTTTATAGATTTGCTTATATAATTTTTCCTTAAACGATGTTCATTAAGCTTCGATAACTTTCGGCGGAATAAAATCCGAAAACCGAATATCGAAATCTGAAACAAACTCGAATTTTCAAAATTTTAATGATCGAAACAGTTTCTAAATTACGCATAAATTGAGTCCTATTACTGCATGCTTTGTTAATTCTAAAGCAATATATCCTCACTATACTCAAGGATCGGTTTGAATACTTTCATGGCTATTTTAGCAAAATCATCATCCAGGGGGTCCATTTGGCGGAAGCACAGATCGTAATACGGATCATCAGATTCCACCCGGGTGTGTTTTTTGGGCGAATCACCGCCTCGCCACCGCAGTGCGGCTTTAGCCAGCGCCGATCGATCGGATCCTGACTTATTTAGTTTGTGTTCGGCATATGCATGGGAAGTATCAGGATAAAAATGGATCGGTTCCTCCAATCCACACCGGAACAAGTTAAGAAGGTCGTCTAAAAAGGCTTTGCTTCCCGGTACCGGCCCGAATTGCACCGCTGAATCCTTGCATATGAGGAAACTGGTCTGGGGGTATTCCGGTGGTGCCCCATGGCACAGAACAAGATGATAAATCCAGGATGTCAGGATATCCTTAACTTTTTTACGGGCATAGCGGATGTTAACCAATCCGGATTCCGCAATTTCAGACACCCGTCCGCGCAGATTGAATCCTGATATGCTAAGATCAATTTCGATCGGCTCCCGGGGTGCTGTCCGGGTAAAGCGTTCAATTTTGGAAATAAAATTTTCAACCTCAATGCTCATTTCATTGTAGTCAAAATCCCCGACATGGCCATGGGGAAGTTGCCCCAGGGCCTTTTGAACCGGCTTGAAGTTTTCGAGGGCTGATCCTGACATTCGGACTTTAAGCAGATTTTGTTCAACCAGGTATCTTTCCAGGGCGACCAGTACAAAATTTTCACGGTCGTCCGACAGGGAACTTTTATCCTCGAGCCATATCCCCAATCGTCTTTGGATGAAAAACCGGGCGGGGTTGCTGAAAAATCGGCACAGGGTATCGAGGTCGAGCTTTTGACATTCCGCGACCTCTTCCGATGACAGCGGAATCCTGGTTGCTACAAAGGGAAGCGGTTCTGCTTTTTCAGCCATACCGGCCAACATATTTTCGACTGAATAACTGAAGAGCCCGCTGCGGCTGCGGAAATACCATGGCGAGAAAGACTGCAGTCGGTGCCGGGTCACTATTTTTTTAAGGAGGTTTTCGTCGGAAACAGCAAAACTCTTTTCAATCGTGTCCAGCAACTCACTGACCAGCACAGACGGCGGCAGGATGGAATTGTCCTGGATGCTTTGCCCCACGTAACTGATATAAAGTTTCTTGCGGGCTGATATGATGGATTCAAGAAAGAGGTATTTATCATCGTTGCGGCGCGACCTGTCGCCGGCCCGGGGATGTCTGGCGATGAGATCAAAGTTCAGCGGTTGAAAATCCCGGGGATAGGCGTCATTGTTCATGCCGACGAGACAGATGATCTTGAAGGGGATGCTTCTCATCGGCAGCATGGCACCAAAGGTGGCGCCTCCTGTTAAAAAGCCTGATCCATACCTGTTTTGCTCCAATCGTGATTTCAGATATGATTTGATAACTGCCGGTTCTATATCATCATGAAGATCTGCGTAATTCTCAATGTCAGCCAGTTTTTCCAGTAAATTACGCAAGATCTGGAGCCCCCTTTCTTCTCTTTCTTCAGGTTTGAAGAAGCTGTCGAGAAGGGCTGTCAGGGTCATTTGCCATTTGCTCAGGCTCCCGGGCTGTTCCAGTTTTGTTGACCATGCAATCAGGCGGCCGATAAAATTTAAAAATTTACCCAGGATTTGTGCCTCGCTGCCTTCAATGTTGTCATAGGGCAAAATGCCGTTAAACATGTGTCGGTTTTCACCCGGCATGGCATATCCGAGCACCAGCCTTTCCAGTCCGGCCTGCCAGGTGTTTTCTGAGAACCCTGAGAGCCCTGCCCTCAGGCGGCTATCGGCATCAATACCCCATCGAATTTGCGTGTCTGTCACCCACCGCTCAATGACGTTTAGATCAGATTCAACCAGATTGAAGCGTTCCTTGATTCCGGAAAATTCCAATAAAGAGAGCACCTGGACGGCTCCGAACCGGCCATCGTTGATGTCCAGCAAAGCCAAAAAGCCCTCTATCACCCGGCTTGCAGTGCGCGGGCTTTGATCTGCAATACTGTATGGGATCCGCAATGATGTGTCGGTTTGAGAATCAAAGACGGCATGAATATAGGGCGCATAGGTTTCAATATCCGGTGTCATGACAATGATGTCTTTCGGTAACAACGCCGGGTCTTCTTCGAACATAGCCAGCAGATTATCGTGCAGCACTTCGATTTCCCGCATGGGACTGTGGCAGGAATGAACCTGAACGGAAGTATCCTGGTCAGGCAGTTGCAGAATTTCAGGTTGTGAACCGGATATCTGCTTATTATCAGTTATTGATCCGACCGGCACAGCGACCCTGCTGATTTCTCTATCTCTCAGGTATAATATATCCGCCTGCAAATAACTGAGAATTGAATGTTCCTGGGGCGCTTCAAATTGTTCGAAAATTTCACCATCCAAAGCGCTGATCAGCTCAAAAAAATCGCGGCCCAGCGTTCCCATGGCAGCCAGCAGCCGGTTTCCTTTTTCATAGTGATACCACTCAATGTTTTCGGCAACCGGAGGATTTTTTCGGCGAATTTTTTTAATCTCCCGGTCCGAAATAATATCCGCCCAGTACTCCCGGCAGGGATCTATTAAAAACAAATTAACTTCGATAAGCCGGGATAATTCTGCGAATGCCTGGAGGTGGAAAAGGGGAAGATGCGAGATCCCAAAAAGCGACACCCGCACCGGAAGCCGGGTGGGGTCTATGCGCAATTCTCGGATTTGCTCAAAGAGGTTTTCCCTTAACCGGGCACGATGCAGGTTCTCTTGTCCGCGGACCAGCTCACGCCAGAGTCTGGCCTGCCACCCATAAGGTGGTTTTTTTTCTTCTCTGGACTGCTCCCACTGGAACAGCAAATGGGGGCGGAATACCTGATATTGATCAAAAAGATCGGCTATTCTGCCCGCCAGTTGATACAGTCTGAGATGATTGCTGTCATCAGCCAGATAGGCTTTGAGGTCTTCAAATCCTTTCAGCCCGGTGTTTTTGGGAATGATTTTCATGAGCCGAAAGGTCATCGTCTCGGGGTCAAAGGGCGAGATATCGGGTAGACCCGGTATCAGTTTTATAAAAATATCTTCCAAAAAGGCATTGGGAAAGGGAAAGGAGCAGTTGGCGCTGACCCCGTTTAACCCGGCAAGCTCCATGGAAATCCAGCGTTCCATCCCGCGGCTCTGGACCACAATGATTTCGGGGGAAAGGGGTGTCGGCAGCGGAGTTTGAACAACTCCGGCAAGCTGTTTTGCGAGAATCTCAAGGCGGTTGCTGGTATAAACCTTTAGTCCGGTCATGAAAATCGGTCTTTCCAGGGTATCAGGTTGCCCGGTGAAACATAGTGATTTAGATTCGATTGA
>Ga0316198_10000266_pt1 | contig 25721 bp, 23 predicted proteins | sample OudBieAanoxic_MG_FD_204935 | JGI IMG/M metagenome (GOLD analysis project Ga0316198, IMG submission 204935) | Coastal sediment microbial communities from Oude Bieten Haven, Netherlands - site A anoxic | ecosystem: Environmental > Aquatic > Marine > Coastal > Sediment | place: Netherlands... | reverse complement strand
AGCCTCGCCGACGAGATTGGTGCGCTGGAAATCGAGAAAAGTGAGCTGGCCAATGCCATGGCCCTGGAACAGCAGAATGTAGAGCGTTCCGAAGGGCGTCTTCCCCAGATCAAAACGCAGAAAGAATATATTGCGGTGCTCAAGGAAGTGGATACGGCGAAAAAGCTTGCCAAAGAGTTGCAGGATCAGATTGACGCAAAGAATGAGGCGCTCACATCGCTCAGTTCGGAAAAGGCTGAAAAAGATGACGAGTTTGCCCAGGCCAATGAACAGGCGAGCGGGCGTTGTGCCGAAATCGATGCCTCGCTGGTCTCGGTGATCGAGCAACTCGATGAGATGGAGCGCCAACGAAAGGCTCTCCTTCAGGAGCTACCGACGAAGCTGCGTAAGCGGTATGAACTCCTGATGTCGAGGCGTGGCGGTGTGGCCGTTGTCGAGGCCCGCGGTGGTGCCTGCCTGGGTTGCCATATGCACCTCCCGCCGCAGCTGTTCAACAGCCTGTTTGTCGTCAAGGAGATTCAGACCTGTCCACACTGCAACCGGCTGCTTTTCGTTACCGCACCGGACTGATAACAAAACTGGAAGGTGGTTGGAGAGAACCAGGCGATCGCCGCCTGCCGTAGCTTTTGCGAAAGCAGGGGGAGGAAAGTCCGGGCTCCACAGGGCAGGATGGTCCTTAACGGGGACCGGGGGCGACCCCAGGGAAAGTGCCACAGAGAGTAGACCGCCCGCCAAGGCCTGGCCGTGGCGTGGTAAGGGTGAAAGGGTGAGGCAAGAGCTCACCAGTGCCGGCGGTGACGTCGGCAGCTCGGTAAACCCCATCCGGAGCAAGGCCAAATAGGGGAGTGTTTGAGGACGGCCCGTCCGAGACTCCCGGGTCAGGCTGCTTGAGGCCATCGGCAACGGTGGTCCTAGAGGAATGATCGTCACCCCGTCGCTGGCAACTGCTGCGGGGCACAGAACCCGGCTTACGGTTCTCTCCGGCCACTTTTTTACGGCACCCAGCCCTTGGCTTGAATACCGTTTTTTTGTAGAACCTTTTGTGATTTTTCAGTGTTAAATATGACAAGCGGTCTTATTGGCTGAACGGATAGCTGCAAACCGAAAATGCTGACTGAATTGAAATCATGAAACAAGAGAAAAGGGTTTCCCGCATTATTCTCAGGAAGCTGATCGCCTTAGGTATCGGTGCTTTGTTCTCTGTCCGCAAAACCCTGCGTTACACTAATAAAATTGATATAGAACATCCCTGCATCCTTATCAGTTTCCACGATGAAATATTACCGGCCATCGATTCGTTGATCGAATGCAATTCCGTGCAGATGGTGGCCAAAAGCCATATTGGCTTCGCCCTTGCCGAAGTACTGCGATCGTGGGGGTACAAGCACATTATTCACGGTGCCCCCGGTAGAAGCAGTAAGCGGGCGTTTATCAAACTGTTGCGGGAAATCAAAAATGGGAGGACCGTATTCATCGCCCCCGATGGCACTCGAGGACCGCGTCACGTCTTGAAGATTGGTGCCTTATTCCTCGCAAAGCAGGGTAAGGTTCCGCTTTACATCTTAAGCCCCCGCTACAAAGGGATTCGTTGCCGCTTTCTCTGGGACAAATTTCTGCTGCCCTACCCGTTCGCCAGAGTTACTTTCCGCTATGAGCGGATCGACATCCGGGAGGGCGCGACAAAAGAAGAGCTGGAAGTTCTCCGCGCTGATGTCGAGAGGCGACTGGAAGCGATCTGTAACCCGTGCTGAATTAAAGAGACACCGAAAAGTTTCCAGGGGCTCTTTATTATGATGCAATTCAGAACAGCTGGGCGGCTCGACAGCCAGGTTTGGGTTTGACATGGTTGTTGGCGTGGGGTGGGAGCTAGAGACGGCCAAGTATGGTGAAATTCATGTTGGAATATCCTAAAGCTTTTTACCCTGCATGATTTATCAGATCCCTTCGCCTGCGGGCTGGCTCGCGCTGTTGGCCAAAATCAAGGCTGATCTTTCCGCCCTTGATGAGACTGAAAAACAATGGTTGCACTGCAGGATCGCCGCAATTGAGAAACTTCAACGGGCATTGGACGATTTGTTCAAGAATGCCGGGGGAGCAAGCACCTGCGCAGATTGTGACGGTGCCTGCTGCGGCTGTGGCCGCCATCACATCACTTTGACCAACCTGCTAAGTTATCTCATCGAAGGTGAGGATCCCCCGTCCCCCGATTTCACCAGGACTTGTCCCTACCTCGGTAAAGGCGGATGCGTCCTGCCAGTTGCCCGTCGTCCCTACAACTGCATTACCTTCTTCTGCGAACAGCTGGAAGAAAACCTCTCCGAGGAAAACCTGCAACAGCTGCGTTTTATGGATCAGCAGCTACGTCGGGAGTACCAGACTCTAGCAGAGCGCTATCCTGCCGCCAGTCTCCGCGGCATCTGGATCGCCCTCGAACGAATCGGCGATGGTGAGATCCTGTCCACGAAACAGTGAACCCGATGCCGGAAGTCGTGGTAGAGTAACCACCAATACTTATCGAAGGAACCACCATGGATATCAGTTTTAAAAAGACCAACGGTCGACTGGATGAGCTTATTGAAGAGATCCTCGCAATGGCCGATGTGCATCACCCGAAAATCATCCGCGAGATGGTGATCAGTGCCCTGAAGACCGGTCAGGAAAATGATTACCTGGCTGACCTGAAGATGCTGCGTGCGACCATGAAGGAGATGCGCTACACCAGCAAGATGTTCGGACCCTATCGCGAGCGCAAGAAGGTGACGATCTTCGGTTCGGCTCGCACCGCGCCGAACGAGGAGAGCTATCAGAAGTGCGTGACTTTCTCCCGGCAGCTCGTTCGTCTCGGCTATATGGTCATCACCGGCGGCGGCCCCGGTATCATGCAGGCGGGCAATGAAGGTGCAGGGGCCGACAATTCCTTCGCGGTTAACATCCGGCTACCCTTTGAACAGGGGACCAACCCGGTCATGGAAAACAGTAGTCATACCATCACCTACCAGTATTTTTTCACCCGGAAAGTGGCTTTTTTGAAGGAAGCTGACGCGGTGGCCCTCTTCCCTGGTGGTTTTGGAACGCTGGATGAAGCCATGGAAACGCTGACCCTGGTGCAGACCGGCAAGAACCCGCCCATCCCCCTGGTCCTGATCGATGATGATGACGGCAGCTACTGGGAACCCTGGTTTGATTTTATCAAGGAAGTCATGCTGAAGCGCGGTGTGATCTCCGGTGAGGACTTCAGTCTCTTCACGATCACCCGCGATCCATTCGAGGCGGCACAGATTATCGATGATTTTTACCGGAACTATCATTCCAGCAGATGGGTGGGGTCAACCTACGTCATACGCCTTAACAAGCCTTTGAACGCCGAGAACCTCGCCGTGCTTGAAGAGGAATTCAGCGAAATCATCGAGCCCGGAAGTCACCTTCAGATGACCGTGGCCCTGCCGGAAGAACAGGACCAGCCCGACCTTGTTGACCTGCCGCGCCTGGTCTTCCAGTTCAACCGGCGTAATTACGGCCTGCTCAAGGCGTTCCTGCGCAGGCTGAATTCCTTTTAGAGTATGACGCCCTGCGGTGGACAGGCCCGAAAGTTGTGAATGGCGTTTCCTGTTGACCTTTTTCGCCGGCTGCAACTCTGGTGGCAGGCTGATCAAGGTCGGTCCCCTCGCCGGCGAAGGTTGTTCATGGCCTTCAATAGCCTGCCTCTAGTTTTTCCCTGTCGCAGAAAGCTGGGTTGCAATTTTTTTTTTTGCGGTTATAATAAAACACCGTTCTTATCATGCCGAAATTGTTGGTTTTTTTATATCTGGTTGCTTGCAGCCAGGAGCATTCTGGCCTGAACTGGCCACAAACCATCCGGTTTTGTTCACCGGAACCTTAGGGAGGAAGTTTATGAAAAGATTTGCAGTGATGATGTTGACCGCCGTTTTTGTTTTCATCGGTCTGGCCGATGCTCTGGCGACCGAGTATGTAACGATTGGTACAGGTGGCGTTACCGGTGTGTACTACCCCACTGGTGGTGCAATCTGTCGTCTGGTCAACAAAACCCGCAAGGAGCATGGTATCCGCTGTTCTGTTGAGAGCACCGGTGGCTCGGTTTACAACCTGAACACCATCGCGGCCGGTGAGCTTGACATGGGCGTCGCCCAGTCCGACTGGCAATATCATGCCTTTTATGGCACCAGCAAGTTCGAAGAGCAGGGCCCCAACAAGGATCTGCGCGCAGTATTTTCCGTTCATCCCGAGCCCTTCACCGTTGTTGCCCGCAAAGATTCCGGCGTCACGGATTTCATGCAGCTGAAAGGTAAGCGCGTTAATATTGGTAACCCGGGCTCGGGTCAACGCGGAACGATGGAAGTCCTCATGGGCGCCCTGGGCTGGACCAATGATGATTTCAAGCTGGCCTCCGAATTGAAATCTTCCGAGCAATCCAAAGCCCTGTGTGACAATAAAATTGACGCCATCGTCTTCACCGTTGGTCACCCAAGTGGTTCTATTAAAGAAGCCACCACCTCCTGTGATTCAGTGATGGTCAGCGTGACTGGTACACAAGTCGACAAGCTGGTTGCTGACAACGATTACTATCGCACCGCAACCATCCCGGGCGGCATGTATCGTGGTACTGATACCGACACCAAGACGTTTGGAGTAGGTGCAACGTTTGTCTCGTCATCCAAAGTTCCTAATGAAGTTATCTACCAGGTTGTTAAAGCTGTCTTCGAGAACTTTGATGAGTTCAAAAAGCTTCATCCGGCATTTGCTAACCTGAAGCCAGAGGAAATGATCCAAGATGGTCTTTCTGCTCCTCTGCACGATGGCGCTGTCAAGTACTACAAAGAAGCAGGTATGATGTAACTTTGCTGATGTTATGCTGAAAAAGTGCACCGTTGCGGCGGTGCACTTTTTTTTCAAGACGATCTTTATTCGTAACACCATAAGGGTTATTGCCATGACCGAAGCCAATGAGGCAACCAAGACTGAAGAAGAACTCGCGGAGATGATAGCAGAAACCGAGTCTGGTGCTCGAAACCCGACTGGAGCATTTCCTAAGAAAGTCCTGTTTTTTGTCCCGCTCATCTGGACAATGTTTCAGCTCTGGTATGCTTCTCCATTGCCCTTTCTCTTTAACTTCTTTGTTATCAATGATACAGAGGCACGGGCAATCCACCTGGCTTTTGCAGTTTTCCTAGCTTTCACAGCTTTCCCGACCTTTAAAAAATCTCCGACAAAGTATATCCCGGTTCAGGACTGGATCCTTGGCCTGTTCGGTGCTTTCTGTTCGGCTTATCTATATCTCTTTTATGCGGCACTCGCGGATCGTCCGGGCTTGCCAACCCAGATGGACTTGATTGTTTCGGTTGCCGGTATGATTCTGTTGCTTGAGGCGACTCGTCGTGCTTTGGGCCCACCACTCATGGTCGTGGCTACAATTTTTGTTACCTACACCTTTGGCGGTCAGTTTATGCCGGAGGTCATTGCCCACAAGGGTGCCAGCCTGGTTAAAGGAATGTCCCATTACTGGCTGGGGACAGAAGGGGTTTTCGGTGTGGCCCTGGGGGTCTCGACCGGTATGGTTTTCATGTTCGTGTTGTTTGGAGCGATGCTTGAATCCGCAGGCGCTGGTAACTATTTTATCCGCACCTCTTTCGCCGCCCTCGGCCATCTGAAAGGTGGTCCGGCAAAAGCTGCCGTGGTCTCTTCCGGCTTAACTGGCCTGGTGTCCGGATCTTCCATTGCCAACGTGGTGACCACCGGCACCTTTACTATCCCGTTGATGAAGAAAGTCGGCTTCAGCTCGGAAAAAGCCGGCGCGATTGAGGTCGCCTGTTCGACAAATGGACAACTGATGCCCCCGGTTATGGGCGCGGCAGCTTTCCTGATGGTTGAATATGTCGGCATTACCTATATTGAAGTCATCAAGCATGCTTTCCTTCCCGCTGTCATCTCCTATATCGCCCTGGTTTATATTGTTCATCTTGAAGCCTGTAAAATGGGCCTGGAGGGGATGAAAAAGACCATTACCAACACCTTGGCGCAGCGAATGCAATCTTTCGTTTTTGCCCTTCTCTTGATGATCGTTCTTACGGCAGTAACTTATTACGGCTTAGGCTGGATCAAGGGTGTTGCTGGTGAAGCAACCATCTACATTGTTTCGGTACTGCTGGCGGTTGCTTACATGTTCCTGCTTTGGTTTGCCTGCAAGGTTCCCGAATTGGAGCAAACCACCGAAATCAAGGAACTTCCTCATCTCGGACAAACCGCACAGGCCGGATATTATTTCCTCCTGCCGGTTGTTGTGCTGATGTGGTGTCTGACGGTGGAAAGGCTGTCTCCGTCACTGTCAGCTTTCTGGGCAACGGTGCTGATGATCGTTATCCTCCTGACCCAGCGACCGCTTAAAGGTGTCTTCCGCAAGATGCAGGGCGAAGAATTCTCATTCAAAGCAGGGATTCATGACCTGATCCACGGCAGTGTTGCCGGTGCGCGCAACATGATCGGAATCGGTGTCGCAACCGCCGCTGCGGGTATCATCGTCGGTACCGTAACTCTGACCGGTATCGGTCTGGTTATGACCGAGTTCGTTGAGTTTATTTCTGGTGGCAACCTGATGCTGATCCTGTTTTTCACGGCAATTATCAGCCTGATTCTTGGTATGGGTTTGCCGACGACAGCGAACTACATTGTCGTATCAACCCTGATGGCTCCAGTTATTGTAAGTCTGGCCGCGCAGAATGGCCTGATCGTTCCACTGATTGCCGCTCACCTGTTCGTTTTCTATTTTGGCATTCTCGCAGATGATACGCCGCCTGTTGGGCTGGCGGCTTTTGCCGCCGCGGGGATATCAGGTGGCGATCCGATCAAGACGGGTATTCAGGGGTTTATCTACGATATCCGCACAGCAGTGCTGCCCTTTATGTTTATCTTCAACACCCAGTTGCTGATGATCGGAATTGATCACTGGTATCACCTGATTCTGGTTGTTGTTGGAGCAATCCTTGCCATGCTTGCTTTTGCGGCCGGTACGCAGGGCTATTTCCTGGTTAAGAGCCGGATCTGGGAGACTGCTGCCCTACTGCTGGTTGCATTGATTCTGTTCCGACCGGGAATCGTCTGGGACAAGGTTTATCCCCCTCTGCACGAAGAATCTCCAACTCGACTTGTGGAATGGGTTGAAGATATGGACCCGGGTGCCGCGCTCAGGATTAAGCTTAAGGGTGAAAAGATGAGTGGCAAGCCCTTTACCAAGACCATTATGTTGACGATGGGGGATGAAGCGACAGGTGCTGAGAAGTTGGCTGGTGCTGGTTTCGAAGTCCGCGATGAAGAAGGCAAGATATTCATCGATAATGTTATGTTTTCCAGCGCTGCGGAAAAGGCCGGGATTGATTTTGATCAGGAAATCCTGACTCTTCAGATACCCGCCCATCGACTGCCGAAAGAATTGATGTATATCCCGGCAGGGGCGCTTTATCTTCTAGTGTGGTTAATTCAGAACCGCAGAAGAAAGCAGCAACAACCTGTTGTTGTCACATGATCCGTCCAAAGGATGAAAATCCACCTGCAATCTTTAAGTAGTATGCTTATGGTGTGCTGGTGACTTGTGTTACGGGTTAATGAAAAAAGGGAGGTCGCTATGGTTTTCAAACTTAAAAAGATTCTCGTTGCTAAAGATTTGAGTAAAGAATCTTCTCACGTGGTTCGCTATGCCTTGGAGTTGGGTCGTAGGTTTCACGCACAGGTTTATGTGCTGCACGTCATGCCGACGGTCGATGCCTCAGTTTTGAATATGGTGGCCCTGACCATGGGTGCGGATAAACTGGCAAACTTCAATGCAAAAAACGAAGCAGAGCTGGCTGATAAAACACGCGAGCAGTTGCATAACATCATTGCGAGTGAAACTGAATTGATGGAGGAAGAAATTGCTCATCCTCCGAAGGTAGAGGTTCATCATGGCGATGCGGCCCCGGTGATACTCAGCGTAGCTGATCGTCTGGATGTCGATATGATTATTCTTGGAAGCCATAGCAAGGGTAAGTTGCATTACGCATTCCTGGGCAGTGTTGCAGAAAAGATTTTGCGCAAAACTCACCGGACTATTACGATTGTTCCCCCCGTAAGTAGCTGATTGTTTCCATGAAATAAGATTGTGAAAAAACCGCCTCTGTTTTCTGCGGGGGCGGACTTTAGATGTCACCCCGCTGCCTGTAAGCTGAACCCGTTGTTTACTGTGGCTTTGGTTTAAGGATAGGGCCCTCTCGTATCATGAACTATGACAGTTGGTTGCTTTTCACTTCAATTGCACTCATCGCAACGATTACTCCGGGTCCGGCAATCCTCCTTGTATCAACCCACAGTGTTAGCTTTGGCACAAAGTATTCCATTGCCACCATGATCGGTAATGTGACTGGACTGTTTATTATGTCACTGTTGTCCGTAATGGGACTGAGTGCCATCATTCTTCACTCTGCGTCGATTTTTTTCCTGGTCAAAGTGGTTGGGGCTGGCTACCTGATCTTTTTAGGTGTGAAGCTTTGGAGACAGGGCTTTGGCCTGAATGCAATCCAGTCTGGCGGAGAAGGTGGTGAACAACCACGACCGAAGATTACGAAACTTTACGTCAATGGTTTGTTTGTCGCTCTCAGTAACCCCAAGGCGATTGCTTTCACCACGGCACTTTTCCCGCAGTTTATTCATCCTGAGCATTCTATGGCACAACAATTCTTTATCTTGATTACCACTTTCATGTTTTTGTCATTTGTCTGTCTTCTGGCTTATGCTGTTATGGCTGTAGAAACGAAGAATCGTTCCACACGGATTAAACTGCCCGGTGTGATGAGTAAGGTCTTTGGCGGTGCATTTATCGGTTCCGGGGTTTTTCTCGCAACAGCGACGCAGAAGTAATAACAGTTCAAGTTGGTGCTTATTGAGAACTTTGTTTTGGGTGATCGAAAAAAGTTTTTACAAGCAAGCAGGGCACCTTCCGGCGCCCTGCTTGCCTTCATCATCTTTGTCTCATGACCTCTGAAATCATATAGATAGATATTTACGATGTTCCAGCGGCGTAACGTGGGTGCGATGTTCTTCCCAGTCAGCCATCTTAAGGCTGAGATAGTTGTGGAAAATAGGAGCACCCAGGAGTTCTTTGAGGAAGTCACTCTTCTCGGCTTCCATGAGGGCTTCAAAGATGTCCTTGGGAATAAAGTTTTTGTCATAGATACGTTTGCGGCGGGTCTTCTGGTAGGTGCTGCCAGAATCCGGGTTGCCACATTCAAGTTCATCTTCAAGGCCTTTCAGGCCCATCGCGATCAAGGTTGCAAGCTGCAGGTAGACGTTGCCCGTAGCATCTGGGCAACGCAACTCAAGCCTGGTTGCCTTGGGATTTATGGCGTGCGGAATTCGGACCATAGAACTACGATTTTTCAGGCCCCAACCTCTAATAATTGGTGCTTCGCGATCCATGATGTAAGCCTTGTAGGAGTTCAGTGTCGAGGCCATGATGATTGATGTTTCACGGGCATACTTGAGAATTCCACCGATAAAGTGCCGCATCTTTGTGCTGAGATGATACTCCGCATTGCTATCATAAAAGAGATTGTTGCCATCCAGATCTGTCATCGATGTGTGGATATGTAAGGCATTACGGTTCATGTTGTTGAAAGGCTTGGACATAAAAGTCGCATGCATGCCAAATTCTGCGGCAATTTCCTTGGTGACATGGGTGAAGAGCAGAGTACGGTCTGCCACTTCGAGTGGAGTGCCCGGCTCCAGATTGATTTCATGTTGTGAAGGTGTGACCTCGTGATGGGTTTTTTCGTAATTGACGCCACATTTGCCTAAGAGATCGACGATCTTCTGCCTAACCAGCTCGCCTTCATTGCCTGGAGAACTGCCAAAATAACCATCCCGATCCGTGTGCATGTCGCCATTGAATTCATCTCCCTTGAGAAGGAAGAATTCGTGCTCGGGACCGACCAGAAAACAAACGCCGAATTCGTTCTCTGCTTTTTCCAGAACTGCTTCGAGTATGGCTCTTGGGTCGCATTCGGAACGTTCGCCCGATTGGTTGTAAAGTTTGCCGACAAAAAACGCTACCCGTCGGTTAGTGAATTCCAGAATTCTAAGGCTTTCCAGAACCGGATACATGATTCGATCAGAATCGTCAACGGTTGCCAGCCCAGCGATTGAGCTGCCGTCAATACCAACACCGTGATTGAGAACGTCAAGAACGCTGTTGGGATTGATGTCCAGGTTTTTCAGGCGGCCATTGAGGTCGGTAAAAAAGACTTTCACCGATTCAATTCCCTTAAGTTGCTCCGTGATGCTCTGTTTATTGCGTGGAGTTTCTCTGTCCTGCTCTGAGGCAAGCTCTGCCATGTTCGTCTCCTTTGCCCTGATTGTCTGGTTGCTACTGGAGGCCGTCGATCTGTAGCCAACGGACCTTCTCGTCAAAACAGCGTGAACGGTTACTCAGGTACGTTTGGAATTTTGGTCTCCTGCCCGAGGTGGTTCCGTAAAGTATATTCGGTATCCGATTTGTCGACGATGGAGTAGTCGGGCATCAGGGAGATCTTTCCAACATTGGTGGCGATCACGTACATCGGCTGGGCGAGCCCGGTGGTGTGTCCACGGAGGGCATCACGGATCAGTTCGGCACCTTTCTCAACCGGGGTGCGGAAATGGTCGATACCCGGTGCCGGTTCGCAGTAGAAAACGTAGTAGGGACGGACGCGCACCCGCAATAGTTTCTGGTGAAGCTCGCGGAAGGTCTCAACATCATCGTTGATGCCTTTTAGCAAAACAGCCTGGTTGCCAACGTTGATGCCGCTGCTGAGCAGGTCGTAAACTGCTTTGGCTGTCTGTTCCGTGATCTCTTTCGGGTGGTTAATCTGAGTGTTGAGCCAGATGGGTACCCGATGATAACCGCCGAGGACCTTGAGCAGCCCCGGTGTGATCCTTTGTGGCAGGACGACTGGCAGACGTGACCCGAATCTGATCATCTCGATATGAGGAAGTTCACGTAGCTTGCTGACCAGGTAGTCCAGTTGCTCGTCGCTGAGAAGAAAGGGGTCGCCGCCTGTGATCAGAACGTCACGAACTTCCGGATGCTCGGCAATCCACTTCAGTCCTTCGTCGACATCGAAGCTCAGTTTTAAATCCTTATCGACGACCAACTCCTTGCGAAAGCAGTGTCGGCAATAAATTCCACAAACCTGAGTGACTGTAAACGCAACGCGGTCTTTGTACTGTCGGGCAATGGAGTCCGGCCGTACCTCATCGGTCGCCCGGTTCTCTTTCCACACCAGGTAGTCCCGCATGCCGAAGGTGTTTCTGGTCTCGTTCATTGAAGGGATGACCTGTTGGCGAATCGGGCATCTCGGATCGTCACGGTCCATCAGAGACGCGAAGTACGGCGTGGTCCCCCAGGTTGTTTGCAGTGTTTCAAGAGCCTGACGCTCTGAATCGGACAGATTGATATACTTTTCCAGCTTCTCAATCGAGTCTACGTAGTTTCTCATCTGTTCCTGCCACTCTGTTTGCATCCTTTTCTACCTTTCTGAAGGGTTAGGGTTTGTTGCCACTCTGAGAGTTTTTCAATCGCCGTTCACCCAGTCACAGAGACGGTCGATCGCCTCGACAACCTTGAAACAACAGGTTCCCAAAAAATCATCCGGCAGCGGTTCGCTCAGCGGGTAGCGCTCAGACGTGGAGAGTGCTTTTGCGCCGTCAAAGTCGACCAGCGCGAGCCTGGTTGTCAACTCGTGGTCAGGGCGGCCGAAGGAGGTCCCGGGCAGGACCGCCACTCCGGTCTGTTCAAGGATTTTTTCGCACATCTCGGTAGAGGTGTTGATGCCGCGTGCCGCGAGCTTGTCCTTGAGCGGCGTGAAGTCGGGGAAGATGTAAAACGCCCCCTGCGGCGGAGCGACCATCGCACCTTTGGCTGACAACTGGCCGCAGACGTGGTCAGACAGGGCCTTGAGGATACGCCGCGAGTGGCTCAGGTACTCCTCAATGCGTGGCCCTCCGCGAAAAGCCCTGACTGCAGCATACTGTATCGGCGCGCTGGTCGCGGTGAAAGTTTCACTCGAAACGGCAGCCATCCCTTCGAGGAGCCAGTGCAGCGCCGCCGGGAAAGCGAATGTGCCGAGCCGCCAGCCGCCGGCGCCGCACCATTTACTCAGGCCGCTGCTGATAATGGTGCCTTCCGGGTAGTGCCTGGCGATGGAGGTGTGTGTGCCTTCGAAGTTGAGTTCACCGTAAATCTCGTCGGACAGGAGTATGATTTTATACTTTCTGGCCACCTCTGCCAGGGCCTTTAGCTCATCGTCGGTATAGCTGCACCCGGTCGGGTTGTTGGGGTAGTTGAGGATGACGATGCGTGGCTTGGTCGGATCCTCACGGCACAATTTTTCCAACTCCTCCGGCGTCAACAGCCAGCGGTTGTCACGATGGGTCGGCAACCAGTAGACATGCCTGCCGATGATATGAGCCTGCGGTGCATAGGAGACCCAACTCGGTGTTGGAATGACCAGATCGCCGTAATAGACCAGTTGCAAAATAAACATCAGCTCTTTCGAACCGGGACCGACCAGGATATTCTCCGGACGAAAATTGAGGTTCTGGGTCCGTTGATAATATTCAACCACGGCCTGCTGCAAGGCAGGAAGTCCTCGTACCGGGAGGTAATCCTTCTGATGGGCGTTGGCCTGAAGTTCCTCAACGACCGGGAGAGGCACCGGGAAGGGTGATTGACCCAGGCCCATTTTGTAGACCTGTCGGCCTTCGGCTATCAGCGTGTTGCTGAGTTCGTTAATGCCAAGGGTTGCCGAGACCGGCAGCCCGCGGACATTCAGGTTGAGATGTTTTTCAAAGTAGTTTTGTTGATTCATTTGACCTCCAGGTGAGTATCCCTCGTTGAAGTGTTAAAGTCTGGCTTCCCACTCGACGATTTTCTTCCCTGTTTCGATGTAGTGCTGTCGAATCATCATTTCGATTTTCACAGCATCTTTCTGGTGGAGCGCGTTGATAATATCCAGATGCCGATCACGGATTTCTTCTGCGGAATAGACTCGCGACCAGTGTTTATAGAAGAGCAGGTGCAGTTTCAGGCTGAGTTGTCTGGTGAAGAGGACAATCTGGGCGTTGGTGCAATGACAAAAAAGCTCCTCGTGAAATCGCTGGCCAATGTCGATCAGCGCCTTGTGTTTTCCCTGGCGGGCATAGGTCTCCATTTTGTGCGCCATCTCCTCAAGACGAGCGAGGTCATTGGCTGTAAAACTATTGATGCCCTGGGCGACAGAGAATCCTTCCAGAACGCCGCGGGCGACGTAGCTGTCGGTAATCTCTTTAGCTGTGAGGGCGGCAACGAAATTACCGATCTGGGGACGATAGACAAGCAAGCCGGAACTGACCATATCTGCAAGGGCCTCGCGAATCGGTGCGCGACTGATGCCAAGCTCTTTGGCCAGGTGGCTTTCAAGGATTTTTTCGCCCGCCCGGTAACGGTTCTCCCGCATCCCATCGTAAAGGTATTTTATGACGTGGTCTTTGTAGGTTGAACGTTCTATTGCCATAAGCTCCTCTGGCCCCATGAATTGTAGATTGTCGAATGTCGACATTATGTGCCTTGTAAAAAAAATGCAACAAAAAATACAAGTGCCTGAGTACATATGACGTCTGCGTGTTCTGTCCAACTGAGATGATGCTGCCATGATTATTAGAATCTGCATGTAGATTTTTTTCTGTGCTAAAATATCATTCCTGTTTTGGCAGGTCTCTTGCTAAGGCTTGGTGGCAAGGAGTGGCAAGATGTTTGAAGCAATGAGTGGCATAGCCTGTTTTGTGACCGTCACGGTCAGCCTGCTGTACGGCACGAGAATCAGCTGGCTCTGCGGCAAGAAATGCGCCTTCAGGGAGAAACCTGAAATTAAAAGACAAACCCTGAATGAAAGTGTTCCGGCGGCAATGGTTGTCTATTTTTTCGGTTTGGTCATTCTGTTCAGCTTCTTGATGGATGGCTTCATGGTGGTCTTAGTCTCTTCGATAACGAGCGCCATGATCCTGGCGACCCTGGTGGTTGCGATGGCCATGCCTGAACTGAGACGTAACCCCTCCAACAAGTAACCACCCCTTCTCGATAACTGTGCAAACAGCAATGGCCACCCGGCAATAAACCGGATGGCCATCAGTTTTTGAAAAAATCAGCTCGCCAAGCATGGGTCAACCAGTGGCAACTGATCGCTTATCCATGGACGGCCTTGCCGAATGCGCCGAGTGCTGCCTCCTTGAAGGCCTCGCTCAGGGTCGGGTGGGCATGCATGGTCAGCGCCACATCCTCGATACTGCCGCCAAACGACATAACAGTGACCGCTTCACTGATCAGTTCCGAAGCATGTGGGCCGATGATGTGTACGCCGAGTATCCGGCCGCTGTCCGGGTTGGCCAGAACCTTGACGAAGCCGTCGACATTATCCATGGCGCGGGCGCGACCGCTGGCCATGAACGGGAAGCGACCGACCTTGTAAGCTGTCCCCTGATCTTTGAGTTGCGCTTCAGTGGGACCAATCGACGCTGCCTCGGGGTGGGTGTAGACAACGCCCGGGATCAGGTTGTAGTCGACGACAGGGTTTTCTCCAGCGAACCGCTCGGCGAGGACAATACCTTCGTCCATCGCCTTGTGGGCAAGCATCGGGCCGTGGATCAGGTCGCCGATAGCGTAGATATTCGCTGCGCTGGTCTGGTAGTTGTCATCGACGATGATGCGTCCGGTTTCATCAAGCTTGACGCCCGCTTCATCGAGGGCCAGGCCGTCCGTACACGCCTTGCGTCCGGCCGCGACCAGCACCTTGTCGCAGGCAAGGGTCTGTTCAACCTTGCCCTCCAGCTTGAGGGTAACGCCGCTGTCGCCTGTTTCCATGCTGGCGACCCTGGTGCCGGCATGAATGGTCATCCCCTGTTTCTGCAGGCTCTTCAGCAGTGCTTCGGTGACTTCCTGGTCGGTGCCCGGCAGCATCGTCTCGAGCATTTCCACCACGGTGACTTTCGCGCCGAGCCGTAGCCAGACCGAACCGAGCTCCAGACCGATATAACCGCCACCGATCACCACCAGATGCTCCGGGACCGCGTCGTAGCCAAGGGCATCCCGGGCCTGACCGACCTGCTTGCCGTCCTGGGGCAGGCTGGGGATGTCGACAGCCACACTGCCGGTCGCCAGCAGGACGCGCTTGCCCTGCAGAGTCTGTTCCCCCTCATCAGTTGTCGCAACGACTTGCAGAGGGCCGTCGGCCGAAGGGGCGCCAAGTCGGCCGGTACCGGTGACCAGGGTGATCTTGTTCTTTTTGAACAGGCTGGCGATGCCGCGGGTCAGGCGGGTGATGATCTCCTCCTTGCGCTGCATCATCTTGCCCAGGTCCAGAGACGGCGGGTTCACCAGGATGCCATGTCCGGCGAACTTGTCGCGGGCCTGGACAAAGAGTTCGCTGGAATCGAGCAGCGCCTTGCTCGGAATGCATCCCTCGTTGAGGCAGGTGCCGCCGAGGGCCTTGCGCTTTTCGATGACGGCGACGCTAGAGTCAAGCTGTGCGGCACGGATTGCCGCAACATAGCCACCGGGGCCGCCGCCGATAACGATCAGGTCATATGTATTGCTCATTGGGTCAATCTCCGAAAAAAGTTAGGGGAGATAGGCAGGGAGTGAAATAGGGAGAGGGGCGCTTTAAGCCACTCACTATCTCCCTCGCTCCCTTGTCCCTTAAAGCTCCAAAAACAGCTCTGAAGGGTCCTCGATATACTCCTTGATCAGCTTGAGAAACCCGACCGCTTCGCGGCCGTCGATCAGGCGATGATCGTAACTCAAGGCCAGGTTCATGATCGGACGGATGACGATCTCGCCGTCCTTGACCACCGGCCGGTCCTGGATCGAGTGCATGCCAAGCACCCCGCATTGCGGGGGATTGATGATCGGTGTGCTTAGCAATGAGCCGTAAATGCCGCCGTTGGTGATAGTGAATGTGCCGCCTTCAAGATCGGCAAGGGTCAGCTTGCGGGCATTGGCCTTGGCGGCAAGGTCGGCAATCTGCTGCTCGATCTCGGCGAACGTGAGCTGGTCTGCATCACGCAGAACCGGGACCACCAGCCCGCGGTCGGTGCCGACGGCTATGCCAATATCGTAATAGTGCTGATAGACAACATCGGTGCCGTCGATGCGGGCATTGACCGCCGGATATTCCTTGAGGGCTTCGATGCTGGCCTTGACGAAAAACGACATCATGCCGAGTTTGATGCCGTGCCTCTTGGTAAAATTCTCCTGGTGGCGAACACGCAGCTTCTTCACCCACGACATGTCCGCTTCGTTGAAAGTCGTCAGCATGGCGGTCTGTTGACGGGCCTGCAGCAGGCGCGCTGCGATTCGCTGACGAATCGGCGTCATGGCCTGGCGGGTTACCGGACGGCCGTCATCTGCTGCCACAGTGACAGCAGGCTCGCCCTTCGATGCCTGTTTATCGCCTAGTTCTCCCTGGGCCTTCTGCGGTGGCTTGGCGGGCTCTGCGTGGGCGAGGACATCGTCAAGGATCACTCTGCCCTGACGACCGCTGCCGGCCACCTGGTCGAGATCAATGCCACGCTCTTCAGCCTTCAGGCGTGCTGCCGGATTGACCGGGGCTGTACTTGTCTGCTCCTGGTTTGCCGCAGCGGGTTCTGTATCAGGCTTTGCGGGAGGCGGTTCTGCTACCGGCTTGGCCGCGGCCGTTTCGGCGACCTCGCCCTCTTCAATGGTGGCAATCACGGTGCCGATCGGCACCGTCTCGCCGACCGGGACGACGATGTGCAGGATGCCGGAGGCCTCGGCGTTCAACTCGACGTTAACCTTGTCGGTCTCCAGCTCGCAGATAATCTCATCCTTGGCGACCGTGGCGCCATCGTCTTTCAACCAGTTGGCAACCAGGGCTTCGAGGATCGATTCGCCGACTTCAGGGATTTTTATCTCCATTTTTTCAGTCCTTGTTGTTCAGTGCGCTGTCAATGATCTGCTGTTGCTCTTCGCGATGGCGGCGATGGGAGCCGACCGCAGGGGCAGATGCAGGCCGACGACCACAGTAGTCCGGTTCTCTTCCCAGGGCCCTTATCAGGCTGGTGTGCAGGTGCGGCCACGGCCCCATGTTTTTTGGCTCTTCCTGGACCCAGGCAACGCGGCTGGCCTTGCTGTAACGGGACAGCATCTCCTGCAGTTTCTCTTCATGCAACGGATAGAGTTGCTCAACGCGCATGACACCGACGTCGCTGCGACCTGTCTCCTCGATGGCGGCCTGGATTTCATAGAATATCTTGCCGCTGCAGAGCAGCAGGGTTTTCACCTCATCATCGGGAATGGCGCAAGGGATGAAGGCCTGGAAAGCCCCTTCGCTCAGCTCCTGCAGCGTGCTGGAGCAGGCTGGCAGGCGCAGAAGGCTCTTCGGGGTGAAGACGATCAGCGGCCGCCGGTAAGGCAGCTTGCACTGACGGCGCAGGAGGTGGAAGAGTTGCGCCGGGGTGCTCGGGTAGACGACGTGCATATTGTTGCCCGCGCACAGGTTCATGTAGCGCTCAATGCGGGCGCTGGAGTGTTCCGGTCCCTGACCTTCGTAGCCATGGGGAAGGAACATGACCAACCCGCTTGACCGGTCCCACTTGGTGCCGCTGGTGCCGATAAACTGGTCTATGATGACCTGGGCGCCGTTGGCGAAGTCGCCGAACTGGGCTTCCCATATGGTCAGCCCGTTCGGGCTCTCCAGGGAGTAGCCGTATTCCAGCCCGAGGACCGCGGCCTCGGAGAGCATGCTGTTGTAGATCTGGATGGCGGCCTGTCCCTTTTCCAGAAAAGCCAGAGGAACGTAGAGCTGTCCGGTTTTCTGGTCGACCAGGGTTGAGTGACGCTGGTTGAAGGTGCCGCGGCGCGAGTCCTGGCCCGATAGCCGCACCGGAGTATTTTCAGTCAGCAGCGAGGCGAAGGCGAGGGACTCTGCGTTGGCCCAGTCGATCCCTTCGCCCTGCATAACACTTTCCTCGCGACGCTTGAGCATGCGGGCGATCTTCTGATGGGGGTTAAAGGTCTCCGGAAGGTGCGCCAGGCGGGCCGCCAGCTTTTTCAGGGTCTTTTCAGGCACCTTTGTCTCGGGTTCTTCCGGTGTATAGTCGCGTTGGACACCTGTCCACTTGGCCTGGAAGCCGACATCGGTCTGTGCCTTGGGCCCCTGTTCGAGTGCCTCGTCCAGCCGCCTGGTGATCTGTCCGGCGCTTTCATCGATGGTCTTCCGGGCAATCCCGGCAGCCACCAGGCGCTCAGCATAAATCTCGTGCAGCGGCGGCCGCTTGCGAATCTTGCCGTACATCAGCGGCTGGGTGAAAAATGGCTCGTCACCCTCGTTATGGCCATGTCGGCGATAACAGATGACTTCGACTACCACATCTTCACCGAACTCCTGACGATATTCCAGGGCCAGGCTGGTTGCGTAGACAACTGCTTCCGGGTCCTCGCCGTTGACGTGGAAGATCGGAACCATGAGCATTTTCGCCACGTCGGTGGCATACAGGGTTGAACGCGCATGGACCGGGGATGTGGTAAAACCGATCTGGTTGTTCAGGACCAGGTGGAAGGTCCCGCCCGACTGGTAACCGTCAATCTGCGAAAGGTTCAGCACTTCCGTGACCAGTCCCTGTCCGGCGAAGGCTGCATCACCATGGATCAGTACCGGCAGGACCCGTTTTTTGCCGCCGGGGCCATAACTGACATGGCGTGCGCGGCACTTGCCGATCACCACCGGATCGACGGCCTCGAGATGGCTGGGGTTGGCGGCCAGGCTCAGGTGAATGCTCCCTCCGGTTTCAAGCGTGAGGTCACAGGAATAGCCCTTGTGGTATTTGACGTCGCCGTCGCCGACGAACGCCAGCTCCAGGTTGTCCTTGAACTCGGCGAAAAGATTCTCCAGGGGCTTGTTGAAAATGTTGGCCAGGACGTTGAGCCTGCCGCGGTGGGCCATGCCCATCAGCAGGTCACTGACACCTCTCTGTGCCGCCTGGTTCAACAGGCTATCGAGCAGGGGGATGATGACCTCGCCGCCTTCTAGCGAGAAGCGTTTCTGGCCGAGGAACTTGCGATGCAGGAAGGCTTCGAACAGGGTCGCTTCCTGGAGTTTTTTCAGGATGTGGAGTTGTTCATCACGGGAAAAATCCGCTCGATTACGTTTCTCCTCCATGCGCTGTTTCAGCCAGTCCCGTTTGTGCGGGTCCTGGATGTGCATGAACTCAACCCCGATGACACCACAGTAGGTTTCCTCGAGCAGTTCGATGATCTCTTGCAGTGTGGCACTCTGGCGGGGAAAGCGCAGAGGGTAAAAAGTCCGTTTCAGGTCGGCTTCCGTCAGGCCGAATGCGGCGAGGGTGAGTTCGCGATGATCGGTGCGCTCCGGCGTGAGGGGGTCCGTAGCGGCCTGCAGATGGCCGAGGTCCCGGTAACGGTAGATCAGGGAGTCGACGGCGGAATTCTTGGCGGCAAGGTCGCGATCGGTGGCCGGCGCCTGCTGGGCAAGATCAAACCCTTGAAAAAACGCCTGCCAGTCGGGTGATACCTGGCCGGGATCGGATTTCCAGAGCTGGTAGTGTTCTTCCAACCACTCCGGGCTAACATTACTGGATATACTCATTGATGCCCCTGTGATTACAGTCGATAGCGAATCGAAACTCCGTGAATTATATCAAGGGGGGTCTCCCCCGGCAAATGGGCCGGAAGCGTGGCTGACGCATCCAGTCCCTAGCCTTTCGGCATGCAGATCCCTTTCTTGCAGGAAAGGGTCGAGTCATAGGGGAGATTGTCGAGAAAACGCTCCGCCTGGATGGCCGCCATGCAGCCGGTGCCGGCTGCTGTCACGGCCTGTCGAAATTGATGGTCCTGAACATCCCCTGCGGCAAAAACTCCCGAAATATTGGTCTCGGTGCCGTTGCGGGTGAGGATATAGCCATCATCGTCCATCTCCAGTTGATCGAGGAAAAGTTCGGTGTTCGGCCGGTGTCCGATAGCGATAAACACACCGTCGCAGGCCAGCTCGATTTCGTCGCCTGTCTTCAGATTCCTGGTGCGGATGCCGGTGACCCCGTTGGAGTCCTCGAGAATTTCCGTCAAGGCCGAATCCCAGATAAAATTGATCGTCTTGTGGGTCAGGGCACGATCGGCAAGGACCGGTGTTGCCCGCAAAGAGTCACGACGATGGACCACCGTCACCTTGCTCGCAAAGCGGGTCAGGAAAACGGCCTCCTCCATTGCAGTGTCACCGCCACCGACCACAACTACTTCACGGTCGCGATAGAAAAATCCGTCGCAGGTGGCACAGACCGATACCCCGCGACCATACAGTGCCTCTTCGTTGCCCAGGTCGAGCAGTTTTGGTGAGGCCCCGGTGGTAATAATCAGGGTCAGACAGCGGTACATCTCATCTCCGGTCCAGATCCGGAAGGGGCGTTCCTGCAGGTCGACCCTGGTGACCTCCCCCTCAACGAACCGGGCACCAAAACGTTCCGCCTGCCGACGCATATTCTCCATCAGGTCCGGGCCATCGATTCCTTCCGGAAAGCCGGGGAAGTTGTCGACTGCTGTAGTGGTCGTCAGTTGGCCCCCCGGTTGAATGCCATGAATCAACAACGGGCAGCAGCGGCTGCGTCCGGCATAGATCGCTGCAGTCAGACCGGCCGGTCCGGAGCCGAGAATGATCGTTTCATAGATCACGTCAGGATTCGTCATCTTGATCTCCCTCAAATTGCTCTGCGGCGTGATATGAAGAGCGCACCAGTGGCCCGGCCTCGACATGCTCAAATCCGATTTCCAGACCGGATTGGCGCAGTTGCTCGAATTCTGCCGGTTCCACATAGCGGGCGATCGGCAGGTGATCCCGGGTCGGTTGCAGATACTGCCCCAGAGTCAACATGGCGCACCCAGATCGACGCAGGTCCTGCATGACATCAAGTATTTCCTCGACGGTTTCGCCCATCCCCAGCATCAGGCCGGACTTGGTGGGGATTCCAGGTGCAATTTGGTTTGCTGCAGCAAGCAGTTCCAGGGAGCGATGATAGTCTGCTCCAGAGCGGGCCACATGGTAGAGCCTTGGCACGGTCTCGAGGTTGTGCCCAAGAACATCAGGGTGCGCCGCGAGAATCGTCTGCAGGGCCTGTTCATTGCCCTGCAGATCGGGGATCAGCAATTCGACGCGGCAGTCAGGGCAGCGTTCATGAATTGCCCGGGTCACGGCGGCGAAATGACCGGCGCCACCATCGTGAAGATCATCGCGGGTGACCGACGTGATGACGGCATGGCGTAGCCCCAGCTCGGCAATTGCATCAGCAACCTTGAGCGCCTCCTGCGGGTCGACGTCCAGCGGAGTGGCATGGGCGACGTTGCAGAAGCGGCAATCACGGGTGCAGTGATTGCCGAGGATCATGAACGTGGCGGTTCCCTGTTCCCAACATTCGCCCTGGTTCGGGCAAGCTGCACTGCGACAGACCGAGTGCAGTCCCTGTTCGCGATGCAGCCGGTCGATGCGAACATAGTTCGGCCCTGCGGGGAAGCGGACCTTGAGCCAATCAGGTTTGCGTGGCGGTTGCGCTGTCATCAAAGTCACCAAGTAACGGTCGTTGCATCACAGTGCCGAAGTGGCTGATCAGGGACTCGGCAACCCGGTCCTTGTCGACCGGTCCGTCGAGCTCCCTGGATATCGATGTCATGGTCACGTCAGGCAATCCGCAGGGGATGATCGCTTCAAAAACCGAGAGATCATTGTCGATGTTCAGAGCAAAGCCATGATAGCTTATCCAGCGCCGTACGGCTATGCCAATTGAAGCAATTTTGCGACCTTCGATCCATACTCCGGTTTTCCCCGCCAAGGGCTCTCCGGCCAAATCAAAATCGGCAAGTGTGCGGATCAGCACTTCTTCCAGCCTGCGCAGGTAACGGTGCAGGTCTTTACGGTAATGGTTCAGGTCGACAATCGGGTAACCGACCAACTGCCCGGGGCCGTGCAGGGTGATATCGCCACCGCGGTGGCTGGGAACACACTCAATCCCCGCCGCTTGCAAAGTCCCCTGGTCCCAGAGGAGATTGTTTCGGTCGGTATTTCGTCCGAGTGTGATGACCGGAGGGTGCTCAAGGAGAATCAGCAGGTCGTGGGTCCAGTGCAGGCGCCGGTCAACCAGACCGACCTGGCTGGTCTGGGCGTCCCGGTAATTAACTATGCCGGGACGCCAGACCCTGAACCCGTTCGGCTCGGTCAGCGGGTGCGTACCAGAGCCGGTTGTCGCAAGTGGTTGGCTCACGCCGGTTCGAAATTGCTCTTGTCAGCACCGCAGAGTGGGCAGACCCAATCGTCAGGAATGTCCTCAAAAGCCGTGCCGGGGTCGATGCCGTTGCCCGGATCACCCTCAGCGGGGTCATAGATGTAGTCACAGATTACGCAGCGGTACTTGGTCATGGTTCACTCCTTGGGTAGGGTAAGTTCATCCGATCATCTGTCGGAAAATATTCAGACTATTTTAGTTATAATAGCCCACCAGTGCAAGTCGAGAATAATAATTTACTGCAATCAGTTTTACTCGATCATACCGATCAGTTCCTGGACCGTCTTTTCAATACCGGCTGCAGCTTCACTGATCGAGCCGGCCAGCATATAGGCCGGTGAAGAGACAATCCGGTTCTGCCTGTCGACAACCGTTTCCTTGACTGGACAGTCAACGTGTTTGGCCCCCATTTTATTCAGGGCCTCCGCTGTGCCTTGGTCGGTGCCGATGGTCAACGCCGGAGAGTTGATCGGGCCGAGAACTTTCGCCAGCAGCGCCGGAGCGATGCAGATCGCGGCCAGAGGCTTCTTCGCCGCGACCGTCTCCTTGACCAGGCGGGCCACGTCCGGATTGACGCTACAGTCCGGGCCATTGACGGCGAAATCACAGAGGTTCTTCGCCGCGCCGAATCCTCCGGGAAGGATCAGGGCGTCGAAGTCGGCAACTGTGACAGTCGCAGTATCCTTGATGTCGCCCCTGGCGATGCGGGCCGATTCGACCAGAACGTTGCGTGTTTCACCTTCGGCCGGCTCCCCGGCCAGGTGATTGATGACATGCATCTGGTCGATGTTCGGGGCCATGCAGACAGCTTCAACTCCGGCCCGGTCGATGGCGAGCAGGGTGATAACTGCTTCGTGAATCTCGCTGCCGTCGTATACGCCACAACCGGACAAGATTACGCCTATTTTTTTTGCCATGGTTTCTCCTCCTTAGCTTGTTATGTCTTAAATGAATCGCTAGCGTGCATCGCGGGTCTGTCAAGATTAAAGAAAAATTCCGGCATGTCAAGGCGAAGGGAACAGTCATCTGGCGGTAATCCCGACGATCGTGGTATCGTGTTATCCATGTTCCGGTCATTTCTCCGTAAACGAGTTAAACGCTCCATTAGCCTCGATAATGTTCAGGCGGTCTTCTTTGATCTTGACGGCACGCTGATCGATGTCGACATGTACCGCTTCGTGCCGGTCTATCTGAACCGCCTGACAGAGAAGATGAAAGCGCTGGTTGAGCCTGCACGGGCGACCAGGGCGATGCATCATGCGGTCGCCGCCATGTTTGCCAACCCGGATGCCGGTAAGACTCTGGAAACAGTGTTGTTCGAGGTCCTCAGCGATGAATTGGCCATCTCCCCGGAACAATACCGGGAGTGCCTGGAACAATTCTTGCGCAACGATCTCGAAGAGTTGCGTCCTCTGGTGGCCGGACATGCCTTGTCATCCCGGTTGATTGCTGCCGCACGAGCCAGGGGGTGGCAGGTCGTTTTGGCAACCAATCCGATCTTTCCCCGGGCCGTGGTTGATGCGCGGATCAGGTGGGGGGAACTGGACGGTGACATGTTCCAGCATGTGACGGCCTATGAAACAGAACATTTCTGCAAACCGAACCCGGACTTTTTCAGAGAAAACCTGGCGTTGCTGCAGGTCGAAGCAGAGCGTTGCCTGATGGTCGGAAATGACACGCTGCACGACCTGTCCGCCAGCCAGGTCGGGATGCAGACCTGCCTGCTGACGCCCTGGTGTATCAAACGCCCCGGGGAGGGTTTCCGTCCCGATTGGCAGGGCCGGCATGAAGAACTCCTTGCACTGATCGAGGCATAGATTTGCTCTTGGCAACCTCAGGGACCGTCCAGATTGACATAAAGTCTTGTTTTCGCTACTCTGCGGAGTTGTAGCTGAGAGGTTTTGTTTTTGATGTACAAGCTCTTTTCAAGATTATTTGTTGCCCTGTTGCTGGCTCTGCCCTGGCTGTTGTGTGCCGGATGCAATGAGCAGCAGGAAACCCGGTTGACAACGACTGTTCGTCAGGCAGAGTCTCCTCCTCCCGTGGAGGAGCCGGCCTCCGAGTTGCTGCTTTCACAGCGGGCTTTCATCGAGGTTTCAGAAAAAGTAACTCCGACAGTTGTGAACATCCGCGCAGAGCGGGTGCGTGAAGTTGGCCGGGTTAACCCGCTCTTTGAAGAGTTTTTTGGTGATTTGTTCCGGGGTCCACGCTCCGAGCAACGTGAGCGCAGCCTCGGGTCTGGTTTCATCCTGAGCGCGGATGGTTATATCCTGACCAACGAACATGTTGTCTCCGGTGCGGAAGAAGTCAAGGTCCGCCTGACGGACCAGAGGGTATTCCCCGGCAAAGTTGTCGGGGTCGACCCGAAGACGGACGTCGCAGTGGTCAAAATCGAAACTGAGGAGTCGCTGCCGGCTGTGGTACTTGGCGATTCAGACCACCTCAAGGTGGGGCAATGGGCCCTGGCAATCGGCAACCCTTTCGGCCTCGACAGCACCTTGACGGTCGGTGTCATCTCGGCTACGGGACGCACCGACGTGGGGATCGAGGACTACGAGAATTTTGTCCAGACTGATGCTTCGATCAACCCGGGGAATTCTGGCGGCCCGCTATTGAATATCTATGGCGAAGTGGTCGGTGTGAATACGGCCATCGTTGCCAGCGGACAGGGGATCGGTTTTGCCATCCCGATCAATCTGGCCAGGCAGATCGCCGATCAGCTGATCAGTACAGGAGAGGTGACGCGCGGTTGGCTGGGAGTCAGTATCCAGCCGCTGGATGCCGAGCTGGCAAAATCCTTTGGTCTTGATCGGATCACGGGAGCACTGGTTACCCGGGTTCTGCCGGACACCCCGGCGGAACGTGCCGGGATAGAGCGCGGCGATGTACTGCTCAGCTTTAACGGCAAGCCGGTTCGCAGTGTCAAGGAGTTGCAGCTGCTGGTTGCGAGTTCGGCGCTTGCAGAGAAGGTTCCCGTAGAGGTATTGCGTGAAGGCACGCGCCTGACCCTTGAAGTGATCATCGTCGCGCGTGAGGAAAACACGGTGTCGGTCGCGCAGGTTCCGGAAACTGATGCGATGCCGTGGCTCGGGATGAGCTTTGCAGAGTCAGGCGACGGGGTTCTGGTCACCGAGGTCGTCCCGGGCAGTGTCGCAGCGAATGCTGGTGTGCAACCCGGAGACAGGGTTATGGCGGTCAACCGTCATCCAACCGAAACCCTGACAGATATAACCAGGGCCCGCCAGCGCATCAGGGTCAAGGAGAGTGTCCTGTTGTTGCTGCAGCGGGGAGAAGCGCACCTTTATATTGCGCTGCCAGCCGAAGATTAAGGGTCTCGGGCGCGTTCGCCCGTACATTATAATGTTACT
>Ga0316198_10000265_pt1 | contig 25724 bp, 27 predicted proteins | sample OudBieAanoxic_MG_FD_204935 | JGI IMG/M metagenome (GOLD analysis project Ga0316198, IMG submission 204935) | Coastal sediment microbial communities from Oude Bieten Haven, Netherlands - site A anoxic | ecosystem: Environmental > Aquatic > Marine > Coastal > Sediment | place: Netherlands... | reverse complement strand
GGTACATGTCTCCTGAACAAGTGCTCGGTAAGGAGCTCAGTGGCAAGAGTGACGTGTTCACGCTCTCGACCGTCTTGGCGGAGATGCTGATCGGGGAACCTCTGTTTCAGGGTGAGAGTGAGCTGAACGTCTTGCTGCAGATTCGAGACGCGGACCTTCGAGTGCTGGCTCGCTGTGAACGACGCATCCCTCAGGACATTCGAGCGCTCGTGCTTCGGGGGCTTCAGCGCGATCCAAAGGAGCGGCCGAGCGCGGGCGCCTTTTCCGAGGCCTGTGCGGAGGTCATGCGGCGCCGCGGGATGGGGCATGGCCCCGATCGAGTCGCCCGTCTTCTATCTCAGCTCAACCTGATCGAGGGAGAGGCTCCCGAAGTTCATCTACCGGAGGCGGAGATGCCGTCTTTGGTGGACAGCGACCTCATGCATCAAGCTGGCCAGGAGCTGATCGGGCCGCAGGCCGTCACCTCGCCCACGATCTACCGGGTGCAACTGCCGGACGGAAGCGTCATGGGGCCGATGAGCTATCCGCGCCTCATTCAGCTCCTCACCACAGGCGTGATTGACAGCCGTAGTAGCAAGATCTCGAAGGCCGACGGTACGTACCTCGATCCATCCCGCCTTCCCGAGCTCACGCGCTTCGTCACCTCGCCTGGGCTTCAATGGAAGCTCGAGGAGCTCGCGCAGGCCGAGAAACAGGGTCAGCTTCGGGCGGCGACTCTGTTGCCAGTCTTCTACGAAATCGTCGCGCGGCAGCAGACGGGCGTTCTCCACCTCTGGCAACGCAACAGGCGCAAGAAGATCTACTTTGTCGACGGGAGGCCCGAGTTCGTGGCGTCGACCGACAAGTCTGAGCTTCTCGGAGAGTACCTCGTCGCGACCGGGCAGTGTCTGCGAATGGAGATCGAAATGGCACTCGCGCTCTTGCCCAAACACGGCGGGCGTCTTGGCGATGCGCTCGTGGGCCTTGGGATTCTGCGCCCGGTAGAACTGTTCCGAGCGATTGGCGATCAGGTACGTGGGCGCTTGATGGAGTCGTTCCGATGGCGCCGGGGTGAGTGGGCCTTCGTCCGCGGCGCTCGCAGCCATGAGGAAACCTTCCCTATCGGGCTGGACCCCTTCGAGCTAATTCGAGATGCCGCGAATGAGGCGCACCTCGAGGAGATCGAGTCGGTCCTCGATCCGCTTCGCGAGAGAGTGCTCGAGCGCAGCGACGAAGGACTGCCGCTTCAGACATTCCGCATGGACCGGCGCTGGGTGAGTGTGTTGGACTCGATTTCGGGGGATACGACGCTTGGCGGCATCCTGGCGAGACAGAGCGGTTCGGGCGCTGATCTAGAGCCAGCGTACCGAGCGCTCTATCTGGGGCTTGCGTGTGGGCTGGTTCGGACCAAGGTGAGTCCTTCGCAGATGCCGTTCCGAGAATCGTTTAGCGCCTGAGCCGCCTGTGTCTTACGTCGAGCTAACCCGCCCAGTGACAAGTCCCAGTCCCGTGCTCGTGGAGGTGCCGCACTCGGGCTTGCAGGTGCCTCCCGAAGTCGAATCCGAAATTGAGGCGACACCGCTGGCCGTGTTGCGCGATTCCGACATCTACGTCGACCAGCTCTACCAGCGCGCGCCTGAGAATGGCGCCACCCTTCTGGTGTCGCGCGTGTCGCGGTACGTCGTGGATCTCAACCGTGGTCCCGACGAGGTCGACTCGGCCGCCGTGCCGAGGCATCCGCGAGGGCGTCACATTCCCGCGCGAGGCGTCGTTTGGCGTGCCAGAACTGATGGGACGCCGCTACTTCGAACGCCACTCACGATCGAGCAGTTCAGCAGGAGGCTCGACCTCTTCTACGAGCCCTACCACCAGGCGCTGCGCGATGCCGCAACGCAGATCCGCGAACAGCATGGTCGAGTGCTGGTCCTTGCTGCTCACTCGATGCCGTCCTCCGGCCGTCGAATGATCGGTGGCGGACAGGTTCACCGCGCCGATGTCGTGCCCGGCACGCGTGGACGCTCGACCGCCGATGGGCGCATTATTGATCTAGTCGACTCGCACTTCCGCGCGGCCGGCCTGAGCGTCAAGCACGATGACCCGTATCGGGGTGGCTGGACGACCTCACGCTACGGAGCCCCCAAGCGAGGACAGCACGCTCTTCAGATCGAGCTCAACCGCGCGCTCTACGTCGACGAGCACACTAGCGAAATAAAGGCGAAAGACTTCGCACGGCTTCAAACCGTGCTCGACCAGCTCGTCGGCAAGCTCGGCGAGCTGTTACAGAGCTCGGCTCAGTTCGCGACCGGCTGATCGACCACGCCTGATTCGCTCGAACGAACCTCGAGGCGGTAGCGGCTGTTTGCCGTCTGCAGGTAATAGGTGTCCAGCCCGTCTTCGCCGCAGAGCTGAAGGACGCGCTTCACGGGTGTGGTGACGTACTCGTGGAGACCATCTGCAAACTCGATGACCACGACCGAGCCCTTTCGAGGTGGACGCAATAGACGCCCCACGACGGCGCGACCTGAATTGCGGCCTACTTTGCGAAGGACGACTTCCACGCCCCGAAACTAGCATAACTGACCCCTTGGGCAAAGTAGCCATGGAGAAATCCAGTGTATTTGGCCATCCGCGGGATTTGCGCCACGGGTGACAAGCTTGCGCCTGCCGCCGCGGCGAACAGGCTGCCAAATGTGGCAAAACGCCGCGGCGAGGCCCAGAAGAAGAGTGAATTTGCATTCATTTTCGCCCTTTCGTCGTTCGGCACGGTTAGTGCATTTAGCGCCCAACCATGTCGACTACAATCACGGCGACCGCACTGGACCGATACCGCGCTTCCCTCAAGCGGGTCGAGATCCTCGATGCCGAAACCGAACGTGGGCTCGCCCAGAGCTGGGCCGACGGCAACGAGTCAGCAGGCGTTCACTTGATCGAATCGAGCTTGCCCTTCGTCATCGCCATCGCGCGCGAGTACCGGCGCTGGGGGGTCCCGCTCGAGGATCTCGTTCAGCAGGGCAACCTTGGGCTCCTGAAGGCCGCATCGAAGTTCGATCCGGACAAGCAGTGCCGACTGATCACTTATGCGGCTTATTGGATCCGCGCTGAGATTCGCGACTACGTCGTACGATCCTACCGGATCGTTCGGCTGGGAACGACCCGCACGGAGCGTCGCGCCATGCGCGCGTTTCGGCGCAAGGCCGTCGAGTCGCCTCAGGCGCTTGCCGAAGAAAGCGGGATGCCGCTGACGCGAGCCAAGCAGCTTTGGCCACTGCTGGCACGCGGTGACCTTTCTCTTGACGCGAGCGTGACCGATGCGCCCACCGCAATGGAGCGCATGAGCTACAAGCAGCCGACGCCCGAAGAGTCGGTAGCGCGCTTCGAGGCAGTTCACCATGTCCGTGAGGCGCTCGAATCCGCCATGGAGAGCTTGACCGATCGCGAGCAGCGAATCGTCCAAGCGCGCATCCTTTCCGACGAGCCCTGCACGCTGGAAGCTCTCGGCCGGGAAATGGGCGTGAGCAAAGAGAGAGTGCGCCAGCTCGAGGTCAGGGCCCGCCAGAAACTCCGCGACCGCCTGGAACACCTGCGACCTGCCGCCTAGGCGCTCGCCCGCAACTCGCTTGACTCTGCGAGACATCAGACGCAATTTCCCGCTCGTATGCTTGGCGACCGAACTCACTCTCGCTCTCTGCTAGTCCTTGCGATGGGCTTCGGCCTCACGACCCTCGTCGGATGCAAGCGCGACCTGGGCGAGTGCAACCTCGATGGACAGACTGCGGAGGGGCGTCCCATCGATGGTCCCGCAGCATTCGACATCGTGTATCGCCAGACCGACGGCTTGCCGATGTACGAAGGGCAGGCGCTCGTTCAGTCGACCTGCGGGGATGGATCATTCTGTCATGCGCCCGCCGCCGTCGGCGGTGACCGAATCGGCGTTCCGGCGGGACTGAATTTCGACGTGAATCTGGCCTGCACAGACGAGTCGCAGGATCCGACTTGTGCCCAGCCGATCCAAAGCTGCGCAGGCGGCCAGGCCGGCTCCGCTTACTGCGTGCGTCTCAAGGGTCTGCACGACAATCAAAACCAGGTGAACAACTGGGCAGAGGGGATGATCCAAGAAATCCGCTCCGGCACGATGCCGCCCGGTGCCGCCGGTCAAAGAGTTCGCAACAACACGCCTTGGATTCGCACGCCCGATGCGGATCGTCCCGGGCGTGCCGACGAGCTGCCTTCGATCGACTCCGATGAGGGGAGGGAGGTCGTTCGAAACTGGCTCGCCTGTCAGGCACCCGTAATCGCACGCACCGCGATTCCGCCCTCCGCAGCGCTTGAGCTCCAGCCCTGTCAGAGAGTCGACGAGGAGATCTGTATCTATGGTGGCCCGGGCGAGCTGCCCGCTCCGGTCTGGGACGAGATCTACTTCGGCATCATGTTCACCGAATGCCTCATTTGCCACGCGCCGGCGAACGGCAATATCGACCAAAATCCGAACAATCCCCAGGGCGGAGTCATCCCCGGTGGTGCAAGTCCTCTTGGCCTAGCGGCGCTGGACATGAGCGGCGTCGATCTGATGGACACCAGCAATTGGGCTAGCGATTCGTACCCGGCGGTCGTCGATGCATTGGCCGCCGACCCAGGCGAGTGCGCGGGCTTCGGCACAATCGTCGTTCCGTTCAATTCTGCGGGCTCGATCATGGTTCAGAAAATGCGCAACATGCAGACCTGTGGGGACCGAATGCCGCTTGGAGGCTCGATTGGCGAGGCGCGCATCGAGGTCGTCGAGGAATGGATCGACCTGGGAGCGCCACTTCAGTAGTGACGCGCGCGTGCCTCACCGCGTCGCTTCTGCTCTCGCTGGTGGTCGCAGGCTGCAAGTCTGCTCCGGCCTGTCCGGTGCAGATGCGCACAGACGCAGGCAAGGCCCTCGATGACCACGGCAAGCGGCAGGCCGGCTGGCAGGCGATCCGAGCTGAAGCGCGGGTGACCCAGTGGGCGCGTAATGGACGGATTCGCGGCACGGTTCTGATGTTTCTGGAGCGACCCAACCGAGTTCGCTTCGACGTGATGACGCAGGTCGGTCCAGCGGCCGTGCTCACGAGCGATGGCGAGAGCTTTCAGCTGAGCGATTTGCGCGAAGGCACGTTTCTGCACGGCCCAACCTGTTCTGAGAACATCGCGCGCCTCTTGGGGATCTCCGTCGATGCGGAGAATGTGCTTCGTCTCCTCACGGGCGACACGCCCGTGATCGACGCCCGCACGCAGTCGATGGAGTGCCGTGACGGGCGCTACGTCGTGACCCTGGTCGCTGCGGACGGAACCAGTCAGGAAGTTTCGTTCTCCGTACACGAAGAAGACCTCGGCAAGCCGCCCGCGGGGCAGCGACTGACGCTTCGACGATCGATCGAACGCTCGCCGAGCGGCGAGACGCGCTGGGAGGCAAGCTACGACGAATACATCGAGGTCGACGGCCAGTCGTTTCCGACCAACGTACGCTTCGTAGATCAGGTCAACGATGCCGATACATCGGTTCGGGTGAAGTCGATCTCGGTGAATCCCGCGGTTCCGCCGGGTGCGTTTCGGCAAGAGCCCGGCCCCGGTATGTCGATCGAGTTCGCTCCGTGCCCATGAAAAGTCCAGCATTTCTCCACTGGTGCTAAGGTAACGCCGCATGACGGAACCGCTGCTCAGCCTGCGTCACTTGGTCACGGCGTTCGAGACGGATGAAGGTTATCTAAGAGCCGTCGACGACGTGTCGTTTGACGTGTTCGCCGGTCGCACGCTCGGCATCGTTGGCGAGAGCGGCTGCGGGAAGAGCGTGACCTCCCTCTCGATCATGCGCCTGATCCCGAGCCCGCCCGGTTTCATCGAAGGGGGCGAGGCTCTGTTCGACGGGCGCGACGTCTTGCAGCTGCCGGAGTCGGAGATGCGAAGCCTGCGAGGCAATGACATCTCGATGATCTTCCAGGAACCGATGACTTCGCTCAATCCGGTGTACACGGTTGGGTCGCAAATTGTCGAAGCGATTCGATTGCACCGAAGCGTGAGCCGGCGCGCCGCAAAGGCCCGCGCGATCGAGCTCCTTGACTTGGTCGGCATCCCGGCGCCCTCCGAGCGCATCGACTCCTATCCGCATACGCTTTCAGGAGGCATGCGGCAGCGCGCAATGATCGCGATGGCGCTTGCCTGCGAGCCTCGCCTCTTGATCGCGGATGAGCCAACGACGGCTCTCGACGTGACGATTCAGGCGCAGATCCTGGACTTGCTTCGTTCGCTTCAAGAGGAGCTCGGCATGAGTATCGTCTTCATCAGTCATGATCTCGGCGTGATGGCCGAGTTCGCGCACGAGATCGCCGTGATGTACGCGGGAAAGATAGTCGAGCAGGCGGAAACCAAGGTTCTCTTTCAGTCACCGCGACACCCCTACACACGCGGGCTGCTTCGCAGCCTGCCGAGCGCGCGCAATCGCGGGGAACGATTGCCTACCATTCGGGGGATCGTTCCCGACCTTCGCCAGCTGCCTAGCGGCTGCCGTTTTCAGGACCGTTGCGATTTGGTGACCGAGCTTTGCCGGGTCGAGGAGCCTGCCCTGCAGCAACTCGATGAGTCCGAGGTCGCCTGCTTTCGTGCGGAGGTGTCGGTGTGAGCGAGCAAGCGATCGTTCGCGCTGAATCGCTGCGCAAGGCGTTCCGTGGTCCTTCACGGGGCATCGGGCGTGGGCATGCGGAGCTTCGCGCCGTCGACGGCGTGAGCTTGGAAGTGATGCCGGGCGAAACCCTGGGCCTGGTCGGCGAATCGGGCTGCGGCAAAAGCACGCTCGGCCGCATGTTGCTGCGCCTCCAGGATCCGACGAGCGGACGCATCTATTTCGAAGGGCAGGACATCACTGAGTTGTCGCAGTCCGCATTGCGACCCTTTCGAAGCAAGATGCAGATCATCTTTCAGGATCCATACAGCTCGCTGAACCCGCGCATGACCGTGCGGGCGGCGCTTTCCGAAGCGCTGCGCGTGCATGGCAAGGTGAGCTCTGGCTCTGAAGAGGAGCAGCGCATCGCCGCTCTGCTCGATCGCGTGGGGTTGCGCCCCGAGCAGATGCGTCGCTATCCGCACGAGTTTTCGGGTGGACAGCGACAGCGCATCGGTATCGCGCGGGCTCTTGCGGTTTCTCCGAGCTTCATCGTCGCCGATGAACCGGTCAGTGCGCTGGACGTTTCCATTCAAGCCCAGATCGTCAACTTGCTTGGCGATCTTCAAGATGAGCTCGGGCTGAGTTACTTGTTCATCGCTCATGACCTGCACCTCGTGGAGCACGTGAGCCGTCGCGTTGCGGTCATGTACCTGGGGCGCGTGGTCGAGCTGGCGACGTCCGAGCAGATCTACTTGCGCCCGCGTCATCCTTACACTGAGGCTCTTCTGAGCGCGGCCCCCGAGCTCGACCCCACGGCGCGCAAACGGCGACTGCTGCTCGAAGGTGATGTTCCGAGCCCCCTCGATCCGCCGAGCGGCTGCGCGTTCCACCCGCGTTGTCCGATCGCCGAAAAAGGGCTTTGTGATCGGGAGGTTCCGGCGCTTCGGGCCATCGAGTGCGGGCACGAAGTAGCCTGCCATCTCGCACAATAGCGGTTGCGGGTCTTACGCCTCCTGGGGTAATCAAGCCGGATGGAGGATTCGGGCCAGGAGTATGGAATCGACGGGTACTATCGCAGCTTCTCTGCGGGAGCGACCCTCTACTATGCAGGGGCGCCAGCCACCGAGCTGTATTTTATTCGCGAGGGACGGGTGCAGTTGTTCAAACGCGCGCGCGGGGTCGAACGCAGCATTGGCCTATACGGAGCGGAGGAGATAGTGGGTGAAGAAGCACTGCTCCCAGGGGCACATCGCACCGCTACAGCGCAAGCCGTCGAACCGGTGAGCGCACTAGTTATCGAAAGAGATACGTTTCGCGCCTTGGTGCGCCGGCGGCCGGAGCTGGGCGAGCGTGTCACGCAACAACTCATCCGACGCTTGCAGCAAAGCGAGGAGCAGATCGAGAATTTTCTGCTGCCCGATCCGACGATCCGGGTACTGAACACGCTTCTGCGCGCAGCCGATGCAGCCCAGGAGGGGCCTCTCGAGCTCTCGCCGCTCGAATTGTCCACCAGGACTGCACTCGAGCTAGATCAGGTCAAAGCAGTGGTGGGTCAGCTTCGCGATCGCGACTATCTCTCGGTGGGTGATCAAACGATCACCATCAGCGATGCGTCAGCCCTTCGTCAGCTTCATGTGCTGCTCGCTCTCAAAGAGGACGTTCGGCACGGCCTGAGCTGTCGGTAATCCGACACCCCTTCTTGACCGGGCTCCGGCCACTAAGTAGACCCATCCCGTGGTTCGCAAATGGGGAGTGATTTGGCTGGCCTGCCTGGCGATGGGGTGCGTAACGACGTCGGAGGCGGGAACGCCAGACGGGGAGCGCTCGTACCGCGAGTTTCAGCTTGCGGCCAGTCTTCGGGACGAGGGACAGACGGCGGGCGCCATTGAACACCTGCGCAAGGCGCTCGACCTCGATCCCAATAATGCCGAAGCCCACCTCCTTCTCGGTTTCATCCAGATGGAACGCCGAAGCTACTCGGGTGCGGAGCCACACTTGGCCACAGCGATTGAGCTTCTCGAGAAGCAGCAAAGCGGCGGTTCGACTCTGGCGGAGGCTCGCAATATCTACGGTCTCTGCTTGATGGAGCTCAGCCGCTATGACGAGGCCGTGGTCGTGCTTCGACAGTCCGCAAATGATGAACTGAACACAGCTCCACATCTTGCGTGGGGCAACCTCGGGCTGGCACAGTTTCACCTAGAGGAATATCAGGAGACGGTGAATTCGACGATGGAGGCGATCCGCATAGAACCGCGATTCTGCGTTGGCTACTACACGATGGGTCGAGCGTTCTGGCATCTGCAGCAGCTCGAAGACGCGGAGCGCGCTTTGGTGAGTGCACTCGGGGCCGATGCGTCCTGTTCGAAGAGTGTGCAGCTTCAGGGCGCGTGGCGGCTGCGCGGAGAGGTGCGCGCTCGTTTGGGCCACCGGCGAGATGCGGTCGCCGACTTGGAGCGCTGCGTGGAGCTCGACCCCTACTCGAACGACGGACGAATGTGTCAGACACTGCTCGAGGACTCACGATGAGGCGCGATTCAATCGGCGACTTTCTGAAGACCGAGCGCGAGATGCGTCGTCTTTCTATCGAAGAGGTTTCGAGCACCACTCGCATCCCGCGCCGGACACTAGAGTCGCTCGAGGAGGATCGTTTCGAAGAACTACCGAGCGGTGTGTTCGTTCGTGGTTTCATCAAAGCCTATGCGACCGCGGTCGATATCGACGCAGACGAAGTCCTTGCCCGTTTCGACTCCGAGCAACCGCAGGCTCTACCTCCCGCGCCGCTAGCGACGGTGCACAGCAGTCGCAGGTACGGCGCTTTGGTGCTGGCGATCATGACTGCGGCGCTTTTCGCGATCATCGTGGCTACCTTTTCCCTGGTGCGGCGCGCACCTGCACAGGACGAACCGATTGAGCTATCCTCCGCACTGCCGTGCCAAGTCGAAGCCGCCAAAGCCGAGCGCTCCTGCTGCGTTCCGTCGATTATCGCGACTCGGACCGAATCGTCACGCTGCTGACCGAGGACTACGGCAAGCTTTCTGCGCTTGCCCGGGGTGCGCGAAAAAGCCAACGCCGATTTGGTGGCGCCTTGCAACCTTACGTCTTGATGAACGCGCACTTTCGGCCGGGCCGCGGTGAGCTCGCGCATCTAGAGCGTGTGTCGGTCGATCGCTCGTTCCACCAGATCCTCAGAAGCCTCGAGGCGATTGGAGCGGCCGGTGCGGCCTTGGCCGTCATTCGAGAGCGCGTCCCGGACCGGGAGCCCGAGCCTGCCGTGTTTGACGCGGTCGTGCGCCTGCTGAGCGCACTCAACGAGGGCGGGCCTCCCGAAGAAGGCCTGCTTTCCCTGCAGATTCGAACACTCGCGCTGCTGGGCTTCACGCCAACGCTCGATCGTTGTGTCCGCTGCGGCAAGGTGCCGGCTCCCGGTCGCTCGGCGTCCTTTGATGCCGCGCGAGGCGGAATCGTCTGTCGAGCCTGTGGGGGCGGGCGACTGGTCTTATCGGCGGCAGCGCTGCGTCGCTGGGTGACTGTGCAGGCAAGCTCCGAGTTTCCCGAGCAAGCTTGGCCCGGCCCTGAGCGCCAAGAGATTCGAGACGCACTCGCGGAGCTCGACGCCAACCACGCAACGGTCAGCGTTCGTGCGCGCACTGCGGCCGCCTCGGGCAGCTGGGAGGGTCGTCCCTCGTGAGCGAAGCACTCGAGCCGGTGGAGCTGCGCGCCCCTCGCGGCGCTCGTGTCATGGAAATCGACTGGGCCGACGGGCACCGGAGCGTCTACCCACACGACTTGTTGCGCGGATTTTGTCCCTGCGCGAGCTGCCAAGGTCACGAAGGTCCGATCCAGTTCGTGGAAGGCGGCGACCTGGAGCTCAGTGACATCCAATCCGTCGGAAATTACGCATTCAGACTCGTCTGGCGCGACGGTCACCAGACGGGGATTTACAGCCACCGCTTCTTACGGAGCCTGTGCGCATGTTCATCCTGCGCTGCCGATGAGCCGAAATCCCGCTCGTTTTGGCGCGAATAGGGCGGGTCTCCCCCCATTTGTCTCTGTTACCCTGTACGCGGGGGTTTCGGGTGCCATTTCACACACTCATCGTCGATGACAGTAACGCGGTGCGCGCGTTCGTCCGCGCAGCTCTCGAGGACGCCGGGTTCTCGCGGGTGCAAGAGGCGGAGACAGGGTTCGAGGCGCTCCAGCTGCTCGCCTCCAACACCTATGACGTGGTCATCGTCGATGTGAACATGCCCGACATCAACGGGCTCGAGCTGCTTGCCTTCATGAAGAAGAGCCCCCGACAGCAGGGTGCACGAAGGATCCTGATCAGCACGCGGGTCGACGGCTCGGATGCCGAGCGGGGCGCCGAGCTCGGCGCGGACGCCTTCCTCGAGAAACCGTTCGAGGTCGACGAGCTTCGGGACTTGATTCGAGACCTGCTCGATCCAGGCGACGAGGTGTCGGGATGAGCGATCCACGCGACAACGTGCAGCAGGAGTTCTTGGCCGAAGCCCAGGAGCTCGTCGAGGCATTGTCACGCGACCTACTGTTGCTCGACGAGGCCCATCAGCGGGGCGAGCGCGCCGATGCGGCGCTCATCAATGAGATCTTCCGGAGCGTTCATACCCTCAAGGGCATCGCCGGGATGTTCGGGTACAAGCACGTCGGCACGATCGCTCATGCGCTCGAGGATTTGCTAGACGACTTGCGACTCGGCCGCACGTCCATCGGCGACCCCTTGCTCGATGTCCTCTTCGATTCGGTTGAACGGTTTCAGCTGCTTCTGGCACTCGATGATCCGCAGGCACCCGAAGAAACTCCCGGTGTAGACGCCTATGTCGCCGCCGTCCGTTCGATTGGCGCTGATCCCGTCGTGGACGGGGGCGATCCGCTCGACCGATACGCGATTGGTCCGGCCGTGCTCTCCGTTCTCACGGAGTATGAAGAGCATCGCCTTCGAGCTTGCATCCGGGAAGGGATGCAGCTCTATCGTCTTCGCGCGACCTTCGATCTGACTGCGATCGACGACTCGATCGAGACTCTGCGCGACGTGGTCCACGACGATGCAGAGATCATCACATACTTGCCGAGCCTCGAAGGGGGCAACGACGAATCCATCGAGCTCGTCGTGCTTCTGGCCAGCAGGGTGGAGGAACCGGCGCTCAAGGCACACTTCGAAGGGCAGTACGGGACGATCGAGGTGATCGAGGAGCGAACGCACCTGCCGACGATTCCGCCGAATCTCACGTCGATCCCTCCGGACGCGCAAAGCGTCTTGCCTCAGTCTGACGACGAAATGGGACAGGCGTCTCTTCGTTCGCTAGCCAACTCGGTTCGTGTGGACATTCGCAAGCTCGACGACCTGATGAACGTCGTGGGCGAGCTCGCCCTAGTGCGAAGCGCGGTGAGCCGTGTCGTCGAAGGTTTTGACGGCGACCCCAAGTTCAGGCAATCACTCCGAGAGCTCGAGCGCGTCGGCCGCGGTTTCGAGCGCCAGCTCTCCGAGCTTCGCACCAGAATCCTCGATGTACGCATGGTTCCGCTCGGCCAGGTGTTCAGTAAATTCGGGCGTATCGTGCGGCAGGCAGCCAGGGAGCACGACAAACAAGTTCGCCTCGTCGTCACGGGTGCAAACACAGAGATGGACAAGCTCATCGTCGAGGAGCTAGCCGATCCCCTGATGCACTTGGTCAGGAACGCCATCGATCATGGCATCGAACCGGTCGACACTCGCAAGCGCCTCGCCAAGCCGACCGAAGGCACACTCGCGCTCAACGCCTATCACAAGGGTAGCAACGTCATCATCGAGGTCGAGGACGACGGCGGCGGAATGAACGCCCACAAGCTCCGCGAAACGGCGCTGGCTCGGGGCCTGTTGAGCGCAGAGGCCGGCCAGGAGCTCACACGTCAAGACATGTTGAATCTCGTCTTTCTTCCCGGCCTGAGCACCAACACCGCGGTCACGGACATGTCGGGCCGCGGGGTCGGGATGGACGTGGTGAAGACCAACATTCTTCGAATGGGCGGAGTGGTTTCGATCGCGAGCGAGCAAGGCATCGGCACGAAGATTACCGTCACGCTCCCGATCACTTTAGCGATCATTCGCGCGCTCATCATTACGGTGGGCCCACGTATCTTCGCGCTTCCGATCACCGCCGTTCGCGAGGCCGTCCCGTTTGCGAAGCAGGATGTTCGCACCATCCAAGGTCGCAAAGTGATCACCATGCGGGGCGAGACGCTTCCGATCTGCGATCTCGGGGAATTGTTCGGGATCAGAGGCGCCAGGCGTCAAAATAGCCGGTTTGTCATCGTCTGCTCGATGGGAAACAGAGAGCTTGGGTTCATCGTCGACGAGCTCGTGGGACAGGAGGACGTCATCACCAAGTCGCTTGGCGAGAGCCTGTCGTCGGTGCGTGGCTTCGCCGGAGCGGCTGACTTGGGTAACCAGCAGCTGGCGCTGGTGCTCGATGCGCCCTCGCTCTTTTCCGAGTACTTCGAGGGTGCCGACGCGCCTCTAGCGGTGGAGACGCGCGCATGACCGCCGGAGCACAACGAGCGACATTGATCCCGGACCCGGATAGCGAAGAGGGGGCGGTTCCCGTGCTCGCGGTTTCGGCGGGCAACGAGATCTACGCCTTTCCGCTCGCTGCGATTCGGGAGATCCTGATGCCGCCACCGCTGACCGAGGTTCCTCGCGCAGGCGAGCACTTCCTCGGAGTCATCGCGGTGAGAGGCCAAATCATCACACTGGTCGACTTGCCCAAGCTTCTGAAGCTCCAGGTGCCCGATCGGCAACCTCTCGGGCGCGTCCTGCTGGTCGAAGTCGGGGAAGAGATGATCGGAGTTGCCGTCGATCACGTGGTCCAAGTGGCCCAGTTGCAGTCCGATCAAATCGAGTATTCCGGCTCCATGAGCGCCGAGCTCGCCGAGTATGTCGTCGGAGTCGCTCGTGTTCCGCTGGAGTCTTCGAGTGATGCTGAGGAGATGGTGATACTGATCGATCCCCAGGTCTTGCTGGGAGGGTTGAAGTGAAGGAGAGCAGGACTTACGGCCTCTCACTCGCAAGAGACCTGATTCGAGTCGAGGTGGACTCCGTCATGTATGCGCTCGAGATCGCGCGCATCCGTGAAATCGTGAACCCGCTACCGCTCATCGCGCTGCCTCGCGCGCGTTCGGCTGTCCTCGGGGTTGCGGACCACCGTGATCAAGTCATCGCCATCGTCGATCTACGTCGCCTTTTCGGTTTGCCGCCGCAGGAGCCAACGCGACGAACCAAATGGCTCATCATCGACAGCACGCACGCGCCGATCGGGATCGTCGTTGATGCCGTCCACGACGTCTTTTCCTCGGAGAACAATGCGCAACGCAAGGTGCCGATCTTGGATGAGCGCCACCGGGAGCGAGGCATCAAGTCGGCCTACCGGCATCACGAACGGCTCGTGTTTCTGCTCGATGCAGACCGTCTTGCCGAGCCAGCATCGGACCTGCGGCCAGGCGAGCTGCCATTTTTGCCTTCGGAGTTGCCGTAGTGCCCGATCGAATCGAGGAGGCGTTCCATTCCGCCGATCCGGACGTAAGGCGTCAGGCCGTCCACCAGATGAGCCTCCGTCCTCAGGGGACCCCGCTGTTGCAGATCGTAGACGCTCTCTCGGACAGCGACTGGCGCGTTCGCCGAGAAGCGATTTCCCTTGCTGCACGGTCGTCTGAAAAAGACGCGCTCATTGATGCGCTTCTGAGTCGGCTCGTCGGGACTGACAACATCGGTCTGCGCAATGCGGCGATTGAAGTCCTCGGCATGGTTGCCCAGGGCCAGGCAGCCAAGTTCGTCGACGCATTCGAAAATGCGGGCGCAGGCGCTCAGAAATTCCTCGCCGAGGCGATGGGCAAGACTCGGGATCCTAAGATGATCGACCATCTCGAATCTCTCGTTCGAGGAGCCGACGCCAACCTGGCTGCCGCCGCCGTGGAAGCCTTGGTCTACATCGGGGGTAGTCGAGCCGAGGGTCTACTCAAGGAGCGCCTCTCGACCCCGCATCTGTTCCTCCGCATTTCCATTCTCGAAGGGCTGACCCGCTTGGGCACACGTTTGTCCTTTGCCGAGCTCGCTCCGGCAGTCGAAGACGCGATCGTTCGGCGGATCTCGGCAGAGCTTCTCGGAAGGACTGGAAACCCTGTGGCGCTGGAGTTCCTCCTCGATCTTGCGACGGATGCCTCGCCGCAGACTTCTTCGGCAGCCCTTCGCGCCATCGCAGAGCTTGCCAACGACCCCAACGCGGATCGCGATGAGTTGATCGCCCGACTGAGCGCATCGAACGAATCGTTCCGACGCGCGCTTCACGACGCTCTGCTGCACGGCGACACCGCTACACGGCAGGGGTCGGCCTATCTTGCCGTACTGTGCCGAGACGAGAACTCACTCGAAGCGGTGATCCAGGCCCTTGCCGATGATGTGGTCAGCCCGGAAACGGTCGACGCGCTACGCTCCTGGGGAAGCGGTCTCATCGACCCGCTGCTGATGCAGCGGCGAGGCGAACCACGGGTCTGGGCAATCGCGCTCGAGCTCGCTGCCGAGCTCAGCTATCGGCATCTCGACGAGGTGCCGGCCGCCACCCGAGACCGGATCCGCAGCCTGATCGAGCGAGATCTGACCGATGCGACCGACGCCGTTCGGGCCGCCGCTGCAGAGAGTCTCCTGTGGTGGGGTGACCGGCGCGACTGCAGAGCGCTCGTCGAGTGCCTGAGCAGCAATTCGCACCAGGTTCGCGCTGCGGCAACCAGTGCCCTGGAGGGCCTCGTCAAGCGAGTGCCGGGTGCTGTCGAGGAGGCTCTCCAAGAGGCTGACCTCGATGGTCCCGGAGGCGCTGACATCGCGCACGTGCTCTCGAGGCTGAATTCGCAAGGCGCAGTCGAAGTGCTCAAGCGCGGGCTGCATAGTGGCGACCCACGGACCCGGCGAGCGGCGGTGCAGGCGCTCGCGATGGCCCGCGCCAACGACATGGCCCAACTGATCGGATACGCCGTCGCGGATGAAGACATCGATGTTCAAGTCGCCGCGGTTCGTACGCTCGGGCAAATGAGCACGAACGAGGCCAATGCCCCACTTCGTACCGCCCTCGATTCTCCATTTGCCTCCACCCGGGCTGAGGCAGCACTGGCTCTCGGCCGACGTGGAGCCAATGGCGCCACACCCCGCATTCGCGCGCTTCTCGAAGATCGCGAGCCTGTCGTGGTTTCTGCAGCCTTGGATGCCCTTGCTTGGTTGGGAGATCCGGAAGTCGCGACGGCCGTCGCGCGCGCTCTCTCACATCCGGACGATGAGATATTTCAGGCGGGGCTCCGCGCGGCTCGAACGCTTCCTGGCCCCGACGCCGAGCGGCTCGTGAGCCGAGGCCTCGCGCACCCTGCCTGGAACGTGCGCATGCTGGCCGTCAAGCTGTTGCTCGACCTCGACACCCAACACACCCGAACGCTCTTGAGGCAGGCCCTGGCCGACGAAACCGATTCCATGGTCAGGCACGCGATCGAGACTGGCCTTCGGCAGGGGAGCTGAGGTGCCTTTGTTGCACGACGCAGGACCCACCCTTCATCTAAAGGAGTTCCGCCTGCTGCGCGATTTCGTCAATCAGTTCTGCGGGATCTACTTCGCCGACGACTCTGCGTATATCGTCGAACGTCGCCTTCGTGAGCGTCTTCGCGATCTGGGTATTGCGGATTTCGCCGAGTACTACCGCTACTTGCAGTTCCACCCGAAAGCCGAAAAGGAGCTCGAGGCTGCAGCAGAGGTTCTGACGACCAACGAAACGTATTTCTTCCGCGAGGCCTACCAACTTCGAGCCTTCACCGATGAGATTCTTCCGGCGGTGCGGGCGCGGGCGCTTGCGCGGGGGTCGAAACGACTCGACGTTTGGAGCGCGGGCTGCTCGAGTGGCGAAGAGGTCTTCACCATCGCGATGCTCATCGATGCCAGCGGTCTTTTCGAGGGATGGGACGTTCGCGTGTTCGGAAACGACATCTCTCGCCGCGTCTTGAGCAAGGCACGCGGTGCGACTTACAGCTCGACTAGCTTCAGGGCGATGATTCCGGAGTACGAGAATTACTTCATCGACACCGAAGAAGGCAGGCAGGTGCATCCACGCATCCGGGCGATGTGTCACTTCGGCCATCTCAACCTGATGAACCAGAGGCGCGCGGCGATCGTGGGCCGCGTCGACGTGACTTTCTGTCGAAACGTCCTCATCTATTTCGATGATGCTTCGCGCAGCAAGGTTTTGGACACCATCTACCAGCGGCTGAACCGTGGCGGCTATTTGCTCCTGGGCCACAGCGAATCTCTCCTTCGGACGAGCACGGCGTTTGAGATCACCCAGCTCACCACTGACATCGTCTACCGGCGGCCGGTTCCGTTCACCGATCTACCTCCGAGGAGAATTTAGGTGAGGGAGCTCCGCGCGCTGGTCGTAGACGACTCCTCGTTGAATCGGCGTACTATAGCCGCAATTCTGAGGGATATACCTGGCATCTCGAACGTCGATGTCGCCAACGATGGGGCGGACGCACTAAGGGTCATCGAATCCAGGCCGCCCGACTTCATTACCTTGGATTTGGACATGCCGCGTCTGGACGGCTTCGAGTTCCTTCACCTGCTGATGGACCGTCATCCACTCCCGGTCGTGGTGGTGTCCGGCCTCTCGGCAAAAGAAAACATCTTTCGCGCGCTAGAGCTCGGGTCGATCGACTTCATCGAGAAGCCACATGGCGTGGACGCCCCCCTCGAGTGTCTGCGAGACCAGCTCGCCGAAAAGGTCCGCGTCGTTCAACAACTATCGCCGCTCGGAATTCGCCATGGCAGTTCTGCTGACTTCTCGCTCGACGACGAGACTCACGATGCGGCAAGTCGGGCACGAGAGCCCTCGGTGCTCAAGAGGGTGCCGGCCAAGGTCATCGTGATCGGTGCATCCACCGGAGGACCGCGAGCGCTGCTCACTCTGTTCCGTCACCTCCACCAGGACCTCGACGCCGCCCTAGTCATCGCTCAGCACATGCCTCCTCGATTCACTCGCACTTTTGCGAATCGGCTCGACAAGAACGGTGTGGCGAGGGTTTCGGAGGCCAAACCCTACGAGCGTCTGGCTCGCGGGCATGCGTACGTCTGCCCCGGAGGCCGCTGTATCGAAATCGTGCCTTCGGATCGCGGCCCTGCAATACGAGTGGTCGCGCCCGATCGGGGGTCTCATTATATTCCATCAGTCGATCAGCTCTTTAGCTCCGCGGCCCGCGTTCTTGGTGACAGGGCTATCGGTGTCGTGCTCACGGGGATGGGGGATGACGGCGCCCGGGGGGCGCAAGAAATATCTACAAAAGGAGGGAGTATTCTGGTCGAAGCCCCGGAATCCGCAGTCGTTTCGGGTATGCCGATGGCCGTTCAACGAACCGGGATACAGCATCATTCACTTGGTATTTGGGCGCTCGGCGACATGCTTGCCGCACTCACCCGACCCAGCAGTCGATGAGGATCGAACTTTGAGCGCGTCGCGTCCTATCGTAGAGTTGAGTTAGCCATGCCCCGGTACCGTTGCCTCGTAGTCGAAGACTCCAAGACGATGCGCAGCATGCTGGTGGAGTCACTGCTGCGAATCCCCGGAATGGAGGTCGCCGAGGCCGACAATGGCTTGGCAGGCATTCGCGCCTTAGCTGTGGACCAATTCGATCTCGTAGTGACCGATGTAAACATGCCCGTCATGGACGGACTGAAGCTCGTGCAGCACGTCCGGGCCGACCCGCGACACGAGAAGACGCCAATCGTGATCATCACGACGGAGAACGCGCCGAACGATCGGGACCGCGCGATGGCGCTCGGAGCGAATGCCTACATCGAGAAACCAATTCAGGCGCCACGTGTGATCCGCGCGGTGAAAAAGCTACTCGAGGTCTGAAGATCATGAGCGACGACGAAACTCAGCCAACAGGACGGGGAATCTTGCATCCCGAAGGCATGCAAGCGACCAGAGACCTTGCCGCAGGCGTGGTCCATGAGATCAACAACCTCCTCGGCGTGATCATCGGCAACGCCCATCTGGCCAAGAAAAACATTTCCGACGCTGCTGCGCTCGAGAGATACATGAATGAAGTAAAAAATGCCGCTGAGGAGGGGCGCGAGCTCATGCGCGACCTTTCGGTTTTCGCCGGTGACCGCTCGATTCAAACGCGAGCCCTTTCTCTCAACGACCTCGTGACCAATGCGGCCTCCAACCTCGGAGCCTTGGCGACGCTCGACCTGAGCAGTAGAGCTCCGGTGGCACGGCTCAACCTCTGGCTGGCCCAGGATGCTCTCGGTGGCGTGATTCAGTTCATGGCAGCGACGAAAACCGTCTCATCGATCCGGCTCGCCACCCGCGTGGTTGGCTCGGCGGCCGCGCTGACGATAGAAGACGACGGCGTGAGCCCGAGCGAGGACGACCTTCGCGTGATGTTTACGCCGTTCGCGAAGCTCGAACGGCGTCCCAACGTGAAGCTCGGGCTCGCGAAACTGGCCGATCTTGCGTCGCGTTCGGATGGTTTCGTCACGGCCGGCGTGCGTGAGCCGCACGGCCTTCGCATCGTGTTGACGCTGCCCATCGATGAGGCGGCGCCCTCAGGTGACGGTCCAGGTGTGCCCTTGGCGAAGCAGGGCGTGTAGGTCCGGCTCGCCAAAGCGCTCTTCGGCGAGCTTGCGCTGCGTGTCGACGCTCTCGTTGTAAACCGGGCCCAGTTGGCGATACAGAACGCCCAGCGCCACGACGTCGGGCAGGTCGGTAAGCATCCAGGCGAGTTGAGAGTTGCTCTCGTCGTGGATCATGATGTCCTGCTCGGTGACGCCATCCTCGCCGACGGTCACGATTTCGAGACTGAGCGTCTTCGTGTTCAGCCGAAGACCCTTTTCGCCATCTGCCCCGAACTTCATGGGCTTCCCGTGCTCCAGCCAGAGTTGGTGGGCCGGGCCCGTCTTCCGATCGGTGATCAGATCAAAAACGCCGTCGTTGAACACGGGGCAGTTCTGAAGGATTTCGATGAACGCGGCGCCCTTGTGCTCGCGCGCGGCTGTCAACGCTTCGGGAAGCTTCTTAGAGGTGTCAAAGGCCCGCGCCACGAAGGTGGCGCGCGCGCCGAGGGCAAAGCGCGCAGGCACGACCGGCTGATCGATGGAGCCAAGCGGGCTCGACGGTGTGACCTTCCCGACCTGTGAGGTGGGCGAGTACTGTCCCTTGGTGAGGCCGTATATCTGGTTGTTGAACAAGATGATCTGTAGATCGATGTTTCGTCGCAGCACGTGCAGAAGATGGTTTCCGCCGATGCTGAGTCCGTCGCCGTCGCCGGTGATCACCCAGACGTCCAACTCGGGGTTGGCCAGTTTGAGGCCGGTCGCAACTGCAGGTGCGCGACCGTGAATCGTATGGAAGCCGTACGTGTTCATGTAGTAGGGGAAGCGGCTCGAGCAGCCGATGCCCGAAATGAACACGGTGTTCTCCGGCGTCGCCCGGAGGCTCGGGAGGGTACGTTGCACCGCCGCAAGGATCGCGTAGTCGCCGCAGCCAGGACACCAGCGAACTTCCTGATCAGAGATGAAATCTTTGCGCGTGTATTCTTTCTTGGGCGAGTTTGGACTCATCGTGCGCTCCGTTGAAGCCGCTCTTCCACCGCTTCGACGAGGCCGCCGACTCGGAAGGGCTGTCCTGTAACTCGGGTGAGGCTCTCTGCGGGAACGAGAAACTCGGCGCGGAGCAGCATCGTCAGCTGCCCATAGTTGAGCTCGGGGACCAGAACGCTGTTGAAGCCATTGAGCAGAGGGCCAAGGCCTTCGGGAAGAGGCCAGATGTTGCGAAGGTGCAAGTGCGAAACCGCGTGACCCCTGCCCCGCAGAATGCGCACCGCCTGACTTATCGCGCCGTACGTTGAACCCCAGCCGACGACCAGCAAATCGCCTTCGCTTTCGCCCTGGTCCACCTTTGCGCGCTCGATGTCTCTCGCGATTCCAGCCACCTTCTGATGCCGAACTTTGGTCATCCGGTGGTGGTTGTGAGGGTCGTACGAAATGTGGCCTGTGCTCCGGTCTTTTTCGAGTCCGCCGATGCGGTGCTCGAGCCCGGGCGTGCCCGGAACCGCCCACACGCGAGCGTGTGTTTGCTCATCTCGCAGGAAGGGATGGAAACCTTCCGGATCGCTGTGGAACTTGACCGGGAACGGTCGCAGCGCATCGAGGTTGGGGAGCGGCCAGGGCTCCGCGCTGTTGGCGAGGTATCCGTCAGTCAGCAAGATCACCGGTGTCATGTACTTCACGGCCATGCGAACCGCTTCGATCGCCATGTAGTAACAGTCGCCCGGCGTGGCCGCAGCCAAGACCACGAGCGGCGCATCGCCGTTGCGTCCTACGACGGCCTGGAAGAGGTCAGACTGTTCGGTCTTCGTCGGTAGCCCGGTCGACGGCCCGCCCCGCTGTACGTTGACGATCACCAAGGGGAGCTCGGCTGAAATCGCCAAACCGATCGCTTCGGACTTCAATGCGATGCCCGGTCCCGAGGTTCCCGTCACGCCGAGTGAACCGCCGAAGCTCGCACCGATCGCGGCTCCAACGGCGGCGATTTCGTCTTCCGCCTGGAAGGTCGTCACGCCGAAATGCTTCAGGCGCGCCAAGTGGTGCAAAAGATTCGACGCCGGCGTGATCGGGTAGGAGCCGTACATCATTTTCATGCCGGCGAGCTGAACGCCGGTGACCAGGCCCCAGGCGGTCGCCTCGCTACCGCTGACGTTTCGGTACTCGCCCGGTGTCAGACTGGCGGGTGGCACCTGATAGGCGCTGATGCCGTGGGGCAATTCCGCATTTTCGCCGTAGATGTGGCCGGCGTTGAGTGCGGCAATGTTTGCCTCTGCCACCTTGGGGTTCTTGGCGAACTTGTTCTTCAGCCAGGCGATCGTCTGGTCGCGTTCGCGGCCGAACAGCCAGTACATGAGGCCAAGTGTCCACATGTTCTTGCAACGATTTGCTTCCTTGGATCCGAGGCCGACCTCTTTGACCGCATTGAGCGTCATCTTCGTCACGTCGAGCGCCAGCACACGGAAGCGATCGACGGAGCCGTCCTGCAGCGGGTTGCTCTCGTAGCCCGCCTTCTTGAGATTGTTCGGCGTGAACGCGCCGGTGTTGACGACCAACAGGCCGCCCGGCTTGAGCACTTCGCTGTTCACCTTGAGCGCAGCAGGGTTCATTGCCACCAGCACATCGGGCGTATCACCGGGGGTTTGCACGTCGTGGGAGGCGAACTGGATTTGGTAGCCGGACACCCCGTAGGTCGTGCCGGCCGGCGCGCGAATCTCCGCCGGGAAATCCGGAAACGTCGAAAGATCGTTTCCCGCGTTGGCGGTCGCAGTCGTGAACTGGCTGCCCGTGAGTTGCATCCCGTCGCCGGAGTCGCCGGAGAAGCGGATCACGACAGAGTCTAGAGTTTCACGCGGACTGGGCTGAGCGCGCGCAGCGGCAGTTGTTTCCATGCTCAATGATCGATTCTAGTCCCGCCGGCGCTCCTGCGCCCGTCCTTCCGGGCCAAACTGGCACGCGTTCTAGAACCGGGTTCCTCGATCTGCAAGCGCTCACGAGCGGGTTGGACGCTGAGACCGTGTCGGCTCATCCTGGGGACATGGTCGAGGTCAAAATCTGCGGGTTAACCACCGTTGACGACGCACTGCGTTGCATCCGGGCGGGCGCCGACGCGATCGGTCTCAACTTCTGGCCGCGTTCCCCCAGGTGCGTCGATGTTTCAACGGCTCGGGCGATCGTCGAAGCGAGTGCGGACCATGCCCAGATGGTCGGGGTATTCGTCGATTTCAACTTGGACCGGGTTCAGGAGATCCTCCGCGAAACCGGTATTGCCTGGGCGCAGCTGCACGGCGCCGAACCGCCCGAGCTGCTCGCCGAGCTCCTGCCGACCGCCTACAAAGCGATCGGGGTAAAAGACGGCTCAGCCATCGAGCTCGCACGAAGTTATCCGGGGGAGCATCTCCTTTTGGATGCAAGCGTCCCCGGGATGCCAGGCGGCACGGGCAGAACCTTTGACTGGGCGATCGCTGCAGATGTCGCCGATGAGCGCAAGCTGACTTTGGCTGGTGGACTTACGCCCGACAATGTTGCCGAGGCAGTGCGGGCGGTGAACCCTTTCCGAGTGGACGTCGCCTCGGGCGTCGAATGCGCACCCGGGCGAAAGGATCTGGAATTGGTAAGAAGGTTCATCGAGGCTGCCAAGACCGCTTAGGCGGTTCACGGCGTGGTTTCGGTGATGACGCTTTCGATATCGACGGCGCGTGCTAGCGTTTGGGCCTCAACTCCTCAGGAGGATTCATGCGTTCTGTGTTTCTAGCTCTCGTTCTCGTCGCCGGCCTGATCTGGGCCGCGTCTGGCAGTGCCCCCGCCCAGTCTCAGACTGATGGCAAGGCCGTGTCTTGCCAAACTTGCGGGAACACCGCTGCGTGTCCTCACTGTTCTGCCGGGAAGGACTGTCCGCGTTGCGCCGAGGGCAAAGCCTGCGCGAAGTGCAATCAGGGCGAAGCATGTGGACATTGGGGCAAGGGCCACCCGCACCATGGCAAATGGGGGTCGCACAACTGGGACTACAAGTGCGTTCGCCCGGCCAAGAAGCCCGAGGCGATGACCCAGCAGTTCTCGGGTCTCGGCGCCGAAGGCTGGAGGCTCGTAGAGGCCGACGCTGGCTTGTGGTGTTTCAGCCGGATGCGCTCCGCCAAGTGACGAGCGCTCGAGCCGGTCGGCGGGTGAGCGGCTCGCGGGTTTGTGCGCTCAGGCGCGCGCAAGGATCTGGTCGGAAATGTAGCTGGCTAGGGTGTACACCGTGATTTGCGGGTTCACCAAGAGCGAGGATGGAAAGAGGCTCGCGTCGGGCACGTAGACGTTGTCGAGGTCGTGGCAGAGACCGTTCGGCCCAACCACGCTCCTCGCTGGATCCGCGCCCATCCGCATCGTCCCCTGCGGGTGGTACGACGTGATGCGGTACATGTGCGTGCCGTTCTGAAGGCCGTCAATCACCGAGTCGACCTGGTCCTCGCTTTCGATCGTGGTCCGTCGGGTCGTCGGTAGATATACACGGCGCGCGCCAGCGGCGAAGTAGATCCGGGCCGTTCCGCGTAGGGCTTCCCGCATCGATTCGAAGTCCCGATCGTCGAGATCGTATTCGATTCGCTTGCGGTCGCCGTCGAGATAGACGCTGCCGACGTTGTGATCATGAATCAGAATGACCGCGGCTTGGAACCTCTTGCTGTTCTCCATGAACTCGACGAAATCGCTCCCGAGACCCCCGTCGATCCAGGCGCTGGTGATGACCGGTCCGACCATGCCGGCTTCGAGCAAGTAGCCACCCTTGAGCGGGTTTTCAACGTCGCCCGCTTGCGCGCTCAGCGTGGCGCCAACCCATGCGTAGATGTCTTTTTCGTGCTCTCCGAATACGGCGAGGGAAGGGTGACAGGCGAAGTTGAGGCCGACTTGGCCGCTGCTGTTCCCGAGCTGATTCCGCTGGAACAGAAGCGGCGTTTGCACTGCACCGGCTGCCACGACGACCAGTCCTGCCCTCACGCGGACCGGCTTGGTCTTCCCCGTTGTATCGGTGGCGACCGCGTGCACCGCAGTCACACGTCGACCACGGACCTCGAACGTTTCGGCTCGCGTCCCGCAGAGAATCGTCGCGCCGAGCTCGCTTGCCCAAGGCAAGTAGGTGACCAGCATCGATTGCTTGCGATCGGTCTTGCAACCCGAAATGCAGTGTCCAGTGAGCGCGCAGTCCTTGATGTTCCGAGAAATAGGAGACGCCGGGATGCCGACCTTCCTGGCGCCCTCGATCAGCAAGCGGCCATTGTAGTTCACCTCGTGCGGCTCGTTCTGGTGAACGGACAAGTTCCGCTCGACGCGCTCGAAGTACGGACGCAGCGCCTCGGGGGAGAGGTTCTCGAGGCCGTGCTCCTCCGCCCAGTTGTCTAGGACCTGGTTTGGAACACGGAAACAGGCCGCGGCGTTGACCACGGTCGAACCTCCGACGCACTTGCCCTGCAAGATGGCCAAGTCCCCGGTGGTGTTCACCTGGTTCCCATGGTCTTCGTACAAGGTCTCGAGAGCCGTCGGTGCGTGCTCCTGAAATTCGCTCGATGGGATGTGCGGTCCCGCTTCGAGGATGAGCACTTTCGCTCCGGAACGAGACAGCTCGTAGGCTGTCACGGCTCCTGCTGCGCCCGAACCGATGACGACGACGTCCGCCTCGAGCTCGAGACCAGCATCTGGGATTTGCTCGGGCGATGTGACCTTCAAAGTCGGGAGCCCTCGAATCGTTGCTTTGGGTTGCTCTGCCATGGCGGTCATCCGCTGCCGGCCTTGGGCATCGGCGCGTTGCCCAGGCTCGCGATGCCACCGACTTCGGACACAGGGCCCTGATAGCCGATCGCTCGGCCTGCTTCGATGTCTTTCCAGTACCCGTAGCAGACAAGCTTCTTGAGAACCGTGGAGATCCCGCGTTGGATCTCGATGCCGTTTTCCCATCGTCTGATGTAGTTGAGCTGCGTCTCTGCCGAGAGGTGGATGAATCGCGCGAAGTGCAGGCCGATCAAGACCGAGCCGTAGTTGAAGAGCTTGAGGCCGATGCGCACCTGCTCGCGCGTTGGATTATCCATGAGTGAAAACGCATGCTCGATGTTCTCGACGACGGGAACTTCGGAGCGGGGTTTCAGGGAAGTGCCATCGGTTGGCAAGAAGACGTCCGCGAAGCGCTCGAGCAACTCGCGTTCGTCGGCCGTGAGCACGACCGGCTCGCCCGGCGCAGCGGAATCACTGCTGCAAGCGGGGACGAGCAGCAGGCTGGCGCCAGTCAGGACGCCAAGCTTTGCGAAGGTTCTGCGGTAGAGCTTGTACTGCATCGCCGAGTTCGACGCGGACCTTATCACGTCAGGTGCTGAGAGACAGCCACAGAGTTGGTGTCAGCGTCAGCGTCAGTGTCAGCGCCAGCGCCAGTGTCAGCGCCAGCGCCAGCGCCAGTGTCAGCGCCAGCGCCAGCGCCAGCGTCAGCGCCAGTGCCAGTGCCAGCGTCAGCGTCAGCGCCAGTGCCAGCGG
>Ga0316198_10000264_pt1 | contig 25732 bp, 21 predicted proteins | sample OudBieAanoxic_MG_FD_204935 | JGI IMG/M metagenome (GOLD analysis project Ga0316198, IMG submission 204935) | Coastal sediment microbial communities from Oude Bieten Haven, Netherlands - site A anoxic | ecosystem: Environmental > Aquatic > Marine > Coastal > Sediment | place: Netherlands... | reverse complement strand
CCAGAAACGGTTTTTCATATTCCTCCCCGAACCCTTCACCGTATGGTGGCTGTAACAGATTGCTTGCTGCTCGAAGTGTCGACCACTCAGCTCGACGACGTGGTTCGGCTTGAGGACCGATATGGACGCGAGGGAACCAGCGCCCCCTGACCTGCATATCCCAACAGCTTGCTGCCGCAGCACCTCGGCGCCCAAGCCTAGCAGCGAAACCACTTGTAATTGATCGACTAACGAATTCGCCTACCCGCACGTATAATTGGTAGGGGAAGAGGTGAAATATGGTCTACCGAATACGCGAAACGGCGCGCCTTACGGCTCTGACGGGCGTCCTCGTGATGTTTGGAACAGTCGCTATGGCGGCCGAGGAGCCTTCACCTACGCCAACCCCAAGGCCGGGTGGCGGCAAGACCCTTTCCGACGTCGCCAAAGACAAGAAGCTCAAAGGCGACATGGCCGAAACTTCGAGCGGATCGATCGTGATCACAAACGAAAATCTGTCTGACTACGCTTCCAAGGGCGGCCTCACGACCGCCAAGCCCACCGGCAAGAAACCTGGATCTCGCGACATTCACGCCGGAACAAACGTCAAGGTCATCGATTCGGAAACTTCGGAAGAAAACAAGCGGAAGCACTATTGGCAACAAAAATATCTACAGCAGCTCGATCGTATTGCCTCCATCAAGAGCCAGATCAAGGACCTCGATCTCGAGATCCCGGCGCTGTGGAACGAATTCTATGCTCGAGATGACCCGGCGTACCGCGACGGGGTGATCAAGCCAAGGCTCGACCGATCTTTGGAGCGCCGCAAAACACTCAAGGCATTGCTCCTGGAAGAGGAACCGAAGCTCGCCCAGATCAAAGAAGACGCGAGGCGGGGCGGTGCCGAACCTGGTTGGTGGCGCGACATCAAAGAACCAACCCCGAGGCCCCAAAACCCCAAAACCGGTCCTGGTGATGCGATACGACTCGATGACAGAGGATCGACAAAGCAGCCTAATTAACTGAAATTAAATAGGGTTAAGAATTCATCGTCGAAAATTCGGTTGCGGCGAGCCGAAGAGAGGGTTAAAATCCTCTTCCTTGGATAATAACTGCGAATGAGATCCTATTTCATTGAAACATGGGGCTGTCAGATGAATCAGCACGACAGCGAGCTGATCGAGGGACAGCTCCGTGAACGCGGAATGGTAGCAGCGTCAGAACCCTGCGATGCCGACCTCGTGATCCTCAACACATGCTCGGTCCGCGAACGTCCCGTCCACAAGATCGTCAGTCGGATCGGTGCCCTCGAGAAAATGTCGAATCCACCAACCATCGGGGTCTGTGGATGTGTGGCGCAACAGGAGGGGGCCGAGTTACTCAAGCGATCGCCGAGCGTCGGTTTCGTGCTCGGTCCCGGACAGATTTCGAGGGTAGGGGAGGCGGTGCGCGCCGTTCAACAGGGCGGACGCTCAGTTCTCATCGGATTCGACGCCGAACGCGATCACAATTTCCACACGATCTTCAGGAAGAGTTCAACTCGCGGCATGGTGACGGCTGTGGAGGGCTGCAATGAGTTCTGCACATTTTGCATCGTTCCATACACAAGAGGGCGCGAGGTCAGTCGAACTCTTCCAGATATTGTCAACGAGGTTGGCCATCTTGCGGCGACTGGGCTTCAAGAGATCGAACTTCTCGGTCAGACGATTAACGCCTACAAGTGTCCGGAGACCGGCTCCGATTTCTCGGATCTCCTGGCCGAGGTGGCTACCATCCCAGGGTTGGCCAGGGTCCGCTATGTCACCTCGCATCCCCGTCACTTCAACTCCCGACTGATCGACGTGCTGGCCAGAAATCCAAAGGTCTCGCGCTATCTTCATCTCCCATTTCAATCTGGCGCGAACGAGATCCTTGACCGCATGCACCGCCGCTATACGCGTGAAGAATATCTCGAGTTGGTGGCCCACCTCCGAAGGGCAGTTCCGGATATCAACCTTTCTACCGACGTCATCGTCGGTTTTCCCGGTGAGACCGAAGAGCACTTCCAGCAGAGCCTGGATCTTTTGCAGGAGATACGGTTCGGACAGGTCTTCGCATTCGCGTTCTCACCCCGGCCGCATACTCCGGCGGCGCGGTACGATGATCAAGTTGAAGAGGCCGCCAAGATGGATCGACTTCATCGCCTCTTCGCGCTCACAGAACAGATTTCGTCAGAGCTCAACCAGGAACTCGTCGGTCGCGATCTTCCAGTCTTGATCGACGGCGACAGTCGCCGGAATCCAGACCACTGGCAAGGAAGGGGCGAAGACAACCGTGTCGTGAACTTCGCCAAATGCGGACGCGAAGAAGTCGGCGATATCGTCGACGTCCGGATCACACGCGCGGGTGCCCATTCGCTGGTCGGCGAGCGCACTTCTGGCGACGGCAGACCCCGGGTCGTCGGCGCCGCTTGACATTGGGCTTGGAGATCGACACATTGGATGCATGAGCACGACCACTGATACTCCGCCACCCGTCCTCATGACGGTTCGTGGTCTTGTCATGGACCCGGCATCCAACAGTCCCGTAGTCATTCTCGAGAATTCAGAAAGCACCGCTTTCTTGCCCATTTGGATCGGCGTCTGCGAAGCAAACTCCATCGCTCTCGAACTCGAAGGAGTCGAAACGCCGCGGCCGATGACTCATGATCTCATCCAGAATCTCCTCGCTACCGCCGGCTGCACGGTGGATCACATCTATATCCATACGCTTGACGACAGCGTATTCATCGCTTCGATTCAACTTCGAGACTCCTTGGCGAACACGCATCAGGTGGACTCTCGGCCATCCGACGCAATCGCCCTGGCGTTACGTGCCAGGGTTGACGTCCTGGTCGACCCGTCCGTCCTCGAACGTGCGGTCATAGGTGAGTCTTCAACCGAAGAAACCCTGCGCTCGATTCTAGAGAAGATGAGACCCGAAGACATGGGCGAGTACGAGATGTGACCGTCGTCTCATCGGATTGATTGACACCTCCTTCTTCACCACCCTATAGTTGCTCCTCCGCCATGACATGAAGTCATGCAATCGAGGGCCGGAGACGCCATGAAAATCGCGATCACCAATCAAAAGGGCGGCGTCGGGAAAACGACCACCGCGATCAACCTTGCCGCGGGTCTCGCACAGAAAGGCCTGCGAACCCTCCTTATTGACCTCGATCCACAGGCCAATTCGACCATGTCCAACGTCGAACTCGATGCCATCAACGGCAACATGTACGATGCCCTCTCGGGGGCCACGCCACTCAAGGAAATCATCATCCAGGGTGCCTATGACAACCTCTGGATAGCACCTTCTCGAATTGCGATGGCAAAGCTCGATGTCCGGCTGGTCGGCGAGCTCGATGCGCCCTACCGTCTCAAGGACGCCATCAACACCGTGAGACGCCGATTTGACGCTGTAATCATCGATACTCCTCCGACCCTCGGGCTGTTGACTGTCAACGCGTTGGTCGCTGCCACCCACGTCCTGATACCGATCCAGGCTTCGTATTTTGCGCTTGAGGGTACTGACGATCTCCTCGAAACCATCGACAAAATCAAGGCTCGACCAAACACTCAGTTACGGATGCTCGGGGTCCTGATTACCATGTTCGACCGCAGGACAATCCTCGCCAAACAGGTACGGCAAGAGATCATGGATGTTTTCGGCGATCACGTCTTCGATACTTTCATCACCAAGAGTGTTCGCCTCGAGGAATCACCCGCCCATCGAACCAGCATCTTCGCTCACGCTCCATCTTCGAGCGGAGCATACGAGTACTACAAATTGACCGAGGAGGTCTTGCAGCGTGTCGGCTCAAAGTAAATCTAAGGCCGGGCTTCCAGCCAACCGAGGTATGCGTCATGATCGGCATTTCGTCGACGAGCTCGCGCAAAGAATGGGGGAGGGGATTGGCCGCATGGTGCGAATCACGGCCATCACCGCCAATCAAGACCAACCACGTTCAAGTCTCGGGAATCTCGAGGATCTTCAATCGTCCATCAATACCCACGGCGTTCTCGAACCACTTCTTGTCCGGCCCCTCGACGACGGTCGGTATGAACTGATCTCCGGGGAGCGTCGATTCCATGCTGCGATGGCCGTCGGTATCGCCGAAGTTCCATGCATCGAGTTGAGAGTCACCGATCAGCAAGCACTCGAAATTGCCCTCATCGAGAACCTTCAACGAAAGGACCTCACCTCATTCGAGGAAGCAGACGGCTACAAAACACTGATTGCCAAATATGACTACACTCACGAGCAGGTTGCACAGGCGGTCGGCCGTTCACGAGTCACCGTCACTGAAACCCTTCGTCTCCTTCAGATCCCCGACTCGATCCGCGACCTATGTCGGCATGCCGACATCACTGCCAAGGGAATTCTTCTCGAAATCGCCAAGGCCTCCGACCTCAACACTATGGCGCAGCTCATCAGGGAAATTGTCGAAAATCGTCTCGATCGGGCCGCCATCCGCCATCGCCGTGCCCAACTCGATCATCCGAACACGGACGGCGATCGCCGTGCGTCAGCCCAGATTCAGAAACCGTGGTTGATGAGGTTTCGCAATCCCGCCAAGACATTTTCCTTGTCGCTGTCGTTTCGTACAGAATCTGAACCGAAACCACATCAGGTCATCGAAGCACTTCGGGAAGTTATTCGAGAAATCGAGGCCTCGATTTCGGATTCGAAGAATTCGAGTCCATAAAAAGAGGCGGGGGAGAGTTTTCATCAGGAATATGCGCCGGAACGGGCTTTCAAATATTTTAGGTTTACATAATATAACTTATCGGACGTTGCATCTCGCGACGAAATCTGTGGAAAACCAATCCCCTGTGGAAAACCTGTGGACCGACTCCCGGTCGCCTGAATCCCACCTCGACAAACTCCAGACGTTTCAAAGGTGGACCCAAAAGGTGTAGAATTCCCCCGATGAACCGTTACAAGCATCGTTCCAGGGATCGACTCGCGTGAAGATCTTCGGCGTCATCGATCGATTGATGATTCGGGAGATCCTTCCACCCACGGCGTTGGGGTTCATGACATATACGTTCATGGTCGTGATGCGTGGGATTTTCAATCTCATCGAACAGATTCTGGTTCGAGGCGTAGCGGTCAAGGACGCGCTTCAGGTTCTCTTGATCACGCTCCCCCACATCGTCGTGTTGACGATTCCGATGAGTTTCCTCTTCGGTGTCCTGTTGGCCGTTGGGCGGATGAACGCCGAAAATGAGATCGTGGCGATGCAGGCGGGCGGCATCCCAGCGAAACGCCTTCTTCGGCCCATCGTGGCACTCGGAATTCTGCTGACGATACTCAATGGTTACCTTTACCTTGTCGTGATTCCTGGCTCCGGCCTTGAGCTTCGCGAACTGAAGGTTCGACTTTTCGCGGAGGCAAAAAACCTGGGGCGTATTGAACCGGGGGTCTTTCATGAACAGCTCCCGAATGTCCTCTTTTACCTTCGCGATGCGGACATGGACACGGGCGAATGGAGCGACGTCCTGTTCTTTGACAGCAGCGATCCCGACGAAGAAAGGCTGACCCTCGCCAAACGAGGGCGCATGGTGACAGCGGGGGTTGATACCAAAACGACGAGTGGCGAAATGCCAGAGGTTGAACAGTGGATTCGCCTCGAAGAGGTGGTGACTCACCAGTTTTCTCGAAGCGATCCTGAGACTTACCGAATCAATCGGACACAATCGCAGCTTTTCCGCCCAGATATGGGAGGCGGAGGCAAGGTTCGATTTCGTCTTGGAATGAGCGAACGGCCAACGGCCGAGCTCGTCGACTTTCTCCGTGGTAGGGATCTGGATTCTCCTGAGGATTCGGATGATACGTTCAGGGAGGGTGATATCGAGGTCGAGCGGCGCCACGCAGCAGTGGAACTGAATAAACGCCTCGCAATCCCATTCGCCTGCGTCGTTTTTGCCTTTCTGGCCCTCCCCCTCGGTGTTGGCTCCCGCTCGGGTGGAAGGGGTCGTGGATTCGTGGTTTCCGTCGGCGTCGTTCTGGTCTACTACCTGGTTGCCAATCAGGGCGAACTGATGGCAATGGAGGGCAGAGTTCCACCGTGGCTCGGGATCTGGCTGCCAAATATCGTATTGATGATTGTTGCGCTCTATCTCATGACGCGCATGGGACGGTGGCTTGGGGAGCGGGAAAAGGCAGAGAACCCCATGTCACGGGTTGTCAAATCGATTCGGGACTGGAGAGCCAGACGGCAACAACCTGGAGGGAATGGTCGGAACGTCGCGCCGCATACTGGCAGCATACCTATCCAGATTCAGCGTCGACGATATGCAAGCCGCTTTCCCGCGCTCTTCGATCGCTACATCACCAAGCGTCTCCTGCCCCCACTTTTGCTGGTGGTATTCAGCACGGCATTGCTGTACGTCGTTGGCGATCTCAGTAGCAATATCGAGGACATGGCGAGAAACAATGTTCCCGCAGGAGTGATCCTGGCGTATTACGCGAACCTCGTGCCACAGGTCTTTCTCGACGTCACCCCGTTTGCTCTGATGATCTCCGTTCTGATCCTGCTCACTCTCCTCGAAAGGCAGCAGGAGATGACGGCGCTCAAGGCGGCGGGAATCTCGCTGTTTCGACTTACGATACCGATCCTTCTCGTTGCAGCGGCATCAGCGGGCATCCTTTGGGTCCTCGGAGAAGTGGTAGTTCCAAACGCAAACCGCGAAGCTCAACGGCTCCTCGACCGGATCAAAGGTCGGGAGACGACCCGAACCTACCGCGCCAGCGACCGCCAGTGGCTTCTCTCGCGGGATAGCGAATCGCTCTACAATTTTCTGCGTTACGACGATCCTTCAAACACATTGATTCGATTCACGATGTTCCGGGTCGACGAAAACATGGATCTGAATTTCTACCTCTTCAGCCGTCGGGTTCGATACTTCGACGGCGTCTGGATTGCCGATTCCGGCTGGTTCCGTCAGATTTTCCCGGACGGTACCGACGAGTTCAGGCGCATTTCTGCGCCTATGAAGCTTGAAATACCCGAGGGACCGGGCTATTTCGGGCAGGAGTATCGACGCCCTTCGGAGATGTCGGTAGGAGAACTCGCATCCTACATTCGAGAGCTTGTGGATTCCGGCTACAGACCCAACAAGCTCATCGTTCGCTGGCACCAGAAGTTCGCCTATCCCCTCTCTGCCTTTGTTATGGTTCTTCTGGCTCTACCGTTTGGACTCAATCGAGGTGGCCGGAGGGTTACGACGATGCAGGGAGTCGCTATCGCCCTCATCCTCGGCATCGCATATTTCATGTCGACCGCCCTGTTTGGGAGGCTCGGCGAAGTTGCTGTGTTGCCACCTTTCATTGGCGCCTGGGCCCCGGTCGCCCTTGCCATTCTCTTTGCGTTCAACCGCATGACGACCCTCAGAACCTGATCGGCGAAAAATGTCGGCATGCCGACATCAGGCGATGTCTCACCCGTCGTCGCACTCCTGAACGCAGTCTATTGATTCCCGTGAGATGGAGGCCGCCACAAATTACTGAGGTACGGCCCCGGCAGCCAACCGATGGAATGCCCGACGCAAGGGATGGAGATCGTTTCCCCGCTGCGCAGGATGATTTCGATTGGTTAGCAGCCCGTAGCAGATCTTTGATTGGGGATCACACCACACCGAAACTCCCGTGAATCCCGTGTGCCCGAAGGCCCCTTCCGACAGAGCCTGTCCCGCGGAACAACCTGGGGAGGAAGCCAGCTGCCAACCCCAACCCCTCCCCTGCTCAAGGCCCTCGGTGCGAAGCGCCGTTGCCTCGGCCGCCTCCGCAGATGACAGCAGCGATCCGCCACCCGGAAGGTACTCCGACGCCAAAGCAATGACACCTCGTACGGTGCCAAATAGGCCGGCGTTTCCGGCAACACCGCCGAGAAAACGTGCGTTCCCATCGTCGGCGAGACCGTGCCCCGTTGCCGGAATCCACCTTTGATCGAAACCGAGATCTCTGATCAGTCGCATTTCGACTGCAGGTTGCGTTGCACCTCCTGAAAGAGAATGAGTCGCTGGATCGGCGTTAAAGCCAAGTTCGGCCTCTAATCCCACCATCTCCAAAACCTCGCGCTGAAAAAGAGAATCCAAACCTTCGCCGGCTATTCGGGCCAACATTAACCCGAGAATGACAAATCCGACGCAGGAGTAAACCACTCGCTCACCCGGTCGTCCCTCCAACTCAATCTCACCAAAGCGGGATGCCAGAAGATCGAGGCGACCCTCAGCGAGGCAGTACAGGGGTAGCCACGCAGGCAGGCCCGCGGTGTGTGTCAGAAGCCTTTGCACCTCGAGATCACCAACATCGGTCCCACGGACCTCGTCCAGCACTTCCCCGACCCGTGTTCTCGGAGCGATGACACGACTGCGGAATGCGAGCAGGGTCAGCGTCGTCGTCACCAATGGTTTGGTCAGGGACGCGAGATCGAACCAGGTGTTCCCTGAAGCTTCCACACGCTCTGGAGAAAAGGTTGAATAGCCCAGAACCCTGCTGGAAACCTCTGCGCCTGCCCTCCCCCACGCGGCAACTGCGGCCGGCGCAGAACCTGCGCGGATTGCCCGCTGCAGAAGTTCGCAGAGGTTTTGGTCGCACTCAGTCACGATCTAGTTGGGTCGGCGGATTCAGGGGTGTGGGTCGGTGATCCGCATCAATATTGACATAGGTGATCTCCGCTTCCGTCACCTGGGCCTCCTCCACCCGATCCCATCGGCGGGCGGCGGTAACCATGACCCGGACCGTGATTGACGTCTTTCCAACACCAACCAGCTCGGTGAAAAACGAAACAAGATCGCCGACAAATACAGGTTGCAGAAAGACGACCTCCTTCATGGCGACGGTTACGACTCGATCCGCGCCCTGACAGCGTGCCTCCTCGGCGCCGGCCTGGTCGATATAGGACAGGATGACCCCGCCGAAGATGGTGCCGGCCGGATTGGTGTCGCGCGGCATCATCAGGACCCGGGTCTTTGGCTGGGTTCGACTGTCTTCCATATTCTGGCCCTCCGATTGGATCCAAATCGAGTATATAGCCGAAAAGCATTATAGGCGGGGCTTGCCGCCTCCACTGCCTTTGACCCTGCGGTACGTTCCCCTCATAATTCCCCGATGTCGCGCTTTTCCACTTGGCTTCCCGAACTCGCCCGCAAAGAGCCTGCAAGGAGTCTCATCCTCTCCTATCAGGTTCCTGCCGGCGTACCGCCGGTCGACGTCGACCAGAGGATCGGGGAAGCGCTGCGCCCCTCCGCTCTCACAGCCACCGGTGACAACCATTCGAGCTGGAGGACGACCCTTCCGTGGAGGACACGGGTCTTCGGTTTCATACCCCGCGATGTTGATGAAGACTTGACCTTCCACCTCGAACAGCATCCCGATCTCTGGGAGCTCAGATTGAAGTGTCATCCTCTCGAAACCCATGGTGCTCACGCCGCTGGGTTTGCCGGCGTGTTGTTCCTGGCGGTTTCGGTCTGGATAGCAAGTGGAATCGCTACCGGTCTCGTGGCCGCTCTGGCCACAGTCCTCGCCGGCACCCTCGTCGTCGAGGTCACCCGACAGTGGGCCTTCGATGCTCTCGAAAGGCGGTTACGGTTTCTCGCCGAAGCCGTGGGCAGCGCCTTGTGGCCGGGGCGACCGGCGCAGATCGTCGCACTCGACTGATAAAACCGGTTTAGTCAACGGCGATGGTCTCGTCCCTGACAAGTTCTTCCGGATCGGGTAGATCCTCGGGGCGCTCGAGACCGAAGTGAACGAGAAATTCCTTTGAGGTGCGATAGAGGAAAGGTTTTCCGACCACCTTCTTGCGCCCGGCCATTCGCAGAAGCTTGCGCTCGAGCAATGTCCTGACCACACTCGCCGAGTTGGCCCCCCGGATGAAATTGATCTCTGGGAGCGTCACCGGTTGTCGATGTGCAACGATCGCCAACACCTCGAGGGCCGCTTGCGAAAGCCGCTGCCGTGCAGCGATACCGTGATAGCTTCTCAGATAGGAATCGAGTGCCGCAGGCGTGAAGCAGCGCCAGCCGTCTGCGACTTGTTCGAGGCGGATCCCGCTTTCTGGGCGATCCCACGCACCCACCATCGAGGCAAGGGCGTTTTTGACCTGTTCCGCGCCAACGTCTTTTTCGTCGAACGCCTCCACCAATGCCGTAACCGCGACCGGCCCGTTGGCGGTCAGGAGAATCGCCTCAATCGAGGCGGTGAGCGTCTCTCTATCCACTGTTCTCTCCGTGATGCAGCAATTCCCTGGTGCTGAGTTGGCGGTCGCCTGGGCGCAGGTAGATCTCGGCGAACGCTTTTCGTTGTTCCGCGAAAACCCCCCGCAGCCGGACAAGCTCGAGAACGGCAACAACGACCGCCACCACCTCTTCCGGGTCGGATCGCGAATTCAGATCGCGAAGCAACGGCACCAAACCGTCAGTATTCACCCGCTGGTATATATCACTCATCTTCTCTTCCACTTTGTAGCGCAGGGGAAGAACTTCGATCGGTGGCGGGTGAGAGGCCTCGAAGCGTTGCATGACTTCGAGATAAGTCTGTGCGAGCAGCCGAAGGTCGACATCCTCCCAATCGAGTTGCGGGTCAGTCGGCGAACTGATTTTCGTCTCCACGTCCGCGGTCCACAGGCAACGTCTCACGATGTCGCTGTCGTGCAAATATGACGCGAGCTCCTTAACTCTCCTGTAAGCGAGCAGTCTTTCAACGAGCTCGTCTCGCGGGTCTCCTTCGCTCTCGACGACGCTGGGCAGAAGCATCTTCGATTTCAGGTGCAGCAACCACGATGCCATCCACAGGAAGTCGCCGGCAACATCGAGGTCGAGTTCCCGCATTGCTCGGAGATGCGCATTGTATTGGTCGCAGATGCTGACAATTGGGATGTCATAAACCGACACCTCGTTTTTCCGAATGAGGTGCAGTAGCAGATCGAGAGGGCCTGAGAAAACCGTCAACTCGACCGGCGGACTGTTCGACTCGGGTTCCACCGTCGTCATCATCGCGGGGGAGTATACAGTGCCCGCTCGCCCTGCTCCACAGCAGTTTTGAGTTCTCAGTTTTGAGTTTTGAATTCCGATTCACCCTCCCATTCCCGGAATGGACCGAAGCAAACTCAAAACTCATAACTCAAAACTCAACACTCCAAATGCGGTGCTACACTCCCTGCGCAGATTGAGCACTGGAGGAAATCTTGGAGCACTGGAACGGCCAAATGGACCTCTTCGCAGCGAACCCCCAGCGAGAGGTCAAGGCTGGTGAAAAGGTTGTTGTCTTCGATCTCGAGACCCGACGCTCCTTCGCCGAGGTCGGAGGCCGCAGCCAGTTCCACCGGCTCGGAGTATCAGTTGGTGTCGCATATCGCTACGATCTTGATGAGTTTCTGGTTGTCAACGAAGAGACGATTTCGGAACTGATGACCCTCCTTCTCGAAGCCAGCCTGGTCGTTGGCTACAACATTCGCGGTTTTGACTATGAGGTTCTCCGGGCCTATACCGACGAAAACCTCCAAAAGCTCCCAACCTTCGATCTGATGTTCGACCTTGAGGAACGCCTCGGCTTCAGACCCAAACTTGACAGCGTCGTCTCGGCGACCCTCGGTGAGGGGAAAATCGCGGACGGAATGCAGGCGCTCGAATGGTGGAGGGTCGGAGAAATCGACAAAATCATCGAATACTGTCGGGAAGATGTTCGGGTCACCCGGGACCTCTATGACTTCGGAAAGCGCCATCGTTGGGTGCAAGTGGCACGATTCGGCGGCAAGCCGCGCAAAGTAGAGGTCGATTGGTAAGCATTTTTTGAAATCTGTTTTGAGAAGAATATTTATTACGTTATAATCTTTTTGCGACAAATGCGGCTCATTTGAAACTGATCTGGAAAGCCCAGGCGCACCAAGATTGACATCATGTATCCGTTCGCTGGACCGAGCCCGGTGAGGGCCGTGCGGTATTCTCGTGCCGCCGCCTCCGATCTTCCCAGTCCTTCGAGCACACTCGCGAGAAGAAAACGAACCTCATCCATCTCTGGCGAAAGGTAGAGTGCAGCCCGATACGCGCGCGCCGCTTTCTCCGGAAATGCCAATCGCTCGAAAGCAACACCCTCGAGCGCATGGGCCGCTGCACTTTCCGGAAGCTCGTGTCTGAGTTCTGCCAGACCCGCAGCCGCCCGTTGGTTGCGCCCTTTTTCCAATGCCCTGATCATCGCTTCGAGGCGAACTTCAAACGGCGGAGCCTCGTCCACGTCAACCAAAGGCAATCGAGGCATCGGCACTAAATCGGCCGTCGAAACCGCCGCTGGTCTCGCGGTGTGATTGACGCACCCGGCCTCGGCGCCGTCATCGCCAGGAGTCGACGGCCTCCGATAGCAGAAACAGCCTCCGAGATCTCTCGCCTGCAGGCTCGTTCCGAGGTGAATCAACGACTCGCTTGGACCGAGAAACACCGTCCCGTCCGATTCGAGCGCCTCTTCGACACTCTCAATCACCCGCCTCTGGATTTCAGGCCGAAAGTAGATCAGCACGTTTCGCAGGAAAATCACATCGAAGAGCTCGTCAGCAAGATCAAGGGGTTGCTCGACCAGATTCAGGCGTCGATACTCGATGCGCCTCAGAAGGTCGGGCTGAAGAACGTAGCGGAGGTCGTGGCGCACGAAATGGCGCTCGAGGGTCGCGATCGGAACTCGTCCAATCGCCCGGGGTCCGTACACTCCCCTTTCGGCATCGGCCAGGGCTGTCTCATCAACGTCGGTGGCGAGCACGCTCCATTGCCAGCCTCCAATGATCGGATGGTCGGCGAGCACGATCGCCAGAGTCGCGGCCTCTTCGCCACGAGCACAGCCCGCACACCAGACCCGGAGTCGTTGGTCGGTACGCCGTCCAGCAATCTCTCCGAGAATCGTGTCCGCGAGCGCCTCGAACTGGGCGCGGGCACGAAAGAGGAAGGACTCTTTGATTGTGATCTTGCTGAGAAGATGCCTCCATTCCTCTGAATCAGGGTGTCGGCGGAGGTAGTCGATATAGCGCTCTACTCCTGCAAAACGTCCGCGTGCCACTCGCCCCTGGACAAACGAAGCCAAACCATCGGTATTTTGATCACCGATCACGAAACCACTCGCGTTTTCGATGAGCTGCGCGATTTCGTGGATCAGCTCGCTCACTGTCTCGCTCCACCCGCCCTCGCCAGAAGGCGACCAATCTGTGGTGGTGCAAGAGTGAAGGCGGCAGCTCGACGATCGATCGCGGCGCGCGGCATTCCAAAAACGGCACACGAGGCTTCGTTCTGGGCGACGGTCAGGACGTTTGCGTTCCGCAGCGCAGCCATCGCCTCAGCGCCATCTGAACCCATGCCGGATAGGAGCACCGCAGCGACCCGTTCCGGAGGCTGATCGCACAGACTTCGGAAGAGCACGTCCACGGCGGGCCGATGACCCGCAACGGGCGCCACCAATTGATCGAGCCGTAACACGCCGCCTCCATCAACCAACATATGATGGCCCGGTGGAGCAATGCGCACCTTGCCAGAGTTCAGGCGTTCGCTGTCCCTCGCGACGGCGACATCCATCCCGAGTTCTGTCGCCAACCACTCAGCGAGTGCATCCTCGAATCCCTCGGCGATGTGCTGGACGACGGCAACCCCCACTCTCGTCCTGCGCCCAAGGGCGGCCAACAGCTCGAAAATCGCTCCCGGCCCTCCGGTAGACGCCCCAACTGCGACGTATCTCAACTCGCCGCTGGTCGCGACGCTATCGTCCGGTTCAGGCGTCACCCCCTGCCCACGACCTGACTCCGATCTGAAGTGCCGCAAGGCTTCTCTCAAAGCCTGACCGAGGGCGTTCCACTCCGACGGCGATTCCGGTTTGGGAAAAACCGCTACCTCACCAAGGTTGTGAAGGCTCATCGCAGCCCGGGTATTCTCATGACTCGACTTGGGCGTCAGCACGAAGATCGGGACTCGCCCCCCTGCAGTGATTCTCTTGACCAGCGCGCGGCCGCTCAGGGACGGTAGATCAAGGTCGAGGACGATCGCAGCCGGAGTTTTTTCGGCCGCCAGGCGGACAACCTCTCTTCCGTCATCGGCATCGGCCACCACTTCGATCTCCGCTACCTGTTCGAGCAAACGCCGAATGACCGCTCGCACAGCAAGCGAGCGATCGGCAACAATCACATGAACTCTGGAGCTCAATGGCCGCCCCCCACACGATTGATGAGAGCGATCAGCTCGCGCACATCAAGGCCCTGTTTGGTCAGGTACGCGTCGGCCCCTGACTCGAGGCCGGCAAGACGATCGGAAGGACTATCGAGAGTCGAAACAACGACAATTGGGAGATCCGCATACTCATTTTCGCTACGGAGTCGCCGCGTCAGGTCCAATCCGTCCACCCCGGGCATCTCGATGTCAGTCACCAGACAGTCGACATGCTCTCGCGCGAGTGCGAGCATTGCGTCATCCGCAGATCCGACACCGGTAACCGCAAATCCGGCATCCTCGAGCAACCGACGCATCATCTCCCGTGTCACGCGTGAGTCGTCCACAAGCAGAACGCGAATCGGCCCCGCCGAGGTCGCGAAACGAGCATCTCCCGCAATGACGTCCTCCGCAAAAGGGACGAGGCGCTGGAGCGAAAGCACGGGCACGGGCCGGCCGCTCGCGAGCAGGGTGATACCCTCCATGGATGCCGGCGCACCCGCGGATTGGGGCAGCGGCCTCACTATCACTTCCTCCTCGCCGATGATGGAATCAGCCACGAGGGCCACAAGGCTGCCGCCGACAATCATCTCCACCATCACCCCGTTTTCGGATGGATGTTCACCGAGAAGCTCAGAGAGAAATCGCGCATCGACGGTTCTTCCCCGGACTCGGAGCACCCGCCGATCGCCTTCGTTCGCGATCATCTCCGGAGCGATGCTGCGATACGCACGGACTGGTGATGCCGGCACCGCGACCTGGTGGGGGCCGATCCCGAGAACCAGCACCCGGTCGCCTCGTCGCGCGACCGGCACCTCGACGTTGATTTCGGTCCCTTTACCGACCGTGGATTCCATCCACAGATCGCCACCAACTGACCGAACCGCCGCCGCAACGGCGTCGAGACCAATGCCGCGGCCTGAAAGCTCGGAGGTTTCCTTTCGGGTCGTGAAGCCTGGACGGAATAGAAGCTGGAGGGCCTCAGACGCCTCGATAGTTTGAGCCGCCTCCGGAGTCACGATCTTTCGATCAACCGCCGTTTTCACCACCGCATCGATGTCGATCCCACGACCATCGTCGACCACCTGGATCCGAACACGGTCTCCCTCTTCCTCCGCACCTATCTGGATTCTCCCGCACTCCTTTTTCCCTGCACTCCTGCGCTGGTCCGGACTTTCAATTCCGTGATCCACAGCGTTTCGCACGAGGTGAAGAAACGCCTCTTTCAGAGCGTTCACGATCCGGCGATCGAGCTGAGCCTCACCTGCGGTTACCCGCACTTTGACGACTTTGCCAAGTGATGTGGCGAGCTCACGCGCGTGGCTTGCAAGGTTCGAGAGAAAGGGTTTGAGCGGCTGCACCTGGAGGCGAAGAAGGGCCTCGAGCTGCCGGTCGCTGAGACGACGGAAGATCCGCTGCCCGGATTCGAACTCCATCGCAATCTGACGTAGCGAGATCGCCAGGGTCGCGAGGACTTGCCGCGGATCGCGCTCGCCACCCCCCCCTTCGGCCAGCGCGGCAAGCCTGAAGATCCGATCCGCAAGACCCTCCGCTGCCACCGACACGACGCGGAGACGTGCGCCGCGATCGGCGAGATCGTCGACGACTGGGGAGGCGAGCCGCAACTCTTCGCGGCTGCGCCGAACTCGGTCGGGCGGACGGCTCTTGAACTCCGCTGCGGTGTCCACGTCCGCCTCCGTTTGACCGCCAAGAAGCGCAAGGGAATCGACCAGCGATCGCAGGTGATGGCCGATCGTCTCGACCTCGCCGCGCGACGTAGGTTCGCGGCCCTCAAGCAGGTCCTCCGCCAAATGGCACGCGTCAGCAACCTCCCGGAAACCCATCATCCGGCTGGCTCCCTTGAGGGCATGCAGCTCTCGCCTGAGCTGGGTCGACGCCTGCGCATCCTCCTTCAGGTCCCCGACCAGCTCTAGGATCCGATCCAGACGCTCGCCGGCTTCTTCGAGAAAGAGCGCGTGGAGATCGTCGTCAGTCGTTTTCGTATTCAGATCTTCGTCCAGTTCATAAGATTCACGTCGACTCCAAGAGTGCCGACCATCTCGCCGTCAGGATCTGGAACCGCGACCGCGATTGTGAAGCAGGGATCGCCGGTCAAGAGCGATTCGTAAATTGGCGTTACGGCCGCGCGTCCATCTCTCGAGAGCGCCTGGAACCACGGCCGATCCGCATAGTTCTGCCCGACAGCGGCGCTTCCCGGATGCTCCCGATCTCCAATCAGGTCGCGGTTGGCGGCAAAAGAGATCATCGATCCGGCAAGATCGACAATGTACGCGAGTTCGAGATACGGGCACTCCTCCAGAAGGTCCTCGAGGACTCCACCGACCGCCTCCAGATTCCCAGCGTGGTTACGCAAACGATCCGTCCACCGTGCGAGTTGGTGCTTGAGCGAGTGTTCGGATTCAATGCGGAAGCTCTGGGTCAGGAGCTGGATCGAGAGGGCCAGCTGGTTGAGCCGTTCTGCGGCGTCGGTGTACTGTCCCAGTCCATCCGCAATTCGCTGTACAACCTCGCTCACCTCTCGCAGAGTCAACACGACCTGGTCTGACGCGGTCCCCTGCTCCTGGGTCCCGAGTGAGATTTCACGCGCCGCCCTGGCGGTGTCGGCAAGGGCGCTTCGGAGCTGCGCGATGGCCTCCCTCGTGTGCTTGCTACCTTCGAGAACCTGTTGTGCCGCCTTGGTCCCCGCTTCCGTCGCGACGACAACGCCACGAATCGAGCCCACAAATTCGTCGAGGTGAGACCGCACGGAATCCACCGACTCGCGCGAGCGTTCGGCGAGGCGACGTACCTCATCCGCGACCACTGCGAATCGTTCGCCGTGCTCGCCGGCGGAGGATGCCTCAATGGCCGCGTTGAGCGCGAGGATATGGTTTTCCTGCGCAATCTCGGTAATCAGATCGAGAACCCGGTAAATCTCCCTTGAACGATTGCCGAGAGTGTCGGCGCGAGCGGAAATAGCATCCATATGTTGGCGCACCGCTTCGACACCGGAGACGGCTGATTCGAGAGCTGCTGCGCCCTCGTCTCCGGCAGTTTCCGAGTGCGCAGCGAGCTCCGCCTGACTCGAGGCGTTTGTCGCGATTTGGCCTGCCGTGCGCGCGAGCTCCTCGGTCGTAGCGGTGATCTCGACCACCGCCGCGGCTTGTTGGCTGGAGGCTGACGCAAGCTCGGTTGAGATTCTCTGGACGGTGCCGGCAGCGATTGCTACCTCGACCGAGGACGATTGAATCTGTTGGATCAGCGCAGCGAGAGCCCCGCTCGCCGCGTCCACCGCCTTGCTCATGTCTTCCGGCAATCCGCTGATCAGCTCCCGTGCTCCGACAAGGTCGCCGTGCCGAAGATCGTCGAGCGACGAACCAAGTACTTCGCATTGCTCGTCGTATCTGAGCTGAAGCGTTCGGTAGTCCCTCAATTTGCGCCGCGTGGGGAAATGGACCAACAGCAAATAGCCGACAATCGTGAGTAACCCGATTACCAGGAATCCGCGAACAAACCAACTCTCGTCAGCACCGTCAACGGTTGCCTCGAGAAAGGCGCCACCCACCAACACGACAATGACAATCATCACCGGCCCCAACCAGGCTTCCAAACCGCCCCTGTTTTGAGAATCAACCATATTTCGCCCCCGAATCGGCCCTCTCTTCCTGTAGGAGTTGTTTCGTGTTCAGCACCATCACTTCTTCTCCCTCAAACTTCACCGTTTCGACCACGAAAGTCGTATCGAAGTCCGCCGCATTTCCAAGGGTTAGGTTCACGACCCGAACAACCTCGTCGACTGCCAAGCCCAGAACTGAGTGACCGCGCTCTTGTCCGCGGCCGAGGATCACCGTCGAGTGGTGGCGAGTATTCGACAGGCTACCTTGCACTAACACGTGAAGGTCGAGCACCGGCAGCGGATCACCGCCATATTGAGCGAGACCAACGAGATGGGAACGTGATCCGGGGACAGCGTGGCAACGCAGCTGCCGGACGATCCGCACCACGTGAAACGCGGGCAGAGCGCACCTGAGACTGCCCGCACGCACGAGCAGAAAGCGTCCATGTCCATCGTCACCAGCGATTTCCTGATTCACATCGATCAGGATATCACCGCGTAGAGACCTCGCTTCTCTGGGTTGGACTCTCCTCGACTTCGGACCAGTCGAGCTGCGACCCGCGGGCGCTGTGCGGGATGAGGAAAATACCCATCATCACCACCCAACCGAGGGTCACCGCCAACCTCGTTTCAGCCCGTCGCCACGCCAAAATAGTCGCCGGCAGCCATGCGAGAAATGCAATCAAAGTTTTGTTGTCAGTCAGGTCATGGCCGTACGGCCAACCAGTCCAATACGCGCCGAAAGCGAAACGCTGCACTGTCGGCCCAAGGATCAAACCACCGATTACCAGCAGTGCCATCGATACGAGCACAAGTCTACGGGCTCGGGGCGCCCCTGGCCGGAGCACCTCGAAAAGCGCTCTCGACGACACCAGCATGCTGAGAAACATCGCAAGGATATGCGGAATCAGAACGTGCGCCGGAACGCTGGCACGATATCGTGCCACTACTGCCTCGCTTTTCGGAATCGATATCACCCCATCTGCGAATTCAAGCAGGATCCGATACTCGACTTTGCCGGCCGCCGGTTGTGGCGGGATTCGTGTTTCGAAATCTCTGTCGGCGTTCGCCTTCATCGCCTGACTCTGAAAGGCCTCATCAGTCGGGTATCTTCGCCACTCGAGGTTTGCCCGGTTGGCATTTGCCGGTGCCGGAATGGTGATGCGAAGCTCATTCCGGCCCTCGTTCGACCGCGGCAGCCTGTAGCTGACAAGTTCTCCGTTTGGCAGTTCTTCTGTCCCCCGGATCGGGTAACTGGGACCTGTCATCCTCTGGAAGACTGCAAGAAGGACAGTGACCACAAAGGCCGCAGTCCACAACGCCACCGAAGATCCGCGAGAACCCATGATTGCCTGGGTTCAGCCCTGGTCGATAGCCTTGGCCACCATCTCCTCAATGGTTCCAGGCTCGACCTCTTCGAGCTCATAGCTGATGTTGGCGATTGGCTTGTTAACTGAAATAATTCGTTTCAGATCGATGGGTGTGCCCTCGACCACAACATCCGCGTCGGTCGCGTTGATGGTCTCCTCGAGATCCTTAACCTGTTGGTCACCGTAGCCCATCGCCGGCAGGATCCTTGCCGCGTTCGGGAACTTTTCGTAGGTCTCCTTGAGCGTGCCGACAGCGTGCGGACGGGCATCGACGATCTCGGCCGCTCCGGCCTGTTTGGCGGCAAACCACCCCGCGCCGTACTCCATACCACCGTGCGTCAGCGTGGGTCCATCCTCGACTACGAGGGCGCGCTTGCCGGCGATCAGCTCGGGCTCATCGACGGTTATCACCGAACGGCACTTGATGGTCCGGGCCCCCGGGTTGGCTTCGTGACACGTATTGAGCACCTGCTCGACCTTCGTTGGGTCGGCGGTGTCGACCTTGTTGACGATCAGCAGGTGAGAGATGCGGAGGTTGGTTTCGCCCGGGTAGTAGGACAGCTCGTGGCCGGCCCGGTGTGGATCGACCAGGGTGATGTGGAGATCAGGACGATAGAACGGCGTGTCGTTGTTTCCACCGTCCCACAAGATCACATCGGCTTCTTTTTCTGCCTCGCGGACGATCATCTCGTAGTCGACCCCGGCAAAAACGACAAAGCCGTTGTCGATGTGGGGTTCGTACTCCTCGCGCTCTTCGATCGTGCAGTGATGGCGATCGAGGTCCTCGTATGTCTCGAAACGCTGGCAGGCCTGCTTGGCGAGATCGCCGTAGGGCATGGGGTGGCGAATCGCGACGACGCGTTTTCCCATCTCCTTGAGCATGCGCGATACATAGCGGGTGGTCTGCGATTTGCCAACGCCGGTTCTGACAGCGGTAATCGCGATGACCGGTTTGGTCGACTCGATCATCGTCTTGGTAGCCGAGCAGATGCCGAAGTGCGGCCCCCAGCCGATGACCTTTGAACCCTTGTGCATGACGTAGCTGTGGGGAACGTCGGAGTAGCTGAACCAAACCTCGTCGATATCGTTTTCGGAGATCACCGTCTCAAGGTCGGCCTCTGGAAGGATCGGAATGCCGTTCGGGTACAGCGAGCCGGCGATCTCGGCGGGGTAGGTCCGGTCCTCGATGTCGGGAATCTGGGTGGCCGTAAAGGCCACCACATCGTAGTCCTCGTTGTCGCGGAATAGACAGTTGAAATTGTGGAAATCGCGGCCAGCCGCACCCATGATAACGACCTTGGTCCGTGCCATGAGTTGCCTCCTTGGGCAGCCGTCGTGCCCGACGGTCAAGCCGCCGGGTAAAGCTGAACCGGCGACGGCGGGCATTCTACCACCCACCAGCAGTTTTGAGTTTTGAGTTTTGAGTTAATCGCGCCCTGCGGGCGCGGCGACGCACCGTCGCCAGCGCGTGGCTCATAGCCTCCTCCTCCGGATGAGGCCTGAGCTCACTCCACTGCCACGGCGGGTCCCCGCCCTTCACCCTCGGGTTTCAGGGGTGGGTGGCGGCACTCAAAACTCAAAACTTAGAACTAAAAACTCGGCGGAGTCGTTATTCCCACTCGATCGTGCCGGGAGGCTTCGATGTGACGTCATACACAACGCGGTTGATCCCGCCAACCTCGTTGACCACTCGACGAGCAATGCGGTCGAGCACATCCGGCGGGAATCGATACCAGTCGGCTGTCATGAAGTCGGTGGTTGTCACCGCACGCACCGCAAGGACGTTTTCATAGGTCCTTGAGTCTCCCATTACGCCGACGCTTTTGACTGGTAGGAGAACGCACAGGGCCTGGGAGATTTCGTCGTAGAGCCCTGCCGAACGAATCTCCTCAATGACGACAGCGTCGGCCTCCTGCAGTGTCTCGACCCGACCCGGTTCGATTGAGCCGAGGATCCGCACCGCCAACCCTGGACCCGGGAAAGGGTGACGCCACACGAAATCATGCGGCAATCCAAGCTCCTCCCCTACCCTGCGAACCTCATCCTTGAACAAGTCGCGCAGCGGTTCTACGAGATCGAGGCCGAGCCGGTCGGGCAGTCCACCAACATTGTGATGGGTCTTGATAACCGCTGCTGTGCCTCGAATCCCAGCCGACTCAATAACATCCGGATACAGGGTCCCCTGGGCGAGAAACCGTGCGTCCGAAAATCGTGCGGCTTCGGCCTCGAAGACCGCGACGAACTCTCGCCCGATAATCTTGCGCTTCGCTTCGGGGTCTTCAACGCCGGCCAGAGCGGTGAAAAAGCGCTCGTGGGCGTCCACCCGATCGAGGGCGAAACCCAACTCGGCGAAGCTCTGCTCCACCGCATCGCCCTCGTCCTTCCGTAGCAACCCCGTATCAACAAAGATCGGAACGACCCGGTCGCCGATAGCCTCGCGAAGCAGGACCGCGGTCACCGATGAGTCGACGCCACCCGAAACCCCACAGATCACCTTTCCATCAGCGATGTTTGTTTCAAGTGCCTCCACCAGTTCGTGGCGGATAGCAGCCGGATTCCAATCACGCTTCGCCCCGGCAAGAGCAATGAAATGCTCCAATATGGTTGTGCCGTGCGGGGTATGCCGAACCTCCGGATGGAATTGGAGACCGACGAACCGCCGCGATGGGTCGAACATGGCCGCCACCTTGGTGGTTGAGGTTTTCGCCAGGACCCTGAATCCGTCCGGCATCCGCTCGACCAAGTCGCCGTGACTCATCCACACAGATTGTTCGCGCGGCGTACCCGCGAACACCGATCCCTCCCGAATCACCTCCAGTTCCGCAAGTCCGTACTCTCGTTGCGAAGAGGACCGCACATTGCCGCCCAGGTCGCGCGCCATGAGGTGAAGGCCGTAGCAAATGCCGAGCACCGGCACACCGCGATTGAAGACGGCAGGATCAGCCTGCAGCGCGCCATCCTCGAAGACACTCGCCGGCCCACCAGAGAGAACGATCGCGATCGGCGACGCCTCGCAAATCTCTTCGCCGCCCAGATCCCCTCGTTCAATCACCGTTTTCACACCGAGTTCGCGGAATCTCCGGGCGATGAGCTGGGTGTATTGCGATCCAAAATCGAGGATGAGGATGATTTCGTGCTGCATCTGCTCTCCGTCAGGGGTGGAGAATAGCAAAGCGCATGAGCGCTTCGCTATCAGCTGTCAGCTTCGAAAAGGTCGATCCTGGAGGTTGCGCTGTCAAAAGGTTTCTTGCGGTAGCCCAACCCAACTCCCCTGCGATGAGCTGACAGCTGAGAGCTGATTGCTGAAGGCTTACTTCTGAGCGCTGACGGCTGACAGCATTGGGGCTCAGTGATCCACATATCCTCTCGGCGCCTGGACATCGATGCCCGCGCCAGCTACTTCAACCTTGACTTTATGCCAACTTCCGTCGTTCTGCCTGTCGCTCGGGTAGAATCCGAGCACGTACTGCTCGCGAAGTTCCTTCAGAATATCGATAAAAACGGGACGGATCTCTGCCGGTGCTCCGACTTCGAGAATCCTCCCACCGCTCTCGTCCACGATCTGAGTCAGTAATTCGAGCTGCTCAATGTATTGGGCAGCGTTTTTCCAGGCCGAGGTCATGTGGGCCCCGCCATCGTGGGTTTGCCCGTCATTACCACCCAAAATGCGGATCCAATAGACCAGCGAATTACTCTTGCGGGCCACTTCGAAGACTGGAGGCATCGTCACCACGCTGTGGGTATCGACACCGTCCGAGAGCAAGATCATCACCCGTCTTCCCTGGCGTGGCGTAATCAGCTCCAAGGCGACGAAAAGGTGGTCCTGCAGCGCCGTACCTCCGCGAGCCTCGGTGCTGCTGAGGCCCGCAGTCAAAATTTCCTTGGCATCTGTGATAGGGGTCGCGCTGAGGAGCTGATCTGAAAAGACCATGACCTGGGCCTGATCGAGCTCCTTCATTCCATGGATAAAGGACGAGGCACCTGCAACAGCCGATTCGATCTTTTCTCCGAACATCGATGTACTCGCATCGATCAGCAGAACAGCGGTGAACGGTATGTCACCGCGAGCAAAAGTCACCAATTCCTGGGGGACACCCTCATCGTTCACGATGAATTGCTCCCGCTCAATATCGAGAACTCTTTCGCCGTCACGGGTGACCGAGACATACAGTTGCTGGAGCTCGACTTCGTAGTCGGCCGAAATCTGTATTGGCTGAGTATTCACTGAATGAGTGGCCCGGTTCCCATCAACGTCGACCGCCACCACAGAAAACCGGTGCGGAATATTATTCGCGCCGAGGTCGACGGGCATTCGGAATGGCTCCATCACGAGAGTACCGATCGGGCGTCCATCCAGGTGAAATTCGATTTCGGCGATGTCTGCGCGGGAAACCACGTCAACGACGATATCGATTTCACCGATGACGTAGTCTCCGTCTTTGGGTTCAACAATGGTGACCCAGATCTCCTGTGCACCCGCGGGCGTGACCATCACCAAGGACAACACCAAAACCAGAAAGGATGTCCTCACCTCGTCCCCCCTGCGGACAGGGCCGCCTTGAGGGTAGGCACCGCCTCCGCAGCACGATAGTTCAGGTGTGACTGCGAGGCCCTGACGCCTAGAGCCGGCCATTCCGCATAGCGCGCACGGGGTGAGACACCTCGGCCCGCCGGCGGAAGATCACTGAGCGCCTCGATGGCTTCATCGTGGCGACCGAGGCGCTCGAGAATGGCGGCAAGCAAAATCCACAGCCTTTGGTCAGTTGGTATGAGCTCGAGAGCCGCGCGAACCTCCCGCTCCGCTTCCGGAAGGAGCTTCAGCTTCTCCGCTTTCAGTCGGACCAACTCCTGCGCGGCGATAGCTTCTATCCAGGGCCTCGCTCCTGTCCCCAACAAACCCCTCAGAAGCTCCTCTCCGGCCTCGTCCCTGCCGGTGCGGATAAGGTTGACTGCGAGACGCAACCGGCCCTCATCGAAGGTAGGATGGGTATCCACGAGCCTTTGATATGCCGAAGCGGCTTCCAGATAATCAGAATTCTGTTCGAAACTGAAACCGAGTGAAAGCATGGCGGGACGATATCCTCGGTTGAGGCGCAGCGCTTGCTCGAGCAGGCCGCGCGCCGCACCCGAGGCGCCGGTTTGAGCGAGATCAGCGGCAAAATTGACCATCAAACCCTCGGAAAAACCGAAGTAGGGTTTCTCGCGTCCGAGCTCTTCTGCATAGGTGATTGCCATATTTCGAGCGTGAATGGCGAGCTGCCCCTCACGCCGCGCCGAATAACCCCGATAGAGGTCCCGGTGCAATAGAGCTAAAGGCATCAGGCAGATCGGATTCTGCTTCGCGAGTGCTTTCGCTTCGGCGAGCTCCGCCTCGCTCAGAGTCGACAAAGCGGTCCTGGAAGAACCCGCAACCACGCGTCGCTCGAGCTCGGCTACTCGCTGACGGGCCGTTACGGCATCGCTATCGCCGAGCGAGCGCAGAGCCCGACGGTAGGCAGCTCTGAGGTCCCTTTTGTTGATCTTCTGGAAGGCCTCTGAATCTTCGGAAGAATCGCTCGCGCCGGAACCGATTGCCCCATCCCCAGCTTCTGTCCATCCCCGCGCCTCTCCCTCGCGCACCACGGTCAATCGTGTTGCTCGCCGGAGCACCTCGCCGACATCCTCATAACTCAGCGTTACGACAAGGCTGTACTCACCTGGAGGCAGATCAACTGGCGAGAGAGCTATCCGCCGAAACTGAAAATCGCCATACGGGGGATCAGCCAACCGAACGAGAGGCTCGAATACCGTCCGCCCGATCTCGTTCAGAATGCGAATCTCGACGACCCCACTTTCGTCCCAGCCTCCACCACCCAAGTAGACCTCGGCCGGTTGGTTTTCGACCAGAGTAGGTTTGGCAGCAGGCAAAACGCCGGCATCGTTTCCCAGCCCGAAGGTGGGGTTTTGGCCGTTCTGTCGCGAAAGTATCCACGGCGTCTCTGGATCTGGAAACAGCGGCGGCAAGAGTTGCGGCGACAGATCTTCAGCGGCAGGAACGGCCAGAATGCTCCAGGACATGAAGTATTTTCCAGTGACATTGTTTTGCACCAATGCCCTGAGAGTGTAGTCTCCCGGATCGAGGATGAAGCGGCCCACGAACTTCAATCCCGAGCCGTTGATTCGGTCTCGATAAGCGTCGGAGTTCAGGAGAAGGCCCTGAGCAATGAAATCGACGACCCTACCGTCACCGTCAACGACATAGGCATAGATGCCGATAGCCATCCTACGCAAACTGCGACCCTCGAGCAGCGTTCCTCCATCGACTTCGATCACGAACGGCACATCTACGCGGCCAGATTCATCGCGTCCTGCGAGCGACCAGATCAATGCACCTTCAACATCACCGCCGATTTGGCCGGAAAGCAACAGGCCACCAATGTTCGCTTTCACCGCACCGATTTCTACCGCTTCGAGCACCGCCATTTCCGATTCCTGAGACTCGGCCGCTAGAAGGCCGGCGTGTGCGAATCCAGCGATTACAAGGCTGGAGGCAAGGCCACGACGAACCCGGTGGCGGATCCAGCCTCGGT